>ERZ1370068.287-contig-10259_pt1 | contig 65691 bp, 105 predicted proteins | sample MGYA00561227_ERZ1370068 | MGnify/ENA primary metagenome ERZ1370068 (study PRJEB38410, sample SAMEA6850437) | metagenome | study: Metagenomic assessment of the ecological functions of the soil: analysis of the soil microbiota associated with the... | reverse complement strand
GACAAGACCCGCACGGAGCTCGAAGCCGCCGCCTTCCGCCGGCTGGTGCAGCATTTGCGCGAGCGCGCGGACGTGCAGAACATCGATCTGATGAATCTCGCCGGGTTCTGCCGCAACTGCCTGTCGAAATGGTACCGGGCGGCCGCCGAGGAGCGCGGCGTCGCCCTCAGCGATCCCGCCGCCCGCGAGATCGTCTACGGCATGCCCTACGAGGAATGGAAGGCGAAGCACCGGAAGCCGAGGCGTCGCCCGACCAGCAGAAATCCTTTCGCCGCCCAGCACAAGCACTGACCGTTTCCCGGCTCACGATGGCGTGACTTGCGCCCTGATCGATAGTGTCCTAATCATTTACTTACAAGTCATTAGGGCACTATGGGGGTTAGTGAAAGTGTCCGAAGCATCCCTGCGGCGCGTTGCGCCGGAGCCGACCACGCGTCCGAGCTCGCCCGCGGCCTTCGTCCAGGGCTATCCGGGCGCCCTCTCGCCGCGAAGTCTGCGACGACATCGTCGCGCGCTTCGAGGCCGACCCGCGGCGCTATCCCAGCCGCACCGCCACGCGTCAGAACCCGCTCATCAGGTCCGGCACCATGCTGGACATCCCGCGCTACGAAGATTGGGCCGACGTCTGCAGCCTGGTGACCCAGGTCACCGCGCCGCTGCCTCGACGACTATGTCCAGCGCTATCCGAGCCTGCAGTTCCTGGCGCGGCCTGAGAACAGCCTCATCACGCCCCGATCATCGAGCGTGATCGAACCGGCGCCGGGCTGATGGCTATCATGTCGATGCCGGCGTCAGCGGCACCCACGACCGCATCGTTTCCGGCCTCTTCTATCTGCGCGACGTCGCCGAGGGCGGCGAGACCGAGTTCCCTTCCAGGTGATGCATGTCAAGCCGAGGGCCGGCCTGCTGCTGATGTTCCCGCCGTTCTGGACCGCACCTGCACCGCGGCGTGAGCCCGGTGTCGGCCGTCAAATACAACATCACCAACTTCGTGATCCTGCGACCTCCGCCGCCGCGCGCTGCGGCGTCCTGAATCGCCCGGCGCCTTCAGCCCTTCCGGCGCGGGCGTCGCGCCGGCGCGCCGCCGCTGGACGCGCCGAGCGCCTGGATCGCACGCTGCACTCTCCTCGAGCACTTCGATCGCTGCCGCCAGCCGCCTGTCAGCGACGCCCACCAGCACCTGGTTTCGCGTGTTCTGCCACGACCGCTGCGATCTTGCGTTGCAACGTCTCGCCGCGCGGCGTCAGGCGGATGGTCTTTGTGCGGCGGTCGCTGCTCGGCGCAGCGCAGGATGTAGCCGTCGCGTTCGAGCGTATCGAGCAACCGCACCAGCGACGGGCCTTTCGATCGAGAGCGATTCCGCGAGGTCGGTCTGGCGCGGCGGCGCCGGAAACTTCGAGAGGTGCAGCAGCGGCCGCCAGGTCGCTTCGGTGAGCCCGAACTCCTTGAGGCGGAGCATCGACCAGCGCGCGCCAGCGCCGCGCCACCTGCCCGATCAGGGCCCCAAACGCAGCCCGCCGATCCGCGCCGGAAGATGACGTCGGCGGCGGGCCCGGCGGTTCGCTTAGTCGTCCGCTTCATATGGCTTGCCCGGCGACAGCAAGGCTCGCTTGTTCGTCCCCCACGTCCTCCAGAGTAGGGGGCCTGGCGCAGGCCGCACACTAGCGATGCCGCCAGGCTTGCGGCCCGCAGGAGCCGCTGATATTGTCCGCGCTTCGTTTTTGGGGAGCGTCCATGAAGAAATCCGGCGGCATCGCGGCAGACCGCTTGCGCTCGTTCCTCGATGCGCATCGAGCGGCTCGAGGACGAGAAGGCGGGTCTCACCGCCGACATCCGCGAAGTCTACGCCGAGGCTAAGGGCAGCGGCTTCGATACGAAGGTCATGCCAGATCGTGCGCCTGCGGAAGATGGACTCGCGCCGACCGCCAGGAGCAGGAAGCGCTGCTCGACGTCTACCGTCGGCGCCATCGGTCTGGAGTGACCGCTGTCCGTCTGAAATCATGCTCGCCGCGCAGTCTCCTGGCGCCCGTCGTCACCGCCGGGCTGATCATGCTGATCTGGGGCGCGACGCCGGTGGCGACGCGCCTCGCCGTCGCCGACCCCAATCCCATCCAGGTCGGTCTGCTGCGCACGGTCTTCGCGTGGCCTGCTGGCCCTGCCGATCGCGCTGGCGCTGCGTCTACGCCTTTGCCGAAGGATCGCCGCGGCTTCCTGCTGCTGGTTGTTTCTGGCGCCTCGCGGCTTCATCATCTTCCCGCTGCTCTACAGCGTCGGTCAGCGCGACACCTCGGCCATGCATGGCGGGCATGATCCTGGCGGCTGCTACCCATCTTCACCGGCAGCTACTGCCGCGCTGGTGAGCGCCGGCGGCCGAGCGCGCGCTGGATCGCCGCGCTGCGTCATCGCACTCCTCGGCGAGTGCGCCCTGATCGCCCTGCGCGCCGGCGGTGGCGGAGCGTCAGAGCCGACGCTAGGCGGCGACCTGCTGGTCCTGCTGTCGGCGCTTGTGGTCCGGCCGGCTACGTCGCGCGGCGCGCGGCTGGCGCAGACGCGGCTACAGCAGCCTCGGCCACGACCTCTGGGGCGTCGCGCTAGCCGCCATGGTGTCGGCAGTCCTCGCCATGGTCGCAGGTCGCGCAGGGCGGCTGGCCATCGCGCCGGTGGCCAGTCGTGGAGCGCGGTCATCTACCTGGCCAGCGTCACGACGATCCTCGGCTAGCATCGGCTGGTATTGGGCTCTGGCGAAGGGTGGCATCGCCCGCATCGGCCACGATCCAGTTCTTCCAGCCGGTGTCCGGCCTCGTCCTGGCCGCGCTGCTGCTGGGCGAGCGCGATGACGCCGCCGCTGCTGGCCGCGTCGATCGTGATCCTCGGCCGGCGTCTGGATCGCGCAGCGGCGCTGAGCGTTGCGCGCCATGGCTCGTCCCAGTGATGGCACGCGACCTCATGGCCGCGGCCGATGGTCTCGAGCGGCGGCACCTCGCGGGCGCACAGCTCGGTCGCCTTCGGGCAGCGCGTGCGGAAGCGTGCAGCCCGATGGCGGCCTCGAGGGGCGAAGGCAGGTCGCCCGTCAGCACGACGCGCGGTCGTGCTGCGCTCGACGCTCGGGATCGGGGATCGGCACCGCCGAGATCAGCGCCTGGGTATAGGGGTGGCGCGGGTTGGCGATAGAGCTCGTCGCGGTCGGCCAGCTCGGCCACGCGGCCGAGATAGAGCACCATGATGCGGTGGCTGATATGGCGCACGACGCGACAGGTTGTGCGAGATGAAGATCAGCGCCATGCCCATCTCGCGCTGCAGGTCCATCAGCAGGTTGACGATCTGCGCCTGGATCGAGACGTCGAGCGCCGAGACCGGCTCGTCGCAGACGATCAGCTTCGGGCTGCTGGATCATGGCGCGCGCGATGCCGATGCGCTGGCACTGGCCGCCGGAGAACTCGTGCGGATAGCGGTTGATCTGGCTCGGCAGCAGGCCGACCTTCGCCATCATCTCCTGCACGCGCGCCTTCGTCTCCGCCGCCGGCAGGCTCGGCTGAAGCGTCGTCAGCGGCTCAGCGATGATTTCGCCCACGGGCATGCGCGGATTGAGCGCGGCCAGCGGGTCCTGGAAAACGATCTGCATCTCGCTGGCGCTTGCGCCGCATGGCCTCATGCGACAGCTGCGCCAGATCCTGCCCGAGCCAGACGACGCGCCCGTCGGCGTGCGGTAGCAGACGCAGGCACGGCGCGGCCGAGCGGTCGATTTGCCGCAACCGGATTCGCCGACCAGGCCCAGCGTCTCGCCGGGCCGCAGTTCGAAGTTGACGCCGTCGACGGCCTTCAGACCGCCGCCGTGGCGGCGCGACAGCAGTCCGCCGCCGATGCGGAAATGGACCTTGAGATCGCTGCGACCGACAACAGCGGCGCGCGTGCCCTACAATGCCGGCAGGTGGCATGCCTTGCTCCTTCCGGCGCGATGGTCGCGCAGCGGCGGCAGTTCGGTCGCGCAGATCTCGAATGCGGCGCACGCAACGGTCGCGAAAGGCGCAGCCCGGCAGGCAGGCGCTGCAGGTTGGGCGGCTGGCCCGGGATGGTCGCCAGCCGGCTCATGCTTCAGTTCGTCGAGCCGCGGCATCGAGCGCAGCAGGCCGGCCGTATAGGGATGCTGCGGGTCGTTGAACAGCTCGCCGCACGGCGCCGCCTCGACGACGCGCCCGGCATACATCACCAGCACGCGGTCGCACAGGCCGGCGATCACGCCCAGGTCATGGGTGACGAGCGTCAGCGCCATGTTGAGCTCGTCGCCGCGAGCTCGCTGAGCAGCTCGAGGATCTGCGCCTGCACGGTGACGTCGAGCGCCGTCGTCGGCTCGTCGGCGATCAGCAGCTCGCGGCTGGCACAGCAGCGCCATGGCGATCATCACGCGCTGCCGCATGCCGCCGGAGAACTCGTGCGGATACATGTCGACGCGCTGCGCTGGCCTCGGGGATCCGCACGCGATCGAGCATCGCGATCGCAGCGCTGCGCGCCTGCGCCTCGCTCATGCCCTTGATGCGTCGACCAGCACCTCGGTCAGCTGCCGGCTGACCGTCAGGTAGGGATTGAGCGAGGTCATCGGGATCCTGGAAGATCATGGACATGCGGACGCCGCGGATCTTGTTCAGCTCCGCCGCCGGCATGTCCGAGGATCTCCTGCCCGTGAATTTCGACGCTGCCGTCGGCGCGCCGTTGCTGGCGAGCAGTCCCATGATCGACATGAAGATCTGGCTCTTGCCGGAGCCGGATCTGCCGACGATGCCGACGCGCCTCGCCGGGCGTACACCGGCAAAGCTGACACCGTTGCACGCGCCTCGACTGCCTTCCGGCGTGGCGAAGCGTGGTCTCGAGGCTGGTCACGTCGAGGACGGCACGGTTGCCGCGCGCCGCAGGCCATGTCAGCGGTCCTTCGGATCGAAGGCGTCGCGCAGGCCGTCGCCGACGAAGTTGAGACAGAAGCAGCGTGACACGCCAGGACGATCGCCGGGCATGATGCATCCAGGGCGCGATCTCCATCTCGACCGCCGCCCTCGCTGACCAGCGTGCCCCAGCTCGATCTGCGGCTCCTGCACGCCCATGCCGAGGAAGCTCAGGAAGGATTCCGTCAGGATCACGTTCGGGCACTGTCAGCGTGACGTAGACGACCACCGGGCCCAGGCAGTTCGGGATGATGTGGCGCCGGATGATGTTGCCAGGTCGGAGACGCCGCTGGCCTGCGCCGCCTCGATGAACTCCGCGCGCTTGAGGCTCAAGGTCTGGCCGCGCACGATGCGCGCCATGTCGAGCCAGGAGACGGCGCCGATCGCGACATAGATCAGCACGATGTCGCGGCCGAAGACGACCGTCAGCAGTGATGACGAAGAAGATGAACGGGATCGAATAGAGGATGTCGACGATGCGCATCATGCGTGCCGTCGACGCGACCGCCGATGAATCCGGCGGTGGCCCCCAGATGACGCCCGATGACGAGGCTGACGAGCGTGGCGACGAGGCCGACCGATGATGGAGACCCGGCCGCCATAGAGCGTGCGCACGAACAGGTCGCGGCCGTTGTCGTCGCTGCCGAAGAGGTAGCCCGCGGCGACGTCAGGAGAGTGCGGCGGGCATCATGTCGTAGTTCACAGTCGTCCTGCGCGCCCGCAGCCCGAGATAGGGCGCGCCGAAGCAGGAGAGGGCGATGAGCGACGAAAATGATCAGGCTGGTCGACCGCCGCCTTGTTCTGGAGGAAGCGATGGCGGGCGTCGGCCCACAGGCTGCGGCCGGCGATCTCCTTCCGCCGCGGCGCGCGGGCAGGTCTCGAATGGTGACGTCGGCCATGGCGTCTCTCAGTCGTAGCGGACCTTCGGATCGAGAAAGCCGTAGCAACGAGGTCGGTCGATGAGGTTGCAAAAGATGATGATGCACGCCATAGAAGATCGTCACGCCCATAACCAGGGTATAGTCGCGGTTGAGCGCGGCCTGCACGAAGTAGCGGCCGATCCCGGGAATGCTGTAAGATCTGCTCGATCGACGACCGAGCCGGTGATGATGTTGGCGATCGCGCGGACCGAGATAGGAGACGACCGGGAGGATGGCGGCGCGGATGGCGTGCCGCAGTGATTGTGAACTCGATCCGGCAGGCCCTGGCGCGCGCCGTGCGCACGTAGTTGCTGCGCAGCACCTCGATCATGCTGCCGCGGGTCAGGCGCGCGATCGCCGCCACCTGCGGCAGGCACAGCGCGATCGACCGGCAGGACGATAGTTGCTCCATGCCCCAGCCGCCGACCGGCACGCAGCTGCAGCCAGAGGCCGAGGACGAGGGTGAGGATCGGCGCGACGACGAAGTTCGGGACGGCGATGCCGGCCATCGACAGACCCATGACCGCGTAGTCGACGCCCGTATTCTGGCGGAGCGCCGCCGACGATGCCGGGGCGAGGCCTACAGCGCCAGGGCGACAAGCATGGCGAGTGACGCCCAGCATGAGCGACGCCGGGAAGCCGCCCGCAGATCAGTTCCGGCGACGCGTGAAAGTCCTTGTACTGGAAAGACGGCCCGAAGTCGCCGTGGCCAGCCGCCCTCCAGATAGCGCAGGAACTGCTGCGGCACCGACTCATCGAGGTGATAGGCGCGCGTCGAGGTTTGCCTCGATCTCCTTCGGCACGGTGGCGTTCGCGTGCGAACGGTCCGCCCGGTGCCAGCGTGCACGAGGAAGAATGAGCCGGCGATGATGATGAACAGAGTCGGGATCGCGCCGCCCAGCCGCTTGAGGAAATAATGCAGCAAGATCGCTCCAGCCTATGCACGTCCGCCGTGAGGTGCGACGCGCACCGGCTCGGTCCGCGCCGACAAGAAGATGCGGGCCAGCGTAGCGGATCCGCTGGCCCGTGTAACGACTCTGGATCATGACCCAGCGCCGACTACTGGGCGACGTCATGTAGCGCTCCGAGATGGATGTCGAGCAGGTTGAAGTGCCCAACCCTGCACCTTCTTCGAAGACCAGGTGCTTGGTCGTTGTAGTGCAGGATCGGGATGATGCGGCTAGATCGTCGAGGAACATCTGCTCGGCCTTCTGAAGGCTCAGCGCCGGCTGGTCGACCGTCTTCTGCGGGCTGCTGCCAACGAGAGTCCACATCAGTATTGTCGAACTTGCGTGTGTTGTAGCCGGCATCGTTGCTGCGCGCCGGCGTCCGACAGGAACAGGTCTGCAGGAAGGTGACTGGATCGGCATAGTCGCCGATCCAGGCCGCGCGCGCGACGTCGAACTGCCTTGTTCGTCGCGGGTGTCGAGATAGACCTGCCACTCCTGGTTAGTTCAGCGTCGGCATCGACGCCCAGCACCTGCTTCCACATGTCCTGGACCGCGATCGCGATCTTCTTGTGGTTCTCGCTGGTGTTGTAGAGGATCTCGACCTTCAGCGGCTTGTCGGGGCCGTACCCGGCCTCCCTTGTAGAGCTTCTTGGCCAGCGCCTCGCGCTCGTGCCTGTTTCCCCATGTCCTTCGCAGTCGACGGGTCTGCTGCTCGATAGCCCGGCAACCCCGGCGGCACCCAGGAATAGGCCGGGACCTCGCCCGCCTGCGTGTGATCTGCTCGACGATGACGTCGCGATTGATGGCGAGTGTCAGCGCTTCGCGCACTGCTGCGACCTTGCCCAGCGGCTCGCGCGTCAGATTGATGACGTAGTAGTAGGTGCCGAGATACGGCTCATTGTGGAACTCGGCCTTGAAATCCTTCTGATGGTCGGGACCTGATCGTTCGGCACCTCGTTGGTGACATCGAGGTTCGTCTCGCACGGAACCGCTTGAACTCCTCGGGAATATCTTCCGCGGGTAGTAGAACGACTTTGTCGAGCTTCGACGTCTCGCCGCATCGTGGAAGTTCGGATTCTGACCATCGTCAGACGACGCTGCGGCGTCCAGTCGGCCAATTTGTACGCTCCGTTGCTGACCATGTTCTCGGGTCGGGTCCAGTCTTTGCCGAATTTCTCGACGACCGCCTTGTTGACTGGGAACGAGATGTTGTGACGCATCAGTTGAGGAAGTGCGCCGTCGGCTCAACCAGCGTGATTTGTACCGTATAGTCGTCCACCGCCTTCACGCCGAGCGTGGTCAGGTCGGCTTGCGTGCCGCCGTGATTTCCTTTGCATTCGACGATCGGTTTCGAGAATGTACGGAATAGGGCGAAGCCGTCACCGGATCGACCGCGCGCCGCAAGGAACAGACGAAGTCCTCGGCCTTCAGGGGGTCGCCGTTCGACCACTTGCCGCCTCCCTGCAGCATGGAACGCGTGCACAGACCTTCCGTCATCGCTGATGTCCCAGGATCCCGCCGCGCCGGGCACTAACCTTTGCCTCGGCGTCGTACGTCGTGAGCCCTTCGAACAGGTCGGCAGTGACGTTGAACTCCGGCACGCCTTCGAGCTTGTGCGGATCGAGGGTCTGCGGGTCCGCGCCATTGCCGCGCCGCAGTACCGTCTCCGCATGGGCCACCGCCGCCGTGCCGACGGCGAAAAAGCGTCGCCAGCGCCACGAGTTTCAGGCGCGTAAACGCCATTGTCATCGTGAGGTCTCCCAACTTGATGTCTGTTCGCAAATGTCAGTCAGCCGCATCCGAACAAGAGCGCCGGCTGATGCATTGGGGCGATAGTGAAAGATATGCGACAGAGGTTCAACGACTTTATTGGCTCGAAAGATAAGGATTGCGCCGCCGCAGCGCGCTGAAAGATCGTTTCGAAAGCAACCAAACCTGACAATATTTCGCCAACGACCGAACCACGGCTTTGGCGCGCGGCGACCGCCCACCGGGCATGCTGCGCTGCACAAACCCGATTGAGGGCCAGAGTCCGCCGTTTGGTTGCGAGAGATCAGCCGCCGTCGTGCGAACTCCTCGCCTCCCGCAGCAGCCAGTCGCGAAAGATCGCCACTTTTGAACGTTTCAAAGCTACCGGCAGGTACACGAGGTGGTAGTGGAAGCGGCCGGCGACGCTCAGGCGGAACGGCCGCAGCAGCCGCCCCGGCCTTTGATATCGGCGGCGACGAGCGCATCGCGCCCGAGCGCGACGCCCTGGCCCTCGATGGCCGCCTGGATGGCCAGTGCGGCGTCGTTGAACTGCGGGCCGCGCGTCCAGTCGACGTCGGACACGCCGGCGGCCAACAGCCACATGCGCCAATCCGGCTCGTCGGTGCGCGCGAACCACTCCGTATGCAGGAGGGTGTGACGCTTCAGGTCCGCCGGCGTCCGCAAGGCCTGCGGGCCCCTTGCGCAGGCGCGGACTGCAGACCGGGAACACCTCCGTGCCGAACAGCGATCCTGATGTCAGGCCGGCATAGCTGCCGGCGCCATAGCGGATGCCGACATCGATGTTCTCGCGCGCGAAGTCGACGAGCTGGGTCGAGGCGTCGATGCGCACGTCGAGCTCGGATTGGCGGCGCGGAATCGCTCGAGCCTCGGCACCAGCCATTTGGCCGCGAACGAGGGCGAGGTGGTGACGCTCAGGACGCTGTCGGTCTGCAGCGCCCGCAGGCCGTCGACCGCCTCGGCCAGGCGGGCGAAGCCGTCGCGCACGCCGGGCAGGCAGAGCTGGCCCGCCTTCGGTCAGCAGTACCGCCTTTGTTGCGGCGCTGGAACAGCGGTACGCCCAGATGATCTTCCAGGTCTTGATCTGATGGCTGATGGCGGCCTGGGTCACATGTAGCTCGGCCGCCGCCTCGGTGAAGCTTCAGATGGCGCGCGGCCGCTTCGAAGGCGCGCAGGGCGTTCAACGGGGGAGCCGCGGGGTCATGGCCATCACTCACATTAGGATCGCTTATGCAATCCGTGAAAACTGCTCGTTTGCGCCTGATGCGGAAAATGGCGACATTCAGGAGACGGTTCGCTGTTCGAACCAGATTTTTCCCCATTACCCTACTTCATGCTAACGCGAGATGGAAGGTGGCAGATGAGCGATTGGCACAACGAACGGTCCGACGCTTCAGTTCTACATCGAGCAGGCCCAGGAGGCGCGCCGAGGCCATGGCACGGGTCGGATTTCTGGCGGTGGCAATCGTCGGCCGGGCCGTGGGCGCGGTCGCCGGACGGGCGCGAGCGGCGCTCGGAGCTCTGGCGGCATGGCGGGATCGGCAAGCTTGCCTTGCACCAGCTGCTATTGCTCGACGATCGCATGCTGCGGGACATCGGCCTCACGCGTGCTGATGCCTGGGCCGCCGTCGACGGCACGCTGGGCAGCCGTAGTGCAGGACTGGCCGCTGGAGCCCACCGCTCTACTTCGATATCGCCCTCAGCCGCTACGCCGCTGGCGGCTGCAACGATAACGGCGAGCGGCGCCGGGCGGCATAGCCGCCAACGTCGCCAGTGACTGCGGACGACGTAGCGATGCCGTCTCCGCCAGCAGCCAATCGCGGAAGGCGGCGAGCGGGCGCCGCCGCTGCGTGCTGGCGAGGCTGAGCAGATAGGTAGCCGCCGTCGTCCAGGGCGACATCGCAGAGCTTCATGAGCCGGCCGCGGGCGAGGTCGTCCGCGATCAACGCCTGTCGGCCAGGGCGATGCCCTGTCCGGCCGCCGTGCGGCATCGAGAGCCAGTCCCGTTTCGGAGGATGCGCGGCCCACGGCTGACATTGACGTCGGCGACGCCCGCGGCCGCGAACCAGCGCCGCCACAGCCCGCCGTCGTCCTCGTGCAGCAGGACGAAGGCGCGCAGCTTCGTCCGGGCGCGAACGCCGCCCGCCGGCGGCCGCGCAGTTCCTTCCGGCCGACGGCGAAGATCCGTGACGATGCCACCAGGTCCTGGCGCAGGCCGGGCCAGCCACCCTGGCCGTAGCGGACCGCCATGGTCGGCCTCGTCGCGCGCGAGGTCGACCAGCCGCGGCGACGCGTCCAGCACGACGTCGACATCGGGATGGGCGGCCTCGAAGCGGCCAAGGCGGTGGGATCAGCCAGCGGCTGGCGAAGGCCGGCTCGACGCTGACGCGGACCCGCACGTCCCTGGTTTCGCCAGCGCCTCCGTCGCCTCCGCGATCGACGCCTCGAAGGCGGCTCGAGACGGCCTTCAGATAGCGCACGCCGTCCTCGGTCAGCTCGACGCCGCGCTTGGCACGCCGGAACAGCGTCACGCCGAGCCGCGCCTCCAACGACCTGCACATGCCGGCTGACGGCCGCGTGGCTGACGCGCATCTCCGTCGCCGCGCCCGTGAAGCTGCTGCTGTGGCGGGCCGCGACCTCGAAGGCGCGAGCGCGTTGAGCGGCGGCAGGCGACGGGCCATACCGTGACCCGTGACTTTCCCCTTACGTGTCCCGTCAGCAAACGGCGTTTGTCGCTGTGGGTTCATCGCTCCACGTTGTCTGCATACGCAGCGCCACAGTCGCCAGTCCACAGGAGAACGTCAATGTCTCCACGCCCTCATCCAGTCCTATGCCGACGCCCTGTATGTAGCAACGACGCTCCGGCCGCCGCTGTCGCCGCCGTCCGGTTGCGTGCGCGAATGCATTGCCGGCAGCGATGCGCGCACGGAGGCAGGCCGGTCGAGCCGGCCTGCCAGCCGGATCGGCCGGTGGTTGCGCGCCAGGCTCGGCCGCGGGTTCGATGCAACGGTTGCGTCAGCCCTGCGGCCGTTGCCGAAGATTTAGGCAATTGCCGAACAGAGCGGCAGCTGGCGGTCCGTTCCGACGCCAGGCAATCGCCGCGCGGGACGAACGCCTGGCCGCAGTAGCGCCGTCCCATCCTGCCTGCCATGGGCTCCACGCGCGGCGCAGATCGTCCAGTATCACCCTGCGTCCTTAGGCAGGTCAGGATGCGGAAATCCTGGCGGCATACGAAAAGCCCTCATCGTGAGCGTATCGAAGGACGCACGCTGCGGATCCCGGTTTCCCGGAAGCCTTTGCTGAGACTCGCGAACTCGTGCGTCCCGCCGTCGGCGGGCGAACGCGACCCGCGCCGCTCTCCTGCTTCCCGAAACCACTCGCCGTCTGCGGCTTGGCACGGGTCTTGCTACCTCATCCCAAGAGATCGTCGTGATCCGTCGGCCGGATCGTCGCAGCACGCCCGTGCAGCGGCGAGCAGGCGCAGCGTCAGGAGTGTCAGATGAAATTCGTCATGGCCATCATCAAGCCGTTCAAGCTGGACGAAGTGCGCGAGGCGCTCACGGCGCTGGGCGTGCAGGGACTGACGGTCACGGAGGCCGCGGCTTCGGCCGCCAGAAGGGCCACACCGAAATCTATCGCGGCGCCGAATACGCCGTGAACTTCGTGCCGAAGATCAAGCTCGAGATCGCTGTGTCCAACGACCTGGTCGAGCGCGTCGTGGACACGATCCTCAAGACCGCCGCCACCGGCCGCATCGGTGACGGCAAGATCTTCGTGTTCGACATGATGCAGGCCGTGCGCATCCGCACCGGCGACAGAAACGAAGAAGCACTGTAGGGAGACCCCAGATGATCTCGATTGATCTTGCGGCATGCGGCGATCGCGCCGCTCGCGCTCTCGCCGTCTGCCTGTCGGCGCCCGCCTGGGCCGACGGCGCCACGCTCGACAAAGGCGACACCGCGTGGATGCTGACCTCGACCGCGCTGGTGCTGATGATGACCATTCCCGGGCTGGCGCTGTTCTACGGCGGCATGGTCCGCAAGATGAACGTGCTGGCCACGATCATGCAGAGCTTCGCCGTCACCTGCCTGGTGACGGTGCTCTGGATGATCGTCGGCTACAGCATCGCCTTTACCGATGGCAACGCGCTTCATCGGCGGCCTCAGCCGCTTCTTCCTCGGCGGGCATGGGGACGATCGGCCGTCAACTCCCTGGCGCCGACGATCCCGAGATCGGTCTACATGTGCTTCCAGATGACCTTCGCGATCATCACGCCGGCGCTGATCGCGCGGCTCGTTCGCCGACCGCATGAAGTTCTCGGCCCTGGTGTGGTTCATGGCGCTGTGGCTGGTCCTCGTCTATTCGCCGATCGCCCACATGGTGTGGGGACCCGGCGGCTGGCTGGGCGGCTCCGGCGTGCTCGACTACGCCGGCGGCACCGTCGTGCACATCAACGCCGGCGTCGCCGGCCTGGTCGGCGGCCCTCGTGATGGGCAAGCGGCGCGGCTATCCGCAAGGTTCCGTTCCCGCCGCACAACCTGGTCCTCACGGTGATCGGCGCCTCGCTTGCTGTGGGTCGGCTGGTTCGGCTTCAACGCCGGATCGGCGGTCGCCGCCGACGTCCGCGCCGGCATGGCCATGGCGGCGACCCAGATCGCGACCGCCGCCGCGGCGCTCGCCTGGATGTTCGCGGAGTGGCTGGTGCAAGGGCAAGCCGTCGGTGCTCGGCATCGTCATCCGGCGCGGTCGCCGGCCTGGTCGCGATCACGCCGGCCTCGGGCTTCGTCGCTGCCGAGCGGCGCGCTGGTCATCGGCATCGCCGCCGGCGTCGCTCTGCTTCTTCGCCAGCACGACCGCCTGAAGAACGCGCTCGGCTACGACGACTCGCTCGACGCCTTCGGCGTCCACGCCATCGGCGGCATCATCGGCGCGCTGCTGACCGGCGTCTTCGCCACCATGCGCGGTGAACGGCGGCGAGCTGATCCGGTCGGCTGGATCGACGGCAATGCCGGCCAGGTCGGATCACGCAGATCAAGGGCATCGCCGTCACGATCGTCTATCGACGCCATCGTCTCCGCTCGTCATCCTCAGGCGATCGACATGACGCTCGGCCTGCGCGTATCCGAGGATATCGAGCGCGAGGGCCTCGATCTCGGCCTCCACGGCGAGGTCGTCCCCTGTCAACGGGGCAAGCACTACGATATGAACTGATCCTCTCCATCTAGAGGCCTCGCGGCCCGGAAGGCGCTTCGCCCTCCGGGCCGTTATTTCTTGATGGATTCGTGCTGAAATAATCGAAACAAATCGCAGCCGCGACGGAAACCCGACTGCAACACGGTCCGCCTACCGTCTCCGCCGCCCTCACGCCGAGGGGGCCAATGTTTGGGGGCAGCGGCATGACGGTCACGAATCTGCAGCAGGCGCGCTTACGATCCAGGAAATCGTGCGGGCCTATGGCACCGCGATTCATGTCGCGACGACTCTTCAGCCGCCGCCGTTGCCGCCGGCGTCACGCGGCCGTGAGCACGCCGCGGAGAGCCAGTCGCGCCGCCGGGTATCGGCCTGAAGCAGACGGCCGTCCGCTTCATCGCGCTGGTTCGATAGGACCCCACTCCGCCGCGTCGCGCTGCGGGGTCGGAGAGCGGAAGGCGGCCAGCAATTTGGCTGCGCTCCTTGGCCTCCTCCAGATGCGCGTGCGCGATGTGGCCGTAGCCGCGGATCTGCTCGGGGATCTGCGCGATCTGCCACGGCGAGATCGTGATTGCTGTGGTCGAGGCCGGCGATCACCTCGTCGATCACGCGCTCATAGTCGGTGATCAGCTGGCGCTCCATCTTCCGATCCGCGCTATGGCCGAAGATGTCGAGCCGCGTGCCCCGCAGATGCCGCAGGCTTGGCGAGCGTGCGAAAGGCGCGCAGCATCCACGGCCCGAACGTCTTCGTTCTTTGAGGTGCGTCGGTCCCGGATCCCGCTCGGCTTGATCAGCGGCGGCGCCAGAGTTGAATTCGAGCTGATAGTCGCCCTCGAACTGCGCCGTCGATCGCCTTCAGGAACGTGCCGTCGGTGTAGAGCCGCGCGCACCTCGTACTCGTCCTTGTAGGCCAGCAGCTTGAGTAGTAGCGCGCGACGGCCTCGGTAAGTCCGCCGCGTCCGGCCGTGCTGCGCTATCCGGCGTCGCGCACGCGCCGCACGAACGCCTTGTAGCGCGCCGCATAGGCGGCGTCCTGATAAGCGGTCAGGTGACACCGACGCGGCTTGGCTGATCGATCTCGTCGAGCGTTGCTGCGATATGGTAGCGACTCGGTCCGGATTGGCCTGTGCCACGGCAGCCGCTCGACCTGCCGCGCCGGTCGTGGGCCGCGCGTCTGCCCCAGGTGAACGCCTGCTTGTTGGCATCGACACCGCGACGGCGTTCAGCTCGATCGCCTTCTCGATGGCCGCAGCCGACACCGGCACGAGCCCCTTCTGGATAGGCGTAGCCGAGCATGAACAGGTTGGTGGCGATGCGAATCGCCGAGCATAGCGTCGCTGGCGATGGTGGCGTCGATGAAGTCGGTGTGCTCGCGCCCGGCGGCGTCGGCGATCATGTCGGCGCAGCTCGGCGGTCGGAAGGCTCAGAGTCCGGGTTGCGCGTGAACGCGCCGGTCGTCGCCTCATAGCAATTGATCACCGCCGCCGTCTTGCCCGCGCTGAATCTTGGCGCAGCGCCGTCGAGCTGGCGGCCACCACGATGTCGCAGCCGAGCAGCAGCCGGGCGCCTCGCCGCGGCGATGCGCACCGCGTGGATGTCTTCGGCTCGCTTGGCGATGCGGATATGCGGTGAAGACGGCGCCGCCCTTCTGCGCCAGGCCGGTCATGTCGAGCACGGAGCAGCCCCTTGCCTTCCAGATGCGCCGCCATGCCCAGCAGCGCCCCGATCGTCACCACGCCGGTGCCGCCGACGCCGGTGACCAGGATGCCGTAGCGGCTCGTCGAGCGCCGGCAGCGCCGGGCTCGGGCAGGTCGAACACAGCGTCGCGACCGCAGTCTTGCCGTGCCGGCTTCGGCTTGCGCAGCTTGCCGCCATGCACGGTGACGAAGCTCGGGCAGAAGCCCTTCACGCAGGAGAAGTCCTTGTTGCAGGACGACTGGTCGATGGCGCGCTTGCGGCCGAACTCGGTCTCGAGCGGAATCACCGACAGGCAGTTGCGACTTGCACGCCGCAGTCGCCGCAGCCCTCGCACACCGCCTCGTTGATGAACACGCGCTTGGGCGGGATCGGGATAGGTGCCGCGCTTGCGCCGGCGGCGCTTCCGGCCGCGCAGGTCTGGTCGTAGATGATGCGCGGTGACGCCGGGGATCTCGCGCAGCTCGCGCTGCAGCCGCGTCGAGCTCGTCGCGATGGTCGCACCGTCGACGCCGGCGGGAAGGCGCCGACCGGTCGGATACTTGTCGGGCTCGTCGGTGACGACGGCGATGCGCTTCACGCCTTCGGCGTGCGAGCTGCTGGGCGATCATCGGCACGTCGAGCGGCCCGTCCATCGGCTGGCCGCCGGTCATCGCGACGGCGTCGTTGTAGAGGATCTTGTAGGTGATGTTGACGTTGGCGGCGACGCAGGCGCGGATCGCCAGCAGGCCCGAGTGGTAGTAGGTGCCGTCGCCGAGGTTCTGGAAGACGTGCTTCGTCTCGCTGAACGGCGCCTGGCCGATCCAGGTGGCGCCTTCGCCGCCCATCTGGGTGAAGGTGTCGGTATCGCGGTCCATCCACATCGACCATGTAGTGGCAGCCGATGCCGGCGAGCGCGCGGCTGCCCTCGGGCACCTTGGTCGAGCTGTTGTGCGGGCAGCCCGAGCAGAAATAGGGCGATGCGCTGATCGGCGGCTTGTAGGCCGGCGAGCGCCTCTCCTGGCGTCGAGGAAGGCAGAGCCGCTCGCGATCCGCTCGCTGGTGTGGAAGCGCGCGATGCGCTTGGCGATCACGCGGGCGATGCGCGCCGGCGTCAGCTCGTCGGCCGAGGGCAGGATCCAGTTCGCGTCCTCGTCGAACTTGCCGATCGACCTGCGGCCGCACGCTCTCGCTTCCAGTTGTAGAGCTGCTCCTTCAGCTGGTTCTCGATCAGCGCGCGCTTCTCCTCGACGACGAGGATCTCCTCGAGGCCCTCGGCGAAGTGCGCGCACGCCCTCGCGCTCCAGCGGCCAGGTCATGCCGACCTTGTAGACGCTGAGGCCGATCTCGGCGGCGTACTGCTCGTCGATGCCGAGATCGTCGAGCGCCTGCGCGCACGTCGAGATAGGACTTTGCCGCAGGTGACGATGCCGAAGCGCGCGCTTCGGGCTGTCGATGACGACGCGGTTCGAGCTTGTTGGCGCGGGCGAAGGCGAGCGCGGCGTAGAGCTTGTACTTCTGTGCAGCCGCATCTCCTGCGCCAGCGGCGGATCGGGCCAGCGGATGTTGAGGCCGTCCGGCCGGCAGCGTCGAAATCGGTCGGCGTCATCGATCTCGATGCGCTGCGGGATCGACATAGACCGAGGCCGAGCTGTCGACCGTCTCCGCCACCACCTTCAACGCCACCCAGCAGCCGCTATAGCGCGACATCGCCCAGCCATGCAGGCCGAGATCGAGGAACTCCTGCACGCCCGACGGATTGAGCACGGGGATGCCGTAATCCATGAAGGCGTATTCGGTCTGGTGCGCAGTGGTCGAGGACTTGCAGGTGTGGTCGTCGCCGGCCATCACGCAGCACGCCGCCATGGCGCGACGATGCCGGCGAAGTTGCCGTGGCGCATCACGTCGCCGGAGCGGTCGACGCCCGGGCCCTTGCCGTACCACATGGCGAATACGCCATCGTGCTTGTTGTCGCCGGCGAGGTGCGTCTGCTGGCTGCCCCATACCGCCGTCGCGGCCAGGTCCTCGTTCACGCCGGGCTGGAAATGGATCTGGTTGTGCTTCAGGAACTTCTTCGCGCCGCCACATCGCCTGGTCGACGCCGCCGAGCGGCGAGCCCCGATAGCCCGTGACGAAGCAGGCGGTGTCGAGCCCGGCGGCATGATCGCGCTGCCGCTGCATCATCGGCAGCCGCACCAGCGCCTGCGTGCCCGTGATGAACACGCGGCCGGATCTCGAGAGCGTATTTGTCGTCGAGCGAGACGGCGGCGAGCGCCATTCGAACCTCTGCCATCGCGGTGAGATAATTTCCGCTGGTTGCTAAAGTAGAGCGGCTGAGGCGACGGCGCAATTCATGTGATGTGGGCGCAACGGTCTTGCGCCAGCAGGGCAACCCCGTCGTTGCTATTGCGAAGCAGCGCGCCTTGAAGAAACGAAATTCCGTCGGCGTGCAGGGCGGATTGAGATTGGGGCCGGACGCGGAGCCCCAGCTTATCTCGATCACCAGCGGTTGGCCCGCTCATTCCCCCGGGCTGACGGTCTTGCCCTGCGGCTCGGGTGTGCGCTTCACCGGCTTCGTGCGCGGCGTCATGTGCTTGAGGCCGGCCGACAGGTAGTCGTAGCCGGTGACCAAGGTGATCGCCGCGGCGATCCACAGGCCGAGTTCGCCCGCCCATTGCGTCCAGTCGCCGGCGGCGTCGCCGACGATGAGGATGCCGAGCGCGATCAGCTGCAGGGCGGTCTTCCATTTGGCGAGCCGGCTCACAGGCACGCCCACATTCACCTGCGCCAGGAATTCGCGCAGGCCGGAGACCATGACCTCGCGGCACAGGATCACCAGCGCCGGCAGCACCACTCAGGCCCCGGACGCGATGGGTGGCCACGAGCATGAGGATGACGCGCCGCCACCAGCAGCTTGTCGGCGATCGGATCGAGGAAGCGCCCGAAGGCCGAGATCTGGCCCATTTGCGCGCCAGGTAGCCGTCGAACATAGTCGGTGACGCCGGCCAGGGTGAACAGCACGACGGATACCCAGCGCCAGCCATCGCCGTCGAGATAGAACAGCCCGACCAGCACCGGAATGATGATGATGCGCGACAGCGTCAGCAGGTTCGGCAGGTCGGTCAGCATGGCTCCGAGCGTGGACTCCCATCCCAAGGGCGAACATCTTAACCATTGGAGTTGAAATGATCATGGACCTTTTTGGCTACCGCCGCGCTAATCCCGTCAACGGCTTGCAAATCCACGATCTCGCGCGCGCCACCGCGCGGCGGAGCCGAAATGCAGCAGCAGGGCGCGCTTGCGGCGGGCGCCGATGCCGGGAATCTCGTCGAGCGGCGACTGCGCGATCTGCTTCGATCGCTTGGCGCGGTGGGCGCCGATGGCGAAGCGATGCGCCTCGTCGCGCAGCCTCTGCAGGAAATACAGCACGGGTCTCTCGGCTCCAGGCCGAACGGCTCGCGCCCCGGCAGGAAGAAGCGCTCGCGGCCGGCGTCGCGGTCGGGCCCTTGGCGACGCCGACAACGGCCACATCGGTGACGCCGAGCTCGGCGAACACCTCGAGCGCGCTCGACAGCTGCCCGGCGCCGCCGTCGACCAGCACGAGATCGGGCCAGGTCCCGCGCTCGCGCTCCGGGTCCTCCTTGAGCGCGCGCGAGAATCGCCGCGTCAGCACCTCGCGCATCATGGCGTAGTCGTCGCCCGGCTGGGCGCCCCGCGGGATTGTTGATCGCGAACTTGCGGTAGGCGCCCTTGATGAAGCCGTCGGGCCCGGCGACGATCATGGCGCCATAGGCGTTGCGTCCGGAGATGTGGCTGTTGTCGTAGACCTCGATGCGCTCGGGCGTCGCCTCCAGCCCGAAGGCAGCGGCCACGCCTTCCAGCAGCCGCCGCTGCGAGGCGTTTTCCGCAAGTCGGCGGGCGAGCGCCTCGCGCGCGTTCAGCTGCGCGTTTTGGACGAGATCGCGCTTGCCGCCGCGCTGCGGCACCTCCAGGCGAACGGAATGCCCCGCCTTCGTCGCGAGCGCCTCCTGCAACAGCTCCGCGCTCCGCGGGCCGGTCGCTCAGCAGGATCAGCTTCGGCGGCTCCTTGTTGTCGTAGAACTGTCCGATGAAGGCGGCCAGGATCTGATCGAGCTCGAGATCATTGGCATGGCTCGGGAAGTAGGCGCGGTTGCCGTAGTTGCTGCCGGCGCGGAAGAAGAACACCTGGATGCAGACGTTTCCGCCGGCCTGGTGCGCCGCGATCACGTCGGCCTCGTCGAGACCGGCGACGTTGATCGCCTGGTGCGACTGGATCTGGGCAAGAGCGCGGATGCGGTCGCGCAGGCGCGCCGCCGCCTCGAACTCCAGCGCTTCGCTCTTTGTCTGCATCTCCACGGCCAGCCGCTGCTGCACTTCGCGGCTCTTGCCGGCGAGGAATTCGCGCGCCTCCGCCACCAGCGCGGCGTAGTCCTCGCCGCCGATCCGGCCGACGCAAGGGCCGGAGCAGCGCTTGATCTGGATACTGAAGGCAGGGCCGTGTGCGGCTGGCATAGACGCTATCGGAGCAGGAGCGCAGCAGGAAGGCGCGCTGCAACGCCGTGATGGTGGCGTTGACGGCGCCGGCGGAAGCGAACGGCCCGTAGAAGTCGCCCGCACGATTATGGGCGCCGCGATGCTTCAGGACCTGCGGCGCAGGATGGTCGCCGGTGATGAGGATGTACGGAAACGATTTGTCGTCGCGCAGCGAGACGCTGTAGCGCGGCGTCAGCCGTTTGATGAGGTTGCTCTCGAGCAGCAGCGCCTCGACCTCGGACTGAGTCGTGATGACCTCGAGCGTCGCCGTCTCCGCCACCATGCGCTTCAGCCGGTTGGAGAGGCGGTCTACCTGGATGTAGGCGGCGACGCGCTTCTTCAGGCTCTTGGCCTTGCCGACATAGAGCGCGTCGCCCTCGCGGTTGAGCATGCGGTAAACGCCAGGCCCGCCCGGCAGCGTCGCCAGTTGTGCTGCGATGATTGCCGCTCCATTGGCCAATGCACCGCCGGGAATGGGGATCGGCGGCTCGGCTTCGGTGGCGGTGTCGGAACTATCGCTCATGAGTTGTGTTGTGCTATTGCTGGCGCCGGAGCAGCGGCCGCCTTTGTTAACGAATATTGGCGGTTTTCTGCCGCTTCCGGCAGGAGAACAGGTATCCACCAAGTCTGTGGATAACTTTGTTGGTAAGCCACGCGGCGCAGGGCGCGACCACTGGATTCCTTCGCATTTAGCCCGCTGCTCAAAAAATAGGCACCAACTTATAAGCCTCTTGAAGTTGCAAGAACCACGTTCTTGCAATCGTAATGAAAGGATTACCAACCCGTCACGCCAGAGTTTTTTTCATTGACTCCGTGGTCAATCGAGCGTGTCAGCGGCGGCCATGTGCACAACTTCCGGCTGCGGGGACGTTAACTATCGTGTAACCGGCCTATTCTGTCGCCCCACCGCCACTTTCACTGCGGGCGACATGGCCGCGCGACGGCTGGGCCCACCCGAGATGCTGGCCGCCATCGAGCGCGATCATCTGGCCGGTCATGGCCGGCGCGCTCAGGATGAACTGCAGGGCGGCGCAGATCTCCTCCAACGTCGTGCCGCGCCCCAGCGGCATGGCCCGGCATTGCTCGGCGAATTGCGCCGCGCTCTGGCGCGGGCTGGGCAGGGTCGGCCCCGGCCCGATGCCGTTGACGCGGATTTGCGGCGCCAGCGCCAGGCCAGCGTCCGCGTCAGCGTCCACAGGCCCATCTTCGCTACCGTATAGGATAGGAAGTAAGGCGTCAGGTTCCAGACCCGCTGGTCCAGCATGTTGACAATGTTGCCATGGGCGCCCGCCGGCAGCTGGCCCGCGAAGCCCTGTGACAACACCAGCGGCGCCCGCAGGTTCGGTCTCGATATGAGCGTCCCAGGACGGCGCGCGTCGCCGTCTCGATCTTGTCCATCTCGAACAGCGAGGCGTTGTTGACGAGGCAGGTGAGCGGACCGAGCGCCTCGACCGCGCGTGCGATCAGCGCGTGCGTGTGCGCCTCGTGCGCGAGATCGGCCTGCAGCGCGACCGCGCGCCCGCCGCCGTCCTCGATCTCGCGCACCAGCTCGGCCGCTTCCGCTGCGGAACGATGGTAGTGCACCGCCACGGCCCAGCCATGCCTGGCGAGGTCGAGCGCAATGGCGCGACCGATGCGCTTGGCGGCGCCGGTGACGAGAGCGGATTTCTGGCTGCTCGATCTCTGCCATGACGCGAACATGCGGCAGCCGCCCGGCGGCGGCAAGGGCCGGTGCGCTCAGGCTGCGCCCAGGAAACCGCCGACCTGCCGGTTCCACAGCCGCGCATAGCGGCCGCCTTGGCGCAGCAGCGCCTGGTGGCTGCCCTGTTCGACGAATGCGGCCGCTCTCGAGATAGAGAATGCGGTCCATGCCGGTGATGGTCGAGAGCCGGTGGGCGATCGCGATCACCGTGCGGCCCTCCATCAGCGCGAACAGCGCCTCCTGGATGCAGATGCTCGCTCTCGCTATCGAGCGAGGCTGGTGGCCTCGTCGAGCACCAGGATGCGCGCGTCCTTGAGGATGGCGCGCGCGATGGCCACGCGCTGGCGCTCGCCGCCGGAGAGCTTGATGCCCTGCTCGCCGACGATGGTGTCGTAGCCCGTCGGCCGCTGCACGATGAACTCGTGGCTGCTGGCGCTGATGGCGGCCTCGATCACGGCTGCCTCGGGCGCGTCCTCGCGCGCATAGCGGATGTTGTCGCGCAAGGGGCGGTGGAAGACGCCCGGCAGCTGGCTGACCTCGGCGATCGCCTCGTTCAGGCTGTCCCAGGTGACGTCGGCGATGTCCTGGCCGTCGATCTCGATGCGCCCGCCCTGCGGCTCGAAATGCCGGCGCAACAGCTTGATGAGCGTTGACTTGCCGGCGCCCGACGGTCCCACCAGCGCCACCTTCTCGCCCGCCGCCACCTCGAGGTTGAGCTTGTCGAACAGCTGCGAGCCGTCGGGATGGGAATAGCAGACGTCGCGGAAGGCAATGGCGCCGCGGCTCACGGCCAGCGGCCGGGCGCCCGGATGGTCGACGATCTCTCGTGCGGCTGCGTCACCAGCTCGATCGCCTCGGTCAGGGTGCCGATCTGCTCGAAGAAGTCGAGCATGCGGTTCGACAGGTTCCAGACGTTGATGGCGATGAAGTTCGAAAGCGTGAACACCAGCGTGAAGGGAGCCGAGATCGAGCGTGCCCGCCAGCGTCGCCTGCAGCGCCAGCCACACCATGACGCCGAGCAGGCTGATCACGGCGATCACCTGGAACAGCCGCATCATCGTCAAGAACCAGCGCAGCCGGATGGAGCGCCGCGCCTCCTCGTCGAGATAGCGGGCGAGCAGGCGGCGCTCGAACGCCGCCTTGGCGAAGCTGCGCACGGTGTCGGCATTGGCGATGGGAGTCGATGAGCCGGCCGGTCGAGGTGCTGACCGCCGCCGAGAATGCCTTCGACAGCAGCACGCAGCGGCGGGCGAGCATCGTCGTGACCGCCAGATAGATCGCCATCCAGCCCAGCAGAAGCGACGGCGAACAGCGGCTCCTGCACCGCCATCAGCGTCGTCGCCACCGCCAGGATGATCGTGATCTTGCTGGCGTCGAAACGAGAGGATGTCGAGGATGCCCAGGATGGCGCGGCCGGCTTCCTCGATCTTCTGCCCGAGCTTGCCCGGCGAAGTTCTCCTGGAAATAGCGCGGGGAGTGGCCGATCAGATAGGAGAACATCTGCTTCTGCACCTCTGGCCCGCAGCGGCGGGCCGGTGCGGATATCCACGATCTGGTAGACCGCGCATCAGCAGCATGGACACGGCCCATATCCCGAAGCCGACGATGAACCAGGTCGTCACCGGCGCCGCCGAGGCGCCGGTCTTCACGGTGGCGGAGAGCGCGTTGATCATGCGCTTCAGCACATAGGGCTCGAGCGTCTCCAGCCCCTGGCCCAGCAGCACGGCCAGCACCATCAGCGCATAGCGGTGCAGGTAGTAGCGCCGCACGAAGTACCACAGGAACGGCCGAGGCCCGCGTCGGCAGGCTATGGATCGGCGCGAGGTCCTCCTCGTCCGCCGGCGCGCCCGCCGTCTCCTCCAGATCGTTCCGTCGTCGCAGTCATGTCGGCTCCGAATCGCGCGGACACCCGCGCCCGCCGCGGCCAACTGCCGCGACGGCCTTTGCTCCCCCATCCTGGATGGCGGGAAAATAGCCGAAGATCTGGCGAAAGATAACTGCGTTTTCCGCGCGCCCGGCCTGCGCGGTGCTCGCGGCCGGGCGCGCTACTTCTTCGGCTCGAAATCCAGCGACGCCGAGTTGATGCAGTAGCGCAGGCCGGTCGGCTCCGGCCCGTCCGGGAAGACGTGGCCGAGATGGGCGGCGCAGCGGTGCGCAGTGCACTTCCGTGCGGGTCATGAAGAAGCCGCGGTCGGTCTCGGTCTCCACTGGCCTCCTTCCGGCCGGCTGGGAGAAGCTCGGCCAGCCCCGTGCCGGAATCGAACTTGGTCGCCGGATCGAACACCGGCGCGCCGCAGCAGACGCAGGTATATGTCCCCGCCTCATGATGGTCCCAGAACTTGCCGGTGAAGGCGCGCTCGGTGCCATGCTGGCGCGTCACCCTTGTACTGCTCGGGCGTCAACCTCTTGCCGCCACTCGGCGTCGTTCTTCGCGATCTTGTCCTTCGTCTTGGTGCATCCATTTCGCTCATCATCCTGGCAACGCCGCTCGATATGGTGATCCCGTGACAGCGCGCCACCACACACATTCGCGCGAGCGAGCCGTCAATAGGGCCTCGCCGTTCTTGCGCGTGAAGCAGAATCTGCCGTCTTCGCGCTCGGGCCGTAACGTGGAGATCGACGTCGGAATAGTAGCACTGGTCCTCCTCCCTGCGGTCGCCGACCTCCAGATAGACGACATCGCGCGCCGAGCGGTTGACGAGATGGTGGCCGTCGTCGCGCGCCCGCCGGGAAACTCGGCGCACGCGCCGGCCGTGAGTAGTCTGCACGCCGGAATCGGTGACCAATGCGACCTCGCCCTCGAGGATATAGACGAACTCGTCCTCATGGGTGTGCCAGTGGCGCTGGGACGAGGCGGCGCCCGGCGGCAGCTCGCACCAGATTGACGCCGAAGTTCTTCAGGCCGACGGCGTCGCCCAGCACCCGCTTCTCGCGCGGCGCGGAGGCGCGGCCGAAAGGCGTCGGGGCAGGAGTTGCCGGTCCGCCCCCTCACCTGGGCCGGATCGAGGGCGGGAGGGGCAGGGGGCTTGCTGGCGGGCATGGCGGGCCTCGGCTGCTTGCTTGAAACGGCAGTTCTTCCGCTATTGCGAGCGCGCTGGCAACGGGCCGTCCGGGCGCCGCGCCTGCGGTCATTTGACAAATCGCTCGGTTCTCGTCATATATTTCTGTCTAGACAGAAATAACGGATCGAGATGATGAAGCTGACACCGGTCATGGAGAAATACGTCCTGCATTGGGGCGAAATGGGCACCCGCTGGGGCGTCAACCGCTCGATCGCCCAGATCCACGCGCTGCTCTATCTCTCGCCCCAGCCGCTGACGGCCGAGGAGATCGCCGACACCCTGTCGATCGCCCGCTCCAACGTCAGCACCCAGCCTGAAGGGAGCTGCAGGGCTTCGGCCTGGTCCGTATGACCCATCTGCTCGGCGACCGCCGCGACCACTTCGAATCGGATCAAGGACAACTGGGAGATGCTCACCCTCATCGTCGAGGAGCGCAAACGGCGGGAGGTCGATCCCACGCTCGCACTCCTGCGCGAGAGCGTGGCGGAGGCCGAGGCCGACACAAGACCACCGATCCCGAGGTGAAGGCCCGCATCGAGCGCATGCTCACCTTCGTCGATACGCTGTCCACCTGGTACGAACAGGTGAAGGCCCTGCCGAAGCCGACCCTGGTCGCCCCCTCATGAAGATGGGCAGCAAGGTCGCGCGGTTCGTTGCCAAGGTGGCGTGCAGTGAAGCATGCCCAGCACCGAGCACAACGCCCTCACAACTAACCTTTCCGCTCCGCGGTAGAGGGACACCGTCGCAGCGCGTCGTCTCTCGCTAGCTCCCCTACCGCGGAGCGGGAGAGGGTGGGGGTGAGGGCGCGTTGCGACGATCGCGTGTCTGCGCGAAGCGAAAATTTTTGCCCATTAATTTCTGTTAATACAGAAATAACCGATGATAAAGGAGTAATCGACATGCCCAGTGCATATGATCTGGGGCGAGCGCCGCCGCCGGCAGCCGCCCCACGCCGAGATCGCGCCGCCCCTGGCGCCGATCTCCGGCGATCCCCGGCGCTCCTCCCACGTCGCCCTCACGGTGTTCTACAACGGCGCCTCGCCCGGTCTGCCGCGGTTCGATCGAGCGCGCTACCAGGCCGCCAGCGCCGGCCGTTCGCGCCTGATCGCCTGGTGCGACACGGCGGCGGCGCCGTGGGCGCTCAAGCGCTGGCACGTGGAGCCGGAGGCGGTCGTGCTTCGCCTGCACATCGTTGACGCCGACGGCCGGTTGCTGGTCGGCGCCGCCGCCTTCGCGCGGCTATGGCGCGAGCTGCCCGGCTATCGCTGGGCCGGCCTTCTGATTGGCCGTACCGGTCGTTACGCCGATCGCCGAGCGGATCTACGACGCTTTCGTGCGGCTGCCGCTGCAACGCCGCCTGCTGGGCGAGCCGGCGCGCGGTCGCTGGGGCCGGCTTTGCGAACTGAACTAGCGCGACGACGAACGAGGGAGAGGAGACGTTCCATGACCATCGCAGCTGCGTCGGGCGCGCCCGACAGCCGATCCAACTTCGGCGTCCACCGCGTCGTCGCCGATGCAGCCGACCCGCGCTCCGGCCGCGTGCAGTGGTCGCCGGTGAAGTCGCTGTGGCTCACCGGCATGACGGCGGCCGCCCTCGTCGGCGGCGCGCTCACCCTTTCCTGGGACGCGCTGGCGGTATTCTGGTCACCTGCTGCGAGCGATCACGCTGTGTGGCGGCCATTCACTCGGCACGCACCGCCGCCTCATCCACAACAGCTACGAGTGCCCGCGCTGGCTGGAATATGTCCTCGTCTATCTCGGCGTCCTCGTCGGCATGGCTGGCCCTACGGGATGATCCGCACTCACGACATGCGCGACTGGGCACAGCGCAACCCGCGCTGCCACGACTACTTCGCTCATCGCCGGCCGTTCCTGCAGGACGGCTGGTGGCAGCTCCATTGCGAGCTGAATCTCGACCGCCCGCCCGCCTTCAAGCTCGAGGACCGCATCGCCAACGATCGCATCTACCGCTTCATGGAAAGCACGCTGATGTGGCAACAGCTGCCTGGGCACTGCTGTTCTTCGCCCTCGGCGGCTGGGGCTGGGTGTTCTGGGGCGTGTGCGCGCGTCGCCGTCTGCGTCACCGGCCACTGGCTGGTCGGCTACTTCGCCCACAACAGCGGTCCGCGCGACTGGGCGTGTCGAGGGCGCCGGCGTGCAGGGCTACAACGTGCGCTTCTGCGGCCTCCTCACTATGGGCGAGGCCTGGCACTAACAACCACCACGCCTTCCCCGGCTCCGCTCGCCTCGGCTCTACGCAGGGCCAGGTCGATCCAGGCTGGTGGGTGCTGATGACCCTGCGGCGGCTCGGCCTTGCGTGGAATATCAAGACGCCCGCCGAACTTGCGTCCCGCCCGCAGCTCCGCTGCTTGGCGCCACCTCGCCGGCCCGGCCGTGGCTCCCCGACTCTGCGATGCAACTGCCAAGTGAGTACGGACGTGGTTGAATACGTGCATGGGGCAGGCTCGACATCGCCACGATCGGTGGCCGGTATTCCGAAGGCCGAGGCATGGTAGCATGCCTGCATCGCGATTCCGCGTTTCGGGGGAGCCCTCGTGCGCCACGTACCGATTGTCCGGCGCTCCGGCACGCCGACGACGCAGCTCCTGCGCTCCGGCCGGGCTTGCCGGCATCGAGTGGCGCGACCTGGTGGCGCGTGACGCCGATCGAGCGGGCGCATGAGCTGACGCTCTGCCTGCCCTGGCTGGCGCTCACTCGTCCCGCGCGCGCGGCATCTCTATCTGCCGGCGCTGGCGGCTTCGTTCATGATGTTCCTCACCGGCCTGCGGCAGGTCCACTAACGGCCATCATCACGCCCTCGGCCTGGGCCGCCGCGCCAACGAGTGGTTCCTGTTCGCCATGAGCGTGGTGATGCTGGGCGCCATGCACGCCGTGAAGTTCAATCACCTGCGCCATCACAAGCTCTGCATGGGCGAGGGGCGACGTCGAAGCGGCGAGCGCGCGCATGTCCGGCTGGCGGGCGATCGCCTTCGGCCCGCTGTTCCGCTTCGCTGCTGCACCGCACGGCGCTCGCCAAGGCAATCGTACGACGCGGTTATGGATCTGCGGCGAGCTCGCCGCCAACGATCGCCTGGATCGCCGCCGTGTTCCCTCTGGCTGCGGGTCGACGCGCTGCGCTATCACGTCATCGCCATGCGGCGTCGCCCAGTGCTCTGACCGCGCTTCTTCCGCCGTCTGGACCGTACACCACGACACCGAGGACGCCCGCTACCCCGCGCGCACCCCAGCGCGGTCGGCTGAGCGAATTTCGTCTCCTATCACATGTTCCTGCATGTCGAGCACCACCTCTTCCCGCAAGTGCCGACCTGCCACCCGCCGGCGCTCGCGCGTCGACTGGATCGGGTGATGCCCGAGCTGAGCCTCAGACAGGTATTGCAGTCTTCTCGCGCGGCCGCTGGCGCGAAGGCGTTCAGGGGCACGCGAATATGCGAGCTGTCTCACAGACCGGCCTATGGTTTCCCGCTGCAATGCGTGGTCAGAATGCCGGCAATAGGAGCGAGGGAGCAGGCGATGGCCATCACCGTCTATTACGCCACCAACCGCAACGAGACCGCGCACCGACGCCAGCCCGAGTTTCGGCCCGCATTTCCACCAGAAGGGCCCGCAATATCTGCGCTTCGGGTCGGCCGACGTGGAGCCGCCGACGACCCCGGCGGCGACTACCGGGTGGTCACGGTCCGCCTGGCGCCCGAGCAGATCACCACGCCGGGCGCGCCCGCAGGTGCTCGGCAGCCGCCAGATCTTCGACGAGCTGCGCACCCGCATGAAGGCCGAGGCCGCCGACCTCATCCTCGCTCATCCACGGTTATTCCTGCGATTTCACCACCGCGCTTACAGCGTGTCGCCCAGGTCAAGCAGGAGTACCAGCAGGCCGGACATCCGGCGGAGGCGGCCGTCTTCTCTGGCCGGCCGACGGCGAGGATGACGCCCTGGATCTCCCTATTACAGCGATCGCGACGACGCCAAGGCGTCCGGTCCGGCCATCGCCCGCGCCTTCCTGAAGCTGCTGGACTATTTCCGCGATATCGGGCCGGACCAGTATTGCTGGCAGCACCTGCACCTCGTCGCCCACAGCATGGGCAACCATGCGCTGCGCTACGCGCTCCAGGGCATCATCGCGCAGTATCCGGGCAACACGCTGCCGCGCGTCTTCCAGAACATCTTCCTGATGGCGGCCGACGAGGACAACGACGCCCTCGAGCTCGACTACAAGATGGCGCGCTGCCGGAGCTGGCGCAGGCGGTGCAGATCTACTACTCCGCGACCGACGGCGCCCTCAGCATCAGCGACGGACCAAGGGCAACCCCGACCGCCTCGGCAGCACCGGCCCACGCACCCTCCACCAACCTGCCGCACAAGATCACGCTGGTCGATTGCCGCAAGGTGAACGAGACCTCCCCGCTCACCGACGTGCGCCACCAGTACTACCGCAAGCGGCCGGAGGTGATCTCCGACGTCCGGCAGAGTGCTCGCCGGTCTGTCGCCGGACGAGATCGCCAATCGCGACTACATCGCAGAAAAGCGGAGCCACCGGATCAGGTCGTTCTGAGGCATGAAGCGGATCTGCCAGTTCGCGCGATTGCGCCAAGGGGCCCCGCCGCCTCCGGCCGCTCCGGCCGTCCTCGGAACCCTGGCTCCTTCCCTGCGCTCCCGCCGCCCAGTCCTCGCCGCTCGTCGTCGCCCGGCGCTCCGCCGGTGGAGCGCGCCCGCGGCGAGCCGTCAGTCGGCACGCCGAGGTCCAAGGCCTCCAGCCGCTTGATCTCGTCGCGGTAGCGGGCGGCCTCCTCGAACTCGAGGTCGGCGCCGCGGCGCGCATCTTCTGTCTCGAGATCGGCGATCACGCGCCTTCAGGTTGTGGCCGACCAGCGCCGCCTCGCCTGGCGACGCCCGTATCCACCGGTCACGTGGTCGCGCTCGTACATGCTCTGCATGATGTCGGCGATGCCCTTGCGCACGCTCTCGGGCGTGATGCCGTTGGCCGGCGTTGTAGGCCTGCTCGCTTCTCGCGCCGGCGGTTGGTCTCGGCCAGCGCGCTGCTGCAGCGAGTTCGTCATGACGTCGGCGTAGAGGATGACCCGCCCGTCGATGTTGCGGGCGGCTCGGCCGATGGTCTGCACCAGCGAGGTCTGCGAGCGCAGGATAGCCCTCCTTGTCGGCGTCGAGGATGCAGCCACCAGCGCGCATTCGGGAATGTCGAGCCCCTCGCGCAGCGAGGTTGATGCCGACCAGCACGTCGAAGGCGCCGAGCCTGCAGGTCGCGGATGATCTCGATGCGCTCCAGCGGTCTCGACGTCCGAGTGCATGTAGCGCACGCGCATGCCGTGCTCGTGCAGGTATTCCGTGAGGTCCTCGGCCATCCGCTTGGTGAGCGTCGTCACCAGCACGCGCTAGCCCGTTGGCCGCCACCGCGCGGCACTCGGCGATGCAGGTCGTCGACCTGGCGTCTCGGTCGGCCGGATGATGCAGACGCGGATCGATCAGGCCGGTCGGGCGGATCACCTGCTCGGCGAACACGCCGCCGGTGCTGCTCCAGTCTCCCACGCTGCTGGGCGTGGCCGAGACGTAGCACGGTCTGCGGCCGCATCGCGTCTCCACTCCTCGAACTTCAGCGGCCGGTTGTCGCATGCACGAGGGCAGGCGGAAGCCGAACTCGGCGAGCGTCGACTTGCGCGCCGCAGTCGCCGCGGAACATGCCGCCGAGCTGCGGCACCGTCGACATGGCTCTCGTCGACGATCAGCAGCGCGTCGTCCGGGCAGGTATTCGAACAGCGTCGGCGGCGGCTCGCCGCGGCTTGCGCCCGGTGAGATAGCGCGAATAGTTCTCGATGCCCGCGCAGGAGCCGGTCGCCTCGATCATCTCGAGGTCGAACGTCGGTGCGCTGCTCGAGCCGCTGCGCCTCCAGCAGCTTGCCCTCGGCGTTGAGCTCGTCCAGCCGGTGCTTCAGGCTCCGCCTTGATGTCGATCGACCGCCTGCGGCGAGCGTCGGCCTGCGGCGTCACATAGTGGCTGTTGGCGTAGACGCGTGACGTAGTCGAGCACGGCCGGTCTTCTCGCCGGTCAGCGGGTCGAACTCGTGGATCGCCTCGACCTCGTCGCCGAACAGCGAGAAGCGCCAGGCCCGGTCCTCCAGGTGCGCCGGGAACAGCTCGATCGAATCGCCGCGCGCCCGGAACACGCCGCGCACGAAGTTGGCGTCGTTGCGGCGGTATTGCAGCTCCACCGAGCTTGCGCAGCAGCGCGGTGCGATCGACCGCCTGGCCGCGCTTCAGCGCCAGCGTCATGCGCGAATAGGTCCTCCGAGCGAGCCGATGCCGTAGATGCAGGACACCGACGCCGACGATCACGACGTCGTCGCCGCTCGAACAGCGCCCGCGTCGCCGAGTGGCGCATGCGGTCGATCTGCTCGTTGATCGAGCGATCCTTCTCGATGATAGGTGTCGGTGCGCGGCACATAGGCTTCCGGCTGGTAGTAGTCGTAGTACGAGACGAAATACTCGACCGCGTTGTCGGGGAAGAAGCTCTTCATCTCGCCATAGAGCTGCGCCGCCAGCGTCTTGTTGGGCGCCAGGATCAGGGTCGGGCTGCTGCAGCGCCTGCGATGCACATGCGCCATGGTGAAGGTCTTGCCCGAGCCGGTGACGCCCAGCAGCACCTGGTCGCGCTCGCCCTTCTGGCCAGCCCCTGGATGAGGTCGTGCGATCGCCTGCGGCTGATCGCCCGCCGGCTTGGAATTCGGACACGATCTTTGAACGGCACGCCGGCCGTCGCCGGCAGCGGTTTCTCGGCGATGACGAGGGACATGGCCGTAATATAAGACGCGGCGCGCGCGGCCAACGGCGGCGGCGGGGCTGCTGACAGTTGCTGTCAGCAGTGGGATGGCGGCCTGCGGCTCTGTGAACTACCGCCCGCGCGGCGTTAGAAGGACGGTCGGCTGCAATGCCTTTAGTGCGGCGGCGCCTCGTTTGGCGGCCATTTGCTGGGGTCGACCGAGTCTGACGGAGAGGACGACGACGAGTCTGACTGAGAGGACGACGATCGTCGGAAGAACTGCCCTGGTCGGCGGGCGGTGGCGCGTCGCGGCCGCCGTCGCTTGCGGCGCTCCCTGCGGCAGATGGTCGAACGGCGACAGCGCCGCGACGGCGATGGTCGCGAGAATGAACGCGGCAGCGATCATGACGGCGTAGTTCATCGTGGCCTTCCGGTCGGCAAGTTCAGTTCTACGAATGCGGCCGAAGGTCTTAAAGGCCGTTAACAGCGGCGAGAAGGGAGGGCCGCGAGCGCGGCTCGGCCCCGCCTGCGCGCTGGAATTAACGCTCTTGACACGAATCTCAGATTCTACAAACCTCTATCGAAATAGTAGGGAATATCCCATGCTGTCGCAGAAGCCAAATATGCGCTGCGCGCTCCTGCTGATGCTGGCCGAGCGGCCGGCCGGGGAGCCGCTGCTGATCGCCGACATCGCCGCGCGGCAGAACCTGCCGAAGAAGTTCCTCGAACTCATCCTGCTCGACCTCAAGCATCACGGCCTGCTCCACAGCAAGCGCGGCAAGCACGGCGGCTATGCGCTCGCCCGCTCCCCTTCGGAGATTTCATTCGGCGAGGTCGTGCGGCATCGTCGATGGGCCGCTGGCCCAGGTGATGTGCGCCAGCCAGACCGCCTATCGGCGCTGCGAGGATTGCCGCGACGAGGCGACCTGCGCCGTCCGCAAGGCATTCCGGCGCGTGCGCGACGCCACCGCCGCCATCCTCGACAATCAGCACACCTGGCCGACGCCAACAGGCGCGGCCACAAGGGCCAACGTCCGGTCGCCTCCTGAGCGCCCGCAGCTGGCGGCGGCGCGGTGACAGCGCGGCCGGAGCATGCTGGATTCACCGTCGACTCAAACTGATAGGTAAAACCGACAATAGAAAAATTCGAGGCAGGCCGACGCCGAAAACTGTGCGAGGAACCGCCCGACAACGATGTCATCGAACCTTGACCTTGCCGGTCGCCGCGGTGTGTCATACTCCAGAGGTGGAGTGCGCCGCACCTCGTGCAGGCGATCGGGTGGTCTCAAGAGCAACGAGAAGAAACGCTGCCTCATGCCAACCACCAAGGAGACTGCAACCATGAAACTCAAGTCGATAGGATTGGTGGCCGCCGGCGTTATCGCGCTCGGCAGCCTCATACCGGCGGCGTTCGCCGACGATCAGAAGCTCCTCAACGTTTCCTACGATCCGACCCGCGAGCTCTACCGTCGCCGTCAACGCAGGCCTTCGCGGCCAGAGTGGCAGGCCGAGACCGGGCAAACACGTTCGAGATCAAGCAGTCTCATGGCGGCTCGGGCAAGCAGGCGCGCGCCGTGATCGACGGCCTCGAGGCCGACGTGGTCACGCTGGCGCTCGCCTACGACATCGACGCCATCGCCGAAGCGCCGGCCTGCTGTCGACCGGACTGGCAGGCGCAGGCTGCCCGACAACAGCACGCCCTACACCTCGACCATCGTGTTCCTGGTGCGCAAGGGCAATCCCGAAGGCGATCAAGGACTGGGACGACCTGGTGAAGCCCGGGATCGTCAGGTGATCACGCCCAACCCGAAGACCTCGGGCGGCGCGCGCTGGAACTACCTCGCGGCGTGGGGCTACGCGCTCGACCAGCACGGCGGCGACGAGGCGAAGGCGAAGGACTTCGTCGGCGACGCTCTACAAGCACGTGCCGGTGCTCGACACCGGCGCGCGCGGCTCGACCGTCACCTTCGTCGAACGCGGCATCGGCGACGTGCTTGGTCGCCTGGGAGAACGAGGCCTTCCTCGCCGTCGAAGGAATTGGGGCCGGAGAAGGTTCGAGATCGTGGTGCCGCCGCGTCAGCATCCTGGCCGAGCCGCCGGTCGCGGTGCGTCGACAAGGTGGTCGACGCCCACGGCACCCGCAAGGCTGGCGGAGGCCTACCTGCAGTATCCTCTACTCGCCGGAGGGTCAGGAGATCGCGGCCAAGAACTTCTACCGCCCGCGCCATCGCCGACGTGGCGGCGAAATACGCAGAGCCAGTTCCCCAAGCTCGACCTCTTCACCTTCGGCGAGAAGTTCGGCACCTGGCGGGAGGCGCAGAAGAAGTTCTTCAACGACGGCGGCATCTTCGACGAGATCTATCAGCCGGGATCCTAGTCGCCGCGGTAGGCACAGTTGCGTTCGCCCATGACGACCGGCGTGGTCGCTGCGGCCGCCCAGCGTCATCCCGGGCTTCGGGCTGACGCTGGCTTTACGCTCGCCTATCTCGGCCTCATCGTGCTGCTGCCGTTGGCCGCCCTGGTGGCGCGGACCAGCGGCCTCAGCCCGGCCGAGCTGTGGGCGATCGCCACGACGCCGCGCGTGGTCGCCGCGTTCCGGGTCAGCTTCGGCACGGCGCTGATCGCCGCCGTCATCAACGTCTTCTTCGGCCTGCTCGTCGCCTGGGTGCTCGTGCGCTACCGTTTCCCGGGCCACCGGCTCGTCGATGCGCATGGTCGATCTGCCGTTCGCGCTGCCGCACGGCGGTGGCGGGCATCGCGCTCACCGCGCTCTATGCGCCCGAACGGCTGGGTCGGCCGCCTGCTCGAGCCGCTCGGCATCAAGGTGGCGTTCACGCCGCTCGGCATCATCGTGGCGCTGATCTTCATCGGCCTGCCCGTTCGTCGTGCGCACCGTGCAGCCGGTGCTGCAGGACCTCGAGCGCGAGCATCGAGGAGGCGGCCGCGACGCTCGGCGCCGGCCGCTGGCAGACCTTCCGGCCGCGTCATCCTGCCGGCGATCCTGCCGGCGCTGCATCACCGGCGTTCGCGCTCGCCTTCGCGCGCGCGGCGTCGGCGAGTACGGCTCGGTGATCTTCATCGCCGGCAACATGCCGACGGTCTCCGGAGATCGTCGCCGCTGCTGATCGTGAGCAAGCTCGAGCAGTACGACTACGCCGGGCGCCACCGTGCTCGGCGGTGATGATGCTCGCTGGCCTCGTTCCTCCTGCTGCTCGCCATCAACCTGCTCCAGCATTGGACGCGGTCGCGCCATGGCTGATCTCGCCCAGGCCGTCCGCACCGAGCCGGCGATCAAGCAGCCGCGCTCGCATGAGACGCCGCTGACGCAATGGCTGCTGACGCTGGCCGCGCTCGCTTTCCTCGTGCTGTTCCTGTTCCTGCCGCTGCTGGCGGTGTTCCGTCGAGGCGCTGCGCAAGGGCATCGGCGCCTACCTGGCGGCACTGGTCGAGCCCGATGCGCTCTCCGCCATCAAGCTGACGCTGCTGGTGGCGGCGATCGCGGTGCCGCTGAACCTGGTGTTCGGCGTCGCCGCCGCCTGGTGCATCGCCAAGTTCGAGTTCCGCGGCAAGCAGCTGCTGCTCACGCTGATCGACCTGCCGTTCTCGGTGTCGCCGGTGATCTCCGGCCTGATCTACGTGCTGCTGTTCGGGCTGCAGGGCTGGCTCGGCCCGTGGCTGCAGGCGCACGACATCCAGATCATCTTCGCGCGTGCCGGGCATCGTGCTCGCCACGATCTTCGTGACCTTCCCGTTCGTCGCCCGCGAGCTGATCCCGCTGATGCAGGAGCAGGGCACGCGAGGACGAGGAGGCCGCGGTCGTGCTCGGCGCCGGCGGCTGGCAGATCTTCTGGCGCGTGACGCTGCCGAACATCAAGCTGGGGCCTGCTCTACGGCGTGCTCGCTGTGCAACGCGCGCGCGATGGGCGAGTTCGGCGCGGTCTCGGTGGTCTCCGGCCACATCCGCGGCGAGACCAACACCATGCCGCTGCATGTCGAGATCCTCTACAACGAGTACAACTTCGTCGCCGCCTTCGCCGTGCGCCTCGCTGCTGGCGCTGCTGGCGCTGGTCACGCTTGCCGCGAAGTCCGCCCTCGAATGGCGCTTTGCCGCCGAAATCGCCGCCACGCCGCCGCTAGTTCCCGGGGCCGGCCGTTGACAATCGCCATTGATCTCGGACGCGGCAGATGCGATTGTTCGCCCCGGTTTTGCCGCGCAGCGCTCTTCAGTGATCCCTTGTTGTGTACCCTGACGTTCGCGCCATGGGCGCATAGGATATCGCCGTGAGCATCGAGATCTTCGACGTCAGCAAGCGCTTCGGCGACTACCTCGCCTCTCGACCGCGTGTCGCTCGAGGTGCAGTCGGGCGAGCTGCTGGCCCTGCTGCGGACCCGTCCGGCTCCGGCAAGACCACGCTGCTGCGCATCATCGCCGGCCTCGAGCGCCTCGACTCCGGCGGCGTGCACTCCATGGCGAGGACGCCGTCGGCGCAGGGTCCGGCGCGAGCGCCAGGTCGGCTTCGTGTTCCAGCACTACGCCCTGTTCCGCCACATGAGCGTGTTCGACAACGTCGCCTTCGGCCTGCGTGGTGCGGCCGCGCAGCGCGTGCGGCCGTCGAAGGCGGAGATCGCCGAGCGCGTGCATCGACCTGCTGGCGCCTGGTGCAGCTCGACTGGGCTCGGCGACCGCTATCCGTCCCAGCTGTCGGGCGGCCAGCGCCAGCGCGTGGCGCTGCGCCCGCGCGCTCGCCGTCGAGCCCAAGCGTGCTGCTGCTCGACGAGCCCTTCGGCGCGCTCGACGCCAAGGTGCGCAAGGAGCTGCGCCGCTGGCTGCGGCGCCTGCACGACGAGATGCACGTCACCAGCGTGTTCGTCACCCACGACCAGGAGGAGGCGCTCGAGCCGCCGACCGCGTCGTCGTGATGAGCGCAGGCCGCGTCGAGCAGGTCGGCGCGCCCGCCGAGGTCTACGACGCGCCGGCCACGGCCTTCGTCTTCGACTTCCCGGCAACGTCAACCGGCTGCCCTGCCAGATCGAGGACGGCGTCGCCAGTTCGGCGGCGTGGCGCTGTCGCCCGGAGCGCTATGACGGCATCGACCGGCGCCGCCATCGCCTTCTGTGCGGCCGCACGACGTCGAGCTGCTGAACGGCCAGCCGGCCTCGCCCAATGCCGCCCAGGTGCGCGCCATCGCCGCCATCGGCCCGACCGCGCGCATCGATCTCGACTATGCCGGACAGACGCTCGAGGCCGCAGTCGACCGCTACCGGCTCGCCATCCTCAACCTCTCCGTCGCGCGACTGGTGCGCCGTCCGCTTCCACCGCGTGCGCGTGTTCCCGGAGCCGCTGCCCTGCCGGCGCCGTCCTCCGTGCCGCGGCGACCGTCGAGGTGCAAGCCGGCCCTGGCGCCTAGGGTTCCCGATCGCAAACGAATGGTTCCCATCTGCCTGCGTGAATCGAACCACCAGCCTATGTTTGATCTAGCGTGGGCTGATTCCGGCGCTTGGGAACCAGGCAGTCAGGATCAGGATCACTAGCCGCCCCGGCGCTCCGCCTTCATCGGCGAGGCCGAACGCCGGCTGCGGCGCCGCCACGCCGCGCAGGGGCCGCTCGCCGAGTGGAATGAATTCCTGCGGACAGGCTTGCGCGAAGGCGCCGGAGGCGATGATCGCGCGGCCGAGGTCGCGCGCCAGCTTCTCCAGCCGCGCGGCCAGGTTCACGGCCGGTCCGATCGCCGTGAAGTCCAGGCGGTTGCCGCCGCCGACATTGCCGTAGAGCACGTCGCCGACATGCAGCGCCACGCCGAAGCGCAAGTGCGCCGCCGGGTCATCGCCGCTGGCCGCGTTCAGCTTCGCGACCTCGGCGCGGAAGGCGAGCGCGGCGGCGAGGGCCGCGCGGCAGACGGCGCTCGCATCGCCGGCAATCGGAAAGATCGCCAGCACCGCGTCGCCCATGTATTTGAGAACCTCGCCGCCTTGCGCGAGGATCGCCGGCACCTGGCGAGTCGAAGTAGCGGTTGAGCAGCTCGATCAGCGCCGGTCCGGGCGTGCGGTCGGCAAGCTCGGTGAAGCCGCGCAGGTCTCGAGAGCCAGATCGCCGCGGCGATCGATCTCGGTATGGCCGCGGCGGATCTGGCCGGCCAGGATGCGCGCACCGGCCTGGCGACCGACATAGGTATCCAGCAGGTTGGTCGCCACCCGCCGCAGCGCCCAGGATCTCCGCCACGCGCGCCAGCGGTGCTCCGACCGCCTCGAGCGCCGCGATCTCGCTCGGTGAACCCGCGCGGGCGATTGCGTCGTCCAGCTTATGCGCGTGGGTCTCGCCGCTGACGAAGTGGAGCGGCATTATCAGATAGTCCGTCGCCCCTTCGCCTTTGATCTCCTCCAGCACCGGAAAATCGAACGGGCAGTCCGGCGCCAGCAGGCGGCGCCGCAGCGGACGTCCGGAAGTCATGATGGCGACGACTGGGCTCCTCCGGTACCCTTCGGTGCCGAGCATCTCGATCGGCGTTTTCGAAGATCTCGACCGACTTTCCCGCTTCCCAGCGCATGCGGCGGCCCATGAGGTCGGGGTGCAGCGTCCGCACGAAGATGTTGACGCGCCACAGCGGCAGGCCGCAACTCGTGAGTCGCGCGCACATCTCGGCCAACACGTTCTGCGGCGCGGCCGCGTGCGCGCGCCGTCCACGAGCCACTCCATCGCGCTGCGGACATCCGTCATCGCCGCATTATCGGGAAGCAATGAGCAGCGAGCAATGCCGTCACTGCTTATTGCTCACGGCCTGCCATGCGCGCCCGGCCAGTTGGAAACAGACGCCGCCGAACAGCATGTTGACCGTCCGATCGTCTTCGGCCAGCGGCATCGCGATCCCCTCCCACTTGACGTGCTCGCGGCCGGGGATCCACAGATTGCCGCGCCCGAAAACCGGCCGCCTCTCCTCCACCACCCTGCTCCAGATCTGGCGGACCTCGGCCCCGAACTGCTCGGGAAACGCCTCGGCGACATGCTGCCCGGTCACCTCCTGGCCCGTCACGTCGCGGAAATGCGTGCCGACGAGCCGGAAGCGGAAGTCGCGCCCGCCGTCGAGGACATCGACCAGGAAGACGTACTGCAGCAAGGTCGGAATCAGCGCGATATCGATGTCCGCCCGCGCCGGCATCGACCGCCCGTCGCGGCGCTGGTCCCAGTAGCCATGCAGCTCGCGCAATGGCGGTGCTGCCAGCTTCTCCATGTCCCAATCGGCTGCGATCAGCGTCGTGCCGAAGCTCATGGCGCCTCCCCCGGAGTGGGCCAACCGGCCGGCCGAGCATAGCAGAGATAATTCCTATGCCGGAAGCATTCCGGCCCGCCCGGCCGCGGGTCGGTGCGCGACCGATCCGTCGGCAAAGCGGAAATGCCCGGCGCAAGAGAATTTCCTGCGGCCGTCGATTGCGGGGCGAACGCTAGGCCGGTCGCCGGGCCGGCCGATGTGACAGCCGTCACACTTGGCGCTCAAAAAAGGGTCGTTGAGATGCGCGGCCGCCGACTTCACCGCGCCTCGGCCCACGCAACATAGCGCAGCGGCCCGCCCGGCCGGATGGCGTCGAACGGGTAGCAGGTCGTAGAGCGAGGCGAGCCGGCCCGTTCGCGAGCAGCGGCAGGCGCTCGCTTCCGTTCGTCCAACACCGCCCCGGCGGTCATCCGGAACGTCATCCAGCTGCCGTCGCCGCGCTGGATGCGGATCTCGTCGCCCACCGCGAGCGCCGCCAGGAAGCGGAAGCTGGTGTCGCGGTGACCGCTGACGATCGCCAGGCCGGGATCGCCCGGCGCCGGGCTGCCGTCGAGATGGCCGGGGCCGAAAGCGAGGCTGCGCCCGGTCGCATGGGCCAGCACGATCTGATCGATGCCGAGCCGCGGCACCAGCAGGCGCGCGACGGGCGAGGTGTCGGCCCACGGCCAGGGCGGCGCCGGCCGGCCGCTCGCCATCGCCTGCTCCCAGGCCCGCGCGATCAGGACCTGCGCCAGCCAGGCCTTGGCCGGAATCCACAGCCCCATCCCGATCTGCCAGAGCGCCAGCGCCCCCAGCAGCAAGCCCACCCCATCGGCAGAGGCGGGTTCGTCGGCCTGCGGGAGCGGATTTCGAGTCCGCCCCCACGGCCGTCATGGCGATCGCTGTCACGCCATCCGCCCGCGCCACCGCCCGAGGCCCAAGCTGGTGGCCGCCAGCGCCAGCAGCAGCGCCCCGATCAGCAGGTGCAACGGACCGGGCGTCGCCGTCTTCGGCAGGCTCAACCCGTCGAGCGGCGTGCCCGTGAAGTTGATCTCGCGCATCAGCTTGCCGGGCTCCGGCAGGGGCATCGCGCTGCCGCCGCTGCTGCCGGCGCTGTCGCCGCCGAACACCTTGTCGTACTCCCACCCCTGCGGCAGGTTGGTCGCCACCGCCGCGCGTGTCGAGCCGCTCGCTGGCCGGCCCGCACCCTCTGCTCGTCGACCGCCACCAGGCTCGTATATTGGCTCACCAGCTCGTAGGCGAGGGCGTGCCGGATCGCGGCCAGCCGTACGTCCTCGGCGGTGGCGCCGTGATACTGCTGGTCCTCGATCGCGCTCAGCTTGGCGCGCGCCCACACCGCGGCGACGCCCGCACCCGCCCGGGCATGGCTGAGGTCGAGGCCCTCGCCGCCAGTCCGTCCCGCCGTCACGCCCCTCGATCGCCAGCAGGCCCGCTGAGCTGATCGAGCCGCGCGTTCGGCAGCCGCGCCGAGAACGTCACGGGCTGGCCGTCATAGAGATCGGGCACGGTGGCCGGATACATCTCGGCCGTTGATGCGACCGCGTCCGGCCAGCGCACGCGCGATGTCCGTGACCGCCGGCTCCTCCAGCTTGCGCAGCAGCTCCTTCATGCGCTCGCCCACCTCGCTGACGTCGCCGATATAGGTGAAGCTGCCGCGGCCGAGCTCGGCCGCCTTGCGCATGAAATAGCTGTTGGGCGCCGAGCCGATGCCGATCGTGAACAGCCGCTGATCGCCCAGCTGCCGCGCGATGTCCTCGAACATCTCGGCCTCTGTTGCCGACGGCGGCGTCGGTCATGAAGACGATCTTGCTTCAACCGTCCCGCCGGCGTCTCTGCCTGCCAGCGCCTGCCGCAGCGCCGGCCGCATCTCCGTGCCGCCGGTGGCGACGAGCGCGTCGACGAAGGCGTGGGCCTGCCGCAGCGTGTCCGCCGGTCCAGGGCTGCACGTCCGGAAACAGCGCCTCGGTCACGCTGTTGAACTGGATCACGTTGAAGCGGTCGTCGGCGGTCAGCCGGTCGAGCGCCAGCGTGAGCGCGCTCTTGGCCTGCACGATCGAGGTTCCGCCCATGGAGCCGGAAGTGTCGATCACGAACACGACGTCGCGCGGAATGTGCGGCTTCGCGTCGTTGTCGCGCGCCGCCGGCGTCATCATCGCGAACAGATAGACGCCGTCGGTCCGCGCGTTGCTCCGCGAACAGGTTCGCCGTCGGCGCCGTCGCCGCCTTCGCCGTCCATTCCAGCACGAAGTCCCGGTCGGCCGGCACGTCGCCGTCGGCCAGCGCGACGCGCGCCGAGCCGTCGTCCCCGGCCGTCACCGATCACGGGATGATGAGGCTGGTGACCCGTTCCGTCGCGAAGCCCGGCGCGAAGTCGATGGCGATCCGCACCGGATTGATCTTGCCCTGGCCCGGCTGCAGCACCGGCGGCGTGATGCGATCGGCATCCGGCACCCGGTCGGTGCGTCTGCGGCCCAGCCGGTGCCCGGCTCCGACGCCGGCTGGTCGGGATTGGCGGAGACTTGCGCGATCGGCCCGCCCGGGATGTAGCGGGGACCCACCACCATCGGAAAGCGCAGGCTGTAGGTGCCGGCATCGATATGCACGCTGTCCTGATACTGCGATCTCCACCAGTGATCGCCCTCGCCCGGCCCGATATTGCGCGACCGAGGTGGTGAAGATGTTGGGCCGCTCGCTCACCTGCCAGGCTGGCATGCTGGCGCTGCTTCGCCGCGGCCTCGCTCGTAGACCGCCTTGGCCTCCTGCCGCCCTTGATCTGGCCGATGACCTTCGCGGTCGCCGATCTCCATCACGAGATGGTCCACCGCCGCCTGCTCCGGCAGCGGAAAGACATAGACGCCCTCCCGAGCCAGGCGTTCGATGGATTGACGAAGCGCTGTCCGCACCGTCGCCCGCAGGATCGTGCCGGTGACGGCGAGCGCGACGTCGGTATCGACCAGCGGCGCCTCGTAGTAGACGCCGGGCTTGCTGGTCTCGTGAAGAACAGCCCGCCCTGGCGGAGTCGTCGACCCGATTGCTGCCAAGCGCCCGCGAGCGGAAGCAGCAGCGCGCTGGATGACACATCGCCGCCGCTCCCAGGAGAGCCGCGGACGCGAGCGCAATGAGCCGACCGCCCGCGCGTGGCGCGGCCGAAGCGGTTTGAATCATCGTGGACATGGTCGGTTGTTTCCCTGCAGGAATGAACAAAGCCAGCGATGGCCCGCAGACAAGTTCTTTGGCCTTGACCTTATGCCAGTGCAACTTATCGTCGTGGCAGTGCGCCGCGCCCGAAATCAGCGTTCGCGCGGCGCTTTGCGGCGGGGATTGCGGGCGGGACGAAGCGCGCCACGACTCGATCTCATTCCCCGCCCCTTGCAAGTGCTGGGTTGAGGTAGCCGCGCATGCAGCGCGCCAGAGAACTGCCTATCATCGTCGCCGATCGCTCGCCTGATCTGAGCCGCAGAAGCCATTCGCGCGTCCCCGCGGCGCGAGATCTCGCTCGTGACCCGCCCAAGGGGCGGGTGAACGCAAAACTCTGGCGCCTCAGTGGAAGATGGTGCGCGCCAGCAAAGGGAGCCTCCGGGCAGGAAGCGGCAGAGCGGGCCTCTAGCGGCACCCTCGCTGCAGCCACCGTGAGGATGCGCGGCCCCCGCCTGGTCCCCACCGATCAGCACTGGCGGTGGACAATCGACACGGGATCGCCGCACGATCCTGGACCTGCGATGGCCGAGCGATCTGCTGAACGTGAGCGGAGAATGCCGTTGAAGTCCTGGCCTCGATGTGGACGCGTTGCAGCGCCACGCAGATGCCGCCCGGCTCAGCCAGCTCCCGCACCTCCGCGAGGGCGGATGTCGACGCCAAAGTCGCCGCGCAGGTTCCCGTCCGCTGGCCATCGCGGTCGCGCTGATGTTGAGAGCCGCACGCGGAACTGGAGCCGCCCGTCCGTGGCGGCGCTGGCTCGTTGCGCGCTCCAGCAGTCCGTCTCCTCCTGCCGGATCCCCGACGGCGCGAGCGGATCGCCTCAGACCGCGCCCGGAAATTCCGAGCAACTACGCCGGTCGCCAGCGCGCTTGTCCTAGTTTGAGGCGATCGTTTCCTCGGCAGAGCTAGCGCCAGCGACCAGCCCGACCGCGACGACGCGATGAAGCGCAGAGCGCGCTGCGGGTACCTTCCTCTGTCACTGATCCCCCACCAACCGGCCGAGGCTCGGCGATCGGCGGCGCGAGGATCGGCGGCGAGCCAGCGTTCCGGCTGACCTCCCGCTGCCGCCCAGGCGTGGCCAGGTGGGTGCGGCAAGCTGGATCCTGCCCGGATGATAGGCTCGGATCGTGAGAAGAATGCAGCAGAAAGTGGCGAAGATCTATGTCAGATCTGGGGCGACTGGCGGAGCGCGTCGAAAGTCTCAACGATGCGAAACGCGCAACCGTCACAGCGCCGGTGGTGGTAGGTGCTTTGCACCCCGGCGGGGAACCACTCGGGGCCGCCGGCGGATGTGCGTGACGCGCGGCGCGGTGACGCCTGGCTCGGGGCGTAATTCTTGAACCCCGCTGGTTCAGCTTCGTTCGAGATGGGAAACTGATCGGAGCGCGCGATCGTGTCCCGCTTGCTGTCGTCGCCGGTCACCTTGGGCGCCAGCTCGACCGCGATGGCGAGGGGCACGGCCTCGTCCCCTCCATCGCCTGCAGCACGAACTTGCCGGTCACAGATCGCGCACCTCCGGCTGCTCAGGCCGACGCTGATGTTCTCGGGATAGACGTTGCGCGCCGAAGTAGGAGACCGTGAAGTTGGAGCGCCCGAACACGAACACGAAGGGCAGGCGGTGCACGCCGCGCCAGCCATGGTCGCCCAGTTCCTTCACCGGATCGAACTTCCAGTCGGCGAGGAAGTGCATCATCAGCGCCGTACGGCACCAGCCCGCCGTTGTCGGCGATGTGATAGCGCACCAGCGTGGCACGCCGTTGTTGCCGGTGAACAGCAGCGTCCGGCTCAGCCGTCGGCGTCGGCCACCGCCTCGAAATAGCCGCACGAACGGATCGTAGTTGCACGAGCGTCGGCAGCCGCCATTCGCCGAACAGCTGGCGCGCCGCCTTCCGGCTCGTCGCCGAGGAAGCGGCGGATGCTGACGGAGAGCGGCGTCTCGTTCCCGAGGCACGCCGGCATCGGCGGTGCCGTAAAGCGAGGCCGAGTCGTAGCACCAGTCGGTGGAGCCGAGCCGCTCGCCCACCAGGCTGCGCCACCCTCGCTGAAGACCTCGCCGGCCATCGCCAGCTTCCACCTTTCAGCGGCCGCCAGTCCAGCCCTTGTGCGATGCCGCCGTCGATCACGTCCTTCAGGAACGGCGGATAGCCCAGCAGCACCGTCTGCTCGAACTGCGGCGCCAGCTCGCGCGCCACCCGCCAGATCTCCTCGCGATTGCTGCCGGGCGTCACCACCGTGATCGGGTAGCCCTTGGCCGCGAGGTAGCGGCAGCAGGCAGCCGTGGAACATCCCGCCCACCCAGGTGCCGAGTGCGAAGCAGACCACCGCCAGCGTGCGCCGCTGGTCGGCCTGGAAGCTGTCGTGGAACACCTGCTCGAAGCGCACGGCGATCGGCAGCTCGTCGCTCAGGAAGCGCGGCCAGAACGTCGGCTGGCCGGTCGAGCCCGAGGACACCGCGATGAAGTCGCAGCTTCCAGCCGCCCGCCGCGGCAGAGCTGCGCCAGCGGATGGCGATAGAGATAGTTCTGCTTGGTGACCATCGGCAGCGCCGCGAAGTCATGCGCGTTGCGCACGCGCGCCGCGTCGACGCCTTGCTCGGCCAGGAACGCGCGATAGGCCGGTACGCTCGCCGCCACATCCCGGAACAGCGCCAGCGCGCCTGCCGCCAGATCCTGCTTGCCGTCGTCGCGGTCGAGCAGGCGGTCGAGCGGCGTGGCCAGGAACTGCGCAGCGCCTCGCTCGCCCGTGCAGACTGCTGATGATCGATCGTCACGCGCCCTGTCTCCGCCGCCGGGGTGGATGGAGCTAGTCGTGGCATCGATCTTGTCACGAGTATCACCGCCGCGCCGCCATGCTTTCTGTCGACGCGGGAGAGCGGCGACCGGATGCGGCGCCGGCGGTCGCCTTCAGTCGAGGCGCTCCCGGGCTTCCCGCAGCAGCGACACGACCTCGTCGGGGTGCACGCCGTCCACCGTCATCATCAGCTGAACGACCGGCTCCGACAGCATCTCGTCCAGCGTCGGTTCCCAGGCATGCATGGCGAAGGTATTCCGTTCCGTCTTGCGACCGGCTTGCGACGTCCGCGGCGTCATGGGCTCCTCCTCGAATTTTCAAACGTCGGACCGCCGATCCTGGTTGGCAGCAGGCGCGGCGGGCGACTCGGGCGATCACGGATGGTGGAAGTGCGCGGCGCTCAGTAAGCATACCGGCGGTGTCGGAAGTATCACCACAATGGGGCGATTGCGTGGCAGTCCCGCGCGCCCAGGGTTGCGACTCCGGCCGCTTCCCCGTAAATTCCGCGACCGTCCGACCAGCGCAGCCATTCGGGAAATTTACCATGCCGTTCCTCGCCTCCCGCCTCGATCGCATCAAGCCGTCGCCCACCATCGCCGTCACCCAGAAGGCGCGTGAGCTGAAGGCCGCTGGCCGCGATGTCATCGGTCTCGGCGCCGGCGAGCCTGACTTTGATACGCCCGACAACATCAAATCCGCCGCCATGGCGGCAATTCGCCGCGGCGAGACCAAATACACCGACGTCGACGGCACGCCGGCGCTGAAGCAGGCCATCTGCGCCAAGTTCAAGCGCGAGAACGGCCTCGACTACAAGCCGGAGCAGATCAGCGTCGGCACCGGCGGCAAGCAGGTGCTCTACAACGCCATCGTCGTCGACGCGTTAACCCCGGCGACGAAGTAATTATTCCCGCACCTTACTGGGTGTCCTATCCGGATATCGTGCTGCTGGCCGAGGGCACGCCGGTGACCGTGCCCTGCTCGCAGAACGCCCACTTCAAGTTGCTGCCGGAGAGCCTGGAAGCGGCGATCACGCCGAAGACCAAGTGGCTCATCCTCAACAGCCCCTCGAACCCGACCGGTGCGGCCTATAGCCGAGCCGAGCTGCGCGCGCTCGCCGACGTGCTGCTGAAGCACTCCGCACGTCTGGGTGCTCACCGACGACATGTACGAGCACCTGACCTATGACGGCTTCGAGTTCAGCACGATCGGCGCAGGTCGAGCCCAAGCTCTACGAGCGCACGCTCACCATGAACGGCGTCAGCAAGGCCTGTTGCATGACCGGCTGGCGCATCGGCTATGGCGGCGGCCCGGTGCCGTTGATCAAGGCGATGGCCAAGCTGCAGTCGCAGTCGACCTCGAACCCCAGCTCGATCAGCCAGGCCGCGGCCATCGAAGGCCTCAGCGGCCCGCAGGACTTCATCGCCGAGCACAACAAGAGCTTCAAGGAGCGCCGCGACCTCGTCGTGGACATGCTGAACAAGGCGCCCGGCCTGCACTGCCACCGGCCGGAAGGCGCGTTCTACGTCTATCCGTCCTGCGCCGGCGCCATCGGCAAGCGCACGCCGCAAGGCAAGGAGATCAAGACCGACGACGACTTCGTGACCTATCTCGCTGGAAGCCGAGGGCGTCGCGGCGGTGCAGGGCTCGGCCTTCGGCCTGTCGCCCTTCTTCCGCATCTCCTACGCCACCTCGACCGAGGCGCTGCGCGAGGCCTGCACCCGCATCCAGCGCGCCTGCCAGGCGCTGCGCCAGGCCGCCGGCCGGTTCTCGGACTCCTGGTCGGGCGAGGCCGGCGTGCGGCTGACCAGCACCTTGTCGATGCGGCGGCCGTCCATGTCGACCACCTCGAAGCGGTAGTCGTCGATCTCGAAGCGAATCGGTGGCCTTGGGAATGCGGCGCAACCGGTCCATGACGAGCCCGGCCACGGTCTGATAAGTGCCCTCCTCTCGTCGGGCAGGCGCGTCATGCCCGACGGCGTCCTTCAGCTGGTCGATCGGCAGCATGCCGTCGACCAGCCACGAGCCGTCGGCGCGCTGCGCCACTGGCCGGCTCTTCCTCCTGGCCCGGCTCCGGCAGGTCGCCGCACCAGCGCCTCCAGCAGGTCCTCGAGCGTGACGATGCCCTGGAAGTCGCCATACTCGTCGACGATGAGGGCGATCGGCGCCCCGGTCCGGCGGAAGGATCTGAGCGCCTTGCAGGGCCGGCGCCGACTCCGGGATGTAGAGCGGCGGCTTCATGACGGCGCGGATATCGAAGCCCTTGCCGGCCAGCTCCGAGGCCAGCAGGTCCTTCACCTCGACCACGCCGACGATATGGCGCCGGCCGCCCTCGGCGACCGGGAAGCGCGAGTAGTGGCTGTTCCGGACCTTCTGCTTGGTCTCCTCGATCGGGTCCTCGAGATCGAGCCATTCGACCTGCGGGCGCGGCGTCATCAGCGCGCTGACGCGGCGGTCGCCCAGCCGAAGCGCCATGCCGACGATCGAGGTCTCGGCCGGATGGAAATGGCCGGCGTCGGTGCCCTGCTGCATGAGCAGCTTGACCTCCTCGTCGGTGACCGCCGGCTCGCTGCCGTGCCGCATCGGAAAGAGCCACAGCACCAGCTCGGTCACCGCCGACAGGAACCATACCGCCGGCGCGGCGATCCGCGACAGCAGGGCCATGCCGCGGCCGACGCCGGCGGCGATCGCCTCCGGCCGGCTGACGGCCAGCCGCTTCGGCACGAGTTCGCCCAGAATCAGGGTCAGGAACGTGATGACCACGACGACGCTGCCGAACGCCAGGGCGTCGGCGTAGCGGCGGCCACGGCCGGTATGCCCGCAAAGATCAACGATCAGGTTGTCGGCAATCTTCACGCCGCCATAGGCGCCGGCGACGATGTTGGTGAGGGTGAGGCCGATCTGGACGGTCGAGAAGAACCGGCTGGGATGCTCGGCGAGGCTGAGGGCGGCGGCTGCGCCCTTGTTGCCCTCGTCCGCCATCTGCTTCAGGCGCGCCTTGCGTGCGGAGACGATCGCCATCTCGCCCATGGCGAACAGGCCTTGAACCAGGATCAGCAGCAGGACGATCAGTATCTTGAGCGTCATATCAGCGCGTTCGTCCCGCCCCGAGCTCCTCGCGCCGGCGACCAGCGATCCCCTGCCCCGCCGGGGGAACGAATCGACCTCTACATACCAAGATATTTGCCGGCCAACTGCAAGCCCTCTTGAATCGAGACCCAGCCGAGCCCGATAACGGCGCCCAGAACGAGCACGCCGACGGCGAGGCCGATGCCGGCAAAGACGCCGTCGCGCTCCAGCAGCGCCAGCGACATCAGGGCGATCGGCACGACCAGCGGCAGGTTGACCAGGATGGGCACTATGAGCAGCAGGGCGAGCGCCAGGCACACCACGCCCATGAGTCGCTCGCCGATCGGGCCGGTCAACAGCGCGAAGCGCGGCCGCAGCAGGCGTTCGATGCGCATCAGATAAGGCTCGACGCGCCTCGACCATGCGGGCGAAATCGGCACGCGACAGCGAGCGCGCGGCCAGGAAGCGCGGCAGCCACGGTCGCGGCAGGCCGATTGCCAGCTGCATAGGCGATCGAGGGCCAGTGGATCGCGGCAATCGATGACAGGCCGGGCACCGCGCCCGGCAGCGCCAGCACGAACATCAGCAGGCCGTAGCCGCGATCGCCGAGCAGTGCGGGTAACGTCGCCGAGCGAGACGCGCTCCTGCGGCCATGTTCTCGATAGCAACTGGAGGAGATCGGACACGCGCTGCGGCGGGGCACCGGGCGCTTCGGCCGCATCTAGCGTTCACGTTTAGTCCTGAGTCGTTGCGAGGAGATGGCCGCGTGCGACCGTATCATCCCACATATGGCGGACCGCCTGTCGACGCAAGGGACGGTCCGCGACGCGATCTGCCGCGAGCCAGCAGTCGGTTTTCGCTTGCATCGCCCCAGGCGGCCCGGAAATCATGATACTCAGTTCAGTAACGAGGGCCGCCGCCGGCTCGGCGCGCGTATTGCAGAGGGAGGACGATCGCCATGGGCCAACGTGAACCGTCAGCGCCGCGGTGCGCGGCATTGGTGGGACCGTATCTCAGCGGCAAGACAACGCTGCTGGAGAGCCTGCTGTTTGCCACCGGCGCCGTCTCGCGCAAGGGCTCCATGAAGGAGGGCAACACTGTCGGCGACAGTGCGCCTGAGGCGCGCGCGCGCAAGATGAGCGTGGAAGTCAACGCCGCCGCGACGGAATACCTCGGCGAGAAATGGATGTTTCTGGATTGCCCGGGCTCGATCGAGCTGACGCAAGAGGCGCAGAACGCGCTCGTGGTCGCCGACGTCGCGGTCATCGTGTGCGAGCCCGAAGTGTCGAAGGCGCTGACGCTGGCGCCGCTGTTCAAGTTCCTCGACGACCGGCAGATCCCGCACATGCTGTTCATCAACAAGATGGATACCGCCGCGCACCGCGTGCGCGACGTGCTGGCGGCGGCGCTGCAGAGCGTCTCGGCCCGCAAGCTGGTCCTGCGCCAGGTGCCGATCCGCAAGACCGAGAAGTCGGGCGCCGAGACCGTGTCCGGCTTCGTCGATCTGATCAGCGAGCGCGCCTACAATGCGCCCGGCAACGACCCGATCTGATCCAGATCCCGGCCGAGATCGCCGAGCGCGAGCAGGAGGCGCGGCGAGAGCTGCTGGAAGCGCTCGCCGATTTCGACGATCACCTGCTGGAGCAGCTTGCTGGAAGACACGGTTCCGCCCAAGGACGAGATCTTTCAGCAGCTCGCCAAGGAGATCGCCGGCGACCTTATCGTCCCCGTGCTGCTCGGGGCGGCCGGAGCGCGACCACGGCATCCATCGCCTGCTGAAGGCGCTCCGCCATGACGTGCCGGGGCCGGCGGCGACGGCGGCGCGCATCGGCGTCGGCCCCGCCGCCGGCGACACGACGGCCGTGGTCTTCAAGACCTATCACCAGGCCGCACACCGGCAAGATCTCGCTGGCTCGCGTCTGGGGCGCACCGCTCCCGGATGGCGGCACGCTCGGCGGTCAACGCTATGCCGCCATCTACCGGATGAAGGGGCACGAGCTCGGCAAGCAGACCACGGCCGCCAGCGGCGAGGTGGTCGGGCTCGGGCGCATGGATGCGGTCGTGACCGGCCAGGGTCCTCTCGGCCTCCGGCAAGCCGCGGCGGCAATGTCGCGTTTGCCGAGCGGCTATCGCCGCTGTTCTCGCTCGCCATCAACGTCGAGAACCGAGCCGACGAGGTGAAGTTGACGGCGGCGCTGCACAAGCTGGTCGAAGAAGATCCTTCGCTGTCGCTCGAGCACAGCCAGGACACCCATGAGCTGGTCCTGTGGGGACAGGAGAGATCCATCTGCAGGTGGCGATCGACCGTCTGAAGTTGAAATACGGGCTCGCGATCAAGTCGCACCGCCCGACCATCAACTACAAGGGAGACCATCCGCCGGGGCATCAAGCAGCATGGGCGCCACAAGAAGCAGAGCGGCGGCCACGGCCAGTTCGGCGATGTGCATGTAGAGATCGCCGACGCCGCGGGGCACCGGCTTCGAATTCGTCGACCACGTCGTCGCGGCGGCGCCGTGCCGCGTCAGTATATTTCATCGGTCGAGGAGGGCGCGCGCGAGTTTCTCCATCGCGGCCCTCTCGGCTTCCCGGTCGTCGACGTATCGGTCACGCTCTATGACGGCCAGTATCACGCCGTCGACAGCTCGGACATGGCATTCAAGACCGGCGGCCCGCATCGCCATGAGCGAGGGCATGCCGAAGTGCGAGCCGGTGCTGCTGGAGCCGATCTGTGCGCGGTGCAGATCACCATCCCCAACGACTTCACCGCGCGGGTGCACGGCCTCATCAGCGGCCGCCGCGGCCAGATCCTGGGCTTCAGCGCGAAGGAGGGCTGGCAGGGCTGGGACGAGGTCAACGCCTACCTGCCGCAGTCCGAACTGCACGATCTCATCATCGAGCTGCGCTCGCTCACCATGGGCGTCGGCACCTTCTCCTGGAAGTTCGATCACCTGCAGGAGCTGACGGGACGGCTCGCCGACAAGATCGTCGAACACCGGCTGGCGGCCGCTCACTTGACAGGCCCCCGAGCCGGCGCCTGTAACGGCGGAATCACCCTCTAGTTGATTTGCCGTGGTCTGCCAGCGCCGCTATCTCGGACCAGCAATCCTGTTGATCTGATGATGGGGCGTGGCCATGCTGATCAAGACGAAACGCGGCTGGGAACTGCCGGAGTCCGCGGCGACGCCTGAACATGTCTTTCGCGCGCGCCGGCGCCTGTGCCAGGCGATAGCCGCCGGGCCGATCCTGCTTGCCGCCGGCGCATCGCTCGGCTTGCGTCCGGCGCGCGCCGATGCCGATCCCTCGGCCGCGCTCTATCCGATGACGCAGAACCCGCGCTACAAGCTCGATCGCCCGATCACGCCGGAAGCCGATGCGACCAGCTACAACAACTACTACGAGTTCGGCTCCAGCAAGGACGTCGTGAGCGCGGCTCAGAGCCTGCCGGCTCGGCCGTGGACGGTCGCCATCGATGGCATGGTCGAAGCGCCCATCACCATCGCCATCGACGATCTCCTGAAGAAGATGCCGCTCGAGGAGCGGCTCTATCGCCACCGCTGCGTCGAGGCCTGGTCGATGGCCGTGCCCTGGAGCGGCTTTCCCATGAAGGCGCTCGTCGATCTCTGCACGCCCCTGAGCGCGGCCAAGTACGTGCGCATGGAGACCTTCATGAATCCCGACGTCGCCGAGGGCCAGCGCGCCGTCTGGTATCCCTGGCCCTATGTCGAGGGACTGACCATCGCCGAGGCGACCAACGAGTTGGCGTTCATGGTCACGGGCATCTACGGCAAGCCGCTGCCGCCGCAGAACGGTTCACCGCTTCGCCTGGCGACGCCATGGAAGTACGGTTTCAAGTCGATCAAGTCGATCGTCAAGTTCAGCTTCACCGACCAGCGGCCGGTGAGCTTCTGGGAAACGCTAGCGGCCTCCGAGTACGGCTTCTGGGCCAATGTGAATCCGAACGTCCCGCATCCCCGATGGAGTCAGGCCAGCGAGCGGGTACTCGGCACGGGCGATCGCGTGCCCACCCAGCTGTTCAACGGCTATGCCGAGTTCGTCGGCGACCTCTACAAGGACTTGCAGAACGAGCGGCTCTACGCCTGATCGTGAACCCCGAAAGAAAATGCCGGGCCCGAAGGCCCGGCAAGTTAAACAGGGAGGCTTCACGTCTGGGAGACGTGGGGTCCGAAGACTCCTGCCCGGGCATCGCGCCCGGACTCCGTACGACCGCGCCTATGGCGCTGTCGAAACTCGGATGTTGCACTGCAACACATCTCTAAGATAGTGAGCCTTGGCCGGGCTACCAGAGTCAAAATCGCTAACTGCCATGCTTTTTCCGCATGGAACTTGGGCTGAGGTAACCGCTGGGAACGACCCCGGCCGTGCGACTCTCAGAAAGTAGCCTCTGCCACCTTGCGCAGGAGGAAGTCGCGGAAGACTTGTATCCGCTTGAATTCCTAAGTTCTTCCGGATAGACGAAGTAGGTGTCGACGCGCGGCCCCTGGATGTCCGGCAGGACCCGCACGAGGCCAGGCGTCTCGGCCGCCATGAACTCCGCCAGTCCGGCAACCCCGAGTCCGCTTTGCACGGCCCGTAGGATTGCATAGGCGTTGTTGACCGTCAGCACGGGGTCGCGCGGCTGGTCCTCGCGCCCGCCGACGGTAAGCAGCCAGTTGATCGTCGGCACCGGCGGCCGCGTCTCCTCGCCATAGACGATGATCTTGTGGCTGTCGAGATCGTCCACCAGTCGCGGGCATGCCGAACTGCTTCAAGTATAGACGGCGCTGCATAGATGTAGCTGTGCACGGTCATCAGGTGGCGCTGGATCAGCTCCGGCTGCCGCGGCGGCAGCAGGCGGATGGCGACATCTGCCTCGCGCATGCTGAGGTCGAGCTCGCGGTCGTCGAGCACCAGATCGACCGAGACATCCGGATAGATCTCGATGAACTCGCCGATGCGCGGCGCAAGCCAGGTCGAGCCGAGGCCGACGGTCGCGGTGACCTTCAGCTGGCCCTTGGGGCGCTCTTTGCTCTCCGACAACTGCGCCTCGGCCATCGCCAGCTTGGCGAAGACTTCGCGCGACGGTGCGATAGAGCAGCTCGCCCTGTTCGGTGACGATCAGGCCGCGGGCGTGGCGATGGAACAGGCGTGACGTTGAGGCTCTCCTCCAGGCTGCTGACCTGGCGGCTGACGGCCGATTGGCTGAGGTTCAGCGCTTCGCCGGCGCGCGTGAAGCTGCCCGCCTCGGCGACGGCATGAAAGACCCTGAGCTTGTCCCAGTCCATCATCAGTCCGGTTGTATGGGCAGACGCGATCCTCGGCGGCGTTATTCAGCGGCCTTGGCCGCGGCAGACTCATGTGCAGCCAGAAAGCGATCGGCCTCGAGCGCGCCCATGCAGCCCATGCCGGCCGCGGTCACGGCTTGGCGGAACACCTTGTCCTTGACGTCGCCGGCGGCAAACACGCCGGGAATGCTGGTCGCCGTGCTGTCTGGCGCCGGTCACGATGTAGCCTTCCGTCGTCGATCTCGAGCTGGCCGCGGAAGAGCGCCGTCGCCGGTTCGTGGCCGATGGCGACGAACACGCCCTGTCGCCGGCAGTCGTCGATTCCTTGCCGGTCTTGGTATTCCTGATGCGCACGCCGGTCACGCCCGGCGGATCGCCGCCGCCCATGATCTCCGTCGACCGCGCTGTCCCAGACCACCGGCGATCTTCGGATTGCGGAACAAGCGGTCCTGCATGATCTTCTCGGCGCGCAGGCTGTTGCGCCGGTGGATCAGCGTGACCTTGGTGGCGAAGTTGGTGAGATAGATCGCCTCCTCGACCGCGGTGTTGCCGCCGCCGATGATGCAGACCTCCTTGTCGCGGAAGAAGAAGCCGTCGCAGGTGGCGCAGGCGGAGACGCCGGCGCCACGCAGGAGTTCTGCTCGCTCGGTAGCCCGAGCCACCGCGCCTGGGCGCCCGTGCAGATGATGAGCGTCTCGCCATAGTAGATGTCGCCGCTGTCGCCGATGGCCGCGGAACGGCCGGCGCGAGAGATCGACCTGAGACGATGGTATCGCCATGACCATCTGCGTGCCCACATGAGCGGCCTGGGCGCTGCATCTGCTCCATCAGCCAGGGGCCCTGGATCACGTCGGCGAAGCCGGGATAGTTCTCCACGTCCGTGGTGATCGTCATCTGGCCGCCGGGCTGCAGGCCCTTCGACCAGGATCGGCTTGAGCATTGGCGCGCGCGGCATAGATCGCCGCCGTGTAGCCCGCCGGCCCGGAACCGATGATCAGAACCTTGGTGCGATGTTCAGCGGGCATGGGTCGACGATCCTTGCATGACGTATCGTCATGGAAGATAGAAGGCCGGGAGCACGCGGCGGCAGGTGCGCGCCGCGTTGCCAGAGTGACGCGGCATGCGATTTCCGGCGTTGCCGAGCGCTCTCGACATGATTACGGTCGCGCCGCCAGCGAGATGATATATCGATGAAATACATCAACGAATCCGTCATGAGCGGCCTCGACGCCGCCGCCTTTCAGCAGCAGCGGCCCTACCCCTGGCTCGCAATCCGAGAGGGTTTCTTGACAGCCGATGGCTTTCCGCGCTTGGCCGATCGCTGCCGGAGCCGGAGCTGGTTCGACAAGCGCTTCGGCGAAGCGCAAGCACGGCCAGGCGCCGCACGACCGTCTGGCGCTGGAATTCGGCCCGATCTGCCGCTGGCGCAGCCCTGGCGGGAATTGTCGACGAACTCAGCAGCCCTGCGTATCGAGGCTTTCTCCGAGCGCATGTTCGGGCGCCGGGCGCTGCGCCTCATCCTGCACTGGCACTACACGCCGAACGGCTGCTCGGTTTCGCCCCACTGCGACGCGCGCCGCAAGCTCGGCTCGCATATCTTCTACTTCAACACCGACAAGAACTGGCAGCCGGATTGGGGCGGCGAGACGCTTCATCCTCGACGACAACGGCCGCTTTCTCGCCGATTCGGCGCCCAAGTTCGAGGACTTCGACCGGGTCATGCCGGCCAAGGCCATCGGCAATTCCAGCTCTGCTGTTCCATGCGGCGCGAGCGGTCCTGGCACGGAGCGAAGGAGATCACGCTGCCCGCCCGATCGCTTGCGCAAGGTGTTCATCGCGTGGTGATCGAGGACTGGGACCTGAAGGCCAGCGTCAAGAGCCTGCTCCGCGGCACACAAGAACCGCTACTGACCGCACTGTGAAGTCGGATCCTTCGGCAGCGCTTGGCGCTGCCGCGTCCGTGTAATATAATTTCGTTGCAGCGGGCGGATCGGGAGAAAAACGAATGCGCCGAGCCAAGCTCGACCGCGTCGACCGGCGCATCCTGCAGGCCCTGCAGGACGATGGCCGCATGACCAACGTCGACTTGGCGCGCCGGGCGGAAATTTCTGCGCCGCCCTGCCTGCGCCGCGTGCGCGCGCTGGAAGAGGCCGGCTATATCCGGGGCTATCACGCCGACATCAATGCCGAGGCCCTCGGCTTCGGCGTCACCGTGTTCGCCCAGGTCGGGCCTCTCAGCCAGGCCGAAACGGATCTGCAGGCTTTCGAGGCCTTGATGCAGTCCTGGCCGGAGGTGCGCGAAGTGCCACATGCTGGCGGGCGAGACCGATTTCCTGCTGCGCATCGTCGCCGTCGACTGGGATGCCTATCAGCGCTTCCTGACGACCCGGCTGACCGCCGCCCCCAACGTCACCCACGTCAAATCATCGCTGGCGATCCGCACCTGCAAGAGCGCTGCCGGGAGTGCCGATCAGCGACGACTAGTCCGGCTACTTGAACGCGACTTTCACGATCTCGTAGGATTTCGAGCCGTTCGGCGTGGTCACCTCGACGGTGTCGCCGACCTTCTTGCCGATGACCGCGCGCGCCAGCGGCGAGGTGATCGAGAGGCGCTTCTGCGGGATGTCGGCCTCGTCCGGGCCGACGATCTGGTAGCTGTTCTTCTCCTCGGTGTCCTCGTCGACGACGGTGATGGTGGCGCCGAACTTCACCTGCTTGCCCGACAGCTTGCTGACGTCGATGATCTCGGCGCGAGCGATCTTGTCCTCGAGCTCGGCGACCCGGCCTTCGATGAAGCTCTGCCGCTCGCGGGCCGCGTGATACTCCGCGTTCTCCGAGAGGTCGCCATGCTCGCGCGCCTCCGCGATCTGGCGGATCACGGCGGGCCGCTCGGTCTGCTTCAGGTGGCGCAACTCCTCTTCCAGTCGCTGGAAGCCGTCGCCGGTCATCGGGATCTTCGTCATCCGGTCTCTACCGTCTCAACAGGTAACCCTGAAAGGCTATCCCGTTTGGCGCAAAAGTAAACCCTCCGGCCGCGTCTGGTCGGCCGGGGGCTACGAGAACGATCCCTAAAGTAGGATTGGAGGGGGGCGACTTCAAGTTCGCCCTGGGCCAGTGCGACAATGGCTTCGACGGCGGCGCGCGCCGCCGCCACGGTCGTGCAATAGGGGATGTTGCCGAGGAGGGCGGCCTGCCGCAGGGTGAAGCTGTCGGCGATCGCCTGGGCGCCCTCGACGGTGTTGAAGACGAGCTGATTTCGCCGCTCTTCATGGCGTCGACGCAATGCGGCCGGCCCTGCAGCACCTTGTTGATGCGCTCGACCGGGCAGGCCGTTGTCCCTGAGGAACGTGGCCGTGCCATCGGTCGCGACGATGCGGAAGCCCTGGGCCACGAGCTTCTGGCTCGCGGCCAGCAGCGGCGCCTTGTCCTTGTCCTTCACCGAGATGAAGACGGTGCCCCTTCAGCGGCAGGCCGTTGCCGGCGCCGAGCTGGGACTTGGCGATAGGCGCGGCCGAAATCGCGGTCGATGCCCATGACCTCGCCGGTCGATTTCATCTCCGGCCCCAGGATGATGTCGACGCCGGGGAAGCGGGCGAACGGGAACACCGCCTCCTTCACCGCGACATGGTCGCGTGGCGAGCGGCTCGAGCTGGAACTCGCCGAGCGCGGCGCCGGCCATCACGCGGGCGGCGATCTTGGCGATCGGCACGCCGGTGGCCTTGGCGACGAACGGCACGGTGCGGCTGGCGCGCGGATTGACCTCGAGCACGTAGATGTCGCGGCCCTTGACGGCGAACTGCACGTTCATGAGGCCGACGACGTCGAAGCGCGCGGGCCAGCGCCGCGGTCTGGCGCCGAGATCTCCGCGATGATATCCGGCGACGAGCGTGTAGGGCGGCAGCGAGCAGGCGGAGTCGCCGGAATGGATGCCGGCCTCCTCGATATGCTCCATGATCCCGGCGACGTAGACGTGCCTTGCCGTCGGACGACCGCATCGACGTCGATCTCGATGGCGTCCTGCAGGTAGGAATCGATCAGCACCGGGCTCGTTGCCGGAGACCTGCACCGCGTTGGCCATGTAGCGGCGCAGCGCCGGCCACGTCATGCACGATCTCCATGGCGCGCCCGCCCAGCACGTAGGACGGCCGGATCACTGCGGGATAGCCGATCGCGGCTCGCCACGGCTTCCGCCTCGGCGGTCGAGCGGGCGGTGCCGTTGGCGGGCTGCTTGCAGGTTCAGCCTGCGCCAGCAGGGCCTGGAAACGCTCGCGGTCCTCGGCCAGGTCGATGGCGTCGGGCGAGGTGCCGAGGATCGGAATATCGGCCGCCTCCAGGGCCGCCGCCAGCTTCAGCGGCGTCTGGCCGCCGAACTGCACGATCACGCCCAGCAGCTGTGCCGCGGCGCTGCTCGACGCGCGCCAGCTCGATCACGTCCTCGGCGGTCAGCGGCTCGAAATAGAGCCGGTCGGAGGTGTCGTAGTCGGTCGACACCGTCTCCGGGTTGCAGTTGACCATGATGGTCTCGATGCCGGCGTCCGTCAGCGCGTAGGCGGCGTGGACGCAGCAGTAGTCGAACTCGATGCCCTGGCCGATGCGGTTGGGCCCGCCGCCGAGGATGATCACCTTGCTGCCGGTCGCTGGGATCGGACTCTGCACTCCGGCGGCCGCGATCGCCGTCGCCCTCGTAGCAGGAATACATGTAGGGCGTGGACGAGGCGAACTCGGCCGCGCAGGTGTCGATGCGCTTGTAGACCGGCGTGATGCCGGCCTGCGGCGCGCGCGCAGCAACATCGGCCTCCTGCTGTCGCCGGCCGAGCTCGGCCAGGCGCGCGTCGGAGAAGCCGAGCTTCTTCAGCGCGCAGCAGGCCGTCGGCGTCCGGTCGGCAGGCCGCTCGGCGCGCACCTGCTGCCTCGGCATCGACGATCGCGCTTGATCTCGCGCAGGAACCAGGGATCGTACTTGCAGATGGCCTGGATCTCCTCGACGGCCATGCCCGAGGCGCAGGGCCTGGGCGATGACCAGGGCAGGCGGTCGGGCGTCGGCCTGGCGAGGCGCGCGCGCAGGGTGTTGCGGATCGTCGCCGCCGGGGATGTCGATCTCGTCGAAGCCGGTGAGGCCGGTCTCCATCGAGCGCAGCGCCTTCTGCACGGACTCTCGGCGAAGGTGCGGCCGACGGACATGGCCTCGCCCACGGATTTCATCGAGCGTGGTCAGCGTGCCTCGGCGCCCGGGAACTTCTCGAAGGTGAAGCGCGGCATCTTGGTGACGACGTAGTCGATGGTCGGCTCGAAGGAGGCCGGCGTCACGCGCGGTGATGTCGTTGGCGAGCTCGTCGAGGGTGTAGCCGACGGCGAGCTTGGCCGCGACCTTGGCGATCGGGAAGCCGGTCGCCTTCGAGGCCAGCGCCGAGGAGCGCGAGACCCGCGGGTTCATCTCGATGATGACCATGCCGGCCGTCGGCCGGATTGACCGGCGAACTGCACGTTGGAGCCGCCGGTGTCGACCCCGATCTCGCGCAGCACCGCGATCGAGGCGTTGCGCATGATCTGGTATTCCTTGTCGGTCAGCGTCAGCGCCGGCGCCACGGTGATGCTGTCGCCGGTGTGCACGCCCATGGGATCGACGTTCTCGATCGAGCAGACGATGATGCAGTTGTCGGCGCGGTCGCGCACGACCTCCATCTCGAACTCCTTCCAGCCGAGCACCGATCCTCGATCAGCACCGCGCCGACGGGCGAGGCGCGCAGGCCCGCCTGCGACGATCTGCTCGAACTCGTCGCGGTTGTAGGCGATGCCGCCGCCGGTGCCGCCGAGGGTGAAGGAGGGCCGGATGATGGCGGGCAGGCCGGTCAGCTCCAGCGCGGCGACGGCCTCGTCCATCGTGCGCGACCATGCGGCCCTTCGGGCTCGCGAGGCCGATGCGGTCCATGGCCTGGCGGAACTGCTCGCGGTCCTCGGCCATCTCGATGGCGCGGGCGTTGGCGCCGATCAGCTCGACGCCGAGCTGCCTGGAGCCGTGCCGGAGCTTGGCGAGCGCCATGGCGGTGTTGAGGGCGGTCTGCGCCGCCCATGGTGGGCAGCAGCGCGTCGGGCCGCTCGCGCTCGATGATGCGGGCCACCACCTCCGGCGTGATCGGCTCGACATAGGTGGCGTCGGCCAGCTCCGGGTCGGTCATGATCGTCGCCGGATTGAATTGACCAGGATGACCCGGTAGCCCTCCTGCGCGCAGCGCCTTGCAGGCCTGCGTGCCGGAATAATCGAACTCGCAGGCCTGGCCGATGACGATCGGGCCGGCGCCGATGATCATGATCGATTCTGATGTCGGTCCGTTCGGGCATGGCGCGGCCTTGTGCCCTGCGTGGGGCGGGGCGTCAACCGGCGCGGCGCGAAAATGATGGAAGCACCCCATGCCCAGCGGAGACGGGCCGGCTCGATCGAGCGGCCGAGGCCGAGGGCGGTGCCGCCTGAGGAGGAGTGCGCTGGACGAAGCCCGGCGCGGCGCGGGCTGGCGATGCGGGCGGGCGCCGTCCAGCGGGCGTGCGGAAAGTGGCGGAAGGACCCCATGCCCAGCGGTGGGCATGCCGCGACAGGGAAGATCTGCCGCGGAGGCGGCGGAGAAGCAGAGGAGCCAGAGCGGGCGGCTGCCGTGGCGCTTGCCGGCGACGTGCCAGCGCACGATCTGACAGATCTGGCGGAAGCACCCCATGCCCAGCGGTGCGGCGGATCTTCAGCGCAGGCGAAGAGCGCGTCCATGCGGCGGCAATAGGCAGTCGCCGGCGCGGCGCAGGGCGACCATCTCGGCCGAGTAGAAGCCGTGAGTGCGGCGGGCGGCGGCGCAGCGGGCGCGCCCCGCGGCCGTGCGCGGACCGGTGCTGAGCCCGCCATGCATCCGCGGCAGCGCCCGTTCTTCATCGGCCGGCTGGCGGCAGCATTCGCCCGCGCGGGTCCGGGCGCCGCAGCGCGGGGCGGCGAGGAAGTCGCCGGGCGTGGCGCTGTTCGGAGCCGACCGCGACGATCCGGCGGCAGGCTCATTGCGGAGGAGCAGGCTGGCGCGGTCATATAGACCTCCTGGCGAGGCGTGTGTTCATTGAATGTTCTACACCATTGTGAAACTCAAGCGGTTGTCAATATGCACTCATATCCGTGGTCCCCAGGAGCAAAGACCAGCGGATCAAAGCGAAGCTCAGGGCGTCAGGAGAGCGTTCGTCACGAACCAGGACTGGCTGATGCAGACGACTTGGTCGTCGTAATCCACTCTGCGCCTCACAGAAGGAGTCCCGATGCCCTCGTCAGACCGTCGTCTTTACGTCGAACGCCGCCAAGCCGCCGGCCACGTACAGCCAGGCGGTCAAGGCCGCGGTCTGGTGTTCGTTTCTGGTACCGCGCCCCAAGATCCCGAGACGGGCGCCATCAGGGCACCACGATTCAAGAGCAGACGCGCCAGTGCCTCACGAACATCTCCGCGATCCTCGAGGCCGCCGGCAGTTCGCTGGACAAGATCGTCAGCGCCACGATCATCCTGGCGGATGAATCGGACTTTCAGGGCATGAACGAAGAGTAGCGGAAGCGGTTCCCATCGAACCCACCCGCCCGGCAAGGAGCAAAGCTACCGGTCAAAGTTCCAGGCCTGAAAGTATCAATCGCAGCGATCGCAGAGGCCTGACCCTCGTCGTTTCACGCGGCGCGCGACCGCAGGCTTCGCCCGCTTCCGTGCGCGCGCGATGGCAACAGGAGGGAACCATGAGCCGACTATCAGATTTTCGAGGCGGGCGACGTACGTTCTTCAGCGCGGCGCGACGCTGCGCAACTGCAAGCTGGCCTACAAGACCTTCGGCGCGCTGAATGCGGCCAATGGACAACGCCATCGTCTACCCGACCTGGTATCCGGGCCAGCACTACCGACAACGAATGGCTGATCGGCGCGGGACATGGCGCTCGATCCGAAGAAGTACTTCATCATCGTGCCCGAACATGCTGGGCAACGGCCTGTCGTCGTCGCCGCAGCAACACGCCGGAGCCCTACAACGGGCCGCGCTTTCCGCAGGTCACGGCCTGCGACAATGTGCCGGCTGCAGCACCGGCTCGTGACGGAGAAATTCGGCATCAAGCGGCTGCCGCTCGTCACCGGCTGGTCGATGGGCGCGCTGCAGACCTTCTCATTGGGGCGCGCTCTATCCCGACATGGTCGAGCGCATCGCGCCGTTCTGCGGCTCGGCCAAATGCTCGCGCCACAACTTCGTGTTCCTCGAGGGCGTGAAGGCGGCGCTCACCGCCGACGCCGCCTGCAACGAGGGCTGGTACAAGGAGAAGCCGCGCGAAGGGTTGCGCGCGATGGCCCGCGTCTATGCCGGCTGGGGCTTCTCGCAGGCCTTTCTACCGCGAAGCGGCTCGACATCGAGACGCCTGCGGCTATCTCCTCGCTCGAGGATTTCCTGGTCGTGTTCTGGGAAGGCTCCTTCCTGCTCGAAGGACGCCAACAACCTTCTGGCCATGCTGTGGACCTGGCAGAACGGCGACATCAGCGACAACGAGCTCTACGACGGGCGATTTCAAGAAGGCGTTCGGGCGCCATCAAGGCCAAGGCCTATGTGATGCCCGGCCAGACCGATCTCTACTTCCCGCCGGAGGACAGCCAGTTCGAGGTGGCGCATGCCCAACGCCAAATACATCCCGTTCGCTTTCGGATCTGGGGCCATGCCGCGGGCGGGCCGGGCACCAACCCCGAGGACGTCAAGCTCCTCGGACGGCAAGCTGAAGCTTTGAGCTCGCTGTCGAGCTGATCCGCCGCGACCGCCGGTACTGGCCGCCAGCCGCGGCGGCCTGGCCAGGGCTCCGGCCCGGTCCAGCGCTTGTAGGCGCGCGAGAAGGCGGCGGCGTCCGAGTAGCCCAGCAGGTAGCTGATGTGCTTCACGTTGAAGTCGGTCCGCTGCAGCCAGTCGTCGGCGAGGTCGCGGCGCACGCGGCTGCTGACCAGCTCGCTGAAGGTGACGCCGGATTACTGCAGGCGGCGGCGACAGGGTGCGCTCGCTCTCAGGTAGGAGTCGCCGGGCGACGTCCGCAGGGACACCTCGCCCGGACGACAGCCGATGCGCGATGATTGCCGCCGCCTGCGTCCGCCAGCGAGTCCCGGCCCTATCGGGCGCACCTGCTTCAGCAGCCCGTCGCGCGCTAGGACCGCAGCATGATGCCGAGACGGCTATCCGCCGTCGGGATGCGCAGGGCGAGCGTGTCCGTCGACAGCCGGATCGCGTCGGCGCGCTCGCCGAAAGCGACCGCGCAGCCGAACAACCGCCGGACACTCGACGGCCGGCCCGCGCGGGCTGCGCGAACTGCATCGGCGAGCGGACGCAGCTGCACGCCGGTGACGATGCGCAGCGCGCCTCACGGTCGCGCGCCACCGTGAACTCGCTCGAGATGCCGGCACCGCGCCCATGCGCGCATCCGCGACATGCAGCAAGAGCCGATGCTCGCATCGTCGCGCGCTCGCACTCGATGGTGAAGCCGTTGCACACGATCGACGCAGCGCTGCGTGATATGACATGGGCTTCGCCCAGCGTTTCGGCGCAGGCCGCCAGGTAAGCGAGCAACGCCAGCCCTTCTCGAGCCGCAACTCGCCGCCGCGATGCAGCCCGAAACAGACGTCACGGGTCTGCGCCGCGCCGAAGTCGAGCAGGGCGGCGAAATGCGCCGCGGAATCTGCCGGCCGTATTTCGAGGTCGCGACGGTCGATGCGGAGCTTTCGGAGCATGCGCGCCCGGTCGCAATCCGATGGCGGTCGAGCCATGCGATGGTCTCGCCCGCCCACTCGGCATTGATCTGCATGCCCGGCTCCTCGCAACCTGGCGGCTGACCTCATCATAGCAGGGACTCTTCCGCCGCCCGTTCATTGGCCGCGGATGTCATGGCTTTGGCCCCGTCGATCAACCGCGCGGCGCTGCGCGCGCGCCCTGCGATATGGTGCGGGCTGGCGGACCGGCCAGGCGCAGCGCCGTCAGGCCCGGCCGCATTCCCATGCCGATCGCCTGACCGCAGCAAGCGGCCGCTGCTCCGAACCCACGGAACCTGCCGGAGCCCGCAGCATGCCCAGCGACACGTTTCAAGGCGATGTTCGACAATCTCGCGCCTGGCCTGCCGCCAGATGCTGAAGCGGGCCGCACGGCCGCGCCGCCTCGCGCCCGATCGCGGCATCAGCGTCCTCTACGGCGCGCCGCCGGCTGACGATCGACCTCGCCATGGGTCAGCTTCCAGAACCACGCCTGCGACAGGCCGCTGTTCGATCCGGCGCGGCGGCTGCCCTGGCCGGAACGCTCCGGTCCACGCCGATCGACGGGCCGGGACCCGTTTCCCGTATCGCGAGCGCCTGCGGCGCGTATGCGCGGCCCACGGGCTCATGGGCACGCCGCCAGGCGAGCGCACCCTCGCCATCAACGCGGTCTATCCGGACGCGCCGGCCGGGCGATTCCTGAGTTCTGGCTGTGCGGCGAGGGCGGCCATGGCGCTGGCGGCGGTTCTCGACCAGCTGGACGGCGCTGGTGATCGCGAGCAGATCCGTCCTCAAGGCCGTGCTGCTGCCTCGGACCGCAAGGCGACGCTCGCCATCCGTCTACCAGCCGCGGGAGCATCGCCGGCCGTCGAGGCCAGCCATGCACTTCGTGAACGCCGAGCTCGCCGGGCGCGACGACATGCTCTATGACCTGCCGTTCGGCCAGCTCGCCGACCTGCTGGGCGCCGAGGCGATAGGTCGGGGCGAGACATGGACGCCGTCCGTTCGCCTCGCCCGAAATGAACGAGATCCACGCCTACTGGCTGGCCAAGCGCGGCGGTCAGCGCCGGATGCCGGCGCGGCTGGGACATCGAGCCCACGGACATACCGCGGCTGCGCAGACACGCGATGCTGATCGACGTGCTTCCACGACCCCGTCAGGTTCCGCTACCGCCTGATCGGCACCAACGTGGCGGATGCGACCGGCGAGAACCGCACCGGCAAATGCTTCGACACCGTGATTGACTTCATCGCGGCCAACTCCGATCGTGCGGAGAGCAGGCACGCCGCCGCCGTCGCGACCGGCGAGCCCGTGCATTCTGCTCGGAGCCGTTCCATCGGCTCGACAACCGGCACTGAGTGCGCGAGGTCGGAGCGGCGCTGCTGCTGCCGCTGTCATCCGACGGCGTCGGCGGTCGACATGATCCTCGCTCTACTTCCACTTCGAATCGGGCGGCTTCGCTGACGCGGTAGCGTCTCGCCGCTGCTCCATCAATCCCGACGAACCGCTCGAACAGATAGTGGCTGTCCTGCGGGCCGGGCGAGGCCTCGGGTGATACTGCACCGAGAACACCGGCTTGTCCGTCAGGCGGCAGCCCTCGTTGGTGCCGTCGAACAGCGACACGTGCGTCACCGTCGACGTCCGCCGGCAGCGCTCTCGGCGGTCGACGGCGAAGCCGTGGTTCTGGCTGGTGATCTCGACCTTGCCGGTGGTGAGGTCCTTGACCGGGTGGTTGGCGCCGTGGTGGCCGCGGTGCATCTTCGTCGGTCGTGCCGCCGAGCGCCAGCGCCAGCATCTGGTGGCCGAGGCAGATGCCGAAGATCGGCATGCCGGTGTCGATCAGCTCGCGGATCACCGGCACGGCGTATTCGCCGGTCGCGGCCGGATCGCCGGGGCCGTTCGACAGGAAGACGCCGTCGGGCTTGATGGCGCAGGATGTCGTCGGTCGGTGGCGGTCGCCGGCACGACCGTCACCGGCAGCCGATCGCCGCGAGGCAGCGCAGGATGTTGCGCTTGGCGCCGTAGTCGATGGCGACGACGTGGAAGTCGCGGCGCGTCCTGCCGGCCGAAGCCTGCTGCCCACTGCCACGGCGTCTCGTCCCAGCGTGAAGGTCTGGCGGCAGGTCACCTCCTTGGCGAGGTCCATGCCGTCGAGGCCCGGCCATGCCGCGGCCTCGGCGCATGCAGCGCTCGCGATGTCGAAGCGGCCGTCGGGCGCGTGGGCGATGACGCCGCTCGGCGTGCCGCTTCGTCGCGGATGCGCGCGCGTGAGGCGCGCGGGTGTCGACGCCGGCACAGCCCGACGATGCCGCGCGACTTCAGCCAGTGCGTCGAGATGGCTGCGCGCGCGCGCCAGTTCGACGGGCTCGGTGATGTCGGCGCTGCACGACGCAGCCGCGCGCCGCCGGCGGTCGATGGTCTCGATGTCCTCTCGGTTGGTGCCGACATTGCCGATATGCGGGAAGGTGAAGGTGATGATCTGGCCGGCATAGGAGGGATCGGTGAGGATCTCCTCGATAGCCGGTCATGCGAGGTGTTGAAGCAGACCTTCGCCGACCGCCCGGCCCGGTGGCGCCGACGCCGCGTGGCCCCAGAACACGCGTGCCGTCGGCCAGAGCCAGCACCGCCGTAAGCAGGCCATCGAGACTTCCGTCGCCGCCGATTGCGGCGCACTTAGTCGGGCAGCGCGGGCGCTGGCGTCAAGCCGCAATAGCCGGCGGGTAATGTCTCAGTTTGAATTTCCGCTGGGGTCGAGCAATGCCGTAACTGAACGAAGTACAAC
>ERZ1370068.3746-contig-2848_pt1 | contig 65696 bp, 100 predicted proteins | sample MGYA00561227_ERZ1370068 | MGnify/ENA primary metagenome ERZ1370068 (study PRJEB38410, sample SAMEA6850437) | metagenome | study: Metagenomic assessment of the ecological functions of the soil: analysis of the soil microbiota associated with the... | reverse complement strand
GGTTACGTATTGCCAGGTGCTGCCCAAGGGCTATCGCCTCTCAATCGGCGACGGTGATAGGGCACCTCTATACCATGGTGTTATTTCAATACCGGGCTGTCGATGCAACAGACAGTCACGAGCGCCGACAGCAGCCGCATCGAAACGTGCGCAGCTGGTTCGCCTGACCGTACTCCATGAAGAAGGAAAACGCGGTAATGCCTGCGACTCGGCGATCGCATGTCGCGCAATGCATGTGGACGCCTGGTCGGACGCCGCGTCGAACTCGCCACCCTTCGGCAGGCGCTGGCCAAGAGTTCGCCGGCCATCTTCTGGCCTCCACGGGATGTCAGCACGGCAAGTCGGCGCTGCTGGCGGCGTTCGCCCAGGAGCGAGGCCGGCGCGACTGTGCTGGCGGTGGAGTGCGGAGGCGTCGAGCCGACGGAGCGCGGCGTGCTGATGGAGTTGAGCCAGCTGGACTGTGCTCCCGGCTCAACGCGATCGCCACAGCCCTCGCGGCTCGGCCCAGTCCTATACGTCGCTGCTGGCTTTTGACGCCTACGAGCTTTTCGGGCTTGTCGACACCTGGATACGGCGACGATTGTTGCCCGTGCCCTTCGAGCAATACTGGTCTTGCTGGTCAGTTGCCACCCACGGTCGCCTGACCGGCGCGCCTGAATTGCAGGCATGTTCCGCGTGATGCTGCTCGGCAGTCTCTCTGCCGCCGAAGCAACTGCGCTTATTGACGCCGCTTGGCGTGCCAGAAGCGTTAACCGCCGATCGTCGCCTTTGCGGCGGGACATCCACTCTCGCTCCTCATCCTCGCTGCCGGTGCAGCTCTATCACACCGTCGGATAGAGATCGGCCATTGGAAAACGTGATCCCCCGACCCCGCCACCGCCACTGGGAGGTCGACAATGCGTGGAGGCGCGTAACGCACTGCGCGCCTCCTCGATCGCACGACGGATCAATATCAGGTCTGCCGCGTGCGCTGCAGTACCTCACGCGGATCCGAATGTGCTTTACGGCGTCCTTCGAGTTGCCTTCGTGACGGCCCTGCGCGACGGACTGGCGGTACACGAGCGGTGCGGGAGGCGCTGTCGGCTGACCTGGAGGCGACTGATCCCTGAACTCCACCGCCATTACCGGCAGGAGGCGTGGCGGCAACTGACCCAAGAGGCGAAGACTGCGCCGGTCGCCGAGCTGTGGCGCTACACCGCGGATCTGATCTATCTGATCCGTAAACGTGGTGATCCGGGATGCCTTCTTCCCCTTTGAAACGATGCGCTTCGCCATGGAACCGGCGCAACCCGAGTGACAGGCAGGCAATCCTCGCCGTGACGAAGCGGCATGACGGCATGGCCGGCGCCGAGCTCATGGAAGCGTGGCTGGAGACGGCGCCGCACGCCTTTCTTCGTCGCCCGCCTGCCCGGGGTAAATTCAAAGGATTCTATACCCTCATCGGATCTGTCAGATACCAGAACGGGTTGCGCATCGATCCCGTGGTGGCGCGCTTCATGCGCGACATCTCCGAAAGTCCGTTGGCAGCAGGCCAGAGCGCATTTTCCTGCGCCGCTGGTCGTCAGAGCGGCGATTCCTCAGCCGTCCAGGCGGCGTGCTGGCTTGACATCAAGCGACATTACATATGGAGCGGCGACCGCAGCTACGGCGAGTTCATGACGCTCGCCGAGTTCGACCCTACGCGACCGCCGCCAATGCGCTTGGCATTGCTGCACTGCCTGACCGTGTGCCGATTGGCAACCGCTCCATGCAAGCCGCAGTGCTCGATATGGGACCGGGCTCGGCCGATGGCTGGCTGTCCCGGCTGGCGGCACGAACTCGGGGTCGCGCCGCAAGATAGCCTGCTGGACAAGGCCGGCCAGCCGCTTGCGCGTGAACGGGCCAGTTCGTCGCGCTGACGCGGCGTGAGTTTGAAGTCATCGCCTACATCTGGTGGCGCCGCGACGAGTGCGTCGTCCCGCGTGACGCTCTCATCCATGACGTCTGGGGACTGCGCTTCTCGATGCCGGAGCAACGTGGTGGATGTCATCGTGGCCTCGCTGCGGCGTAAACTCGGCCATTATGCAGACGTGATCGAGACGGTACGGGATACGGCTACGTCGTGGTGCTCGAAGGATAAGGCCGGCGCGCGCGCGTGAAGCCACCCTCACTGCGGCCCCGAATCCTCGACCGACGCAATTCTCATGCATTTCTCATTTTCCGATCATGCAGCCGAGCGATGCTTGACCTACATCCAGCGTGTCCCGAGCCGGCGGTGGTTCGGCGACGGTTGGATGCAAGGAGACAAAGTGATTGCGGCCCTCATACAGGTGACGGCGGTTGAAGAGGTCCTCAATTCTTCGAACAGAAGCGTCGAGAAACTGACCGGACGCGATGCTTAGATCACGGGCGAAGCGATGCGTGGCGTCCCGGGTTACGATCCAGGACGTGCGCAGCGGTGCAGGGGGATCGGCGGCCATGCTGACAACGAATCTGTCCCAGCGCTCGAAGTCGGCAAAGCCGAAGCGTGAGATCTGCTTGAAGACCTCACGATAATGGCCTGGCGCTGATCAAGTCAGAAGGCGTCGGTCCAGGTCGCCTGCAGCGCCGTGGCTGAAGGCGAGAGGTATGGATCGGATCTGCTGCGAGAAATCCGACCACCTCTGACATCCCCATCACAGGAGAATGGAAGTGACCCTCGCCACACCCGACAGCCCTGATCGTCGGTGGTTCGACCGGAATGGGCAAAGAGATTGCCGCCCGGTTACCTGTCGGACGGCGTCGCTGTCGTTCTGCTGGGCCGGGAGGAACGGAAGCAAATGAGGCTAACAAAGAGCTTTCCCGGATCGGCCCAGTGGGGACCGTCAAACTTGACCTGTTCGACGAGGGGGCAGTCGATCAATACATCGCAACGCTGGACGTTGACCCCGCCACATCAGTTTCTGGTGAACGCCGCAGGGTCGTCAAACCGCTGCCTTTCCTCGACTATTCAAAGGCCGACTACGCCAAGTATGCAGACATCAACCGCAGCATGTTTTTCATAACGCAGGCTGTAGCCCGCAATATGAAGCGGCATGGCGGTGGTTCGATCGTGAACATCGGATCAATGCGGGCAAAGCGCGCCATCAAGGCGACGCCATCCTCCGCCTATTCGGCCAAAGCCGGCTTTGCACTCGTTGACTCAGCACCTCGCCATGGAGCTGCGATTGAATTCGCGTCAACGCGGTCTCTCCTGCCGTTGTGGTGACGCCAATCTGCTGGAGAATTCATCGATCCGGACAAGACTGAAGAGACGCTCCAGGGCTTCAACGGCTTTCATCCGATCGGCCGACGCGGGGCCGGGCCTGCGGATATGGCCAACGTCGTCCAACTGTTGTTGTCCGAGCAGGCCGCCTGGGTCACCGGCGCAGTCTGGGACGTGATGGCGGAGCGCGGCCGGGCGCAATGAGCCGGCCGAATTCTCAAAAACGAAGAAAGGGATAAGCTATGTCAATCATCAACGGGATCGACGCAGCAACTGCGCGATACCATCGCCGGCGTTGCAGCCGAAACCGGCAAAGGGCCTGGATAACTTTCAACGTGCTGACGTCATGGACTAGCCAGACACGATCCGAGTTCCCGCACGAAGACCATGCATTTGGGAGGAGAGGCTTACGACTGCGACTTCGTCATCGCAGCCTGATGAGCCCCGCAATTGTTGGGCAAGAACACCGCGCCGAATCCCCAGGAGTTGCTGATGTCGGCCCTGAATGCCTGCATGTTGGTCGGATACGTGACCGGTGCTGCGATGGCAGGCGTGAATAATTACGGAAACTTTGAAATCGAAACGTCGGGCGAACTGGACCCGCGCGGGTTTCTGAATATCGATCCGCGAGTAAAGCCTGATACGACACCCTTCATTACACGGTGCGAATCAGCGGCGACGGGACTTCCGAGCAGTTCGAGAAAATACACCAGTCCGTCATTCGGCACTCGCCGAACTACTTCAACATCGCCATGCCTATTCAGCTAAGTCGACGCTGGTGGTAGAATCGCCGTGAAGCGGCGAGCAACCGAGTGGGGATCGGCGGCCAAGTGTTGACCGAGGCCTCTGTCGAGGCACTCATAGCCGCAAAGCTGCTGGGAGAGAGCTCGCTTGGAAGACTCTACGATGAGCCCGCAGGCCGGCCTTTCTACCGCCAGTGTGACGGGTGAAATCGGCAGGCCGCATCGGCCATGGCAGCCGGCGCCGATGCGGGAAGAACTGGGCATCAAGTAACGGTCTGCCGAGCGGTTCCAAGAATGTGGCCAATGCAGGAGAGTAATCATCTCATGACGTTGCAGCTCCGCCACGATCTGCAAGGGGTGCTGGCAGCAGATGCGCGTACGCCCGTCCCGTTGCAGCGGTGCGTTGTCAGTGCCGTTTCGCGCCGCTTTGGCATTCGCCCGAGCCGGATGAACCCGGACATCTGCACGATCTGCGATGACGTATGAGCGGGGCGAGTGCATGAGAGCGCGCATCGGTCACGCTTCGGAAGTGCCACGATAGATTGTTCGCCGACCACTGGGGGCTCTACACGAAGCTTGTCCAGCCGACTGTCGACGACCGGATCGGAGCACGGCTACCGCCACGACGTCGCATGCCCCTACGACCAGTGCGCCGTAAGCCATTTGGCGTTGCACGACGGACTACCGAACAAGACGATCGGCGACGCCGTCATGGCGCGTCTTCAACGTTTCCCATCCGGCGGGCCGATCACGCACGGCCAGGCCAGCTGCTTGCGGCTCGCGAGATGCAAAGAACCTTCGAGCGCTGATCGCCCCAGGCTAGCTGCATTCACTGGCCGGCACGGGCATCAAGTCCGGCATCGGGGTCGGCATCCACACGGCGAGCGTCAGCTTCGGCGAATTCGGCCACGCGCACCGCGACCTGACGGCCATTGGCACGGTGGTCGCACTGCTTCGCGCGCAATCCGCCGCCGAACCGGGCGGGTCCTGGTGACGGGGGCCGCTTACGGCGAAGGCCAGGTCCTGAGCTGCTGGATGGCACTGTGAAGGAATACCAGTTGAAGTGATCTGACGAACCGATCTGGCTTTACGTGGCTTAACGGGCGAGAGCGTGGAAGCGTCGCCGCTGCTTTCTTAAAGGGAAAACGCTCGGCCGCGATGGCATCCATACGAGATCGTGGCGCCCATGCTCGGCATCAACGCCGGCGCTTACCCTTCGAGGCCGGCAACGTGCGCCAGATCAAGAGCAAGCAGCTCTGGCGATGCTCATGCTCTTCTGGACTGCGCGCGTCCCGCGTTACTGAGGCGCGCGAGACGCGCGGTCCGGAAGAACATGACAAGCGTGCCCAGTTTACTGCTCGTACGTGACCAGCCGGTCGGCATCGGCGGTGTCGACGACTTTAGCGATGGCGAGCAGACTCTGCAGGCGCTCGGTGGCGTCATGCGTTCTCGCTGGATCGGGTGATAGGCGTCGGGTGGCCTGTTCAACTTTCGCCGGCGCGGAACACCTGCACCTTGCCGTCATTCACCTGGCTTCGATCGAGCCCGAGAGCACGTAGCCGGTGATGAAGGCGGAGCGTGGGTGGTAATGCGCCCGTTGTGCTTCTGCCGGGTGGATAGCTGACGACAATGGCGACAAGGCTCTGCCGGGAATGTTCGGTATGGCCTCGCGGAAGGCTGGCGCTATCGTCTGACGTTCCTCCGAAACCGCTTCGGTCGACACGATCGGCCAGGCCGCGACTGCGGCGAGCGTTGCTGCCTCAAGGCAATCGATCGGATCTTCATCTTGCTTCCATGTTATGGCTGCAGACGACGGCCTGAATGGAGCTCGCAATCATCGTGGCCCTGGCTCACTAGATGATCTGACTCTACCATCGTGAAAAGCACCAAAAACCCGGCAGAGTCAGTATCACGCGATCCGACCGAGCCGGTGAACGGCGGTCTCTATGTATGGCGATCGATCGTCTGGAAGAGTCGGTCGCAGCACATGCCTTGAGGGTGCGTTCCTGCACGGTCGCAATGCCAAGGAGCAAGCCGCGGACGCATGGAGATTACGCATGTACCACCGCGACAGCGAGCGGCGTCCAGGGCGAAGCCTTTGGCGCGATCGCGGTATCAGATGATGCTTTCCCGGGAAGACGCAGCAGCATGGCGAGGCCTGCTACCGACAGATCGGGTGCTCCGTTTCAAGGCACGCTTTCAGCGCGTCCCTGCGAGCAGCATAGATACGCTTCATGCGCCTCAGATGGCGCATATAATGTCCTCTCGCATGAACTCGGCCGTTCCCAGCTGAACGGACCGCCCTGGCGCGCTAAGGCAGATGGCCGTCTCGACAAAATACTGATGACTGATCGTAGTGAGCGACGACAAAGCCCAGCCGAAGCGTCGGGCTGATTGTCTTGCTGAACGATCCGATGTGGATGACGCGCCTGGCCCTGTCGGCGGCGGCAAGCGCCTGCAGCCCGCCCGTCCAGCTGCAGCTCGTTCAGATAGTCATCTTCGATGACCCATGCTTTTGTATCGGCGGCCCAGTCGAGCAATGCGCGCTGGCGCTCGGGCGACAGGGTAAACTCTGCAACGGAGCCTGTTGACTCCGGGGTGACCGCAAGGGCCGCTCCCGGGAGCATGCTGACGCCCGTAATCGACGCGTCGATACCGTTCTCGTCTACGGAATCGGCGCGAGCGCGAGCTTTGCGATTTCGAGGCCTCGCCGGGTTCCGGGAAATCCGGGGTCCTCCATTCCAGGCCCGTCGGCCTCAAGACCTAGCGCCCGCAGCGCCAGGCCAAGGCCTCCGGCAAAGCCCGACGTTATGATGATCTGGGAGGGCGAACAGTCGATCCCGCGCGCAATCGCCAGATGCGGCGACCTCGCCGAAGCTCCAGCTCCCCTTGTGTGGGATAGGTGGTTGGTGCGGTCGCTTCCGCTCGGATGGCTTGCGGTGATCGAATACGGGCAATGAGCTTTGCTGGAAAAAGCATCGTGCGGAATGCCCAGGCTGGAAAACGGCGTGGCCCGAATTGAAGCCTGATACATATCGAGGAATGATCCTGGCTCGGCAGGAAGTTTCGACCGGCGCGGGCGCGAGGCGGTTATCGGCAACGTGGGTCCGGTCGATCGCGACGACACGATGAGCTGGGCGTTGAAGAGCTTGTCGTAGGTGATGGATGGGTGCCGCGCGGATACGCCGAGCTGGGTGCTGCCAGATCGAGCCACGAGGAAGGCGCGCTCCGGGAGCGAGGACGCCGGTCTCGATGGCAGTGCTTATTCCTTGGCGAATCTGTTCCGGTAGCGGTGTCTTTGCCGATCGATCGAGCCTCAAGGGCAGGGGGCTTCATCTGAGCCTTCTCTGGTACAAAGACAGAGATTTATTTTTGGTCCTTCTTGTCGACCTGCAACGGCCTCCAGCATCTGTCGATCATGTAGTTCACCTCGAAAAACGCCTTGCCGACGAGGAGACAGGAGAATGAACGCGATCAACAATATCTCTGACAGCAGCGCACGGTACGTACACGCTGCATTCAGACGTCCAAGCGGGTGCGCTGGGACATCGACAAGGACGTGATCCGGGGGCGCCGCTTCGATGCCGCCCACAAGTTCCTTGCCGGACGGGCTTTCTCTGGCCGATGCGTTCACGACCCTGTCGGCCGATGAAAAGCGGTTCGTCAGCCAGATCCAGGGCCGCACCTACGCCAATGTCTTTGGGCTGGTCGAGCGCTTCATCAATGCCAAGGTCCTGGAACTGAGCCAGGATCACTGGTTCGGCGACCAGGTTGCGCTCGAGGCGCTGGTTCGGTTCAGCGACGAGGAGTTGAAGCACCAGGCGCTGTTCCGCCGCATCGACGCGATGGTCGGCGACGTTCTGCCCGACGGCTATCGCTTCGACGTCGATCCCAACGCCGTCGCCCACGCTGTGCTCGGCAAGAGTACCTGGGCGGTGTTGGCACTGACGCTGGATATCGAGCTGTTCACTCAGCTCCACTATCGCCAGAGCATCGATCCCGACACCGAGCTCTCCGAGCTGTTCAAGGACGTGTTCCTCTATCACTGGAAGGAGGAAAGCCAGCACGCGATCCTCGACGAACTCGAGTGGGTGCGCCACGACGCCGGGCTAACGGCGGAGAAACGCGACCGGGCGGTCGACGAGTTCATCGAGTTGGTCGCCGCGGTGGACGGCATCCTGCAGGCCCAGGCCAAAGCCGACGCAAGTTACTTCGCGGCGAAGTGCGGCCGCGCGGTCGACGAGGCCGAGGCGCGGGCGATCGAGGCCGCATTCCTCAAGGCCTACCGCTGGCAATACATCCACTCAGGCGCCCAGCACCCGCACTTCGGCAAGGTGCTTTCCAGCCTGATCACCGAAAACCAGGGCCAGCGCATCCAGGCGGCGCTCGCCACGCTCCAATAATCCCAGCGTGAACTCTCACCACCACCCAAGCAAAGGAGACCTATCATGGTTGCCCAAACGAAGACCGCCGAACCTACCGTCGTCAACGGCATCAATGTCGACGACCTGTTTGCGCTGATCGAGGGCGTCAGGCGGGACGCCTGCAAAAGGCAAGACAAACTGGCGCGTCACCACGACCTGGCAGGGCCAGACGCGGAGCCGTGCGCAAGTCGAGGGCTTTGAGATCGGCGGAGAACGGGTGCCGCGTCGGTTCTCGATCGACATCGACGAACCTTGCGAACTGGGCGGATCGAACCGGTTCGCCAATCCGCAGGAGCATCTGTTGGCGGCGCTCAACGCCTGCATGATGGTGGGGTACGTGGCGCAGTGCGCGGTGCGCGGAATCACCCTCGAAAGCCTGGAGATCGAGACCGATGGCGAGATCGACCTCCGCGGCTTCCTCGGAATCGATCCCGCCGTGCCGCCGGGCTACGAGAACCTGAGCTACATCGTCCGCATCAAGGGTAGCGGCACCAAGGAGGAGTTCGCCGAGATCCACGAGGCGGTGATGGCGACCTCGCCCAACTTCTACAACGTGTCCCGGCCCGTGGCCCTCAAACCGACCCTCGTCGTCGAGTAATTGTGTTGCAGGACCTCGAAAGGATGCGAAACATGCTTCGGATCGATACCTATTTTCCTTGTTGGCGGTGGCATCCCCTGATCTTCGGTTCTCGCTTCGGCACTCCGCTATGGGCATCAACGAGGACTTCAGCCGCACCGGTTCATGCCCATCTCAATCTCGTCGGTTGGGCATCCTCGGCGCTGTTCGGCGTGATATATCGGCTTTATCCGAGCTCATCCGGTCGCGCTTCTTACGTGTTCCATGTCTGGCTTGCCATGCCGAGCGCTCCGCTATTGCCGGCCGGCCTCTATCTGGCGCAATCCATCAGTCTCCGCTGGCTGGCGATCGTCGCTGCTTTGGCTGGCCGGCGTGCTGGTGTTTTTCATGATCATCGCAGTATTGGCGTTTTCGCGATCCTCGCCAGCTAAGGAGGCGGGAAGTGAGCGGGTGACGCGCAGCCCGCTCAAGCCCATCCTAGACCTGGCGTGGCCGTCAACGCGGCGGGCCGAACCGCGGGCCTGAGGCGCAGGATCCGATGAGGATCATGCAGCGTAGAGTTGGGCCGGGGCGGCAAACCCCCTCAGTCGATGCTGGCCAACTGGCAGGGTCTGTCCGCGTCGAGCAGTCCGGCAAAGCGCCCGACATCAGAGCGATTGGCCCGTGCTGTTGCATGCGGCCTGGATCCGGCTGACGAGGTGTTTACGTCTGGCCCGATCAGGGTGAACGAGCCGATTGCCCGAGCCGATATTGCCGTAACTGACCTTGCCATAATAGGGCGATTCCCGCCCGCAGGTCCGCGTCGGGCAGCCGGACACGGGCCAGGCGCCGCAGGGCCACGACAGCGGCCTCGACGGCGACCGCAGCAGCGGCCTCGGCCGAATCGCCATGGAAGAACGCAAGCACGGAGTCACCCATGAACTTCAAGACTCCGCCCATCCTGGTGATCGCCGGGACGACGCGATCGAAATAGACGTCGAGCAGTTGCAGAATGCGCGCGCTTGGGAGGCCGTTCGAAAGTTCGGTGAAGCCCCGCAAATCACAGAGCAGAAGCGCTACTTCAAGGGTCTCGGCGTGGCTGCGTCGGACATTGCCGGCCAGGGATGCGTCGCGCGGTCGACGAGCCGATGTAGGTATCGAGCAATCGCTGCTCGACATCCCGCAGGATGTTGAGCTCGCAGACATTGCGCAACGCCGGAACAATACGCTTCAAGAAGGCGCGCTCGGCGGCCGAAAATCCGCGCGGCGAGGCGGTAAGAATGGACACGGCGCTCGATCCTTCCCGGTTACCGGAGCGATACGGATGGTTTCACCGACCAGCTGACGTCCCTGGAAGACATCACTATGCATCCAGGCAGCGTTTCCAGCGTTGTCGCTGTAATGCACGACTTCCGGTTTGCCGGCTCATCACGCGACGCACGCATGCCCCAACATCTCGAATCCAGATAACCGTGCCTGCGGTAGATAAACACTCACTCCCCCGTCAGGTGCCCGCGTCACGGCGCGCGACCGACAAGTTCGAACGCAGCATCCGCAAATGTGCAGGACCAGGACGGTCCACCGGCAAACCTGCTGCCCTCAACCGGCGGCCAAGACCAGAGGGCAAGACTGGCTTTTGGCGAGATCACATTCGTCACCCGGAAAGCCATTCACCGATGTCGAAAACTCGTGTGTTCGGGCCTTTGTCTTACCATGTTGCCTTTGGTCCGCGCCGCGTTTGGTCGGTGGCGATGTTCCACCCGTCTTCGTCCGAGGCAGGACGAAAGGCGCAAGCTTGGGAGCTGAGTGCTTACTGCGTTCTAGATGAATGCGTTGTGGGGCAACCAAAAGAAACCGGAAATCGACAAACGTGGTGTACTAGTGTCCCGCTTTCGGAAGTTGGTGATTTGCACTTGGCGTTTGATCCCCACCTGATGCGGAGCGACCAGAGGCTTCATTGGTCTCCGTGGTACAGCGGATCCTTTGGCTTTCGGTAAGCCTTCTTATCGAGCTGCAAGGGGCCAGTTGAAATGTAACGTGCAGATCAGTCACGACCACCTGAAGGGAGCTCAACATGAGCCGCTCGCCGATCGACGTGGTGAAGACGTTTCTGAAAGACCCCACCAATCCTGACATCATCGGCGACCTAGTTGCGGCCGTGGGCCGATGCGAATGCGTAACCTTGAATTACGAAAACAAGGATCTGAGAAAGATCATGCCCTTGGGTCGGGGACGGCCAGAGGACCTCAGGCCTTCCCTCGATACCTTCACGCGAGTGTTTCAGTTCTGGGAGAACCAGAGCCGTGAAATCGAGGAACTGTACCGGCACTGGTGAGGAACGTCGTATTCAAGTAAGTTTACCTTACAAATCGAATACCTTGGGCAAGGTCGCGGTATCGCCCTTCTCCATCCTGGCCAAGGTGAGAGCAGGCAAGATCGTCTACTTCCAATACATGGAAGATACCTACGCCACTTGGCCTCGACTTTCAAGATCAGCGGCACGTGGAAAGTACGCAGCGATCCGGAAGTGCCGCCGAAGGAATTCGAAGTTTGAAGGGGCCAGCGCCACGCTCAGGATGACAGAAGCGCTTCTGCCATCTCGCGCAGCTTGGTGCGCTGGATCTTGAAGCCGTTGGGCGAGGGCGTCTTGGGGAAGTCGTCGATCGGCGAACACGCGCAGCGGCACCTTGTAGTTGGCGAGCCCGCGCCTGCAGTGGGCGATGGTCGCCGCCTCGTCGAGCGCGGCGCCGGGCTTCGAGGATCACGAACGACACGGCGCGCACGCCCTCGGGCCGCGCCACGGCGATGGTCTGGCAGTCGGCGATGCCCGGCAGCTTCTGGATGTGCATCTCGATCTCGAGCGGGTTGACCAGGAAGCCGGACGAGCCGCAGCACGTCGCCCATGCGGCTCGAGGAAGGTGAAGCCGCCGCGCTCGTCGAGCTCGGCGAGGTCGCCGGTGCGGACATAGCCGTCCGGCGTCATCGCCTGCGGCGGTCGCCTTCTCGTTGCCGTAGTAGCCCACCATCAGCGACGGGCCCGGCGCATCTCCAGCGCGCCCGGCTGGCCGGGGCCCAGCAGCTCGCCGCTGTCCGGATCGCGCACGCGCACATGGCCGAGCGGCGAGGTCGGCACGCCGCCGCCCAGCTTGCGCCGCGCAACCGGCAGCTTGAGCGGCTGGCGGGCGTAGAGCGCCTGCACCTCGCTCATGCCGTAGAGCCCGACACAGGCGCAGGCCGCGCGGCTGCGGCCCGCTCGGGCAGGTCTTCGAGCGACGGCATTGAAGGCGCCGTAGCCCGCCCACTTCTGATCGAGCGGAACGGCCAGCGCCCCGGCATCATGCTCGAGCAGGCGCGGCATACATGTCGTCGCTGCCGAACATGGTGGTCGGCTTGTGCTGCGCGATCAGCCGCGCGATCTCGTCGATCTCGTAGGACCTCGACCAGCACGCGACGGCTTGCCGGCGGCGAGCGTCGCCAGCGTCTGGTTGAAGCCGAAGACGCCGCACAGCGGCAGGATCGGCGAGCGACAGCGTCTCGGGCGCGGTGAAGCCGAAGGTGCGCGCCACCTGCTGGGCGTGGCCCGCGATCGCGCCCTGGCGATGCAGCACGAACTTGGGCGCGCTGGTCGTGCCCGAGGTCGTGAAGATGTTGCAGGGCGCGCTGGCCGAGCGCGTGGTTGGCGGCGAGCGGCCGGCCGCGACAGCAGGCGGTCGAACGGCACGCGCGCGCAGCTGCTCGATGGCCGGCGGCACCGAGGCCGGCTCGTCGCCGACGATGACGATCGCGGCAAGCCTGTCGAGCGCCGCCGGCTCGATGTCGGCCAGGATCGACAGGAAGTCGATGCGGCGGAAGCCCGGCGCGCAGGCCAGCACCTTGGCGCCCGAGCGGCCGACGATGTCGGCGACCTCGACGGCGCGATAGCGCGTGTTGACCGCGACGGCGATGGCGCCCAGCCGCGCGCAGGCGAAATAGAGAATCGGATAGGCCGGCACGTTGGGCAGCCACAGCGCCACCCGATCGCCCGGCCCGACGCCGAGATCGGCCAGGCCCTGCGGCGCGCGCGCCGAGCAGTCGAGCAGCTCGGCGAAGCTCAGCGTCCGCTCGCCGTGGATGAAGGCCGGCGCAGTCGGGCGTCTCCTCGGCGATGTCGGCGAGCAGGGTCCAGACGTCGGCGGCGGGATGGGCAAGCGGCATGCGGCGCGGAGACTACCGCATGCCTGTTTCATCTCAAGGCACGGCCTCGCGTCGCCTTGACCTCGGCACGGCGCTTGCTCGACGCTTCCGGCCGAGGATGTGCGGAGCGTCGTCATGTTGCGTCGAAGCTCTGCTTGCTGCCCGTTCGTGCTCGCCGCCGCGCCGGCGCGCGCAATGGCTGCCCAAGCAGCCGATCAAGATCCTGGTCGGCTATCGCGCCGGGCGGCACCGCCGATATCGCCGCGCGGCATCGCCGGCCGACACCGATCCAGCGCCAGCACCGGCTACACCGTGCATCGTCGACAGCAAGACCGGCGCCGGCGGCTTCATCGCGCTGAAGGCCGTCGCCGAGTCGCGGCACCGGACGGCTACACGGTCGGCATCGGCATCATGGGCCAGCTCGCGGTCGGCGCCGGTCGTGCCGGGCTCGCAGATCCCGCTCGACCTCGACAAGGAGCTGGTGCCGATCTGCAATCTGGTCGGCGTGCCGATGGCGCTGATCGTGCGCACGGACGCGCCGTTCAAGACCATTCCGGAGCTTGTCGCCTACGCCAAGGCCAACCCCGGCAAGGTGACCTACGCCTCGACCGGCCTCGGCTCGACCAACCAGCTCGGCGCGGAGTTCCTCGCCGCCGAAGCGGGCGGGCTGAAGCTGATCCACGTGCCGTATCGCGGCGGCGCGCGCCGGCCATCGCCGACGTGGCGGCCGGCAATGTCGACCTCTTCTTCGCCAACGTGTCGGAGATCATGAGCATGGCACGCGGCGGCAAGGTGCGCGTCGCTGGCGCTTGCCGCCGCCAAGCCGACGCCGCTGGCGCCCGGAACTGCCGCTGCTGACCAAGGACATTCCGGCCCTCGACATCAACAACTGGTTCGGCCTGGTCGGACCGGCTGGCTTGCCGGCCGACATCACGGCATCGCTCGCCAAGATGTTTCTCGATGCGATGGCGGATCCCGCGAACGAAGCCGAAACGCTCGACAAGCAGGGTCTCGAGTCGCGCTCGGGCAGGGCCCGGCAGCGTTTGCCGCCTACATCGCGAAGGACCGCGAGCGCTGGGCGAAGGTGGTGAAGCAGGGCAATATCAAAGCCGAATGAGTACCGCACCGCTTTCCCTCGGCATCGACATCGGGGGAACCTTCACCGATCTCGTCATCCACGATCCGCGCGACGGCCGCGCCGTCATCTGGAAGGAGAGCACGACGCCCGACGATCCGGCGCGCGGCGCCATCGAGGGCACGCGCGCGGTGCTGGAGAAGGCGGGCGCGAAGCCCGAGCAGGTCGGCCGCGTCGTCCATGCCACGACGCTCTTCACCAACGCGCTGATCGAGCGCAAGGGCGCCAAGACGGGCTTGCTCGACCACGGCGGGCTTCCGCGACGTGCTGGAGATCGGCCGCGAGCGCAAGTACGAGCTCTACGACCTCTTCATCGAGATGCCCAAGCCGCTGGTGGCGCGGCCGTGGCGGCGCGAGGCCATGGAGCGGCTGGCGCCCGACGGCACGGTCGAGATCCCGCTCGACGTCGATGCGGCGCTGGCCGAGGTCGGCCGACCTGGTGGAGCAGGGCGTCGAAAGCCTCGCCATCTGCTTCCTGCACGCCTACGCCAATCCCGCGCACGAGCGCGCCATCGGCGCGGCGGTCGCCGAGCGCTTCCAGAACCTCTCGATCTCGCTGTCGTCCGACATCGCGCCGGAGATCCGCGAGTACCTGCGCGCCAGCACGACGGTGGCCAACGCCTATGTCCGGCCGCTGGCCGAGATCTATCTCGAGCGCCTGGAGCAGGCGCTGCGTGCCGAGGGCATTCCCGGGCGGGCTCTTCCTCATGCTGTCCAACGGCGGCCTCGACGCATGTCAGCGAAGCCAAGCGCGCGCCGGTGCAGTTGCTGGAAAGCGGCCCGGCGGCCGGCGCGCTGGCCGGCGCCTGGTTCGGCCGCAACGCCGGCCTCGACGCGCGTGCTCGCCTTCGACATGGGCGGCACGACCGCCAAGCTCGCGCTGGTCGACGACGGCGAGCCGCTGGTCGCCTACGGCTTCGAGGCGGCGCGCGAGAAGCGCTTCCTGCGCGGCTCCGGCCTGCCGATCCAGATCGCCACCGTCGAGCTGATCGAGATCGGCGCCGGCGGCGGCTCGATCGCGCAGCAAGTCGGACCTCGGCACGCTCAATGTCGGGCCCGAGAGCAGCGGCGCGCAGCCGGGCCCGCCTGCTACGGCCGCGGCGGCACCGAGCGCCACCGTGACCGACGCCGATCTGACGCTGGGCTATCTCAACGCCGACTTCTTCCTGGGCGGCGCCATGAAGATCGACCGCGCGGCGACCGACGGCTGCGTTCGACACGCCTCGCCGCGGCGCTCGGCGTCGAGCCGGACCGCGCCGCGCTTCGGCGTCACGACGTGGTGAACGAGAACATGGCGGGTGCCGCGCGCGTCGCCATCGCCGAGCGCGGCCGCATTCCCGTCCGAATACGCGCTGCTGGCGACCGGCGGCGCGGGGCCCGTCCATGCCTGGCACGTCGCGCGCAAGCTCGGCGTCAAGCGCGTCGTCTGTCCGCCGGGCGCCGGCGCGGGCAGCACCATCGGCATGCTGATGGCGCCGGCGCGGGTCGATCGCGTGGCGAGCTTCAACGTGCGCGCTGGCCGGCGCCGACTTCGCCGCCGCGACGCGCGTCTTCGCCGGCCTCGAGAAGGAGTCGCTCGACGTGCTGCGCCTCACCGGCGCCGACATCGAGGCGCCGCATCGGTCCGGCGCCTGGCCGACATGCGCTACATCGGCCAGGGCAGCGAGGTCACCGTCGCGCTGCCGGCAGCCGCTCACCGAGGCCGGCGTGCACGACGGCCTTCGAGGCGGCCTACAAGGCGCTGTTCGCCCGCACGCCGCCGGGCGCCGCCATCCAGTTCGTGGCGCTGCGCCTGTCGGTCAGCGCGCCGATGCCGGGCAGCGGCGGCAAGCTCGAACTGCCGCGCCATGCCTCGGCCGCAGGCGCTCAAGGGCACGCGGCCGGTGTTCTTCCCCGACGCCGGCAAGACGCTGCCGACCAAGGTCTGGGACCGCTATGCGCTCGGCGCCCGGCGTGTCAGCATCGACGGCCCTGCCGTGTTCGAGGAAGACGAGAGCACCTTCATCGTCGGTCCCGGCGCCACGGCGCGCCTGCTGGCCGACGGTTCCATCCTGGCGGAGGTCGATGCTGATGGCCCGCACCTATTCGATCCCGATCGAGCTTCGAGCTTCCTGTGGCGCCGCGCTGATCTCCGACTGGTCGACGAGGCTGCGCGCGTCGCCGATGGTGCGCACCAGCTTCTCGACCCTGGTGCGCGAGAGCTACGATTTCTCCTGCGTCATCACCGACGCCGGCGGGCCAGTCGCTGGTGCAGGCCAGCGAGAGCATCCCGAGCTTCATCGGCACCTGCCCGAGACGGTGAAGCACTTCCTGCGCTTCTTCCCGCCCGACCAGCTCGCGCCGGGCGACGTGCTGATCACCAACGACATCTGGCTCGGGCACCGGCCATCTGCCCGGACATCACGCTGGCCAAGCCGATCTTCAAGGACGGCAAGCTGGTGGCCTTCAGCGCCACCACGGCGCACGCGCCCGACATCGGCGGCAAGATCAGGAGCCCCGAGCCGCGCGAGGTCTTCGAGGAGGGCCTGCAGATCCCGCCGATGAAGATGATCGCCGCCGGCAAGACCGACGAGACGCTGGTCACCATCATCCGCAAGAACGTGCGCACGCCCGACCAGACGATGGGCGATCTGTGGGCCCAGGTCGTGGCGCTCGACCTGATGGAAGACCGCCTGCGCGTGCTGATGGAAGGCTACGGCCTGCCCGACCTCACCGATCTGGCGCGCGAGATCCAGGGCCGCTGCGAGACGGCGATGCGCGCGGCGATCCGCGAGCTGCCCGACGGCACCTACCGCAGCGAGCTCAAGACCGACGGCCTGATGGAAACGCCGATCACCCTGAAGATGGCGCTCACCATCAAGGGCGACGAGATCCTGATGGATTTCGCCGGCACCGACTGCCAGGTCGACCGCGCCATCAACTGCGCGCTTTGCTACACCAACGCCATGGCGATGTACGGGGTGAAGGTCTGCACCAGCCCCAACCTGCCCAACAACGAAGGCGCCTGGCGGCCGATCACGCTCAAGCGCGCCGCCGAAGGCTGCATCGTCAATCCGCAATTCCCCGCGCCGGGCGGCTCGCGCATGCTGATCGGCCACTACGTGCCGATGCTGGTGTTCGGCTGCCTGGGCCAGATCGTGCCTGAGCGCGTGATGGCGGCCTGCGGCTCGCCGATGTGGGGCATGAACCAGTCGGGCGTGCGCGATGACGGAAAGGGCGGCGGCAAGCCCTACGCCAACATGTTCTTCTACAACGGCGGCATGGGCGGCAACACGCAGCGCGACGGCGTGACCTGCCTCTCGCTGGCCGTCGAACGTCAGCTCGACCTCGATCGAGATCAGCGAGCACATCGCGCCGCTGCGCTTCCATCACAAGAAGCTGCGGCCCGACTCCGGCGGCGCCGGCCGCCATCGCGGCGGACTGGGCCAGGAGATCCTGATCGAAAGCCGCAGCGACACGCCGATCGCCGTCTCCTTCCTCGCCGAGCGCACGCTGCTTCCCGGCCTTCGGCATCGAAGGCGGCAAGGACGGCGCGCCGGGCGAGCTGCGCATCAACGGCGAGAAGACCGATCCCAAGAAGCAGTACGTCGTGCAACAAGGGCGACACCGTCTCGCTCGGCACGCCGGGCGGCGGCGGTCACGGTGATCCGCGGCAGCGCGATCTCCGCGGCGCTCGCCGCCGACATCAACAGCGGCTATGTGACGGACCGCAGCGCCTTACGGCTAGGGAAGCCCGATGACGGACGCTCCTCCGCCAGCACCGTTCGACCCGAGCGCTACCGCTCCGCTGCGGCGCACTACGAGCGAGGCCGGGTGCCGTACGCGTCGGCGCTGATCCGCCGCGTCGCCGAGGTCACCGGCCTTGGCTCCCGGCAATCGCGTGCTCGATCTTGGCTGTGGCCCGGCTCCGCTCGCCCGCAGCTTCGCTCCGCTCGTCCGCGAAGTGATGGCGGTCGATCCCTCTCCCGAGATGCTGCGCCGAGGCCCGCATGCTTGGCCCGGCAGGCGGCAAACATCCGCTTCGTCGCCGGCAGCTCCTATGACCTCGACCCGGCACTGGGCCATTTCCACCTGGTTGTCATGGGCCGGTCTTTTCATTGGATGGATCGTGTGGACACGCTCGAGCGGCCTCGACCGGATGATCGAGCCAGGCAGGCGCGGTGGCGTTGTTCTACGATTCCGCCCCTGCGATCCCGGCCAAATGCCTGGCGGAAGGTCTGGAACGGCATCCGCGAGCACTACGAGCCCAACACCGGGCCTCATGACCACGATCCCAACTGGATACGCAACGAGGCGATCCTGCTCGAGTCGCCCTTCGCTCGCCTGCAACGCTTCGGCGTGATCGAACGCCGCGCCGATCGATGTCGAGACGCTGGTGCAACGGGCACTTTCAATGGGCTCGACGTCGCCGGCGCACCTTGGCGAGAACATGCCGGCCATGGTGGCGGAGATCTGTGCCGCGCTCGCGGACGTGCGCGAGGAAGTGGTGGAAACCTCCGCCCTGGTGGCGTGGCGATCGAGTTCTGAAGGGACGAGTCACGTCACCCGGCTGTTCTGCCGCGACCATGGCGCGTGAACCCATAAATTTGCCGGGTGGTACTCAATCCCACTATCTTCCCTATTTAAGAACCGACTCAATAAAAGCCTTCTGCCTCAGAGTGTATGTTGAACAGTCCGAAATCCGAGCGTCGATGAGACGACGTTTTTGTTCAACATAGAGCGCGACCAACTGGATCTGCGGCAAGTCGATCACGGAACTTCCGTAACCCGTCCACCTCGGCGCTACCTCGGGAATCAGATGAACGTGCAGTCGAAAGACCGAGCCATCGAATGTGAAGCTGCCTCTCGCATCGGTCTACTATCGGGGATGTTTTTTTCCTCCTGACCTGATGCTGAAAGCCCATGCCATCGACGATTGCGCAGACCTCGCTCAAACGCCCAGCAGGGATCAACAGCATCAGGTCGAGAATGCCCTTACCATCGCAACCGGGCACCGGATGTACTTCCCACGTGCTCAATTTCAATACCTGGCAAGGCGGCTTGAAGTATTCTCATTAGCGCCATTGCCGCCGCCGGTCCGCGAGTATCCCAGGGTTTCAGGTCAACGACTTTGCCGCTCCTGGAGCATCGTAGGGGCCAATCAGCAGAGAAGCATTCACAGGATTCCAACCTTTGCTACGAACTCGGCGACTACGAATGGTCCGTGATCAAGCCGCCTCGCCTTCATCAAGCTTGCCTCGATCCGACTCTTGATACGGGCTTGTGAGTCCACGCCCTAGTCCGTCTCTGACCTTGGCAGCCCTTCATCAGCGGCACCCACTTGTCGATCTCGGCCTTCTGGAAATCGCCGAGCCAGCGCGCGGTCTTCGCTGGTCGGCGGGCGGGATCTCCTGGCCGAGATCGGCGAAGCGCTGCCTCACCTTGGGATCGGCCAGCGCATCGCGCACCGCCTTGTTCAGCGTCTCGATCACCGCGTCGGGCGTTCCGCGCGGCACCCACATCGCCTGCCAGACCGACGTGTAGAAGCCCGGCAGACCCGCTTCGTCGGTGGTCGGGATGTCGGGCGCGGCCGCCAGCCGGGTCGGCGCGGTGACGGCGAGCGCCTCACCTTGCCGGCCTGCACGTGGGGCGGGCTGTTCGAGGGCTGGTCGATCATCATGTCGATCTGGCCCGCCAACAGATCCTGCAGGGCAGGGGCGGCGCCGCGATAGGGCATGAACTGGATGGTCGTGCCGCTCATCTGCTGGAAGTAGAGCGCCGAGGTGTGCGCGACCGTGCCGTAGCCGCCACCGCCGTCCGTCACCTTGCCGGGATTGGCCCGGATCAAGGCCAGGAGCTCAGCGAAGAGTTCGCCACCTCCAACGACTTTCTGACCAGGATCAGCTGCGAGGTGGTGGCGAACATCGCGACCGGCGCGAAGTCGCGCAAGAGGTCGAACGAGACCTGCTGCACGGCGCCGAGCGTGATGTGCGAGCCCTGGTTGCCGGAGATGATGGTGTAGCCGTCGGCCGCGGACCGCGCGACGCGCATGATGCCGATCGAGCCGCCCGCACCGGTGATCGCTTCGACCACGACGGACTGGCCGAGCGAGGCCTGCATGGGCTCGGCGAGGATGCGGCACAGAGTGTCGAGCGGACCGCCCGCCGAGAAGGGCACGATGATCGTCACCGGCTTGGTCGGAAAGGCCTGCGCCGTCGCCGCATCGCCGGCCAGCCGATTGCGGGAATGCTTGCGATCTGGAGCAAGAGCACGCCGTCGCATCGTGGCCTCCAGGAGCTTGATACGGCAACGCAACGTGCCGAGCGAACACTGGCATCGGCATCGATGGCTGGCAAGGATCGGCGCAATACTGCGGCAGCCTGGGAGGCTCCGCACATGGCATCGCAGACCAACGCGTTCGACGATTCCCAAGACCATGAAGGCCTGGGTGCTGGGCGGCCCGGACGAGCTCCAGCTGGTCGAGAAGCCGGTGCCCGAGCCCGGCCGCGCCGAGGTGCTGGTGCGCATCGACGCCATCGCCGTCTGCGCCACCGACATCGAGATCATCAAGCACGGCGCTGCCCGCGATCATCGACGGCGGATCGCCGTTCAACAAAGGCTTTACGCCGGGCCACGAATACATGGGCACGATCGTGAAGCTCGGCCCGACGGTCGACGAGTTCGAGATCGGCGATCGCATCACGGTCGAGGTGCACGCCGGCTGTGGCCGCTGCCAGCGCTGCCGCGAGGGCATGTACACCTCGTGCCTCAACTACGGCTATCGCGAGAAGGGCCATCGCGCCAACGGCTTCAGCACCGACGGCGGCTTTGCCGAATACGCCGTCAACAGCGTCAACACCATGGTCCACGTTCCCGACGACATGTCCGACGAGGAGGCGACGCTGATCGTCACGGCGGGCACCGCCATGTACGGCCTCGACGTCATGGGCGGCATCATCGCCGGCGAGCCGGTCGTGGTGCATCGGCCCGGGCCGATCGGCCTGATGGGCGTCGGCGTCGCCAAGGCGCTGGGCGCGTCAGCCGGTGATCCTGACCGGCACGCGCGAGCGCCGGCTCGAGATGGGCAAGCGGCTGGGCGCCGACCACGTGGTCGACGTGACGAAGGAGGACGCCGTCGCGGCGGTCCAGCGCATCACCGGCGGCAAGGGCGTGCACTACGTGCTGGAATGCTCCGGCGCGCCCAATGCGCTGAACGAGGCCGCGCGCATGGTGAACCGCGGCGGCCGCATCTGCCTCGCCGCCTTCCCGGCCGAGCCGGTGCCGGTCGATCTCGCCTATCTCGTGCGCAACAACATCTACGTGTTCGGCATCCGCGGCGAGGGCAAGAGCGCCACCCACCGCGCGGCGGCGCTGATGGCCCAGAAGCGCTTCGACGCCAAGCTGATCCACACCCACACCTTCGGCGCTTGCCGAGGTGCCGACCGCCATCAAATACGCGCGCGAGCGCATCGAGGACGCGATCAAGGTGGTCGTGAAGATGTCCGCAAGCTAGCGCGCACTCACCCTGAGGAGCGCACGAGTCTGCGCGTCTCGAAGGGCGGGCGAAGCGACAAGTTGCAGGTTGCCCACTCTTCGAGACGAGCATCGCTACGCGATGCTCCTCAGGGTGAGCGCGGTGATGTCACCGTTTCGAAATCGCGCAGCGGAAACAGAGCTGATCGAACCCGCCCGGCTGCGGCCGTTACCTTCATTGCAACGTGTGTGAAGGAGGAGTTCAATGAAGCTGTTTGCTGCCGCGACCGCGGCCCCGGTGGCGCCATCACCCTGGAGCGCCGGCACGCATCCGCCGAGAATGGTGCCAGCTGTGCGACAAACCCCGCCAGATGGAGGGCTTCAAGACCTGCGCCGACGTCGACAAGGCCGAGGCCGAGGGCGCCTTCACGCTCTACTCGACCGATCCCGAGCAGGGCCAGGTCAAGCTGCTGGCCGTCCTTCAACAAGATGTTCCCCAAGATCAAGACCAGCTACGTCCGCCTGCAGGCCGGCGCGCTCTACGCCAAGGTCCTGTCCGAGCGCCAGGCCAAGTCCTACCTGGTCGACGTCATCCAGATCTCCGACATGGGCATGATCCTCGACTTCCAGAAGCGCGGCGGCTTCCGCCAGTACATCTCGCCGGAGATGGCCGCCTTCAAGCCGGAGTACAAGAGCACAGCCCGAGGGCTTCTGGACCTGGGGCTCGATCATCATGGCGCGGCATCGCCTACAACCCCAACAACGTGCCGGCCGCCGAGGCGCCCAAGAAGTGGGAGGACCTGCTCGATCCCGAAGTGGAAGGACGCGATCAACGTCAAGGTCTCCAACTCCGGCCTGCAGCACGGCGTCTGGTACATGCTGAAGCCGATCCTCGGCGATGGACTACTTCAAGAAGTTCGGCGAGCGAAGCCGCGCGCCTTCGACTCCTACGTCCAGCAGTACGGCCGCCTGGTCGACGGCCAGGACAAGATCATCATGGGCGCGCAGTACTCGGGCTACATCGAGTTCAAGGCCAAGGGCGCGCCGCTCGCCTTCGTCTTCCCCGAGACCGGCGTGCCGGCGGTGTCGGAGACCTACGGCATCGTCGCCGACGGCCCGCATCCCAACGCCGCCGAGCTGTTCATGGACTGGTTCCTCTCGCCGGTCGGCCAGCAGGCGCTGGCCGAGGCGCTGCTGCTGCATTCGCCGCGCGCCGACGTGCCGGCCGCCGGCGCGGCAGCGTGCCGCTCAAGAACATGAAGCTCCTGCGTCCCGGCCGACTGGAACGCCTTCGAGAAGGACCGGCCGACCTTCGCCAAGGAGTGGGACCGCATCGTCGGCGCGCGGCGCTGAGACCTGGCCTGACGCTGCTGTCAGCGGAGGCGTCTTGCGGCCGCGCCGCAACTGGCAGGCGCTCGATCACGCTCGCGGTCCTGCTGGTCGTCGGCTTCCTCGTCCTGCTGCCGCTGGTGTTCCTGGTCGAGGAATCGCTGAACGTCGGCGATCCGATGGCGTTTCCGCCGGTCGAGTTCGGCATCGCCAACTACGTCGCGATCTTCGAGCGAGGACATGCAACGTCCTCGTCGAACACGGTGATCATCGCGGTGATGGCCACCGTGATGGCCATCCTGATCGGCTTCACGCTCGCCTGGATCCTGACGCGCACCAACGTGCCGGGCCGCGACAAGCTCGAGCGGCTGATGGAGCTGCCCTACTACATGACGCCGCTGGTCGGCGCGCTCGCCTGGGCGGTGATCGCCGGGCCCAAGAGCGGCTTCATCAACCAGCTCTGGAAGGCGGCGGGCGGCACGCGGCGACATCGCCGACATCTACACCCATTTCGGCATCGCCTGGGTGATGGCGCTGTTCGAGGGCACGGTCGCCTTCGTCATGATCTCGGCGTCGATGAAGTCGATGGATCCCGCGCTCGAGGAATCGGCCCGCGTCATGGGCGCCTCCAAGCTGCGCACGACGCTCACCGTCACCCTGCCGCTGGTCATGCCGGGCGTGCTGGGCGCCACGCTGTTCGTGTTCGCCGAGATGCTGGGCTCGTTCGCCGCCGCCCTGGTGCTCGGCATTCCCGGCCGCATCTACGTCATCACCACGGCGATCTGGGATCTCGACGCTCAGCCTATCCGCCCGACTACGGCCGCGCCTCGGCCATGGGGCTGGCGCTGTTCGTCGTCATGTTCGGCATGCTGACCTTCTACCGCCGGGTCATCGGCCGCGGCAGCTTCGCCACCATCACCGGCAAGGCGTTCCGGCCGCGGCCGATGGACATGGGCCGGCTGGCCTGGGTGCTGTTCAGCGTCTGCGCCGCTCTACGTCGCGCTGGCGGTGGTGCTGCCGATCGCGGCGCTGCTCATGACCTCGCTGCAGCGCTTCGCCACCGCTGATCCTGCAGCCAGGCGCAGTGGACGCTCGCCAACTACCAGACGGCGCTGTCGCTCGGCCCGGTGCGCACCGCGCTGGTCCAACAGCCTGATGCTGGGCTTCGGCGTGGCCACGGTCGGCGTGCGTCGATCATGGCGCTGCTGGTCTGGATCATCTACTCGCTCGCAGCTCGTGGGCCGCGGCGCGATCGAGTATCTCGTCATGTTTCCGCAGGCCGTGCCGCGCCTGGTCTTCGGCCTGGCGCTGCTGTGGGCGTGGCTCAACATCCCGATCCCGATCTACGGCACGCTGTGGCTGCTGGCGCTGGCCTATTTCACCGTCGATGCTGCCGCTCGGCGTGCGCACGCTGGCCGGCGTGGTGCTGCAGATCGACAAGAGCCTCGAGGAATGCGCCGCGCGTCTGCGGCGCCGGCTGGGTCTACCAGATGCGCACCGTCACCCTGCCGCTGCTCAAGCCCGGCATCCTGGCGGCGTGGCTGCTGATCTTCATGGCCTGCGTGCGCGAGCTCGGCGCCTCGGTGTTCCTGATGGGGCCCAACGCCAAGGTGATCGCGCCCTCGATCGTCAACGCCTTCGCCACCAGCGGCACCGAGCTCACCGCGGCGATGGCGCTGATCCAGACCTTCACGGTGATCGTGGCGCTGGTGATCCTGTTCCGCGTGACGCGCGGCATGACCAAGGAGCTGACGTGAGTGACGCGTGACGCGGATCGAGCGTGCAGCGACCTCGTCGTGCGCTACGGCGATCGCCGTGGCGGTGAACGGCGTCAGCTTCACGTGTCGGCCGCGGCGAGCACGTGACCCTGCTCGGCCCCTCGGGCTGCGGCAAGACCACGACCTTGCGCGCCATCGCCGGGCTGGAGCAGCCGAGCGGCGGCAGCATCCGCATCGACGGCCAGACGATGTACGACGCCGCAGCAGCGCCGCAACGTGCCGACCGAGCAGCGCGGCGTGTCCATGGTGTTCCAGTCCTACGCCGTGTGGCCGCACATGACGGTGTTCGACAACGTGGCCTACGGGCTGCGCGTGCGAAAGCAGAGCGCGGCCGAGATCAAAGGCCAATGTCGAGCGCGCGCTCGACCTCGTGCAGATGCGCCATCTCGCCGACCGCGGCGCCTCGAAGCTGTCCGGCGGCCAGCAGCAGCGCGTGGCGCTGGCCCGCGCCATCGCCTTCTCGCCCACCGTGGTGCTGTTCGACGAGCCGCTCAGTCCAACCTCGACGCCAAGCTGCGGGCCGAGATGCGGGTCGAGCTGCGCGAGCTGCAGCGCCGGCTCGACATCACCTCGGTCTACGTCACGCACGACCAGGAGGAGGCGCTCGCCATCTCCGACCGGGTGATCGTGATGAACGTGGGCGTGATCGAGCAGATCGGCACGCCGGAGGAGATCTACAATCGGCCGACGCAGCCGCTTCGTCGCCGACTTCGTGGGCTCGGCCAACATCTGTCAAGGGCAGGCTTTCAGCCGACGGCCGTCTTTCGACGTTCGCCGAGGGCGGCGTCACGATGCAGCGTGACGGCTGCCGCCGGCGCCGCACGGCAGGAGACCGAGGTCGCGGTCCGTACCGCCTATATCGACCTCGAGCCGCGGCCGGGCGACAACCACGCTGCCCGGCACGCGTGCGCCAGCGCATGTTCCATGGCGACTTCAGTGCAATACATCGTCGAATGCGCCGTCGGCCGCCTGATCGTCCGCCGCCCGCCGGTCAATCTTTGGACGAGGGCGCGGCCGTGACGCTCTCCCCTTCTCCCCGGAGCCTTGCGTGCTGCTGGAGGCGTGATCAAGAGGATAATCTTTGTCCCCCTTACGGTACGCCCTTATTCGGGGCCCCCTTCATTTCCTGAAAAGCGCCTCGGAAAATAGCCATTGAAGATTACTTAACTATCACTTGGTAGCTAATACTTCATTTATCAATTGACAACTTGGCCGTTGAGAGATGCCCGGCGGCGGTGCGCAAGCCAGCCTTGGTTGCGCACGTGGAAAAACGGCTGCCGGAAATTTGTCCGAATGGTGCGATTGGCGAGCGGACCAGGCGGTTACTGAGAGATCGCCTGCGGAAAGTGCGGAAAGTGCGGAAAGCCGCTCTGGATCAGACCGGCAACCGTCCCGGCCACGATCACGGCGGTGCATCAACCGGCGCTCGCCGTCGGGATGATCCCGTTGACGCTGTGCCGTTGCACGGCGATTACTGTCCCAGATCACGATGTCGCCCCTGCCGCCAGACGGTGGCCAGGGCACTGGCCATTTCTTCGGCCTGGATCGCATGGCTGATGGCTGGCTCGTCAACGAGCAAGCCGGTCGACTCTGCTCGCGCGCCAGGTGGCCCTGACGATCCGCTCCCATGCGGTTGGGATTGAGGGGTAGTGCCAAGCACTTGCGCCGGGGCCTCCGGATGGGTGTCGCGCACCGCCGGTGCGTCGCCTCCGGCATCGCCGCCATCTCACTGGAACCGGCCGCGCCACCGAGATCTATGGGTGTAGCCTTGCGGCTCGAACTGTAGCGTGTGTGGATCACCTTCAGCGGTCGATGCGGGCTCGGGTCTCGGCCGGTGACGTGCCGGCATAGGCGGTGATGATGTTGGCAACGTGTCGCGCCACCCTGACAGCACGACCGCGCCATAGAGCATGGTGAGCGAGCAGGGCCGCGCGCGAAACCGTCGTCGCTGGGTTGGAGTTTGGTTCACGATCTTGCGGCCGTCGCCCACCTGTCGCGTCCTCGCTCGAGATGATAGCTGACCTCAGCATTCCGGCGTACGGTTGAGCTGTGCTTGCGGAGTATCGGCGTGCTTTGAATCGTTATCGCGTCGCGAAATGCCGGCGGTTCGAGCGCCTGGTCGCATGCACAGCACGAGATTGCCGTGCAGCAAATATCCAGCAAGGCGGTGCTCTGGCGTCGTCGCATCGGGCAAAGGCATTGAGATCGAGGCCGCTCACCGCAGCGGCCAGCGGCTGCCGGTTTCTCCGTCCGGTGATGGCGTTGCTCCCGGCAGGCGCGATAACGTGCGCCGATCCGATGAATCTGGGCGGGGACTGATGAAGCTCGCCTACTCGCCCGCCAGCCCCTACGTGCGCAAGGTCAACGGCCTGCGCCATCGCGCGCGGCATCGACGACAGCAGATCGAGCGCTGGAAGGTCGGGACGACCGATCCGGCGCTGCTGCGACTTCAATCCACTGTCCAAGGTGCCGACCCTGATCACCGACGACGGCGCCTGCTCTACGACAGCCCGGTGATCTGCGAATACCTCGACAGCATCGGCACGGCGCCCAAGCTGTTTCCGCCGGCCGGGCCGGCGCGCTGGAAGGCGCTCTGCCAGGAGGCGCTGGGCGACGGCATCCTCGATGCGACCCAGCCGCGCCGGCGCGAGATCGCGCCTGCCGCAGGACGACGGCCGCAAGGGCTACATCGAGCTGCAGCAGGGCAAGGTGCAAGCGCGCGCTCGACGTGCTCGAGAAGGAGGCCGGCTCGCTCGGCATGCTCGACCACGATCGGCGAGATCACCATCGGCTGCGCGCTGGGCTATCTCGATTTCCGCTACGCCAACGAGCCGTGGCGGCCCGGCCATCCCAAGCTCGAGGCCTGGTACGCCAAGGTCGGCGCAAGCTGGCGCCGCTTGCCGAGACCATGCCGGTAGGGTGAAGTCGCGCCTCTGAAGGAGGGCGGCAACGATGCCGGCACGGACGGGCGAGCAGTTCCTGAAGGGCTTGCGCGGCGCGCGCGAGGTCTGGGTCGACGGCGAGCGCGTCGCCGACGTCGTCGACCATCCCAAGCTCAGCGGCGCCGCCCATGCGCTGGCCGAGGTCTACGACCTCCAGCACAGCATGCCGACGTCTGCCTGATGCCGGACCCGGAGACCGGCGAGCCGATCCCGGTCAGCCACATGATCCCGCGCTCGCGCGAGGATCTGGCGCGCCGCGGCAAGGCGCTGCGCGCAGGTCGCCGGAATATTCGGTCGGCCTGATGGGCCGCACGCCCGACTACATGAACGTCACCTATGCGGGCTTCGCCGGCCGGCCCGACGAATGGGGCGCTCAACGGCAACGAGGCGGGCGCCGAGCGGCTGATCGCCTACCAGAAGTTCCTGCGCCGCGGCGACATCTCGCTCACCCACACCATCGTGCAGCCGACCGTCGACAAGGCGACCGGGCGACGCGCCGTCGCGCGGGCAACGTCCACGCCTTGCACAAGGTCGGCGAGACCGAGCACGGCATCGTCGTGCGCGGCGCGCGCGTGCTGGCCACCGCTGGCGCCGTTCGCCGACGAGCTGGCCGTCTATCCCGCCGCGCCGATGCCCGAGGGCGCCGACGCCTATGCGCTCTCGCTTCTGCGTGCCGATGGGCGCGCCGGGGCTGAAGTTCATGTGCCGCGACAGCGTCTCGGCCGCCGGCCAACCGCTTCGATCATCCGCTGTCGAGCCGCTTCGACGAGCAGGATGCCTTCGTCATCTTCGACGACGTCGAGGTGCCGCGCGACCGCGTGTTCATCGACGCCAACCGCGCCGCCTACAACACGGTGATGACCACGAGCTGGCCGCCCAACATCCAGCAGCAGACCATGATCCGGGCCTCGACCAAGCTCGACTTCGCCTGGGGCCTGGCGCTGCGCATGGCGGCGGCGATCAATGCCGCGGGATCCCGAGACCATGCGCATGATCGGCGAGATCTGGGCCTATGCCGAGCTCACGCGCGCCGCCGTCGTCGCCGCCGAGGCCGAGGCGCGCGAATGGCCGGGCGGGCTGTGGACGCCCGCGCCGCGGCGCCGCTGCATGCGCTGCGCGCGATGCTGCCGCTGTGGTTCCCGCGGGTGAACGAGATCCTGCGCCTGATCGGCTCGCACAACCTCTTCGCCACGCCGACCGCCGCGCAGATGGCCGACACGGACCTGCGGCCGCTGATCGACCGCTACCTGCCCGGCGCCAAGGGCATGGCGGCCGAGGAGCGCATCCGCATCTTCCGCCTGGTCTGGGATTTCGCCGGCAGCGCGCTCGCCAGCCGCAACGAGCAGTACGAGCGCTTCTACCTCGCCTCCTCGCCGCGCAACCTCGCGCGCCATCTCGCCTTCACCGACCGCAGCCGCGCCGACCGGCTGGTCGACCGGTTCCTCGAAGGAGCCGTACTGACGGGCCCTGGCCGTCATCCGAGGCGGCTTGCCTGATGGCAGCGTTCAGCAATAAACCAAGAGACTGGGACTAAGATCGAGGAGCTGGTATCGACCACGAGCGTAGGAGACGGCCGATGAGCGATATCGACGTCAAACCCGATACGATCGCCAAGCCGAAGATCGAGCAGCCGCGGCTCTACAAGGTCGATCCTGATCAACGACGACTACACGCCGCGCGAGTTCGTCATCGCGGTGCTGATGGCGGTGTTCCACATGAGCGAGGACCAGGCCTATCGCGTCATGATGACGGCGCACCAGCGCGGCGCCTGCGTGGTCGCGGCCTTCACGCGCGAAATCGCCGAGAGCAAGGCGACCGAAGGCACCAACGCCGGCCGCCAGGCCGGACACCCGCTGGACCATCCCACCACTCGAGCCCGGAGGAGTAGGGGTCAGCCCGTCGGCGAGGCCTGCCGCCTGACGCCGGCGATGCAGACCGCCCTGTCTTCTCGCCGGTGCTGCCGCTGGCCGGCGGCGCCGAGCATCGTTGCCTCGTCCTCGATCACGACGGCGCTGGTCTGCGGCAGAACTGCCCGCTGCGCCGTGGCCGAGAGCGCGCACCGAATGAATTGCGGGTTCTCCTGGCGCGCTGCAGCAGCAGGTGCGTCTTGCCACGCCCATGCCGACCGGAGGCTCACGCCTTGCCGACTGGCGACGTCGCAGCGAACATGCTGGCGCCATCCTCGCGCTGCAGCGACTTCACGTGGCCCGATGGCTCATCGAGCACGGCGACAGCTGAGCGGCTTGACTTCATCTGCGTGCCTTGGCGAGGCGCCACTTCGACTGATCTTGTTGGTTTGGGGCGAGGGTAGGCTGGGCATGCGCGTTCCTGGTGATGGCCTGGACGGACGAGCGCGACAGTTGAGCAATTTCAGTGGCTACATCCTGCCGCTAGATGTCTGCTGGTGATTGGGGCCGAAGCGGGGATCTGCACATGCTGAACCGGCCGTTGGCGATTGGCACTGGCGCCGCGATCGTTCGGTGCTGCCGCACAGGACTCTGCCGAAGAGTCAGTTCGCGGTCGATCGGCCTGAACAGCCCGACGCCGGTGTCGATCCACGACGAGCTGCCGTTCTGGCGCAAGACGATCCCCGAGGCGTCGAAGGGCGCCATCACGCGCCGACATCACGCCGCTCGACCAGATGAGCATCGACGACAAGACCATGCTGCGGCTGCTGAAGCTCGGCGTGATGGATTTCGCCGGCATGGACATCTCCAAGATGGCCGGCGACGACCCGCGCTTCGAGGCCTGCGATCTGGCCGGCCTGACGCTCGATCCGGACAAGGCGCGCGCCGCCTGCGATGCCTATCGCGCCGTGATCGACCGGCAGATGCAGAAGAACTGGAACGCCAAGCTGCTCGCCTTCGGCGGCAACACGCCCCAGGTCTTCTGGTGCCGCGACGTCGATCGAGCGGCCTCGACGGCTTCAAGGGCAAGAAGGTCCGCGTCTTCAACAACACGATGCGCGACTTCCTGGCGGCGTCGGCGCCACGGCGCGTCAGCATGGCCTTCGCCGAGGTCGTGCCGGCGCTGAACAACGGCGTGGTCGATTGCGGCGTCACCGGCAGCCTGTCGGGCAACACCGCGGGCTGGACCGAGGTGACGAAGTCGATCTACCCGATGTCGCTCGGCTGGAGCATCAACGTGCTGGCCGTCAATCTCGACAGCTGGAAGCGGCTCGATCCCAAGATGCAGGCCTTCCTGCTCGAGCAGGTCAAGGCCTACGAGGACAAGATGTGGGCGACGCGTCAAGACGACCACCGGCCGAGGCCGACAACTGCAACACCGGCAAGCAGCCCTGCACCATGGGCAAGCTCGCCAAGACGACCAGCTCGTGCGCGGTGAAGCCCGAGGAGGCCGAAGACGCACAAGAAGCTGGTCGAGGGCGCGGTGCTCGCCGGCTGGGCCAAGCGCTGCGGCGCCGAGTGCACCAAGGAGTGGAACGAGACGGTGGGCAAAGCGCTGGGGCTCATCGCGCCGACCAACCCGAGCACCTTAGGCCCGCGTCGGGGAAGACACGACATGCGCCGCCTCACGCAATGGGGCCTGTGGTTCGGCGGCGCGCTAATCCTGCTGGCGGCGCTGCTGATTGGCGTCGATGTCGTCTGTGCGCAAGTTTCTCACGCGCTCCATCGGCGGTGCCGACGAGCTGGCGGGTTATGCCCTGGCGATCGGATCGGCCTGGGGCCTGGCCGCGGCGCTGGTCGAGCGCGCGCATATCCGCATCGATCTCGCTTTATCGTGCTGTTTCCGAGCCGGCTCAGGATCGCACTCGACCTCGCCGGTCTCATTCTGCTGGTCGGTTTCTTCGCCTTGATTGCTTGGCATGGCAGCGGGGTCGTCATGCAATCGTGGGTGTCGAGCTCGCGCAGCCAGTCCGCATCTCCAGACGCCGACGGTGATCCCGCAGCTCGCCTGGATCGCCGGGCTCTGCCTGTTCGTGGTGGTCGGCCTCGCTGCTGCTGCTGACGGCGCTCGCCAGGTTGAGGGCGGGTGACCTCGCCGGCGTCGCCCGCTTGATCGGCACGCGCTCCGCCGAGGAAGAGGTCGAGGAAGAGATCCAGGCGCTGGCCGCGCTGAAACCCGGTGCGGAGGGCGGCTGAATGCTTGGCGACGACGCTCGTCATCCTCATCGGCCTGTTGGCGCTGGCGATCCCGGTAGCCGCTGGTCTCGGCGTCCTCGGGCTCATCGCTGTCAGCCCTCTATTCGAAGCTGCCGCTGTCGCTCGCCATCGGCGAGATCAGCCTGGGCCACGTCGAACAACTTCCTGCTGGTGGCGATACCATTCTTCGTCCTGCTGGGCGAAATCCTGCTGCGTTCGGGCATGGCCGAGCGGATGTACAACGCGCTGGTGCTTTGGATCCCATGGCTGCCCGGCGGTCTGATGCATTCCAACATCGCGGCCTGCGCCATGTTCGCCGGCCACGTCCGGCATCGAGCGTGGCGACCGCCGCGACCATCGGCACGGTGGCGCTGGGCGAGATCGAAAAGCGGGGCTACTCGGAGCGGCTGTTTCTCGGCACGATCGCCGCGCGGCGGCACGCTCGGCATCCTGATCCCGCCCTCGATCAACATGATCGTCTACGGCGTTCTGACCGACACGTCGATCCCTAAGCTCTATCTCGCGGGCGTCATTCCCGGCATCGTCCTGGCCGCGTCTGTTCAGCCTGACGGTGCTCGTCGATATGTCTCGATCTGGCCGTCAGCTCGGCGGTCAGCCGACGTCGGCCAGCTGGGCGCGCGCCTGCGCGCGCTGCCCGACCTGCATTCCTCCACTCGTCATCTTCCTCGCCGTGATCGGCTCCATCTATGCGGGCTGGGCGACGGCCACCGAAGTCGGCGGCCCTCGGCGTGATCGCCGCCGTCGGCGTTGCCGCCGCCACGCGGCCGGCTGACGCTGACGGATTCTGCTCAATGCCTTCGAAGGCACGATGCGCGACCACGGCCATGATCATGGCCATTATCCTGCTGCCGCCTACGTCCTCAATTTCGTCATCACTTCGATCGGGCTGACGGGGCAGGTCAACAGGTTCATCACCAGACCTTGGCCTCACGCCGGTGCAGCTCCTCATCGCCGTTGTGATCTTCTATTTCATTCTCGGCATGTTCATGGAGACGCTATCGATGATGGTGGCGACCGTGCCGATCATCGCCGCCGATCATGTTCAAGGCCGGGCTACGATCCCGTCTGGTTCGGCGTGCTGATCATCATCATTGATGGAGCTCGCCGATGATCACGCCGCCCGGTCGGCATCAACCTCTATGTCGTGCAGGGCCTGCGCCGCCGCGGCAGGATCGACGACGTCATCATCGGCGCCTCGCCCTTCGTCATCACCAGCTGCTGCTGATGCTGGCGATCCTGGCGGTGTGGCCGCAGATCGCGCCAGTGGCTGCCCGCAGATGGCGGCGAACTAGTCCCACTACCGGCTGGTCCCAGCTACGAGCGTGAATCACGATGTTGGCACGGCGCCGTCGCGCTGCTCGGCGCGGGCGCCGGGCGGCACGACGCAGGTCGCGTCGTATTCCTCGACGATCAGCGGACCGCTGCGGCCGGTGGCAAGATCGGCGCGGCGCAGCACCGGCGTCTCGAGCCAGCCGTGCTCGCCGCCGAAATAGGCCGGCGCGCGAGGCCTGCGCGCGCGGGCTCCGGCCGGCTCGACCTCACGCTGCTGCGGCACGCCGTCGCCCTCGCGCAGGCCCGACCCGACGAGCTGGATCGCCACCAGCTCGACCGGCTCGTCCGGCGCCCGGCGCGATGGCCGTAGGTCCGCTCGTGCTCCTGGCCGAAGGCCTCCTCGAGATGCGCGACCATGCGCGGCATCGATCGGGCCGTCGGGCACCGGCACGGTGAGCTCGTAGCTCTGGCCCTTGTAGTGCAGCGCCGCCGACCGCCGCAGCCGGGCGCGCGCGCCGGCTGAAGCCTTCGACGGCGAGCTGGCCGCCGGCCTGCCGGCGCCAGCGCGTCCCAGGCGCTGCCGATCTCGCCGAGATCGGCCTGGCGCAGCAGCCGGCGGAAGGTGCGCGCATAGTGGTGCTCGACGTCGGCGTAGAGCAGGCCGAACGAGGAGAACAGGCCGGCCGACGGCGGCACGACGACGCGGCCGATGCCGAGCGCGGCCGCCATGCCGGCGGCGAACAGCGGGCCGTTGCCGCCGAAGGCGAACAGCGCGAACTCGCGCGGGTCGCGGCCGCGCTCGGTCGACACCGCCTTGATGGCGCGGATCATGTTGGAGGCCGCGATCAGGTGCGCGCCGTAGGCCGCCCGCTCGATCGGCATGCCGAGCGGCTTGGCGATCTTGTCGGCGAAGGCGGCGCGGGCCTTTTCGGCATTGAGCTTGAGCGCGCCGCCGACGAGATGGCCGGGATTGATGTAGCCCAGCACCACGTTGGCGTCGGTGATGGTCGGCGTCGTGCCGCCCTGTGTCGTAGCAGACCGGCCCGGGCGAGGCGCCGGCGCTCTCGGGCCGGCCTGCAGCGCGCCGCCGCCGTCGATCCAGACATGCGAGCCGCCGCCGGCGCCGACCTCGGCGAGGTCGATCGCCGGCACCTTCAGCGTGTAGCCGGCGCCGGTCAGCAGCCGCGAGCCGATCATGATGCCGGCGCCGACCGCATATTCCTGGGCGCGCGGCGATCTCGCCGTCCTCGACCATCGAGGCCTTGGCGGTGGTGCCGCCCATGTCGAAGGTGATGATCTTCTCGAGGTCCTTGGCGCGGCGCCAGCGCCTGCGCGCCGACCACGCCGCCGGCCGGGCCCGATCTCGATGATGTTCATCGGCCGCTCGGCGGCGGCCGCGTCGGTCGTCAGCCCGCCGTTCGACTGCATCAGCAGCAGCCGGGCCGGAATGCCGCGCGCGCGTCGAGGCCCTGGCGCAGCGCCCGGAGATAGGTGGCGACGATCGGCATCGACGTAGGCGTTGATGACCGTCGTCGAGGTGCGCTCGTATTCCTTGATCTCGGGCAGCACCTCGAACGAGACGCTGCAGCGGCAGGCGCGGCGCCTTGCGCGCGACGATGTCGCGCAGCATCGCCTCGTGCACCGGATTGGCGAACGAGTTGAGCAGGCAGACGGCGATCGCCTCGACCTTCTCGGCCAGCAGCGCATCGACGGCGCGTTCGGCGTCGGCGGGATCGAGCGCGCGCTCGACGCGGCCGCGATGGTCGATGCGCTCGTCGACCACCTTGCGCAGGTAGCGCTCGACCAGCGGCGCCGGCTTGGTCCAGGCCATGTCGTAGAGCTTGCGGCATGCGCAGCGTGCGGATCTCCAGCACGTCGCGGAAGCCCTTGGTGGTGATCAGCCCGACGCGCGCGCCCTTGTGCTCGAGGATGGCGTTGGAGGCGACCGTCGTGCCGTGGCGGATCTCCTCGATGGCGCCGCCGGCGAGCCCGGTCTCGGCGAAGACCTCGCTCAAGCCCGTCGACGATGGCCTGGGCGTAGTTGCTCGACGCTGGAGGAGATCTTCTTGGTGTGGACGGTGCCGTCGGAGCCGAGCAGCACGATGTCGGTGAAGGTGCCGCCGATGTCGACACCGACGCGATAGGTGACGGTCATGGCGCTATTCCGCGGCGCGCGCGAGCGGCACCGGATCGTGCCATTGGACCTTCGGAACGCTCGCGTCCAGCCGCGCGCTCGGCGGATCTCGGCGCGGCGCCGCGCCGGTCGCGGCCGCATCGACGCGTCCAGCCGGCGGTATCGATCGACGACGCCGTAGTCGGCCGCGGCCTTGCCTGGCGACAGCAGCTCGTTGCGCACGTCGCGCAGCACCGCCGCGGGATCGCGCTCCAGCGGATCGCCCCAGCCGCCGGCGCCGGCCAGCACGTGGCGGAACACGTCGCCCTGCTTGATCGTCATGGTGAGCTTGGACGGCAGCAGCGCGGTTCTCGCCGTCCGGGTTCAGGTAGTTCTCCGACGGGCCGCCCGGGCTGCCGCCGTAGAGGCCGAACGGCCGGTGGTCGCGCCGGTCGGAGCGCACCTGCAGCATGCCTTCGTCCTCGAGGAAGCGGTAGTCGCGCTGGAACGGCACGCCGCCGCGGTACTTGCCGGCGCCCGCCTTGTCGGCCACGAACTCGTAGGCCAGCAGCTGGATCGGCTGCTCGGCCTCGGTCACCTCGATCGAGTGCGAGGCCATGTTGGCGAACATGTGCGAGTTGCCGTCGAGCCCGTCGGCCCACGGCCGCGCGCCCCAGGCGCCGCAGGTGAAGTCGACATAGACGAACGGCTTGCGCGCGGCGTCGTAGCCGCCGATCGAGATGCCGGTGTTGCCGCCGTCGCCCGCGGCCTTGCACCTTGTCGGGCAGCATCATGGCGAGCGCGCCGAACATGCAGTCGACCATGCGGAAGCCGGTCAGGCCGCGCGCCGGCGCAGGCCGCCGGCAGCACGCCGTTGCCGACCGTGCCGGGCGGGCAGATCACCTCGATGGCGCGGAACACGCCCTCGTTGTTGGGGATGCCTGGCGGCAGCACCGAGCGCACGCCGGTGTAGGAGCGCGGCCTTGGTGAAGGACAGCGTGTTGTTGATGGCGCCCTTGACCTGCGGAGTTGGTGCCGGTCCAGTCGACCACCATGTGGCCGCCCGTCTTGCGTGATGGTGACGAACAGGCGGATCGGCTTGCCGTAGTCGACGCCGTCGTCGTCGATCCAGTCCTCGAAGCTCCATTCGCCGTCGGGCAGCTTGCTCGAGCGCGGCGCGCGTCAGCCGCTCGGCATAGTCGATCGACCTCGTTGCAGGCAGAGCCTTGGTCTGCTCCGGCCCGTAGCGCGCGACCAGCTCGGCGAACTGCGTCTCGGCGATGTGGCAGGCGGCGAGCTGGGCGCGCAGGTCGCCGAACAGCTGCACCGGCAGGCGGACGTTCTTCTCGATGAACGTCATGATGGTCTTGTTGAGCTTGCCGGCCTCGTAGAGCTTCATCGGCGCGATGCGCAGGCCCTCGGCGTAGATCTCGGTCGAGATCGGAGGCGTTCGAGCCCGGCGACGCGGCCGCCGACGTCGCATGTGGTGGCAGACCGGTGCAGGCGAAGGCCAGCCGCTCGCCCTCGTGGATAGAGCGGCTTGAAGACGAAGATGTCGGGCAGGTGCATGCCGCCGTCGAACGGGTCGTTCATGATGAAGACGTCGCCCGGCGCCATGTCGTCGCGCGAAGTGGCGCATGATCGATTCCATGGCGGTCGGCACCGAGCCGAGATGGCCCGGCAGGGTCAGGCCCTGCGCCGCCAGCTTGCCGTCGGCGTCGGCGAAGCCCGTCGAATAGTCCATGTTGTCCTTCGAGCACGCCCGAGTAGGTCGTGCGGAACACGGTGAGCGCCATCTCGTCGGCGATCGAGAAGATGGCGTTCTTGAACAGCTCCAACGCGATCGGATCGTAACCTCCGCCACCTGATCTACTCCCCTTTGCCACGGCACGACGCAATAGTCGTGCCGCGCTCATTCCGGCGCGCGGATGTTGGCATGCGCGGATGACTTCGCCCCAGCGTACAGCCTCCGACTTGATCAAGGCGTCGAGCTCCTCAGGGGAGCTTGGCGTGACCGACAGGCTGAGCTCGGCGAAGCGCCGCTGCAGATCGGGCGCGGCCAGCGCCTTCAGCACCTCGGCATTGAGCCGCTGCACGATCTCGCGCGGCGTCGCGGCCGGGCGCGGTGAGGCCGAACCACGTCTCGACGTCGGAGTCCTTGCACGCCTGACTCGGCGAGTGTCGGAACGTCGGGCAGGCCGGGCGCGCGCTTGGGCGAGGTGACGGCAAGCGCCCGAAGCGCGCCCGACTTCACCTGGCCGGTCACCACCGAGACGTTGGCGAACACCAGCGGCACCTGGCCCGGCCAGCACGTCGGCGATCGCCGGCGCCTCGCCGCGGTAGGAGACGTGGGTCATGCGGATGCCGGCATTGAACAGGAACAGCTCGGCCGCCATGTGCGGCGTCGGTGCCGACGCCGCCCGAGCGCGAAATTGATCGCGCCCGGCTGAGCCTTGGCCATGTCGATCAGCTCGCGCAGCGACTTGGCGGCGAACGACGGGTTGGCGACCAGCACCAGCGGCGAGGCGCCGAGCATGGCGACGCCCGCGACGTCGCGCTGGGCGTCGAAGGTCGCCGACTTGTAGAGCATGCGGCGCCACGGCGTAGGTCGTCTGCGCGGCCACCATCAGGGTCGTGCCGTCGGGCGGCGCCTTGGCCAGCATGTCGGCGGCGATCAGGCCGCTCGCGCCGGTGCGTGTTGTCGACCAGCACGGGCCCGAGCGGTCCTTCGCGACAGTTTCTGCGCCAGGATGCGGGCGATCACGTCGTTGCCGCCGCCGGCGGCGAACGCCCACCAGGATACGGATCGGACGGGCGGGCATGGCGACCGTCTGCGCAACGCCGGGCAACGGGTCAAGGCCGAGGCCGGCCATGCAGTGGTCGTTGCCTGGACGAGCAGGCGCCGGCGGGATCTGTTGACCATGAAGTCGCTCCGTGAATGCGCGGACCGCGCAGTGCTAACCCTGGAATGGGGCGGATCTTGACGCTTGCGTGCCGGCGACATATAGACGGATGGGAATATAGTCGAGGGCAATATATGACACCGGCACCCGGGAGCCGCTCGACCTCGTCTTCGCAGCCCTTGCCGATCCGACGCGGCGGGCGATCCTGGCGCGGCTCGCCGCCGGCGAGGCCACCGTGAACGAACTGGTGGCGCCGTCCGATCTCAGCCAGCCCACCATCTCCAAGCACCTGAAGGTGCTCGAGCGTGCCGGGCTCGTCTCGCGCGGCCGCGCCGCCCAGTTCCGCCCGGTGCGCCTCGAGGCGGCGCTGCTCGCCGGAGCCGCCCGATGGCTCGGCGACTACCGCCGCTTCTTGACGGAGAGCCTCGATCGGCTCGACACTATGTGAAGGAACTCAAGCGCAAGGAGGGACGTCGTGTCAGCAAACGCAAGCAGCGGTGAAGGCCGATCGCCGATCGCGAAGTCGTCATCACCCGCACCTACGACGTCGCCGGCGCGTCTTGTTGTTCGAGGCGTGGAGCAAGCCGGAGCATCTCATGAAGTGGTTCGGCCCGGTCGGCTGGCCGCTGACACTGTGCGAGGTCGACTTCCGCAAGGGCGGCCGCTTTCGCTTCGCCATGACGGGCCCGAGCGGCGAGCAGAACCACGCCGTTCGGCGGCGAATATCTCGAAATCGTGCCGAACCGGAAGATCGTCTTCGACAACGCGTTCGAAGCGTCCGGTTCTGAAAAGAATGATCATGACCATCACCTTCGACGAGAAGGGCGGCAGAGACGCCTGCTGACCTACCATACGCTGTTCGCTCTCGGCGGCCATGAAGGAGGAGTATGTCGGCATGGGCTTCGAGAGGGCGCCGGGTCGGGCCTCGACCAGCTCGCGGCTGTGGTGGCAGCCATGAAGATGGTGTGAGACACTGCTGCTGGTTGTTGCGCTCGCCACCGCGCTGGCTCTGGTGAGCGTGGGCGGCGGTCTTTTACGAGTTCCTGGTGGTCGATCCGTTCTGGCCCAAGCGCCCGGATCTCATCCAGCCGTCGCGCGGCGGCATCTCGCGCAGGCGGTTCTGGATTGCCGCCCATGTCGCCTTCGAGGTCCTGCTGATCGCCTCGCTGGTGTGGGCTTGGTCCCAACCTGCGGTGCGCTCTGTCTGCTGGTGGCGCTGGCGAGCCACGCCATCATGCGCCTCTGGTCGGCGCTCGACTTCATCCCCAAGGCGCTCGCCTTCGAGCGCGCCGAACCGGGGACGGTGAGCGAGGCGGCGGCGCGGGCCTGGACGCGACGCAGCCGGCTGCGCCTGCCGCTCGACCTTGTGACCTGCGGCGCCATGTTGTGGGCGCTGGTGGCGGCCGCGCGGCTGGCCTAGCCCAGCGGCCAAACCATTCAGATCATTGCCGGATTTCCCTCGACCCGAGGGTTGACGGGACGGTCCGAGGTCCCTATTTTCCGCCCGCATTCGGAATTCCCCGGCTCGGCCGGGGCTTTTTGTTGAGAAGAACCATGAAGATCCGCCATTCGCTCAAGTCCGTGAAGGCCGCGCCACAGGACAGCCGCATCGTGCGCCGCAAGGGCCGCGTCTACGTCATCAACAAGACCAACCCGCGCTTCAAGGCCCGCCAGGGCTGACCAGCGTCCGGGACGGACGTTCTGGACGAATAGCGGCGGCGGAGCCTCGGCTTCCGCCGCTTTTTCATTTGGCGTATGAGCGAAGCATGCAGATGCCGCCGCTCGATCCCGCTATCCTGCGCCCGCCGGTCCGAGATCGTGGCCGCGCTGCGCGCCATCGTGCCGGGCGAGGGCGTGATCGACGAATCTCGACGGCATGCGTCCCTACGAATGCGACGCGCTGTCGGCCTACCGCCAGATGCCGCTGGTCGTCGTGCTGCCCGAGACCGTGGCCCAGGTCTCGGCCATCCTGCGCTACTGCCGGGACAACAAGGTCAAGGTCGTGCCGCGCGGCGCCGGCACCTCGCTGTCGGGCGGCTCCATGCCGGTGGGCGACGCCATCCTGCTGGGCCTCGGCAAGTTCAACCGCGTGCTCGAGATCGACTACGCCAACCGCTGCGCGCGCGTGCAGCCCGGCGTCACCAACCTCGGCATCTCCAGCGCGGTCGAGCACGAGGGCTTCTATTACGCGCCCGATCCCAGCTCGCAGATCGCCTGCTCGATCGGCGGCAACGTGGCGGAGAATTCCGGCGGCGTGCACTGCCTGAAATACGGCCTCACCACCAACAACCTGTTAGGCATCGAGATGGTGCTGATGACGGCGAGGTCGTGCGGCTGGGCGGCAAGCACCTCGATTCCGAAGGCTACGACCTGATGGGCCTGATGACCGGTTCCGAGGGCCTTTTGGGCGTCGTCACCGAGGTGACGGTGCGGCTGCTGCGCAAGCCCTCGACGGCGCGCGCCATGCTGCTGGGCTTCCCGACCGAAGCCGGCGCCGCCGACTGCGTCGCCGCCGTCATCGCCTCCGGCATCATCCCCGCCGGCATGGAGATGATGGACAAGGACGCCGTGAAGTGCGCCGAGGCCTATGTCGGCGCCGGCTACCCGATGGATGCCGAGGGCCTGCTGATCGTCGAGCTCGATGGCCCGCAGGTCGAGGTCGATCACCTGGTCGGCGCGGGTCGAGGAGATCGCCACGCGAGCGCGGCGCCACGACCGTGCCGGGTGAGCCGCGACGAGCAGGAGCGCGTGCTGTTCTGGGCCGGCCGCAAGGCGGCAGTTCCCCGCCGTCGGCCAGATCACGCCCGACTATATGTGCCTCGACGGCTCGGTGCCGCGCGGCCGGCTGGTCGAGGTGCTGGCCGAGATGCGCCAGATGTCGAAGACGTACGGGCTGCGCGTGGTCAACGTCTTCCATGCCGGCGACGGCAACCTCCACCCGCTGATCCTGTTCGACGCCAACGATCCCGAGCGAGCTCCAGCCGCGCCGAGGAATTCGGCGCCGACATCCTGCGGCTCTGCGTGCGGTCGGCGGCGTGCTGACCGGCGAGCACGGCGTCGGCATCGAGAAGCGCGACCTGATGGGCGAGCAGTTCACCGAGATCGATCTCGACCAGCAGATGCGCGTGAAATGCGCCTTCGATCCCGACCACCTGCTCAATCCCGGCAAGGTGTTCCCCAGCTCAGGCGCTGCGCCGAGCTCGGCCGCGTGGTGGTGCATCACAACAAGCTGCCGTTTCCCGACATTCCACGGTTCTAAGATCATGGCGGGCACGATCAAGCCGCGCGACGCGAAGGAGCTGCGGCAGGCGGTGGAATGGGCGCTGGCCGACAACGTCACGCTCGACGTGCGCGGGCAGGGCAGCAAGCTCGCGCTGGGCAAGCCGATGCACTGCGATCAGGTGCTCGACCTCTCGGGCATCGCCGGGCGTCGTCGACTACGCGCCGGAGGAGCTGGTCGTCACCCTGCGCGCCGGCACGCCGCTCACGCGACGTCGAGGCACTGCTGGCGCAGCGCAACCAGATGCTGGCCTTCGAGCCGCCCGATCTCGGCCCGCTGCTGGGCTCGGAAGCGGGGCAGGGCACGCTGGTCGGCGCGCGTGATGGGCAACCTCGCGGGCTCGCGCCGAGTGTCGGCGGGTGCCGCGCGCGATCACCTGCTGGGCTTCAGCGGCGTCAACGGCCGCGGCGAGGCCTTCAAGTCGGGCGGCAGGGTGATGAAGAACGTCACCGGCTACGACCTCTCCAAGCTTCTGGCCGGCTCATGGGGAACGCTCGCCGATCCTCGACGAGGTCTCGGTGAAAGTCCTGCCGGCGCCTGACCAGACGCGCACGCTTGATGCTGCTCGGCCTGTCGGACGACGCGGCGGTGAAGGCGATGTGCGCCGCCATGGGCAGCCCGCACGATGTCTCCGGTGCGGCTCACGTCGAGCGATCGGACCGCGCTGCGCATCGAAGGCGTGGCGCCGTCGGTCGAGGCGCGGCTGAAGGGCCTGCGCGAGTTGCTGGCGGCGTCGGGCGCGAAGATGGAGGAGCTCGGCACGCTCGAAAGCCGCGCCTTCTGGCGCGAGGTGCGCGACGTGGTGCCACTCAAGGCAGCGCGCGACGCCATCGTGTGGAAGATCTCCTGCCCGCCGACCGAAGGGCCCGGCATCGTCGCCCGCATCAAGGCCCAGCGTCCCTCTGCCGAGGCCTTCTACGACTGGTCGGGCGGCCTGATCTGGCTTGCCTTGCCGACAAGCGCCGATGCCGACCACGACGATCGTGCGCGGTGCGCTCGGCCCAGCCGGCGGCCATGCCACCTCGATTCGCGCGCCGGAGGCCGTTCGTGTCGCCACGTGCCTGTGTTCCATCCGCAGCCGGCGGCGCTCGCCGCGCTCGCCAGTCGCGTGAAGGAAAGCTTCGATCCCAAGCGCCTCTTCAATCCTGGCCGCATGGGTTAGCGATGCAGACCAACTTCACCCTGGCCCAGCTGGCCGATCCGGAGACAGCGCGCAGCGAGCAGATCCTGCGCAAGTGCGTGCATTGCGGCTTCTGCACGGCGACCTGCCCGACCTTCGTGCTGCTGGGCGACGAGCGCGACAGCCCGCGCGGGCGCATCTACTTCATCAAGGCGATGCTGGAGGGCGATCGCGCGCCGACCGAGTCCGAAGTCAGGCATGTCGACCGTTGCCTGCTCCTGCCTCTCCTGCATGACGACCTGCCCGTCGGGCGTGAACTACATGCATCTGGTCGATCACGGCCGGCATCACATCGAGACGCGCTACACGCGCGCGCTGTCCGACCGCTTGCTGCGCGGCGTGCTTGCCTGGCTGATGCCGCGGCCTGCGCTGTTCCGCTGGGCCATGGTGCTGGGCCGGCTCGCCAAGCCGCTGGCGGCGCTGCTGCCGGCGCGCGAGCGGCGATCCCGGCGGCGCCACCTTCCTGCGCCGGCTGAAGGCGATGCTCGAGGCGGTGCCGGACCGGCTGGCCGGACCGTCGCCGGTCGACCGGCCGCAGACTTTCCGGCCGCGCGGTCTGCGGCGCAAGCGCGTGGCGCTGATGCCGGGCTGCGGCCAGCAGGTGCTGGCGCCCGAGGTCAACGAGGCGACGGTGCGGCTGCTGACGCGCCACGACATCGAGGTGGTGAACGTCGCGGGCTCCGGCTGCTGCGGCTCCTCGGTGCATGCATGTCGGCCGCAAGCAGCGAGGCGATCGGCGTTCGCCAAGCGCAACATCGAGGCCTGGCTGCGCGAGATCGACGGCGCCGGTCTCGATGCCATCGTCATCAACGCCTCGGGCTGCGGCACCACGGTGAAGGACTACGGCCACATGCTGGCCGACGATCCTGTGTGGAAGGACAAGGCCGCAGCAGGTGGCGGGCCTCGCCAAGGATGTGAGCGAGGTCATGCTCGATGTCGGTCTCGCGAACGTGACCGCGCGGCCGCTCACCGTGGCGTATCATTCGGCCTGTTCGATGCAGCACGGCCAGAAGGTGATCGAGCAACCCAAGAAGCTGCTCCGCGACGCGGGCTTCATCGTCAAGGACGTGCCCGAGGGCCACATCTGCTGCGGCTGGGCCGGCACCTACCAGCTGCTGCAGCCCGAGCTGTCGCGCCGCCTGCGCGATCGCAAGGTCGCCAACATCGCAAGCGTGCGGCCCGACATCATCGCCGCCGGCAATTTCGGCTGCATCGGCAATATTGCGGCCGGCACTGGCATTCCGATTGCACATACCGTCGAGCTGCTCGATTGGGCGACCGGCGGACCCAAGCCGGCGGCCCTGCCATAGGGACGCCATGACCATCCTTCGCGCTTGCCTTGCCGCACTCGCTCGGCGTGATGCTGGGGATCGAACGCGCTCGGCGCAAAACGGCGGGAGCAACACCATGCTCGACACCTTGTTTGCCAAACTACAGACCGCGACCGATCCGATGGCGATCCAGTCCCTGGAAGCGGCGATCTGGGAGCAGTGGACCATGGTCCCCGAGCCCAGGCAGCGCGAGCTGATGATGCGCGGCATCGCCGAGATGCAGCAGCACGAGCTCAAGAGTCTCGGTCGAGACCTTCACCAGGCTGATCGAGATCGCGCCCGATCTTTCCGAGGCGTGGAACAAGCGGGCGACGGCCTATTGGCTGCTCGGCAACTTCCCGGCCTCGCTGTCGGACATCTGCGAGACCGTGAAGCGCGAGCCGCGCCATTTCGGCGCCTATTCGGGTCTCGGCATGATCCGCGCGGAAATGGGCGAGTATCCGCGCGCCGTCGCGGCCTTCGAGCTGGCGCGCAAGTACAATCCGCACATCATCGGAATCGACGACGAAATCGACCGCCTGAAGGCGATGGGCGGCGACGAGCCGTCCGATCCGCTGGGCTGCGGCCAGCGCACGGCCGGTCGCTAGGCAGCGCCGGCCGGTTGCAGTCCTTGCCGCGCCGCAGGCGCGCAGGCAAAGTCCCGTCACGTTTCAACTCAGGAGTGGGTCAATGGCCACGTTGTATGTCGGCGGTCGTCTGTTCGACGGCGAGAAGGTGCAGGACGGGCACGCGGTGCTGGAGGAGGGCGGCAAGGTCAAGCGCGTCGCGCCGGCCGGGAGTTCGCGGGCTTCGCCGGCGAGAAGGTCGACACCGCGGGCGGCACGCTGATCCCGGGCATGATCGACTGCCACGTCCATTCGCTGTCCGGCGCCGAAGGCAATCCCGGCGCGGCGCAGGATCGCATGAGCGCCGCCCAGCTCGCGGTGCGCGGCATGGAGCTGATGCGCAGCACGCTGGAAGGCGGCATCACCGCCGTGCGCGACTGCGGCGGCAAGGACTATATCGAATTCGCCATGCGCGACGCGCTTCAACGCCGGCCGCTTCCTCGGACCGACCATGCGCTGCGCCGGCCGCATGATCTGCATGACCGGCGGCCACGGCAACCGCACCGGCAGCGTCGCCGATGGCGCTCGACGAGGTGGTGAAGGCGGTGCGCGAGCAGGTCCATGCCGGCTCCGACCTGGTCAAGATCATGGCGACCGGCGGCGTCATGACGCCGGGCGTCAATCCCGAGGATGCGCACTACTCGGCCGAGGAGATGAAGGCCGGCATCAGCGAGGCGCACCGCTTCCACAAATGCTGCGCCAGCCATGCCCAGGGCGCGCTCGGCATCCTGAACGCCGTGCGCGGCGGCATCGATTCCATCGAGCACGGCATCTTCATGACCGACGAGTGCATCACGCGAGATGAAGGAGCGCGGCGTGTGGCTGGTGCCGACGCTGGCCGCCGTGAAGAACATCCTCAAGGGCTACGACGACGGCGACCGCTCGATCCCCGACTACGTGATCGAGAAGGCGCGCCGCGTGTTCGACCGCCACATCGCCTCGATCAAGATGTACTACAAGGCGGGCGGCCGCATCGCCATGGGCACCGACGCCGGCACGCCGCACAACCGGCACGGCGAGAATGCGCGCGAGCTCGAATATATGTGCGAGATCGGCATCTCGACCCGCGATCTCGCTGTTCTTCTCGACGGCGAGCGCCGCCGACCTGATGCGGCTGGCCGACCAGGGCCGGGTCAAGGAAGGCAACAGCGCCGACTTCGTGGTGTGCGACGGCGACCCGCTGGCCGACATCAAGCGGGCGGCGCGCAAGGAGAACCATCGCCTGGTGGTGAAGCGCGGCATCGTCGCCAGGGACAACCGCGCGGCGTTCGTCCGCCAGGCCAACCGCGTCGCCGCCGAGTAGCCGGGAGGGCGTGCCGGCCGCGGGGTCAGCCGTGGACGAAGTCTTCCTGATCCTGCTCGGGATCGCCTGGGCCCTCGGCACGCCCATCCTCGCCATCGTGGCGCTCGTGCGCACGTCGCGCCTGCGCTGCTCAGAACGAGTGGCTGACGGCCGATCTTGCCGGCGCTCCAGGCGGCAGATGGCGGAAGGCGCCGCTCTGCCGCCGCCATTCGACGCACCGGCGGCCGAAATTGTGCCGCCGCCCGGCGCCGCCCTTCGAACCCGAGCCGGCGCCAGAACCGCGCAGCCGCCGGGACCGAGGTCATGCCGCCGCCGTTGCCGGCGGCCGTCGCCGAACCGGTACAGGTCGGCTGGGAGCAGCGCCTGGGGGCGCGCGCCTTCCTGTGGATCGGCGCGATCACCCTGGCGCTCGCGGCGGTCTTCCTCGTGCGCTACTCGATCGAGGAGGGATACCTCTCGCCCGAAGTCCGGGTGATCCTGGCGGCGCTGTTCGGCTTCGCCCTGATCGGCGGCGCCGAAAGGATGCGCAACGCGCGACGACCGGGTCGCCCAGGCGCTGGCCGCCGCCGGCGTCGCTTCGCTCTACGGCGCGCTGTTCGCGGCCGTGGCGCTCTACGAGATGATCTCCAAGGTCGCGGCAGGCGGTGGCGCCGCGGCGCTCACCGCCTTCGCCATCGGCCTGTCGCTGCGCCACGGCATCCTCGTGGCGGCGCTGGCCTTCGTCGGCGGCTTCGTCAGTCCCGCCATCATCGGCAGCGAGACGCCCAACACGCCGGTCCTGTTCGGCTATCTCCTGGCGATCGCCGCCGGGCACGCTGGGCGTCATCCGCGTGCGCGGCTGGTGGCCGCTCGGCTGGGGCGTGCTCGCGGGCTCGGCGATCTGGACGGTCGATCTGGATGCTGTCCGCTGGCGGGCGGACTGCATTGGGTCGGCCTGTTCCTGGTGGCGGTGGCCGGCCTGTTCGTGTGGGCGACCTGGCGGCGCATGGGCGAGAGCGAGAACCCGCCCGCCGACGTCGCGGCCCTCGTCTGGGCAGCGCTCGGCCTCTCCGGCGTCCTGCTGGTGGCCGTCATCGTCCAGGATGATGGCCGAGCAAAACGCCGGCTGGCTGGCGCTGGCGGCGCATGGCGCGGGCCTCTATCGTGCTCGGCCGCTGGACGCCGCGCTTCCAGTACGTCGCGGCGACTGGCGCCGCTCCTGTCGATCGCGGCACTCGCCGTTGTGGTGGGGCACGCACGCGCGGCGTGGGCGCGGCTGGGATGCCGATCGCTTCGCCTGGCTCGCGATCCTGCTTCGGCGGCTTCTACGCCGCGGGCGCCTTCGCGCTGCTTGTGGAACGCGGCCCGGCCGGGATTTTGGGCGGCGCTCTCCGTCGCCGCCGCGCTCGCTCACTTTCTTCTCTGCTGGTACGTGCTGCGCGCCGTGGCGACCGGCACGCCGTGGGGCCTGATCAGCATCGGACTTGCCGTGCCCTTCCTGGTCGGCGCCGAGCGGCTGGTGCGCTGGCGCGAAACCATGACCGGCGCCACCGAGGCGCTGGGCGTCGCTGGCGGCAGGCGTGGTCTTCTTCATCGCCGCCGCCATTCCGCTCGAACTCAGCCGCGAATGGATCACCGTCGCCTACGCCATCGAATTCGCCGCGGTCGCCGCCATCGCCGCCCGGCTCGATCTTTAGCCATGCGTCAGCTCTGCTGGCCGCTGCTCGCCGTCGTCGTCGTGCGCTTCGTGCTCAATCCCGAGGTCCTGAGATATCCGCTGGGCGTCACGCCGATCTTCAACTGGATCCTGTGGGCCTACGGGCTTCGATCGCGGCCCTCCTGGTCGGCCTGCGCTTCCTGCGGCCGACGGGCGACGAACGGCTGGTGCGCGCGACCGAGGCTGCCGTGGCGCTGCTCGCCTTCGTGCTGGCGACCCTCGAGGTGCGCAGCGTCTTCCAACCCGGCTCCATGTTGGCGCCCGACGCGGGCTTCATGGAGCGGACGTTCTATGTGCTGGTGTGGGGCGCCTTCGCCCTTGCCGCCCTTTGGCTGGCGCGCACCCGCCGCGATCCGGTGGCCTTGTGGGCCTGGCGGGCGAGCGGCGCGCTGGCGCTGGCGACGGTCCTCGTGGTCCAGGTCTTGATCGCCAATCCGATCTTCGAGAAGGCCGATGTCGGCCGCCTGCCGATCGCCAACGGCCTGTTGCTGGCCTACGCCGTGCCGGCGGCAATGGCGGCGCTGGCGCGACGCTGGATCGACGTCGAGCCCAACCGGAACGTGGCGCTGGCCGTCGAGGCCGCCGCCTCGATCCTGGCTTTCGTCTATGTCTCGCTGGAGGTGCGCCACTTCTTCGATCCGGGCTTCGAGCGCGCCGGCTTCGGCGCTGCCGGCCTGGAGCTCTACACCTACTCCATCGTCTGGCTGCTCTTTCGGCGTCGCCCTGCTGGCCGTGGGCTTCCTGCGTGGCGCGGCGGCGCTGCGGCACGCCGGCATGGCGCTGGTCTGCGTCGTGGTCGCCAAGGTCTTCCTGATCGACATGGCCGGACTGCAAGGCCTGCTGCGCGTCTTCTCGTTCCTGGGACTGGGTGCGGCGCTGGTCGGTTTGGGCTACGCCTATCGCCGCTACGGCTTCGACGCACGGACAACGCACGCAACCATGACGCAGGATCTGTTTCCGGAAATGAGATTGTCGCTCGATGCGCTGCGCGCCCTGCAGCTCGAGCGTCTGAAGGGCGTGCTGCAGCCATGCCTACGAGCACCAGGCGCCGTACCGCGCCAAGTGCCAGGCAGCGGGCGTGCATCCCGACGATCTGCGCCATCTCGACGATCTCCAGCGCTTTCCCTTCACCGCGCAAGGCCGACCTGCGCGATGCCTATCCCTACGGCATGCTGGCCATCCCGCGCGAAAAGTGCGTGCGCATCCATGCCTCGAGCGGCACGACCGGCCGGCCGACGGTGGTCGGCTACTCGGCGCGCGACATCGACACCTGGGCCGACCTCATGGCGCGCCTCGCTCTACGCCGGGGGCGCGCGGCCGGGCGACGTCATCCACAACGCCTACGGCTACGGCCTGTTCACCGGCGGCCTCGGCGCGCATTACGGCGCCGAGCGGCTGGGCTGCACCGTGGTGCCGATGTCGGGCGGCTTCGGCGAGCGCCAGGTCCAGCTCATCCGCGAGTTCGGCGCGCGGGTCGTGCTGATGACGCCGTCCTACATGCTGGCGATCGCCGACGAGTTCGCGCGCCAGGGCGTCGATCCGCGCAGCACCGCGATGCGCGTCGGCCTGTTCGGCGCCGAGCCATGGACCGAGGGCATGCGCGCCGAGATCGAGCGGCGGCTCGGCATCGACGCCGTCGACCTCTATGGCCTGAGCGAAGTGATGGGGCCGGGCGTGGCCTGCGAGTTCGTCGAGACCAAGGACGGCCCGACGATCTGGGAGGATCATTTCTATCCCGGAGATCGTCGATCCTGAGTCAGGCCAGCTGGTGGCCGACGGCGAGCCGGGCGAGCTGGTGCTGACGTCGCTCACCAAGCAGGCGATGCCGGTCATCCGCTATCGGACGCGCGACCTCACGCGCCTGATGCCGGGATCCGTCACGGTCCTGCGGCGCATGGCCAAGATCACCGGCCGCAGCGACGACATGCTGATCGTGCGCGGCGTCAACCTGTTCCCGAGCCAGGTCGAGGAGCAGATCCTGCGCGACCAGGCGCTGAGCGGCCACTACGAGATCGAGCTCACGCGGACCGGCGCTCTCGACGATCTTCTGGTGCGCGTGGAAGCGCGGGAAGGGCTGGATAGCGGAAGCGCCGGCCGCTCGGCTGCGGCGCTGGCGCAGCGGCTGAAAGGGATGTGCGGACTTTCGGCCGAGGTCGAGATTGCCGCACCCGGCGCGGTCGAGCGCTCGATGGGCAAGGCGCGGCGGGTGATCGACAAGCGCCCGAAGAACTAGCGCGCGCTCAGCTCCAGGGACGCGCCGGCCGCCAATCTTATTTTCTCGCCTTGATCAGGCCGGGGTCGTCGGCGATCTGGCTGACCTCGGTCGAGAATTCGCGGCGAAGACGCGCTGTTGTGGGTCGACGCCTTGGCACGGCTAACGGTTGTGCTGACGATCGCTGCAAACGTCAAAACTATGGCAGCGATGACCAGGAAATCGATCCAAGTCAGCGACAGCCTGCTGTGGCGCCTGGCGATGGTCCGGGTTTTGTTGGTCGAGCTTTCCACGATCGCCTCTCAATGTGCTTCTGAGAAAGTTTACGGGGAACCTTGAAGCCCATCCCCGATCTTTCTCGGCTCGCACGCAGGCGGTGAGGTGGGGCGAAACTAAGGAATATTCATGAAAGATGAAACGAAAGGCCTTTTTGGTTTGAGGCGATCTCCGGTAGCGGCGCTGTCGGCAAAGTCGACGTGCGAACCGTCATCGTCATCGAAAGTTTCAACGGTCGCAGACATTTACGCCTGTAACGACTGAAACAATTCAAGCGACTCAAAAATCCAAAAAATTGGTTCCAATGTGTCTGTGTCAGGAATTTCCTGGACCAGCAGAGTTTCGTTCGGAGATTTCTAAAAATGCGTTCTCTGTTCTGCTGCACGCTGAAGAACGACGAGGGCGTCTCCGCAATCGAGTTCGCAATCATTTCTCCGGTCCTGATCCTGCTCATGACCGGAGTCTTCCAGTTTGGCATCGCCATGAATCAGCACTTGAATCTCACCAACGCGGTGGCCCAGGGCGCGCTGACGCTCGCGCTGAGCCGCGGCACCACGACGTCCTACACCGCTGGTGACGGCGGCGATCAATTCCCGGCCGCGCCGAACCTGGTTCCGGCGCAATACAACGATAACCGTCAGGATCAATGGTACCGCTTGCACCAGCGATGCCACCTGCTCGCAGCTGCTGGTCGCGGGTCAGCCGGCGTATCGTGAAGGCGACCTATCCCTGCAATCTGACGGTCATGGGCCACAATTACGCGCCCAGCAGCTGCACTTGAGCGCACAGACAACGCAGATGATTCAATAGTTCAATAGGAGGACAAGGATTATGAAACGCTCGCTCTCCTCCGCTCCTCGGGCTGTTCGCGACCTCTTGCGCGACCGGAAAGGCGCTACCATCATGCTGTTCGGCTTCATGGCCGCAGGATTGATCGGTACCGCCGGATTGACGGTCGATGTCGGGCAGGTCTTCGTTTCGAAAAAGAGCGTTCGACGCCGCCACCCAGTCGGCGGCGCTGGCGGGGGCCAACGCGCTCTTGGCGAACAATGCGAACCTGACCACCGTCACGGCCGCCGTCACGGCCTGGAACACCGCAAACCCGCCGTCGAAAGTCACGATCGGCAGCACCAGCGTGGCGATTTCGTGCAATACCGCGACGGCAAATCTGCCGACCTGCAACGGGACAAACCTCGAACGTCGCCACGGTGACGCAGACGGCATCGGTCACGACGCATTTCCTCAAGGCGGTGGGCTTCCCACGATCAGCACTCACGTCGACGGCGTCCGCGGCCAAGGCGGGCGGCTCGGCGATACCCTTGAACGTGATGTTCGTGCTCGACGCCACGAAGTCCATGAACGACACGGACAGCGGCTGCACGGGGGTGCCGGGCATCGCCCATCCGACCAGGTTCCAGTGCGCGATGTATTCGATCCAGAGCGTGCTGAAGAAGATGCCGACCTCGATGGACAAGGCTGGCCTGATGATCTTTCCCGGCATGGCCACGCAATACAGTCCGACCTCGCACCCGTGTCCGACCCAGCCGAACTCGACGCCGTACTACTCGACCAACATCAAATATCAGATCGGCACCACCCTGGATGCGACCTATAACAACGGTGCGGGTGCCCTGGTCAGTACATCGCCGCTCGTTCAGGCGGTGCGGCAACGCCGCGGCAACCCCAGGCTCTGACAGGATGCGTCACGGCCAAAGGCGGGCAAGGGAGCTACGCCGCGGAAGTGCTGACGAAGGCACAGGCGGCCCTGCCGGTCGTCGCCGGGACGCAGAACGTCATCATCTTCCTGAGCGACGGCGACTTCAACGCCTCGGCTTCAGCAGTTGAGCAACAAGACCGGCAAGGACACGAAGCAGTGCGACCAGGCCATCGCCGCGGCCCAGGCCGCGACGGCGGCGGGATACACGGTCTACGCCGTCGCCTATGGCGCTTCGACGAGCGGCTGCTCGTCGGGCGACACCCACAATCCCTGCACGACGATGCAGGCGATCGCCTCCGACAAGACCAGGTTCTACACGACGAGCACCGGCTGCCAGATGACCGGCTCGCCGAACGCCGTTACGACGCTGCCGTCGGCCTTCCAGTCGATCACGACGACACTGACCAAGCCGCGGCCTGCTGACGCACTAGGCACACGCCTAGACGTAGGCTATTCGCAGAATATTCGTGGCGCCCGGCGTGCCGAAGGGCACGCCGGCGGTGATCACCAGACGCTCGCCCTGCTTGGCGAGCGTTCTGCTGGCGGGCGACGCGCACGGCGCGCTGGACCATGTCGGCGAAGTTGTGCGCGTCCTCGGTCTGCACGGGATGGACGCCCCAGGTCGAGCGTCATGCGCCGCGCCGTGTTGAGGTTGGGCGTGAGGCAAAGGATGCGCACGTCGGGCCGCTCGCGCGCCGCGCGCAGGGTGGTCGAGCCGGTGTTGGTGTAGGTGACGATGGCCGCCGCCGAGAGCGTGTGCGCGCACTGCCGCGCGGCGGCGCTGATGGCGTCGGCCGTCGTCGCCTCCGGCTCGCGGCGGCTCGCATCCATCAGGCGGCGGTAGAGCGGATCGCCCTCCACGCTCTTGATGATGCGGTCCATGATGGTGACCGCCTCGACCGGGTACTCTGCCCGATGCCGATTCGGCCGACAGCATGACGGCGTCGGCGCCGTCATAGACCGCGGTCGCCACGTCGGACGCCTCGGCCCGCGTCGGCGTCGGCGACTGGACCATCGAATCGAGCATCTGCGTCGCCACGATGGCCGGCCGGCCGGCGACGCGGCAGGCGGCGAGGATGCGCTTCTGCAACGGCGGCACCGCCTCGGGCGGCATCTCCACGCCGAGATCGCCGCGCGCCACCATGATGCCGTCGCTCTGCTCGATGATCTCGTCGAGATGCTCGATGGCCTGCGGCTTCTCGAGCTTGGCCATGACGGCGGCGCGTCCCGCCACCAGCTTCTTCGAGCTCGGCGATGTCGTGGGCGTGCTGCACGAAGGAGAGCGCCACCCAGTCGACGCCCAGCGACAGGCCGTAGTCGAGATCCTGCGGTCCTTCGGCGTCATCGGCGACAGCGGCAGGATCGAGGTTGGGCACGTTCACGCCCTTGCGGTCGCTGATCGTGCCGGCGACCTCGACGACGACGTCGATGGTCTTGGCGTCGTGCGCCACGATGCGCAGCCGCACCTTGCCGTCGTCGATCAGCAGGAGGCCGCCGGGCTCGGCTGCCTTGAAGATCTCGGGATGGGGCAGGGGAATGCGCTTGGCCGTCCCGGGCGCCGGATCGAGGTCGAAGCGCAGCTTCTGGCCGACCGTCAATTCCATCGGCCCCTTGGCGAAAGCGCCGAGCCGCAGCTTGGGCCCCTGCAGATCCATGAGGATCGCGACCGGATGCTTGAATTGCTTCTCGAGGGCGCGAAGCTGTTCGACCCGCTGGCGGTGGTCGTCATGCACGCCGTGGCTGAAGTTGAGGCGGAACACGTCGGCGCCGGCCTCGAACAGGGCGCGCAGCCGCTCGGTGCTGGCCGATGCCGGCCCCAGGGTGGCGACGATCTTGGTGAAACGCTGGCGACGCATCGGCCGCAATCTACTTCTTGGGCGACGACACTTTGAAGTCACCCGCCTGCTCGTAGACCTTGACCACGGCGGCGTCATCCAGCCGGCCCCAGCCCGCGCCGGCTGCGGCGAGGAAGAGCTGATGCGCGGCGGCCGCCATCGGCAGCGGCAGGCGATGCTCGTGGCCGGTATTCAGCACCAGCCCGAGATCCTTTACGAAGATTTCTATCGCCGACAGCGGCGCAGTAATCGTCGTCGAGCATGTGCGGCACGCGGTTGCCGAACATCCAGGAATTGCCGGCGCTGGCCGAGATCACCTCGTAGACCGCGCGCGTGTCGGCGCCCGGCCTTGGCGGCGAGCGCCATCGCCTCGGCCGCGGTGGCGATGTGCACGCCGGCCAAAAGCTGGTTCACCGTCTTCACCAGCGAGCCGATGCCGGGCGCATCGCCCAGCCGGAACACCTTGGCCGAGGTGGCGGCCAGGATCGATCTCGGCGCCGGCGAAGGCCTTGGCGGCGCCGGAGGCCATGAAGGTGAGCTCGCCCGATCCGGCGCGGGCGCGGCCGCCCGACATCGGCGCGTCGAGCAGATCGTGGCCCGACTTGGCGAGCCGCTCGCCAAGCGACCTGGCGAAGGTCGGCGGCACGGTGGCGCATTGCATGACGAGGCCGCCCTTGTGCAGCGCGGCTACGGCGCCGCCTTCGCCGATAGAGCACCGTCTCGACCTGCTGGGCGTTCACCACGGCAACCACGACCACGTCGGCGGACGCGGCGGCTTCGGCCGGTGTCGCGGCAACAGTGCCGCCAGCCGCGGCGAAGGCCTCGCGCGCCGGCGCGCTGGGATCGACGCCGGTCACCTTGTGGCCGTGCTTCAGCAGGTTCTTCGCCATGCCGAGGCCCATCGAGCCCAGGCCGATGAAGGCGACGAGCGGCGTGTTCTTGTCCGCCATGGATCAGGCCTTGATGCCGTACTTCGCCGCCCAGCCGAGTCCGGCGCCGGTCGTGGTCTTGGGCTTGTATTCGAGGCCGACGTAGCCCTGGTAGCCCAGCCGGTCGAGGCACATCGAGCAGGTAGAGATGGTTGGCCTCGCCGATGTCGGGCTCGTTGCGGTCGGGGTTGCCGGCGATCTGCACGTGCGCGGTGATGCGGGAACAGCCGCTCGGTGCGCTTGGTGAGGTCTCCCTCCGTCACCTGCATGTGATAGAGGTCGAGCTGCAGGCTGGAGATGCGGCGCGCCGACCTCGTCGATGATCTGCTTCACCTGATCGGTGGTGTTGGTGAAGTAGCCCGGAATGTCGCGGTGGTTGATCGGCTCCATCACCAGCGTGAGCCCGCTCTTGGCCGTGCGGTCGCAGGCCTTCTTGAGGTTGGCGACGAAGGTGCGTGTGCATCGCCTTGACGTCGGCGCCGGGCGCGATCATGCCCGACATGATGTGCAAGCGTGCGGCACTCCAGCACGCTTGGCGTAGTCGAGCGCCTTGTCGAGCGCCGCCGAGAACTCGGCCTCGCGGCCGGGCAGGGCCGCCAGCCCGCGCTCGCCCTTGCTCCAGTCGCCCGGCGGCAGGTTGAACAGCGCCTGCGTGAGCTTGTGCTTCTTGAGCTCGGCCGCGATGTCGGCGGCCGGCGCCTCGTAGGGAAACAGGATCTCGACGGCCTTGAAGCCGTGCGCGGCGGCGGCGCCGAAGCGCTGCAGGAACGGAACCTCCTGGTAGATCCAGGAGAGGTTGGCGGCGAGCTTGGCCATTGGTGCTCTCTTGTCAGGAAGGAAAGGCTTCTTCGACGTCGCGCACCTGCGCGTCGCTCGAGCAGGCGCACCTTGAAGCCCTGCAGCAGCAGATGGAGCTTGGCGGTCTCCTCCAGCTCCTCGATCGAGGCCGACGCCGCCGACAGCGACGTGCCGGCGACGACCGGTCCGTGATTGGCCAGCAGCACGGCGCGATGGCCCTTGGCGTAGTCGCGGATGGCGTCGGCGAGCTTGGGGTCGCCCGGCTTGAAGTAGGGCACCAGCGGCAGCTTGCCGACCCGCATCACGAAGTAGGGCGTGATCGGCGGCAGCGTGGTCTCCTTGTTGTGGTGGCACGACGGGTCGAGGCAGGAGATCGCCACGGCGTGCGTGCAATGAAGATGCACGATGGCGCCGTCCTTGGGCCGCACGTCGTAGACCGAGCGATGCAGCAGCGCCTCCTTGGTCGGCGGATCGCCGGCCACGTGCTTGCCTGAGAGATCGAGCTTGGAGAGCTGGCCGGGCGAAAGCTCGCCCAGCGAGGAGTTGGTCGGCGTCATCAGCCAGCCGTCGGCCACGCGCGCGCTGATGTTGCCCGACGTGCCGGGGCAGAGGCCGCGCGCGGCGAGCTTGGCGCCCAGGGCGCAGATCGCATCGCGGGTTTTTGATTCGGTGCTGCTCATAGAAGCTGGAACGCCTTGGTGAAGAAGTCGGGCGCGCCGAAATTGCCCGACTTCAGCGCCAGCAGCAGCGGCTTGGCGCCGACCGATGCCGTCCACGGCACGCCGGGATCGATCTCCGGGCCGATGCGCAGCGCCGTCACGTCGAGCGCGCCGACCACGGCGCCCGAGGTCTCGCCGCCCGCCACGACCAGGCGGCCGACGCCGGCGGCGACCAGGCCCTTGGCCAGCGCCGCCATGGTCTTCTCGATCGCCTGGCTCGATTTCTCGACGCCGTATTTCGCCTGCAGCGCCTTCACCGCGTCCGGCTTGTCGCTGGCCGAGAGCAGGATCGGTCCGTTGCCGAGCTTGTCCTTGGCCCAGGCCAGCGCCTGTGTCGCCGACCGCCTCGCCGCGGGCAGATGGCGTCGGTGTCGAGATGAAGGTGCGGGCCCTTGAATGCCGCGATCTGGCCCCAGCGTCGCCGCCGAGCACGAGCCCGCCAGCACGGCGGCGGCGCCCGTGATCTTGGGCAGCGTGTCGGCATTGGCCTTGTGCGCCAGCAGCCCGCGGCGGCGATAGGCGGCGGGCAGGCCCAGCGCCACGCCCGAGCCGCCGGTGACCAGCAGATCGTCGCCGACCGCCTCGCCGATGATGCCGAGATCGGTGTCGGCCACGGCATCGACCACGACATGCCGCACGCCGTCGGCCGCGAGCTTGTCGAGCGCTGGCGCGCAGGGTCGCCGAGCCCGCCTGCACCTGCTTCAGCGCCACCAGCCCGACCTTGTGCCTGGTCTGGCGCGCCAGCACCCGCACCAGGCTGGCGTCGGTCATCGGGTTCAGCGGATGATGGCGCATGCTGGAGTCCGAGCAGCAGGATGTCGCCCACGAACAGATGGCCGAAGAAGATCGTGCGGCCGTTCTCCGGGAAGGCCGGGCAGTAGATCGCCTGTTTGGCCCCCAGCGCCTCGAGCAGCGCATCGCCCACCGGACCGATATTGCCGGCATCGGTCAGATCGAAGGTCGAGCAATACTTGAAGAAGAAGCGCACGCAGCCCGCCGCCTGCAGCGCGTCGAGCGCATCGAGCGACTGGGCGACGGCATCCTTGGCCGCGATCGAGCGCGTCTTCAGCGCCACCACGACGGCGTCGACATCGTCGGGAATCATGCCTTTGGCCGGCACGCCGATGGTCTGGATCGTGCGCATGCCGCCCTTGACCAGCATGCCCGCGATGTCGGTCGCGCCGGTGAAGTCGTCGGCGATCACTCCAAGAACTGCCATGGCGCGACGTTAGGCGATCACGGATGCCGGCATCCAGAACTTTCGGCGCCGGGCGCGCCGTCGCGCCTCGTCCTCGCCGTCATAATGGTGCAGCGGCGGCGCCGGATCGAACGTATCGCGAATATCCAGCGCATTGACGTTGACGATGCCGATCTGGCCGGCCGTCGTCCGGCATGACGGCGCCGAGATAGGTCCCGCATTTGGCGCAGAGCAGATAGTCGGTGATGCCGAGGCCGAAGCGGTAGCGCGACAGGTCGCTGGGCGCGGCGCGGAATTCGACCGATCCCGCCGGATCGCCCGACGGTGCGCGCGCCGTGGCGGCGGCAGAAGCTAGCAGGCGCAGCGGCCGACCCGCATCGCCTCGGGCTTCTTGTCCGAGGTGAACGCGATCTTCACGGCGCCGCAGTGGCAGGAACCGGGATAGGTGGTCATCGTTGCACGCATCGGCTCATTGCTGGGAGCACGCGAGCGCGCCTCCGATGGCGCTATCGCTGTATCCCACGTCACGACGATATGCACGGCGCCACCTCAGGGTGAGCGTGGGACTGCCCCAGCGAAAGAGAGTCGTCATGGCGCGATCAAGGTTGCCCTGAAGTCGTTGACGTTGGTGCGCGTCGGTCCGGTGACAAGGCTGTCGCCCAGCATTTCGAAGAAGCTGTGGCCGTCATTGTCGTCGAGCATGGCCTGCGGGTCGCGGCCTTTGGCGCGCGCGCGGGCGAGCGTGTCGGGCGTGAAGATCGCGCCGGCGATGTCCTCGGCGCCGTCGACGCCGTCGGTATCGGCCGCCAGGCCCCAGATGCCGGCGGTGCCGCCGGCGGCGATCGCCTCGGCCAGCAGGTATTCGACATTGCGGCCGCCGCGTCCCTTGCCGCGCACCGTCACGGTGGTTTCGCCGCCGGACAGGATCACGGTCGGTTTGCCGGCTTGCTTGGCGAGATCGAGCGCCTGGCGCGCGTGCGCGGCGCCGAGCTCGCGCGCCTCGCCTTCGAGATTGTCGCCCAGCATGACGACCTCGAGACCACGATCGCTGGCGACGGCGGCGGCGGCCTCGAGCGAGCGCTGGGGCGTGGCGACCATGATCGTCTCGACCCGCGCCAGCCGGGGATCGCCGGGCTTAGGCGTCTCCTCGATCTCGCCCGCCGCCCCTTTCTTCGAGGTGGCGCGCACGGCCGCCGGCGGCTCGATGCGGTACTTGGCGAGCACCGCCAGCGCGTCGGCGAAGGTCGTGCGGTCGGGCACGGTCGGCCCCGAGCCGATCACGCCGGGATCGTCGTTGGGCACGTCGGAGATCAGCCACGATCAGCACGCGCGCCGGCTGGGCGGCGACGGCGAGGCGGCCGCCCTTGATGGCAGAGAGATGCTTCCGCACCGTGTTCATCTCGACGATGTTGGCGCCCGACTTCAGCAGCGCGCGATTGACCGTCCTGCTTGTCGGCCAGCGTGAGGCCGGGCGCGGGCAGCGCCAGCAGCGCCGAGGCGCCGCCGGAGATCAGGCACAGCACGAGGTCGTCCGCGGTCAGTCCCTTCACCTTGTCGAGGATGCGGCCGCGCGGCGGCGCGGCCTTTCTCGTCGGGCACCGGATGCGCCGCCTCGACGATCTCGATCTTCTTGCAGGCCTCGCCGTAGCCGTAGCGCGTCACCACCAGGCCCTCGAGCGGATGCGGCCACTGGTCCTCGACGGCGCGCGCCATGGCGGCGCTCGCCTTGCCGGCGCCGATCACGATCGGTCCTGCCCTTCGGCGGCTGCAGCCTGGCGATGTACGGGCGCGAGGCAGGTCGCGGGACGGGCGGCGGCGAGCGCTGCATCGAACAGGTCGCGCAGCAGAGCGCGGGCGTCGGCATCTTTCATTTGCGCGATCTTCGCACTATAGGGGCGCTGATGCAACAACTGCTCGGGCAGCTTCTCGTTCCTGGCGATCCGCCGCCGTTTTCCGTCCACAACGAGCCAGGGCAAGGCGCCGCTGCTGCTGCTCTGCGACCATGCCAGCAAGGCCGTGCCGAAGGCGCTGGGCGATCTCGGCATCTCCGACGAAGAGCTGTCGCGCCATATCGGCTGGGACATCGGCGGCCTCGATGCCGCGATCGAGCTCGCCCAGGCGCTCGACGCGCCGCTGCTCGCCTCGGGCTATTCGCGGCTGGTGATCGACTGCAACCGCTGGCCGGGCGGCGAGGGCTCGACGCCCGAGGTCAGCGACGGCACGCCGGTGCCGGCCAACCGCGGCCTCACCAAGGAACAGGTCGACGCGCGCGCCGAGGCCTGCTTCTGGCCCTATCACCGCGCGGTCGACCGCCAGCTCGATCGCATGACGGCAGGCGGCCGGCAGATCGCGCTGCTGGTGATGCACAGCTTCACGCCCGGAGATGAACGGGTTTCAAGCGGCCCTGGCATGTCGGCGTGCTGTGGAACGACGATCCGCGCCTGCCCGAGCCGCTGCTCGCCGAACTGCGCCGCGATCCGTCGCTGGTCGTCGGCGACAACGAGCCCTATTCGGCGCGCGAGCCGTACGAATACACGCTCACCGCCCATGCCCAGCCGCGCGCCCTGCCGCATTGCTCGCTGGAAGTGCGCCAGGACCTGATCGACACGCCCGACGACGGCGCGCGCGTGGGGACAGAAGGCTGGCATCGCCGATCGGCGCCGCCGTGGCCGCCGCCCCGCGCTGACGCCGAGGGAGTTTGCGCAGTTTCGCTAGCGCTTGCCAATTCCGGCAGTTCGCGCAAAACGTTGTGGCTGCTGCCTGCGCCGACGCCGGGAGTTTCCGCAGTTTCCGCAGCTTTGCCAATTCCGGCAGCCCTCGCCAAAACGTTGTGGCTGCTGGCCCTGCGCTGACGCCGGGGAGTTTCCGCAGTTTCCGCTAGTGCTTTGCCAATTCCGGCAGCCGTCGCCAAAACGTTGTGCTGCTGCCCACTGCCGATGCCGGGGGATTAGCGCAGTTGGCGCAGTGCGCTTTGCCGATCCCCGGCAGCCTCCGCGAAACATTGGTTGCCGAAACATTGGTCGCCGGGCGGGCCGCCAATATTATGAAGTGGGTGGTTGGCCAAGATGCCGATCCTCTGTCGATGAGTGTCGGCAGGTATACGCCACAACATTGCTCCGGACGTCAAGAGGAAAGTGGCGGCGGCGAGCAGAGATAATACTTTGCGCTACCGGCAAGGAGGTCGCGGAGCGGCTGCCAGCACTGCGTTAGCGCCGTGCCGGCACCGCGGGTCGCCGGTCCCGGCTATCGTCCCGGCTCGGCGCCCGGCGCGCTCGATCTCGGCGCCGATCGCGCGGCCTGTATCTTTTCGTTCCTGTCGAATGCGTCTCAACCGTCGAGGCGAATGTTTGTCGCGAATAACCGGCCCCACTTGGCCATCTCAGCCTGAAGATGTCGGGCGAGCTCCTCAGGCGTGGAACCGACGAGTATCGAACCGAGATCACCGCATCTTTCTTGGATGTCTCCGAGTTCGGCGAGGACGGCATCGTCATCGTGATGATCTTGCGACGATGGCAGGCGCAGTCTGGCGGGCAGAAACAGTCCCACCAGGGGCGGCGATCGAAACCGCGCGTGTCCGGATTCAGCGAGATCGGCAGTTCCGGTGCTGCTGTGACCCGCTTGGCCGTCGTCACGGCAAGTCCGCGCGTCTGGCCGGCGCGCAGCCGGGTCGAACAGGGCTACGGCAAACGCATGACGTCGACGTGTCCTGCGAATGAGATCCTGATGGGCACCGTGCGATGGGGCACATGCGTCATTTCAATGCCTGTCTGTCCGTTTGAACAGCTCGCCGCATAGATGCGGTGAAGTCCCGTACCCGAACGAAGCGTAGCTGATCTTGCCGCGATTGGCCTTGGCGTAGCTGATGAAGTCCGCCACCGACTGCACCGGCGAGGAGTTCCGGGACGGTCACTCACGGCATGCCTGGTGGCTCAGCAGAGTCACGGGCTCGAAGTCGGCGACCGGATCGTAGCCGATGGATCGGTAGAGAGACCCATTCACCGCGTGCGTGAACGCGGCCATCAGCCACGGTGTAGCCGTCCGGGGCGGAACGCGCGACCGATCTCGGTACCGATATTGCCGCCGGCGCCCGGCTTGTTCTCGACCACGGCCCGCTGCCCCCAGATTTCCGGGAGCCGTGCCGTGAGGACGCGGCAGCCGACGTCCGGAGCCACGCCTGCCGGGAACGGCACGATGAAGCGTACGAAGCTCGCCGGCCATGGTTGCGCGAGTGCGGCACGGCCGACGAGCGTGGGTGCAGAGTCGATGCGGCGGCGATCGCCGCGAAGCGTGCGGCGGGTGATCATGGCCGCCCTCCCAGTTGCGTGGTCTTGCGCGGCGAATTGGGGAATTCGCGCAGGACGATCTCGCCGATCTTGCGGCCGATCTCGGCTGCCATCCACATCCGCGCTGCGGAAATGGATGCCGCCCCAGACCCGCGCATTGTCGACTTCCTCCGTCAGCTCGGAGAATTTGCGATAGGTGCGCGTGACTCCGAAAGGACCTGGAGCGGTCACGCTGACGTCGATCTCGTCACTGCCGAAGAAACCGCGCAGGACAGCTTCCGCGGCACCGGAAAACATCGCATGGGCGGAAGGGTATTCGGGATGCGGCGGCGTCACCAGAAGCGGCTCCCAGCCGGTATCGCCCTTGAGCGCAGGAATATTCAGATCGGTGGCCGCGCGAATGGCGGTAATCGGCCGCCAGTGCGGGCGTTTGTATTTCTCGTCGAAGGCGATGATCTGCGAGTCGGCGCTGGCCATGGACAGCAGCGCGAACAATCGGGCGTTTTCCGACAGCGACAGCCCCTTGGCTGCGGATGCGGCGCGGGCGGCCGCATGCCAGGGAACGGCCGTCTGCACGGTCCAGAAAATCGCTGCAGCGGTCTGGTCCGCAGTCCGCGTCGTGCTGTTGCGCGCGCCCACGCTCCTGACCTCCTCGAAGTCGCGGGCGAACTGCGCGGTCGTGATGGCGGGCGCGCCTTTCAAGTCGAGACCCGTCCTGCTGCGCAGCACGAACGGCGTGACCGTGCCCCATTGCGCCAAGATCGCGGGCAGCGATTGGGGCGGGGTGAGCTGATAGAGACCAGCGCCGGGCTTCGGCGGTGAACGCGACCTTCGCGGCGGCGCCATCGGTGCTGCGTAGCGCCACGAGTTTTTCAGCGATTTGCCCGCCGAGCGCGATCCCGTCGGTCTTGCCTTGCCCGTCGGCGATCTTGGACAGGCTGACGTTCAGGGCCGCGTCCAGCATGGACCGCTCCGCAGGCGCGAGCCGCACCAGGCGTCCCATGAGCGGCCGCGACAACCGCGGCCTCCACCGAGGTTCCGGCCGGCGCCTCGACGTCGACCGCGTAGGCGCTGCACTCTTCCGGTCGACGGCGCGCACCGCGTCGTAGATCGCGCCGTGAACAATCGCGAGCGCGCGCGATTGCAGGATCGAATTGGGAGGGACCGCGGTCGCGTTCAGCGCGATCACATTCCAGTCGGTCACCGCATCGGCCTGCGCACGCGCGATGGGAAGCAGGCACACCGTCGCTAGAGCTGAAACGGCGAGGATTCGTACAATACCGGTGCGGGCCATTGATATTCCTCCGAAGCAGTCTCTGCCCCGACGCTAAGCGCATGGCGCTGATGAGTCCAATGCATTTATTAGTTCTATACTGATGCATAAATGTTATAAGTCAGGCATGAACCTTCGTCATTTGCGCGCCTTTGCGACTATCGTCGATGTGGGCGGCTTCGCTCGGGCCGCGACGCGCTTGCATCTGAGTCAGCCCGCGTTGTCGCGGCAGATCCACGCGCTGGAAGCCGATCTTGGCGTGCCGCTGTTCGACCGCGTCGGTCGGCGCGTGCAACTGACGTCGCAAGGCGAAGACCTGCTGCAGCGCAGCCGCCGACTGCTCGCCGAAGCCGACTCGCTCGGCGAGCGGGCGCGCGAGCTCAAGAGCGGCGAAACCGGAATCCTCAGGGTCGCCGCGACACCGCAGGTGATCGAGAACCTGCTCGCATCTTTCTGATCCGCTATCGGCGCCGCCATCCCGGCGTGGAGGTGCACCTGGTCGAGGATGGCGGCGCTCGGCTGCTCGGCCGGCTCGAACGCGGCGAGGTTCATCTCAGCATTACGCCGGCGGGCACGACGCGCTTCGAAGGCCGATTGCTGTATCCGATGCATGTGATCGCTGCCCTGCCGTCCGCGCACCGGTTGGCCCGCCGGGCTCGTGCTCGAGATCGCCGAACTTGAAGACGAGCCGTTGCTGCTGCCGCAACGCGGGTTCGGTTCGCGCGAGTGGTTCGACATCGCGTGCGACATTGCGCATATCCGGCCGCGTGTGCTCCTGGAGAGCGCCGCGCCGCACACGCTCGTCGCCCTAGCGGCGACCGACTACGCGATTGCAATCCTTCCCTCGAATGCCCGTGTGCCACGTGACAGCGTCCGCCCGATTCCGCTGGTTCATCGCGGCGCATCGATCGGCAGGTGGGCGCATATCGCGTGGGACCCGCAGCGGTTTCTGGCACCCTACGCGGAGCATTTCGTGGCCGGCGCTGCAGTTGGCCCATTGCCGGCGCAGCGAAGGCTTCCCCGGCCACGAGATCATCAAGCGCGCGCCGCCTTTCTGCCGAAAGCCGACAAAGCGGCAGGCCCCAATTGGCTATCGTCCCGCGGGGGAGCCGGCGCAGGCGCGCGCGATCTCGGCGCCGATCAGCGCGTGTCAGGGGACACCAGGCGCAACGTCGTCAGATAGCGCAGCGTCGCGGCGACGATCGCGCCGCTGATTGGCCCAGGTCGCCGCCGCGATCAGCGTGTCGGCATCGTAGGGGCTCCGGCTCAGACCTCGTCGGCCACGCGGCTCGCCTCCTGCGGCCGGCCGGCCGACTGCAACGGCCACGGCATAGACGTAGCCATAGCGCGCCGACGTCGGCTCGAGCTCGCTGGCCCGGCGCAGTTGCTCGAGCGCAGCATCGGCGGCGCGCTGGCGGATCAGCGACAGGCCGAGCGCATGCCGCGCCATGGCGGCGTCGGGCTCGCGCTCGACGGCTCGACGGAGGATGGCGTCGGCCTTGTCGTCTTCCCGCCGCGCGCGATAGAGGTCGGCCTGCTGCACATAGGCCGGGCATGAACGGAGGATCGACGGCGATGGCGCGGGCCAGGTGGTCGTCGGCCAGCAGGGTATTGCCGCGACGCAGTTCCAGCGGCGCGAGGTTCATGTGCCCCTCGGCGCGGTCGGCATTGAGCGCTGCACGGCGATGTATTCGTCGAGGAGCCCGGCGGAAGGCGTCGCGGTCGGCGGCGGCCAGCCGCAATTCGGCATCGCCCGCCAGGGCGCGGGCCGCCTCGACCCGCACCTCGCGCACCGGATCGCGCAGCAGCGCCGGCAAGGCATCGAGCCTCGTGGCGGCGTCGGTGCCGGCCAATGCCCCGACGGCGGCGGCGCGCACCGACGCATCGGGGTCGAAGCAGGGCTCGCTTCATTTCGCCGGGGTCGGGCGTGCGGCCGAGCGCGGTCAGCCGGGCGATCGCGCTCGCCCTCACGATCGCGGGTTGCATCGGGTCGGCGACGATGCGGCCGAGCAAGCAGCAGGTGGCCGACGGATCGCCGCGGTCGGCCGCCGGCGAAGGCTTCGCCAAAAGTCTGGAAGCTCGCCGGCGCATGGCCCGTCCGCGCGCGGATCTCGCCGGCCGCCCAGGCGGCCGGATTTGTCGGTGTGGCAGAGTCGTGCAGACGTCGGACTGCCGACGGTGGCCGCAAGATCGGGCCGCGGGATGCGGAAGCTGTGGTCGTGGCGCGGATCGACGACCATGTAGGTCACCGCCGGCATGTGGCAGGTGACGCACTCGCCGGCCTTGGAGCCGGGCGCGTGGAAGAAATGCTGCGCGCTGTCGAAGCGGGCCGGCTCATGGCACTGGCCGCACAGCGCGTTGCCACTCGGCCCGCAGCTTCTGGCTGTGCGGCTCGTGGCAATTGCTGCAGGTCACGCCCTTGGCGAACATGCGGCTCTGCAGGAACGAGCCGTGATTGAACACCTCGTCCTGCATCTGGCCGTCGGCGCGATAGAGGCCGCGGTCGAGCAGCGGCGAGCAAAGGCATCGGCGAAAGAGCTGGCCGGCGTGGATATCGTCGGTCCAGCTGCGAGCGGCAGGCGTGGCAGCGCGCGCAGACCTGCGTTTCGGCGACCTGTCCGGCGGCCGGCGGCGGCGCCGCCGGTCCGTTTGGCCGGATCGCTGCCCCAGGCGATGGAAGCCTGCGGCCGGAACGTCGCCGGCAGGCTGCGCCGCGCGTCGCGGCCGGTTTGCCGCTTTGCGCCCAGGCGACATGATTGGCGCCCCCGTGGTGAGCCTCGCAGCCGACACCGAGTTCCGACCAGGTCAGGTCATAGACTGCCGCTGCGCGGGTCGAAGCCTTTGCGGAAATTCGTGACGTGGCAATCGATGCACATGAAGTTCGCGGTCTGCTG
>ERZ1370068.4680-contig-3738_pt1 | contig 65705 bp, 76 predicted proteins | sample MGYA00561227_ERZ1370068 | MGnify/ENA primary metagenome ERZ1370068 (study PRJEB38410, sample SAMEA6850437) | metagenome | study: Metagenomic assessment of the ecological functions of the soil: analysis of the soil microbiota associated with the... | reverse complement strand
CGCATGAGCATCGCCGCGATCTACGACGTGCCGGCCCCAGCCAGGCTGAACCTGTGCCTGCACGTCGTCCGGCCGGCGCGGCGACGGCATACACCTGCTCGAATCGCTGATGGTGCTGATCGACTGGTGCGACACGATCTGCACGTCGAGCCGCGCGGCGACGGGCTGTCTGCGCCGCCACGACACGCGCGGCCGCGCCTGCCCGCCGACGACCTGAGCCTGCGCGCCGCGCGCGCGCTGCAGGCGGCTCCCGGCACCCGCTCAGGGTCGACATCACGGTCGACAAGCGGGTCCCGTGGGGGCGCCGGGCTCGGCGGCGGCAGCTCGGACGCCGCCTCGACGCTGCTCGCCGCTGAACCGTCTCTGGCGCCTGGACTGGCCGCTGGAGCGGCTGCTGCCGATCGGCCTGGCCCTCGGCGCCGACGTTCCGTTCTTTCCTCGCCGGCAGCCAACGCCGTCGCCACCGGCATCGGCGAGCGGCTGGTCCGCGCCGACGTCCGCGCCGGCGTGGTTTGCCGTCGTCAAGCCGGCCGCCGGCACTGGCCACCCGGCGAGGTCTTCGCCCGCCGGCAGGTCGCCGAGCGCGTCGCCGGCTGCTAGAATCGCGGGCTTTTCCGGAGGCAGTCCGGGCGTCGATGGCGTGCCAGGGGCGCTTCGGAAATCGGGCCTCGAACTTGCCGAAGGCTTCGGGACGAACGACCTCAGGCTGCCGCCGAGGTCTCTGTCCCGAGGTCGAGCGCGCGTCGGCCGCTCTCCTCGACGAGCCTTCGGCAACAGCCGCATGACGGGCTCGGGAAGCGCGGTCTTCGCACGGGCGGGACGCGGCCCGACGCCATCGGCAGCGATGCCGAGCGATTGGCTCTTAGGCTGGTCGGGCCGGATGTGCCGCTCGCTGGGGCGTCATCCGCTCGCAGACTGGGCCAGCTCGCGAGGCGGGCTTGATTCGCGGACTGCGCAGAGTTCACAGGTGAACGGCGCGAGCCGGGCACCGGTGTAGGGAGTCGCCAAGCTGGTTAAGGCATCGGATTTTGATTCCGACATGCGAGGGTTCGAATCCTTCCTCCCCTGCCAAATTTCTTGTCCTGAATGCACGCCGGCCGCCTCGAGCGGAGCCTTGATCGTGCTCTTCAATACCGTGCTGTTCACAGGCAATGCGAATCCCGCGCTGGCGCAGGAGATCGCCACGCACCTCGGCGATCGAGCCTCGGCAAGGCCAAGGTCGGCCGCTTCTCCGACGGCGAGGTCGACGTCGAGATCCAGCAGAACGTCCGCGCGCGCGACATCTTCGTCGTCCAGCCGACCTGCGCGCCGACGAACGAGAACCTGATGGAGCTGCTGCATCATGGTCGACGCGCTCAAGCGCGCGTCGGCGCGCGCGCGATCACCGCGGTGATCCCGTACTTCGGCTACGCCCGCCAGGACCGCCGCCCGCGCTCGACGCGGCGTGCCGATCACGCGCCAAGGTCGTCGCCAACATGCTCGGAGGCCGTCGGCGTCGAGCGCGTGCTGACGATGGACCTGCACGCCGACCAGATCCAGGGCTTCTTCAACATCCCGGTCGACAACATCTACGCGTCGCCGGTGCTGCTGTCGCGACCTGCAGAGCAAGCGCTACGACGACCTCGTCGTCGTCTCGCCCGACGTCGGCGGCGTCGTGCGCGCGCGCGCGCTGGCCAAGCAGCTCGAGCTGCGACCTGGCGATCATCGACAAGCGGCGCCCGAAGGCGAACGTCTCGCGAAGTGATGCACGTGATCGGCGAGATCGACGGCCGCAACTGCGTGATCATGGACGACATGATCGACACCGCCGGCACGCTGGTGAAGGCGGCCGAGGTGCTGAAGGAGCGCGGCGCGCAAGAGCGTCTACGCCTACTGCACGCACGCCGTGTCTCTCGGGCCCGGCGATCGAGCGCATCCAGGGCTCGGCGCTCGACGAGGTCGTCGTCACCAACACGATCCCGCTCGCCGACGACGGCAAGAAGCTGCGGCAAGGTGCGCCAGCTGTCGGTGGCCTTCCTGTTCGCCGAGACGATCCGCCGCATTTCCGACGGCGAGTCGGTGACGTCCCTCTTCGCCGAACAGAACAGTAATTTCTGAGGAACGGACAGCGGTTGCTGCTTCGCAGCGCCCTTATCGGATGCGGGGCTTCGCCCGTTTTAACGAGCGCCTGGTCGCGGGCGCTTCATCTACTTTGGAGTAGTCATGAAATTCACCGCTTTCGAGCGCACTGTGCAGGGGACCGGAGCGAGCCGCCGCCTGCGCAATGCGCAGCAAGGTTCCCGGCATCGTCTACGGCGCCGGCACGCCGGCCATGATCGAGCTCGATCACAACGCCCTCTTCTTCGCGCTGAAGAAGAGAGGCCTTCCACTCGTCGCATGCTCGAGATGGAGCTCGCCGGCAAGACCGAGCAGGTCCTGCTGCGCGACTACCAGATGCACCCGTTCAAGCCGATCGTGATGCACATCGACTTCCAGCGCGTCGACGCCACGACCAAGATCACGCAAGAAGGTGCCGCTGCACTTCGTCAACGAGGAGAACTCGCCGGCGGTCAAGACCGACGCGCTGCGTCGTCAACCACGTCGTCACCGAGGTCGAACATCCAGTGCCTGGCCTCGCAGCTGCCCGAGTTCATCACCGTCGACCTCGGCGAGCTGACCAAGGGCCAGTCGCTGCACGTGAGCGACATCCAGCTGCCCGCGGGCACCAAGGTCGTCACGCACGGCAAGCCGAACCCGGTGATCGTGTCGGCGAACGTCCAGGCCGCCGAGGTCGAAGAAGTCGCGCCGCGCGCCGGTGGTGGCCGCTGCGGCGCCGGCACCGACCAAGGCGAAGAAGACCGAGAAGCAGAACAAGAAGTAGATGCCCCTTCGCACGGGGATCCGAAGCCCCGCCTCGGCGGGGCTTTTTCTGGCGCCGGCGCTTCGATAATGGCACACCATGATTCGACTCATCGCCGGCCTCGGCAACCCCGGCCCCGAATACGCAGCGACGCGCCACAACGCCGGCTTCTGGTTCGTCGACGAGCTCGCCGCACCGGCTCAAGGCATCGCTCGCGCCCGAGCGCAGCTACTTCGGCATGGCGGCGCGCGTCAACATCGCCGGTCGGCCCGGTCTGGCTGCTCGAGCCGACGACGCTTCATGAACCTCTCGGGCAAGTCGGTCGCCGCGCTGGCGCGCTTCTTCAAGATCGAGCCGCAGCGAGATCCTCGTCGTCGCACGACGAGCTCGATCTGATGCCCGGCCAGGTCAAGCTCAAGCTCGGCGGCAGTCGCACGCCGGGCCACAACGGCCTGAAGGACATCCACGCCCAGCTCGGCAGCGGCGACTACTGGCGCCTGCGGCATCGGCATCGGCCATCCGGGCGTGAAGGCGCGAGGTCATCGACTACGTGCTGAGAAGCCGTCGCCCGAGCACCGGCGTCGAGATCGAGAAGGCGATCGAGCAAGTCGCTCGCCGGGCTCGACCTCGCTGCTCGACGGCGACATGGAGCGGGCGACGATGAAGATCAACGCGCAGGCCGCCGCGGCCCAAGCCGACAAGCGCCGAGAAGCCCATCGCCGGACGGTGCCGACCGCGAGCCAGGCCGATGCGACCGAGGTCGAGCACGCCATGAGCCGCTGGTGCCGTCATCGGCGCCGTCGTCGTCGCGCTCGCAGCGCTCCGGCGGCCGAGGCCGAGACCGATCTATCGCTGCGGTCACGAGCACTCGCGACGTCGCCTGCCCGCGCGGCGACTCGGCGCGTCGACGTCGGCGCGCGCGCCGACAGCGCAGCGACGTGCCGAAGCGCGTCAGCGCGCGACGAAAGCGCGCTCGACGCCGAGATGACGAGCGAGCGCACGCGAGCGCGAGGCGGCCGCGAAGCCGGCCGCTCGCAGGCTCGCTCGGCCCGCGCGCCGCCGCCGCGCCGCGGCAGCGCGCGGCGAAGAAACGCCAAGCACGTCGAAGCGGCAGCCGAAAGGCGCTCGCCCGCCGACGAGGACCGCGACTTCATCGCCGCCGTCCTGAAGCCGAGGAAGACGCGGCGGCTGAGGCGCGCGGCAGCGAGCCGCAACGGCCGAGCAGTCAGGCGCGGACTGCGGCCCTCGGCCTGCAGCCGCCGGTACTTCGCCCAGAGCGTCTCGCTTCGACTCGACGTTCGCGGCATCGACCGGGATGCACGCGACCGGGCAGACCTGGACGCACTGCGGCTCGTCGAAGTGGCCGACGCACTCGGTGCACTTGCGCGGGTCGATGACGTAGATCATCACGCCCATCGAGATCGCCGCGTTCGGGCACTCGGGCTCGCACACGTCGCAGTTGATGCACTCGTCGGTGATCATCAGCGCCATGATCTTCGGCTAACGGCTCCGCGCGCTTGACTCGTTGATGCAAGCGTTCGAGCACCGAGGGTGACACGAACTTGGAAACATCACCGCCGAGATTGGCAATCTCGCGCACGAAGGTGCCGGAGACGAACTGGTACTGGTCGCTCGGCGTCAGGAACACGGTCTCGACCTCGGGCATGCAGCTGGCGGTTCATGCCGGCCATCTGGAACTCGTACTCGAAGTCGCTGACCGCGCGCAGGCCGCGCACGACGACCTTGCCGCCCTGCTCGACGACGAAGTCGCGCAGCAGGCCGCGAAACGCCATCACCTCGACGTTCGGGTACTTGGCCGCGAGCTCCTGGGCGATCTCGAGCCGCTCGGCGATCGAGAACATCGTGCGCTTGTGGTGGCCCGCCGCGACGGCGACGAGCAGCCGCTCGAACAGCCGGCTGGCGCGGCGCATCAGGTCCTCGTGGCCGAGCGTCATCGGATCGAAGGTGCCGGGATACACGGCGGTCAGTCGGGTCACTGAAGTCACATTCGTCTCCCGTCAAGTGTCTGGCCGCCCGGGTCGCGCGCGCAGTGTAAGCGGCGCCACGCCCGCGCCGCGATTGTCGCCAGCGCGGCCGCCACCTGAGACTCTGCCGGCTCCGCAGGGGGCGCGGCGATGCCGGCCCACTCATGGACGAACCATCACTCGGGAGATGACATGGCAAGCAACAGCGCCAAGGCGAGGCTCGCGACCAGGACGACGAAGCGCGTCCTGCGGCTGTTCGACGCCCGGCCCGACCGGCTCGACTTCCGTGACCTGCCGTATCGCCCGCCCCTGCGCTCGCTGCCGCCGCGCTATCCGCACGAAGCCGACGTCAAGCGGCTGATCGGCGGCTACGTCGGCCAGGGCCTCATCCTCGACCAAGGCAGCCAGGGCGCTTGCACCGGGTTCGGCCTGGCGAGCGTCGCCAACTACCTGCTCTGGACGCGCCATGTCGAGGACAAGGTCAGGAGTTCCGTTCCTGCCGGTCAGCCCGCGCATGCTGTTCGAGCTGGCCAAGCGCTACGACGAATGGCCCGGGATCGATCTACGACTTCTCGAGCTGCCGCGGTGCCTTGAAGGGCTGGCACAAGCACGGCGTCTGCAGCCGCGTCAGTGGCCCTACGAGCTCGACGCCGACGGCAAGCCGGCGTTCGCGCGGCCCGCGCCCCTGTGGGGCATCGATGCCGCGAGCCGGCCGCTCGGCGTCTACTACCGCGTCAACCGCGAGTCGGTGGTCGACATCCAGGCGGCGATCTACAACATCGGCGCCGTCTATGTCTCGGCGACGGCGCACGACGGCTGGGACGCGCTGCTGCAGGACGAAGAGCCGGCGGCGCCGCCGAAGCGCCACGAGGAGCTGCCCTCGATCGGGCCGATCCGCGACAAGAAGAGCGCCGGCGGCCACGCCTTCGCGCTGGTCGGCTTCAACGAGCGCGGCTTCATCGTCCAGAACTCGTGGAACACGGTCTGGGGCGCGTCGGGCTTCGCAGTGCTCCCGTACGAGGACTGGGTCGCCAACGCCACCGACGCCTGGGCGTGCGCGCTGGGCGTTCCGGTGGCGCTGCGCGAGCCGCGCAGCGCCCGGGCAGTGCCGCTCTCGGCGCCGCGCTCGCGCGTCGGCCGCGGCCGCTCGCTCACCGGCCTGCAACGCGATGCGCGCGAGCCCGACAACCCGAGCAACGACCCCTGGCCGTTCGATCATCACTTCAACTTCAAGCCGTACCAGCCCTGACCACCGACGCCGCCTACGAGCACACGCTCGTCACCGGCAACGACGGCGAGCTCGCGGCCACCGACTTCACCCGCGCCGCGAGCGACAAGGCGGGCCTGGCCGAGGAGATCGTTCGCACCCGGCCGCAGGCGTGGCTCGCCAGGCAAGGCGGCAAGACGCTCAGGCTCGTCGTCTACGCCCAGCGGCGGCCTGAACAATGAAGACGAGTCGATCAAGCGGATTCGCGTCCTCGGCCCCTGCTTCGAAGGCAACGGCGTCTATCCGGTCTTCCTCTCCTGAAAACCGGGCCGGGCGAGACGATCGCCGACATGACCCAGGATTGGGTCCGCAGGATCGTCGGCGAAGAAGCGTCGCGCTCGATCCTCGATGCGCTCGGCGACGCCAAGGACCGCGCCGTCGAAGCCGCGGCGCATCTGTTCCGGCAAGGGCGTCTGGTCGGAGATGCGCGAGAACGCGATGCGCGCGACCGCTCCCGGACACGGCCTCGACCTCCTGCTCGGCAATCTCGCCGCCCTGCAGGCCGACCTGCAAGGCGCGGGCAAGAGCCTCGAGGTCCATCTGGTCGGCCACTCGGCGGGATCGATCCTGCTCGGCCACTTCGTCCACCGGCTGATGGCCGCCGACCCGGCCCGAAGCCAGGCGACGTTGCCGATCGCGACCGCGACCCTGTTCGCGGCGGCGTGCTCGGCCGCGTTCGCCAATGCGACCTACGCCGCCGCCGACAAGGCCGGCGTGTTCGCGCTCTCGCGCCTCTGGCTCTACGTGCTCTCGGACGAGAACGAAAAGGCCGACGGCCTGCCGTCGCCGGACGCGCCGGCCTACGGCAAGTCGCTTCTCTACCTCGTCTCGCGTGCCCTCGACGACGTGCGCAAGATGCCCCCTGCTCGGCATGGAGCGGGCGTTGCAGTCGAAGTACGCCCGCGACGCCGATCAGTGGGACGCGGGCCAGCTCGCCGAGGTCCGGCGCTGGCAGGCGGTCTGGCCGGGCGGAAGGCCGCTCCTCGGTCGGGTGGCAACGCCCGCCATCGTCAACACCCGCGACGACGACCACGTCCAGGCGACGCACGGCTCGTTCGACAACAACATCGCCGTGATCACCGAAACGATCGAGCGGATCCGAGGCGCGCCGATCGCGTCGCCGCTGGAGTGGCTTCGACTACTGAGGCTCGTCGGCGCGGCGCCAGAGCGCGAAGTGGACGGCGCCGGCGCGCGCCGAGCGGAACGGCGCGAGCCCGGCGCTCGCTGCAACGGTCGCGGCCAGCGGCGTCGGCGACTCGACGTAGACGAACCCGCCCGGCGCCACCGATTCGCGCCGCGCTGGGAACGGCCCGCTCGAGCAGCGGCGAATCGAACGGCGGGTCGAGGAAGACCAGATCGACGCGCGCGCTCCGGCGCCCGGGCGAGCCACTGCAAGGCGTCGGCGCGCTCGACCCGGATCGCCGTCGCCTGCAGCCGCTCCTTGGTCGCGACCAGGCTGGCGACCAGCGCCGGATCGCGCTCGAGGAGCACGACCTCCGCGGCGCCGCGCGACGCGGCTTCGAAGCCGAGCGCGCCCGAGCCGGCGAAGGCATCGACGCAGCGCCAGCCGGCGAGCGTCTGGCCGAGCCAGTTGAAGAGCGTCTCGCGGACGCGGTCGGGCGTGGGCCTGAGGCCCGGGCGATCGGCAACCGGCAGCTTGCTGCGCTTCCAGCTGCCGCCGATGATGCGGATCTCGCGCGGCAGGTCCTGCGCCGCGCCGCGCGTGGGGCGGCGCGACGGCGCGGTCGACCGCGCGTTCACGGCCGCACCGGGATGCCGTCGCGCGCCAGCAGCGCCTTGGCCTGCGCGCACCGAGAACTCGCCGTAGTGGAAGATGCTCGCCGCCAGCACCGCGTCGGCGCCGCCGATGCGGATCCCTTCGACAGGTGCTCGAGCGCAGCCGACGCCGCCCGAGGCGATCACCGGCACCGTCGACCGCGTCGGCGACGGCGCGCGTCAGCGCGAGGTCGAAGCCGGATCTTCGTGCCGTCGCGGTCCATGCTGGTGAGGAGGATCTCGCCGGCGCCGAGCGCGGCCATCTCGCGTCGCCCACTCGACCGCGTCGAGGCCGGTGTTCTTGCGGCCGCCGTGGCGTGTAGACGTCCCAGCCCGGGTGCCGCGCAGCGCGCCGCTTGGCGTCGATCGCGACGACGATGCACTGCGCGCCGTACTTCGCCGACGCCTCGCGCGATGACCTGCGGGTCGGCGATCGCCGCCGAGTTGAAGCTGACCTTGTCGGCGCCGGCGTTGAGCAGGCGGCGCACGTCGGCGACGCTGCGCACGCCGCCGCCGACCGTGAGCGGGATGAACACCTGCGACGCGACCGCCTCGATGATCGTGCAGGATCAGGTCGCGGTCGTCGCTGGTCGCGGTGATGTCGAGAAAGGTGAGCTCGTCGGCGCCCTGCTCGTTGTAGCGCGCGGCGATCTCGACCGGATCGCCGGCGTCCCGCAGCTCGACGAAGTTGACGCCCTTGACGACGCGGCCGGCGGTGACGTCGAGGCAGGGAATGATGCGCTTGGCGAGCATCGTGGTGTCGTCGCCTCGCCGCGCTCGCGACGACGAGGCGGGAAGTATCAGGCGTTGGCGAGCTCGTCGGCGCGCGCCTGCGCCGCAGCGAAGTCGAGCTCGCCGCTGTAGATCGCGCGGCCGCAGATCACGCCCTCGATGCCGACGTCCTCGACCGCGCACAGCTTCTCGATGTCGGCCGAGCGACGACAGCCCGCCCGAGGCGATCACCGGGATCGTCAGCGCCTGCGCCAGCTTGACGGTGGCGTCGATGTTGACGCCGGTGAGCATGCCGTCGCGGCCGATGTCGGTGTAGATCACGCCTTCGACGCCGTAGTCCTCGAACTTCTTCGCCAGGTCGGCGACCTCGTGGCCGGTGAGCTTGCTCCAGCCGTCGGTCGCGACCTTGCCGTCCTTGGCGTCGAGGCCGACGATGATGTGGCCGCCGAAGGCGCTGCAGGCGTCGCGCAGGAAGCCCGGGTTCTTGACCGCGGCGGTGCCGATGATGATGAAGCTGAGGCCGTCGTCGAGGTAGCGCTCGATCGTGTCGAGGTCGCGGATGCCGCCGCCGAGCTGCACCGGGATCTCGTCGCCGACCTCGGCCAGGATCGCCTTGACCGCGCGCCTCGTTGACCGGCTTGCCGGCGAACGCACCGTTGAGGTCGACCAGGTGCAGCCGCCGCGCGCCGGCGTCGACCCAGCGCCGCGCCATCGCCGCAGGGTCTGTCGCTGAAGATCGTCGAGTCGTTCATGTCGCCCTGCCGCAGGCGAACGCAATGACCGTCTTTCAGGTCGATCGCAGGGATCAGCAGCATGGCCGACGAGTGGTGAACGAGAGGCGGAAGACGAACGGGCCCGCGCCATCGCGGCGCCCGCATGAAGCGTCAAGGATTCCAGTGGAGGAAGTTGCGGTACAGCGCCAGGCCGTGCGCGGCGCTCTTCTCGGGGTGGAACTGCGTCGCGAAAATGTTATCGCGCGCCAGCGCGCGAGGTAAAGCGGCCGCCGTAGTCGGTTTCGCCGGCTGCTGTGGCGCTCATCCGACGGACGCGCGTAGAAAGCTGTGCACGAAATAGAAGTAGGCTGCGCATCGGGAATGCCCGCCCAGAGGGCATGCGGCCGGGCCTGGAAGACCTGGTTCCAGCCCATCTGCGGCACTTTGAAGCGGCTGCCGTCGGGCTGCAGGCGGCCCTCGAGCCGAAAGCGCACCACCTCGCCGCCGATCAGCCCAGCCCCGGCGTTCCCGCCGGTCGGCGCCCTCCTCGCTGCGCTCGAGCAGCATCTGCATGCCGATGCAGACGCCCATCGAGCGGCTTGGTCGCGGCGGCGTCGAGCACCGCCGCCTGCAGGCCGGAGTCGCGCAGCTCGCGCATGCAGTCGGGCATCGCGCCCTGGCCCGGCAGGACGACGCGCTCGGCGGCGGCGACGACCTCCGGCTCGCCAGGTGACGACGACCTCGAACGCCCCGCCCGATGTCGATGCCTGCGGGCGACGTGCGTCGACCGCCTGCGACGACCGAGCGCAGGTTGCCCATGCCGTAGTCGACGACGGCGACGGTTCGCTTGCTCATCGGGGCACCGACGGATCGCAGAGCGACCCTTTGGTCGACGGCATCGACGCCGCCGAGGCGCGGATCGATCGCGACCGCCATGCGCAGCGCGCGCGCGAAAGCCTTGAACACCGTCTCGCACTGATGGTGCGCGTTCTCGCCGCGCAGGTTGTCGATGTGCAGGGTGACGAGGGCGTGGTTGGCGAAGCCCTGGAAGAACTCGTGCGCCAGCTGGGCGTCGAAGCCGCCGATCATGCCGGACTTGAACGGCACGTTCATGACCAGGCTCGGGCCGGCCGGAGAAATCGATGACGACGCGCGACAGCGCCTCGTCGAGCGGCACGTAGGCGTGGCCGTAGCGCGTCAGGCCGCGCTTGTCGCCGACCGCCTCGGCGACCGCCATGGCCGAGGGTGATGCCGACGTCCTCGACCGTGTGGTGGCCGTCGATGTGCAGGTCGCCCTTGGCGTCGATCTCGAGGTCGATCAGCGCCGTGGCGGGCGATCTGGTCGAGCATGTGGTCGAAGAAGCCGATGCCGGTCGACGAGCTGCGCCGCGCCGCTGCCGTCGAGATCGACGCTGACGCGGATCTGCGTCTCCTTGGTGTCGCGCCGGATGCTGGCGCGACGCGGCGCGGCGGATTGTCGTGGATGGGAACGGGTGGCGCTCATCGCAGGCTCGCGCGCAAGGCGTCGATCATCAGCGCATTCTCTTCCGGCGTGCCGACCGTCAGGCGCAGGCAGCCGGCGAGGAGCGGATGCAGTCGCCTGCGACGTTCTTGACCAGCACGCCGCGCTCCTTCATGCCCGCGAACACTGCCGCCGCATCGGCGACGCGCGCCAGGATCATGTTCGCCTCGCTCGGGAACGGCGTCACGCCGGGCGTGGCCGCGCAGCTCTGTCTGCAGCCGGTCGCGCTCGCCGCGCAGCAGTCGCCGCCTGGCGCGCGAACTCGTCGGCGTGCTCGAGCGCGAACAGCGTCGCCTCGGCGTTGAGCGCGCCGATGTTGTACGGCGGGCGCACCTTGTCGACCTCGTCGATCAGCGCCGCCGGCCCGGTCAGGTAGCCGAGGCGCACGCCGGCGAGGCCGAACTTGCTCAGCGTGCGCAGCACCAGCACGTGCGGCAGCGTGCCGACCTTCGGCATCCAGGTAGCGCGACGAGAACGGCTGGTAGGCCTCGTCGAAGACGACCAGCCCGCCCTGCGCGCCGACCGCGGCGACGACGCGCTCGACGATGCGTTCGTCGAACAGGTTGGCGGTCGGGTTGTTCGGATAGGCGATGTAGGTGAGCGCCGGGCCGGTGCGGCTCGATCGCCGCCAGCATCGCCGCGCTCGTCGAGCTCGAAGCTCTGCGGTCAGCGGCACGCCGACGAACTTCAGGCCCTGCAGCCGCGCCGACATCTCGTACATCACGAAGCCCGGCACCGGCGCGAGGATCGCCGCGCCGGGCAGGTCGCAGGCCATGGCGAGCAGCGAGATCAGCTCGTCGGAGCCGTTGCCGAGCATCAGCTTGCAGCCGGCGGGCATGCGCGACGTAGTTCGCGAGCGCGCGCGACGACGTCGCCGACGCAGCGTCGCCGGATAGCGGTTGATCGCGACCCGGCCCAGCCGCTCGCCGAGCTCCGCGCTGCAGCGCCTCGGGCAGGCGGAACGGGTTCTCCATCGCGTCGAGCTTGACCAGCCCGGCGCTCGGCTGGACCGCGTAGGCGTGCATCGAGCTGCACGTCCTGGCGAATGACGCGGCGCGTACGGTCGACGCAGCTGCATGCGTCGTCGCTCATTCGAGCCGCTCGCTTCGAGCCGCATCTCGGCCGCGCGCGCATGCGCCTGCAGGCCCTCGCCGCGCGCCAGCTCGGCGGCGATCGGCCCGAGCGCCTGCGCGCCCGCGCTCGCTCACCTCGATCAGGCTGGTGCGCTTCTGGAAGTCGTAGACGCCGAGCGGCGACGAGAAGCGCGCCGTGCCCGCGGTCGGCAGCACGTGGTTCGGGCCGGCGCAGTAGTCGCCCAGGCTTTCGCTCGTGAAGGCGCCGAGGAAGATCGCGCCGGCGTGGCGCAGCAGCGGCTCCCAGCGCCGGGCTCGCGCGCGCTGACCTCGAGGTGCTCGGGCGCGATCCGGTTGCTGATCGCGCACGCCTCTTCCATCGAGCGCGTCAGGATCAGCGCGCCGCGGCCTTCGAGCGAGGCGCGGATCACGTCGCGCGCGCGGCATGCGCCGGCAGCAGGCCGTCGATCGCCGGCCTGCACGCCGGTCGATGTAGGCCGGCATCGGGGCAGAGCAGGATGCTTTGCGCCAGCTCGTCGTGCTCGGCCTGGCTGAACAGGTCCATCGCCACCCAGTCGGCCGGCGTCGTGCCGTCGGCGAGCACCAGGATCTCGCTCGGCCCGGCGATCATGTCGATGCCGACCGTGCCGAAGACGCGCCGCTTGGCGCTGGCGACGTAGGCGTTGCCCGGGCCGGTGATCTTGTGCACCGCCGGGATCGTCGCCGTGCCGTAGGCGAGCGCGCCGATCGCCTGCGCGCCGCCGATCGTGAACAGCCGGTCGACGCCGGCGACGCGCGGCCGCGGCGAGCACCAGCGGGTTGCGCTCGCCGCGCCGGCATCGGCGCGACCATGACGATCTCGCCGACGCCCGCGACCTTGGCCGGCATCGCGTTCATCAGCACGCTCGACGGATACGCCGCCTTGCCGCCCGGCACGTAGATGCCGACGCGGTCGAGCGGCGTCACCTTCTGGCCGAGCAGCGTGCCGTCGTCGTCGCGATAGCTCCACGAGCGGCCGCAGCGCCTCGAGCTGGCGCTCGTGGAAGTCGCGCATCGCGCCGCGCCGCGGCTTCGAGCGCGCGCGCTGCGCCGGCGGCAGTGCGCGCGAGCGCGGCGCGCAGCTCGGCCGCGCCGACCTCGAGCGCCGCGACCGAGCGCGGCGTCGATGCCGTCGAAGCGGCGCGTGTACTCGAGCACGGCCGCATCGCCGCGCGCGCGCACGTCGGCGAGGATCGCGGCGACGCTCGCCTCGATCTCGCGCGTCGGTCTCGGCCGACATAGGCGAGCAGCGCGCGCGAGCGCGGCGTCGAAGCCGGGCGTCGCTGCTGTCAGGCGGCGGATCGCGACGCTCATGCGCGCCTTCTCTGCACCGCCGTCGACAGGGCGTCGATCGATCGGCGCGGATCGGCTCGCGCTTGAGCTTCAGCGCCGCCTGGTTGACGACCAGCCGGGCCGAGATCTGCATGATCTCCTCGACCTCGGCCAGCGCGTTGGCCTTCAGCGTGTTGCCCGGAGGCGACCAGGTCGACGATCGCGTCGGCCAGGCCGGTGAGCGGCGCCAGCTCCATCGAGCCGTAGAGCTTGATCAGGTCGACGTGCACGCCCTTGTCGGCGAAGTGGTCGCGGGCGATGCGGGTGAACTTGGTGGCGACGCGGATGCGCGAGCCCTGCTTCACCGCCGCGGCGTAGTCGAAGTCGAGCGGCGCGGCGACGCTCATGCGGCAGCGGGCGACGCCGAGGTCGAGCGGCCGGTACAGGCCCTCGCCGCCGTGCTCGAGCAGCGTGTCGAGGCCGACGACGCCGAGGTCGGCGCCGCCGTGCTGCACGTAGGTCGGCACGTCGCTGGCGCGGACCAGGACGATGCGCAGGTCGGGCCGCGGGTGGCGACGATCAGCTTGCCGGCTCGTCTCCGGGTCTTCGGCGAGCTCGATGCCGGCGGCGGCGAGCAGCGGCAGCGTCTCGTCGAGGATCCGGCCCTTGGACAGCGCGAGCGTGATCACGCCGGCCTCCCCGGCGGCACGCGCCGGCGGTCACGACGACTTCACCCGCTCGATGTCGGCGCCGAGCGCGCGCAGCTTGGCTTCCATGCTGGTCGTAGCCGCGGTCGAGGTGGTAGATGCGGTCGACCACCGTCTCGCCGTCGGCCGACCAGGCCGGCGATGACCAGCCCGGCCGAGGCGCGCAGGTCGGTCGCCATCACGGTCGCGCCCGACAGCTTGTCGACGCCCTGGACCATCGCGCGACGCGGCCGTCGACCTCGATCCGCGCGCCCAGCCGCATCAGCTCGTTGACGTGCATGAAGCGGTTCTCGAAGATCGTCTCGGTGATCGTCGCGGCGCCGTCGGCGATGCAGTCGAGCGCCATGAACTGCGCCTGCATGTCGGTCGGGAACGCCGGGTACTCGCTGGTGCGAAAGCTCACCGCGCGCGGCCGGCGTCGGCGCGGACGCGGATCCAGCCGTCGCCGGCCTCGATCGTCGCGCCGGCCTCGCGCAGCTTGTCGATCACCGCCTCGAGGTGGTCGGCGCGCGCGCCTGCAGCAGCACGCATCGCCGCCGGCCGCGGCGACGGCGCACAGGAAGGTGCCGGCCTCGATGCGGTCGGGGACGATCCGGTGCGTCGACGCCGTGCAGCCGCTCGACGCCGTCGATGCGGATCCGGCTCGTGCCGTGGCCCTCGATGCGCGCGCCCATCGCGATCAGCATCTCGGCGAGGTCGGCGACCTCGGGCTCCTGCGCGGCGTTCTCGAGCACCGTCTCGCCTTCGGCGAGCGTCGCCGCCATCAGCAGGTTCTCGGTGCCGGTGACGGTGACCATGTCGGTCGTGATGCGCGCGCCCTTCAGGCGCGTCGGCGCGGGCGACGATGTAGCCGTGCTCGACGGCGATCTCGGCGCCCATCGCCTGCAGGCCCTTGATGTGCTGGTCGACCGGCCGCGTGCCGATCGGCGCAGCCGCCCGGCAGCGACACGCTCGCCTCGCCGAAGCGCGCGAGCAGCGGCCCGAGCACGAGGATCGAGGCGCGCATCGTCTTCACCAGCTCGTAGGGCGCCTCGTGCGACGTCACGTGGCTCGGCGGCAGTCGACGGTCACCGTCGGCGCCGCGCTCGACGCGCTCGGCGGCCGACGCCCATCGTTGCGCAGCAGCTTGAGCATCGTCGCCACGTCGCTGCAGGCGCGGCACGTTGGCGCAGCTGCGACCGGCTCGGCCGTGAGCAGCGCGGCGCAGAGCTCGGGCAGGGCGGCGTTCTTGGCGCCGGAGATCGCGATCTCGCCTGCGAGGCGGCGGCCGCCGCGGATGCGGAGTTGGTCCATGTGTGAGCGGCTGCGCGAGTCGCGTCAGGCCGGCAGGTCAGGGTCTGTTGGCTGGTATTCGGCGGGCGTGAGCGTCTTCATCGACAGCGCGTGGATCTGCTCGCGCATGCTGTCGCCGAGGGCGCCTGGTAGACGCGCTGGTGTCGGGCGATGCGGCTCGTGCCCTCGAATTCGGCGGAGACGATGGTGGCGAAGAAATGGCGCCCGTCGCCTTCGACCTCGACGTGCTCGCAGGCGAGGCCGTCGGCGATGAAGCGCTGGATGTCGTCGGGGTCGGGATCGGCCATCGGCCCGATTATCGCGCCCGCCGCGGCAGGCGCTGCCGCTCAGTGGCGGATCTTGTAGCCGATCTGCAAGCAGGTGCAGGCACAGCGCCGCAGACCACCGCCAGGCTGGCGCCCACCACCGCCAGGCTGAGCCAGGGCGAGACGTCGCTGGTGCCGAAGAAGCCGTGGCGGAAGCCGTCGATCATGTAGAAGAACGGGTTCAGGTGGCTCACCGCCTGCCAGACCGGCGGCAGCGAGTGCACCGAGTAGAAGACGCCCGGACAGGAACGTCATCGGCATGATGATGAAGTTCTGGAAGGCGGCGATCTGGTCGAACTTCTCGGCCCAGAGGCCGGCGATCAGGCCGAGCGCGCCCATCAGCGCCGCGCCCGAGCAGCGCGAAGACGACGATCCAGAGCGGCTTGGCGAGCGTGCAGCGGCGCGAACCAGATCGTCACCACGCAGCACGCCCAGTGCCGACCGCGACGCCGCGCACGACCGAGGCGCCCACGTAGGCCAGCGAACCAGGCCCAGTGCGACAGCGGCGCGACCAGCAGGAACACCAGGTTGCCGGTGATCTTGCTCTGGATCAGCGACGAGCTCGATGTTGGCGAACGCGTTCTGCAGCACGCTCATCATCACCAGCCCGGGGATCAGGAAGCTGGTGTAGCCGACCGCGCCGAACACCGTGACGCGGCCCTCGAGCACGTGGCCGAAGATCAGCAGGTAGAGCACCGCCGTCAGCACCGGCGCGGCGACGGTCTGGAAGCTCACCTTCCAGAAGCGCAGCACCTCCTTGTAGAGCAGCGTGCGGGTGCCGGCGAAGAGGCCGGTCTGCGGCCTCGCGGCGCACCGCGGTCATGTCAGCCTCCGCGCTCCGCTGCGGCATCGCTGGACGCCACGCTCGGCCGACCCGCGCGCGGCGTCTCGCCCGCATGATCTCGATGAACACGTCCTCGAGGTCGGCGCGGCCGATCTCGAGGTCCTCAGGCTCGCAGCCGGCGGCGTGCAGCGACGGCGAGGATCGACTCGACCTCGCGCGCGTCGTGCGCCGTGATCTGCACGATCGCGGCCGGTGACGCGGGCGTTGGCCGCGAGCGCCGGCGGCAGCGGCGTGTCGAGCTTGAAGCGCAGCATCGTGCTGGCGGTGCCCGGCGAGCAGCGCCGAGGTGCGGTCGAGCGCGACGACCCGGCCCTGCTTCAGCATCGCGATGCGCGCCGCACAGCGCCTCGGCCTCCTCGAGGTAGTGCGTCGTCAGCAGCACCGTGTGGCCTTCCTTGTTGAGGCGGGCGACGAACTGCCAGAGCGTCTGGCGCAGCTCGACGTCGACGCCGGCGGTCGGCTCGTCGAGCACGATCACCGGCGGCCGGTGCACCAGCGCCTGCGCCACCAGCACGCGCCGCTTCATGCCGCCCGAGAGCTGGCGCATGTTGGCGTCGGCCTTGTCGGCCAGGCCGAGGTTGGCGAGCAGCTCGTCGATCCAGGCGTCGTTGTCGTGCACGCCGAAGTAGCCGCTCTGGATGCGCAGCGCCTCGCGCACGCTGAAGAACGGGTCGAACACCAGCTCCTGCGGCACGATGCCGAGCTGCGCGCGCGCCGCCGCGTAGTCGGCGACGACGTCGTGGCCGAGCACGCGCGACCGTGCCGGCGGTGGCCCGCGCCAGGCCGGCGAGGATGCTGATCAGCGTCGTCTTGCCGGCGCCGTTCGGGCCGAGCAGGCCGAAGAACTCGCCCTGCTCGATGTCGAAGCTGACGTCGTCGAGCGCCCGACCGCGCCGCGCGCCGCGGCGTAGGTCTTGGCGACGTTGACGAAACGCGATGGCCGGCATGAGGGCGGCGATTGTAGGCAGCGCCGGCCGTTCGCTGCCGCGGCGCGGCTGGGGCGCGAACCGATTGGACGCCGGAAGGCCGGTGCTAGATTGCTCCGAGCCGATGGCCACGCAGACGAAGAAGCCGCGCGCGCACCGCCGAGCGCATCCTCGACAGCCACGCTCGACCTCTTCAACCGCCTCGGCGAGCCGAACGTCTCGACGACGCTGATCTCGGCCGAGCTCGGCATCAGCCCGGGCAACCTGTACTACCACTACCCGGCCAAGGAAGAGCTGATCACCAAGCTGTTCGACCGCTACGACGCGGCGCTCACCGAGCTGCTGCGCGCCGCCGACGAGCGTCGGCCGACGTCGAGGACGCGTGGCTGTTCTTCCACATGCTGTTCGAGCTGATCTGGCCGTACCGCTTCCTCTACCGCGACCTCAACGACCTGCTCTCGAACAACCGCAAGCTCGAGACCCACTTCCAGTTCGTCCTGCAGCGCAAGACGCGCGCGGTGCAGGCGGTGCTCGACGGCATCGGCCGCGGCAGCGGCGCTGCGCATCGACGGCGCGCGACGCCGAGCCGGTGGCCACCGCGATGGTGCGTCGTGCTCACCTACTGGCTGAGCTTCGAGTACGTGCGCGACCCGCGCAGCGCGCTCGAGCCCGAGAGCGCCGGCGCGGCGCTGCTGCGCGGCGCCTTCCACGTGCTGAGCCTGCTGCTGCCCTACCTCGACGAAGACCAGCGCGGCAGCACCTGCACTCGCCCTCGCCTCACGCTACACTGGCGACCGACCTGAGGAGACTCGACCATGGCCAAATGGACCGCCTTTCCGCACGCCGCCGACGCCTACACCTACGACGCCGGCGCCCTGAAGAAGAAGTGGGCGCGCCTGCACGCCGGCGACGCCGAGCCGCTGCCGAAGGACGACACGGTGCTCGCCGCCTGGGCGCTGTTCCACGCCGGCGCAGTTCCAGAAGGCGACCGAGGCCGGGCTGAAGGCGCACGCCGCCGGCGTGAGCGGCGCGCATGACGGTCGCCAACAAGGCGCAGGCGATCTACGCGACCTACCTCGAGAAGCAGCGAGAAGACCAAGCTCGCGCTGCTCTATTCGAGGTCGCCGAGCGCGCCGAGAGCGCGCACCGCGAGGAGACCGAAGGACGCCAACGCCTGGTACTGCATGGCCTACGCGCTCGGCCGCTACAGCCAGGGCATCAGCATCGCCAAGGCGCTGGCGCAGGGGCTCGGGCGCGAAGGTGAAGAACGCGCTCGAGACGACGATCAAGCTCGCGCCCGAAGCACGCCGACGCGCACATCGCGCTCGGCGCCTTCCACGCCGAGGTCATCGACAAGGTCGGCTCGCTGCTCGGCCGCACGCAGGGCGCGAGCAAGGACGCCGGCCTGGCGCAGCTACAAGACCGCGCTCAAGCTCAACCCGAGCTCGGCGATCGCGATGGTCGAGTACGCGAACGGGCTGGTGATGCTCGAGGGCGACAAGCGGATGAAGGAAGCGACCAAGCTGTACGAGGACGCCGCCGCGTGCGAGCCGCTCGACGCCATGGAGCGGCTCGACGTGGAAATGGCGAAGGCCGAGCCAGCGACCGAGCGACGCGGGCGGCAGTGTCCGGGCGGCGTGCCCCGCCGGAGTGGCGTTCGCGAAGGCCCTGTGAGTCCGCGCGCCAAGGGCGAGCGCACCGAGGCGATACTCGATCGGGCGGCTTCGCTGGAAGCACGACCGCACTTCGACGTGTCCCGCTTTCCGCGGATCCTGGGTGCGACTCTGCGCACTCTGGATGGCGTAAGGAGTCGCTTCTTCGAGGCGGCCGGTGACCGGCACCCAGGTGTTTACCAGCCATTACGCAATGCGGCACCGACCTGAGCCGAGATCCATCGCCCCGGGGCTGCGGAGGAAAGCACGCTGCGGTTCGTCGGTCGCTGCGCATTGCGAATGCCCGGTACCTGCCGCGGCGAGGCGGATCGCGCTCCGATACGGCGGGCTGCCGGTTGAAGTGGAGACGAGAAGGCTCAGCGTCGCTGGGGCGCCTCACTGCGATGATCGTCGGTGGGCGGCGAGGCTGCGCCGTGACTCGTTGCGTTCCGATGCCCCTGCGCTACGCTCGACGCGCGTCAGGCGCAGGCTGGAACGTTCCCACGGGATTGCCGGACCGGTCTTCCGATCAGGATCTCGATCCGGCCGCCCCGGCCTGCGACGACGTCGATTGCGAGAAACGAGCTCCGCGTTCTTCCGGGATTCGATGTCGTTCTCGAGGTGGCTGCTCTGACACGATGATCCGGCTTCCAGCCGCCCGGTTCAGGCCATCCTGCCGCAGTCCGGCATCGGTTGCGAACGCGCGCCTCGGGGCCAGCATTGGGCGGACTCAACCCGAGCTCGCACGTGTTGTCTCGCGGAGAGGATCGCGAAGTGCAGGCCTGACCGAGCAGTCGGCCTCGAAGCCCCGGATTCAGACCGGCTAGAACTCCGACTGCGGACGTCCTTCGTTCACGATGTGGCGAACCACCGGCGCGTTCGAGTCTTCATGGTGACATCTCCTTCCTGCGTCCTGAAGGCGGCGGGTCGCGACAAGACGGATTAGGGCAATCCACTCGTGCCTCTCCCGAGGGCGATGTCCGACAGGCGAGCGCCTCACCCAGATCGGCCTTCCGTGGACCGTGATCCGCCCAGTGCACGGGCGACGGCGCTGCTGATATCGAACGTAGAGGGAACACCACGGCGCTGAAGAACCGCTGGCGTCTATCCACTGCAGCGGCCCTGTGCCGCTCAACTCCATGGCGGCGCTCCTCGGCATCGCGCCGCCTGCCGCACGGCCCGTCGAGCTGCTTGCGCGCGACATCCCGCGCTCAGCCCCTGGTCCCAGCGCCCACGGCAGCATCATCGACGACCAGCAGCAGCTTCTCGAACTCGGGCTCGAAGCGGTCGACGATCGCCTGCGGATCCGGGCACAGCGCCTCGTCGGTGATCAGCGCCGAACTGCACGCCGCCGCCGTACGAGAGGATGCTGACGCCGACGCCGATGTCGCCCGAGGCCGGCACCCAGAACATCGTCTGGCGTCAGCGTCGCGCCGCAGAACTGCAGCGGCACGCCGGGGCCGGGCACGTTGGTCATGACCGCCGTCGCCTTCTTCGCGAACAGGCCGAGGATCGCGTCCTGCAGCGGCTTGGCGAGCTGGCCGGCGACCGCCAGCACCGCGAAGGCGAGCAGCGGCTGGTAGCTCGCCTTCAGCGCGTTCATGCGCGCGCGCACCGCGTAGACGCGCTCGACCGGGTTGTCGATGCCGATCGGCAGCACCAGCGGCGCCAGGCCGAAGCGGTTGCCGAGCTTCCAGGCCTGGTCGAGCGGCCGCAGGTTGACCGGCACCATGGCGCGGATCTCCTTGCCCGTCGGGATCGTCGCCCTGCTCGCGCAGCCAGTCGCCGATCGCGCCGGCGACCGCAGGCGAGCAGCACGTCGTTGATCGAGCAGCCGAGCGCCTTGCCGATCGCCTTCACCTGCGTCGAGCGGATCGGCTCGCCCCAGGCGACGCGCTTGTCGCCGCTCGGCTTGCCCTTCAGCAGCGTCGGCGAGTCGTCGGCCATCAGCGCCATCGCGGCGACGTCGCCCAGCACCTTGGCGCGCGGTGCGCGCGTCGTCGATCGAGCCGGCGAGCCCCTGCTGCGGATCGGCGAGCACCTCGAGCGACGCGGCGATCGCCGCCTCGACCAGCTCGGCCGCCTTGGCCGAGAGGCCGCCGAGCGGCTTGAGCACCGCCTCGGACGAGCCAGTCGGCGCCGTCGCCGTCGGCGCTCGGCGTCGCGCGGCGCTGCGCGCCGGCGGGTCGCTGCCGCCGTCGGTGATCGTCATCATCACCGAGATCAGCGCGATGCCGTCGCCGATGCAGTGGTGCACGCGGGCGATCAGGGCGCTGCCGCCTTCGTAGCCGTCGATCAGGTGGAACTGCCAGAGCGGCCGGTCGGGATCGAGCGGCGTCGCTCGCCAGCTCGCCGACGCGCGCCTGCAGCGCCGTCGCGCTCGCTCTGGCCCTTGGCGCGCTTGCAGCTTCTGCGCGCACGACGTGACGATGGATGTCGAAGCTCTCGTCCTCGCACCCAGTACGCGGCGCCGGTCGCGTCGCGCACCACCGCCTGGCGGAAGCGCTCGTACTTCAGCAGCTTCTCGGCGACGCGCTCGCACAGCGTCTCGTAGGCGATCGCCGGCTGCAGCAGCCAGACGCCGACGATCATCATCAGGTTGACGTCGTTGTCCATGCGCAGCCACGCGGTGTCCACGCGCGACATGCGCTCTCGGGCGGCGGCGGGCATCGTCGTCGTCGGCCGGCGTTGCGGCGCGTTGCGAAGGGTGCCCAAGATGCTGGGTAACATCGGCGCGCGTCAATCGCGACTTTCACCCAACGACTCAACGGAGACCCGTGATGGCAGACCTCAAGGCGCAGTTCGAGCAAGCGGTGGCCGAGTCGAAGAGCCTGCCGGAAAAGCCCGACAACATGACGCTGCTGAAGCTCTACGCGCTCTACAAGCAGGCCTCGAGCGGCGATGCCGAGGGCAAGCGCCCCGGCTTCGGCGACATGGTCGGGCGGGCCAAGTGGGACGCGTGGAACGAGCCTCAAGGGCAGAGTCGGGCGACGAGGCGATGCAGGATACGTCGACCTGATCGAGTCGCTCAAGTGAGCCCGCCCGCGGCACCCGGCCGCAGCGCCGCTACTACTTCGGCGCGCCTCCTTGCGACCGAAGACGCGGCGACACCGAGCACGCCGCCGAGGACGATCGCGCCGGCGACGATGCCGATCAGGCCGTCGAGCAGCATCGTCACCAGCACCTTCGAGCACGCCGCCGATGCCGGCAACCGCGCCCGGCGCCGGCGGCGACCGGCCTCGATCGCGTGATGGGCCGGCGGGACGCCGTGGACTGAGGATGCCGCCGCCGACCAGGAACATGGCCGCGGTGCCGACGATCGTGAGCAGCTCTCATCAGCAGCGGCGCGCCGGCGAGGACGGCCCGGCCGACGCTCCGGGAAAACGCGTCGGCGCGGCGGGTGAGCGCGAGGCCGCCGTCGTCGAGCTTGACGATCGCGGCGACGAAGCCGTAGACGCCCACCGTCATGATCACGGCGATGCTCGCCAGCACGGCGAACTGCCGCACCAGCGACTCGGTCGCGACCGTGCCCAGGGTGATGGCGATGATCTCGGCCGAGAGGACGAAATCGGTGCGGATCGCGCCCTTGATCTTGTCCTTCTCCAGCGCCGCCATGTCGACCTGCGCGTCGAGCAGCGCGTCAGCGAGCTCGGCGACGCGCGCGGCGTCTTCCTCGGGGCTGTGCAGGAACCGTGCGCGAGCTTCTCGAAGCCTTCGTAAGCAGAGGAAGGCGCCGCCGATCATCAGCAGCGGCGTCACCAGCGCACGGCGCGAAGGCGCTGATCGCCAGGGCCGAAGGCACCAGGATCGCCTTGTTGATCAGCGAGCCCTTGGCCACCGCCCACACCACCGGAAGCTCGCGCTCGGCCTTGACGCCGGCGACCTGCTGCGCGTTGAGGGCGAGGTCGTCGCCGAGGACGCCGGCCGTCTTCTGGGCGGCGACCTTGGTCATCACCGACGACGTCGTCGAGGATGGTGGCGACGTCGTCGAGCAGGGCGAGCAGGCTGGAGGCCATCGATGGTTGCCGGGAGATGAAAGTGCAACGGGAGCGGCGGCCGCGCCGCCTGCGGCTACTTCTTCCTCGCCGCCGGCCTGGCCTTCGCCGCCGGCCTTCTTCTTCGCGGCGGGAGCCAGCAGGCGCATCGAGATAGCCCTCGATCTCGGTCTCGATCTTGCCGCGGAAGACACCGAGCAGGAAGCCGAGCTTGGCATCGAGCTCGAACGCGTCGGCAGTGACGACCAGCTTGCCGTCGACGCCGGCGCGCCTGAACTCGACGACGTCGCTGTCCTCGCCTTCGATCACGGTGCACTCCATGCCGAACTTCTCCTCGACGGTCTCGGCCCACTTCCAGGCGGTCTTGCGCGCCTTGGCGAGGCCGAGGGCGTGGCTGCGGTGGATGTGGATGTCGGCCATGATCGGGTTCCTCCGAGGTGGATGATCGATCGAGTCTTCGTCGTTCGTGTTCGTTTCAGGGCGCGAGCGCGGCGTGCCGCTCGACCGTCGGCAAGCGCCGCGAGCCGCCGGACCTCGGCGTAGAAGCGCGGAAAGTCGCGGCCTTCGCGCTCGAACAGCCGCTCGAACGCCGGCACCAGCGCGGTGTAGCTGGCGAGCACGCCGAACGAGGCATTGTTGGCCTCGGCGAACCAGCGGTCGTAGCCCGCGTAGCCGCCCCAGGCGCCGGCCTTCAGCGCCGCGTAGTCGGCGCGCAGTCGCGCCAGCAGCGCGGCCTTGCGCTCGCGCCGCGCGGCCTCGGGCGCATCGCTCTTGTACAGCGCCGCCAGCTCGTCGCGGTAGCGCGTGGTGAGCGCGCGAAAGTCGGCGCGGCGCGCCTCGCCGCGCGGCGTAGTCGAGCCGCGCGCCTGGGCGTTTTCGCGCGTCGGCCGAGCCAGCGCTCGGCGCCGATCTTCTCGACCGTGCTCGGCGAACGATTCGTTGAACACGCGTGTCGCCCGGCGCGAACGCGACCTGGTGCGCGAGCTCGTGGAAGATCAGCCGCGCGAGATCGCCTTCGGGATAGTCGATGAAGGTGTTGAGCAGCGGGTCGGCCGAGCCAGTCGGCGGCCGGCAGCTTGCCGAGCGTCGAATACGCCGGCACCGGATAGACGGAGACGTCGAGCTTCTCCTGCGCCGCAGCGTCGGCGGCGAAGGCGTCGGCCTCGGCGCGCGTCGTAGTAGCCGCGGTAGCCGACGCAGCCGACGACGGCGAAGCACCAGGTCTTCAGCGTCACGAGCGAGAGCTCGGGCGCGGCGACCACGTTCCAGACCGCGGCGCCGCGCTTCAGGTCGGCGTAGCGGCGGTAGCTCGGCGTTGTCGGGCTCGCCGAGCTCGGCGACCGGCGAAGTCGCGGATCCGCTGCGCGCAGCTCGAGGCGGTCCTTGAGCCGCGGCGGCGTCGCGGGTCGGCCAGCCACTCGCGGCACCGGACGCGCCGCCTGGACCAGATCGCGAGATGGCCCGTCGACCGACTGCGCGTAGTAGCCGATCGTCGCAGCAGCCCGACGTCAGGCAGACCGTGGCGCCGGCGGCAGGCATCGCCGCGACGCAGGCCGCCGAGGCCGAGGCTCGCCATCCGCCAGCCGCGCTTCACCGCGACCGGTGCGCGGTCGCCGGCTCGACCTCGACCAGGCAGTCGTAGAAGCTCGGCGCGCGGCCGATGTCGGTCGAGCCGCTGGTGCGTCAGCTCGTTGACGTTGCGTGCCGTCGCGCGCCGAGCTTGCGCCACCAGACGCCCAGGCCGTTGACGACGCCCGGCCGCGCGCGCGCGCCTGACGACCGCCTTGCACACGGTAGCTCGCCGCGGTCGTTGAAGATCGCGCACCATCTGCCCGACGGCGATGCCGCGCGCGCGCGGCGTCGTCGGCATGCGATCTCGAGCACCGGCTCGCCCTCGATGTCGCGCAGGCTCGTGACGTTGACGAAGCTCGAGTTGAGGAAGTTGCGCGCCGGCGGCGAGATCATCGCGAGCGGGAAGCGCGCCGCGAGCTCGGGCGTGCTCGCCGCCGATTCGTAGTTCGGCACGTGGTCGGGCACGCCGAGGCCGGGCGCGTCGATCAGGCACTTGCCGCTCGGCGTCGGGAAGCCGCCGTCGGCGAACGGCGCCTCGGCGATCGGCAGCTTGACGCCAGCCGTCGCGCGCAGCGGCGTCGAAGTCGACGCCGACCGCGCCGCCGGCTTGAACGCGATGCGCGCGAGCGTCTTCGTCGCTCGTCGGCGAAGCACGGCGTCGTCGAAGCCCATGCGCCGCCGCGAGCGCGCGGAAAGATCTGCGTGTTCGGCCTGGCCTCGCCGAGCGGCGCGATCGCCGGCTCGTTGATCAGCGCGTAGGTGTGGCCGTAGCTCGGTGTGCACGTCGAGGTGCTCGAGCTGGGTCGTCGCCGGCAGCACGTAGTCGGCGAGGTCGGCGGTGTCGGTCATGAAGTGCTCGAGCACGACGGTGAACAGGTCGTCGCGCGCGAAGCCGCGCGCCGACCTTGCGGCGACTCGGGCGCGACCGCGACCGGGTTGCTGTTGTAGACGACCAGCGCCTCGATCTTCGGGCCGAAGCGCGTGCCGTCGGCGAGGACCTCGCCGCTCGCGCAGCAGGTCGTCGCCGATCGTGCTCATGTTGATCGTGCGCGGCCGGCGCCCGCCGAGCAGGTCGGGCGCTGCAGCGCGGCGTCGTCGCGCGCGTGCGGAACCAGCCCGAGCTCGACAGCAGCAGGCCGCCGGCCCGATGCCGCCACGCGCCGACGAGGCACGGCAGGATCGCGATCAGCCGCACCGCGTTGCCGCCGCCGCGCACGCGCTGCATGCCGTAGTTGAGGCGGATCGCGGCCGGCCGCGTCGTGCCGTAGTCGCGCGCCAGCGACGCGCACCTCGTCGGCGTCGATGCCGCAGATCTGCGCGCCGCGCTCCGGCGGCCACTGCGAGCGCGCGCTCGCGCAGCGCCGGCCAGCCGTCGGTGTGGCGCGTCGATGTAGTCGTGGTCGAGCCAGTCGTTGACGATCAGCTCGTGCATCACGCCGAGCGCGAGCGCGCCGTCGGTGCCGGGCAGCAGCGCGATGTGCTGGTGGCACTTGCTCGGCCGTCTCGGTGCGCGCGCGGGTCGATGCAGACCAGCTTCGCGCCGGCGCGCTTGGCCTGCTGCGCGTAGGTCCAGAAGTGCAGGTTCGAGGCGATCGAGTTGCTGCCCCAGATGACGATCAGCCGGCTCTCGGCGTAGTGCTCGACGTGCATGCCGACCTTGCGCGCCGTAGGTCGCCGCCAGCGCCTCGCCGCCGGCCGACGAGCAGATCGTGCGGTCGAGCAGCGACGCGCCGAGCCGGTGGAAGAAGCGCGCCGCCATGCTCTCGCCCTGCACCAGGCCCATCGTGCCGGCGTAGCTGTAGGGCACGATCGCCTCGCGGGTCGCGCGCGGCGATCGCGTCGCAGGCGCGCGGCGATGTCGGTCGAGCGCCTCGTCCCAGCTCACCGGCACGAACTGGCCGCTGCCCTTCGGGCCGACGCGCTTGCAGCGGATGCAGCACGCGGCTCGTGGTGATACGTGCGCTCGGTGTAGCGCGACACCTTCGTGCACAGCGCGCCGTGCGTCGGCGGATGCGTCGGGGTCGCCCTGCACCTTGACCGCGCGGCCGTCCTCGACCGTGACGCAGCATGGCGCAGGTGTCGGGACAGTCGTGCGGACAGGCGGCGCCGGACGAAGGTCGTGGTCATGCGCGAAACTATGGCACAGGCAGGGACTCAGCTGCCCCGGACCGTCGGCGTGCGACCAGGCTGCCGGCACGCGACCGCTAAGACTGGCTTCCTCCGACAGCGACGCCCCGCGGTGACGCCGCCCCCGGAGCCCGCCATGCAAGTCATCGAATCCATCCTCGCCGACGCGGCGCAGATCGCCGCGCTGCGCCGCGACATCCACGCCCATCCCGAGCTCTGCTTCGAGGAGCAGCGCACCGCCGACCTGATCGCCAAGCAGCTCACCGACTGGGGCATCCCGATCCACCGCGGCATGGGCACGACCGGCGTCGTCGCGATCCTGAAGAACGGCACGCAGCGATCGCGCCGTCGGCCTGCGCGCCGACATCGACGCGCTGCCGATGACCGAGCACAACACGTTCGCGCACGCGAGCACAGCACGCCGGCAAGATGCACGCCTGCGGCCACGACGGCCACACCGCGATGCTGCTCGGCCGCCGCCAAGCACCTGGCGAAGCACCGCAACTACGACGGCACCGTCTACCTCGATCTTCCAGCCGGCCGAGGAAGGCGGCGGCGGCGCGCGCGAGATGATCGAAGGACGGCCTGTTCGAGAAGTTCCCGATGGAGGCGGTGTTCGGCGCGCACAACTGGCCGGGCATGGAGGTCGGCCAGTTCGCGCTCGAAGAGCGGCCCGGCGTTCGCGTCGAGCAACGAGTTCAGGATCACGATCCGCGGCAAGGGCTCGCACGCGGCGATGCCGCACAACGGCATCGACCCGGTGCCGGTGGCCTGCCAGATGGTGCAGGCGTTCCAGACCATCATCACGCCGCAACAAGCGGCCGATCGACGCCGGCGTGATCTCGGTGACGATGATCCACGCCGGCGAGGCGACCAACGTCGTGCCCGACAGCTGCGAGATCCAGGGCACGGTGCGCACCTTCACGCTCGAGGTGCTCGACCTGATCGAGAGGCGCATGAAGGAGATCGCCGAGCACACCTGCGCCGCGTTCGGCGCCGAGTGCGAGTTCGAGTTCACGCGCAACTACCCGCCGACGATCAACCATCCGGCCGAGACCGAGTTCGCGCGCCAGCGTGATGACCGAGATGGTCGGCGCCGACAACGTGCACGAGTTCGAGCCGACGATGGGCGCCGAGGACTTCAGCTACTTCCTGCTCGAGAAGCCCGGCTGCTACTTCCTGATCGGCAACGGCGACGGCAGCGCACCGCGAAGGCGGCCACGGCATGGGCCCGTGCATGCTGCACAACCCGAGCTACGACTTCAACGACGAGCTGATCCCGCTCGGCGCGACTCGCTCTGGGTGCGCCTGGCCGAAGCCTGGCTGGCGCAGCCGACGCTGAACGCGCCGATGAGCGCCGGCCGCGCTTCGTTCTCGCAGAGCTACGCCGAGGCGCGCGACAAGTTCTTCGCCGCCGCCGCGCGGCCGCGCGGCCTCGGCGTCGAGATCGCATGTCCATCCGCTGCTCGGGCGCGACGGCGAGATGCTGGCGATGGACGTCGCCCGCGACGGCCCGCGCGACGCCGAAGTCGCTGCTCGTCGTCAGCAGCGCCTGCCACGGCGTCGAGGGCTTCTGCGGCTCGGGCGTGCAGGTCGCGCTGCTGCGACGACGCGGCACTGGCACGCAGGCCGGCACGGCGCCGGCGTCGCCGTGCTCTACGTCCACGCGCCTCAACCCGTACGGCTTCTCGTGGTGGCGGCGGACGACGCACGAGAACGTCGACCTGAACCGCAACTTCCGCGACTTCACGCCGAGCCGCTGCCGCGCAACGCCGCGCTACGACGAGCTCGCCGCGCTGCTCGTGCCTGACGACCTGGCCGCCGGACGCGGCGACGGTCGACGCGCATCGAGCCGCTTCGTCGCCGAGCACGGCGACGCAGCGCGCTGCAGCAGGCCATCTCGGGCGGCCAGTACCACCATCCCGACGGCCTGTTCTACGGCGGCCGCAGCCGACCTGGAGCCAGCACGACGCTGCGCCAGGTGCTGCGCGACCACGGCACGCGCTGCGAGCGGCTCGGCCTGGATCGACCTGCACACCGGCCTCGGCCCGAGCGGCCACGGCGAGCGCATCTTCGCCTGCCGCGACGACGCCGCCGCGCTACGCGCGCGCCAGGCCTGGTGGGGCGACGTCACGTCGATCTACGACGGCTCGTCGACCTCGGCGCTGCTGACCGGGCTGATGTGGCTCGCCGCCTACGAGGAATGCGCCGCAGGCCGAGTACACCGGCATCGCGCTCGAGTACGGCACCGCTGCCGCAGCCCGAGGTGATGCACGCGCTGCGCGCCGACCAGTGGCTCGAGAACCATCCCGGAGGCCGACGACGCGACCGCGCGCGCGCGATCAAGCAGCAGATGCGCGACGCCTTCTACACCGACACCGACGCGTGGAAGGACAGAATCGTCGAGCAGGCGGTCGACGCCGCGTACGGCGCCGGTCCGGGGCCTCGCCGCCGACGGCGACTGAGGCCACCATGAGCATCGGCCACCGCAGGGCCGTGCGACCGCGGCGTTGCCTCACGCCGTCGCCGCGCGGCCGGCCGGCGCGAAGCCGACGGCCCATCCGACCGGCACGCTCGCCGCGACCATCCTCGGCTCGAGCCTCGCCTTCATCGACGGCTCGGTCGTCAACGTCGCCCTGCCGGCGATCGAGCCGCGACCTCGGCGTCGCGCGCGCGGCGACGTCGATCGCTGGCTCGATCAACGCCTACCTGCTGCCGGTCGGCGCGCTGGTGCTGCTCGGCGGCGTCGCCGGCGACCGCTGGGGCAGGAAGCGCATGTTCCTCGCCGGCATGGCGCTGTTCACGCTCGCCTCGCTCGCCTGCGCGCCTGGCGCCGGGCTTCGGCCTGGCTGCTCGCCGCGCCGCGCCGCTGCAAGGCCTCGGCGCCGCGCTTCATGATGCCGGCGAGCCTGCGCCCTGATCGGCGCCGCGTTCAGCGGCGAAGCGCGCGGCCGCGCGGTCGGCACCTGGGCTGCGGCCGGCGCCGATCACCTCCGCGCTCGGTCCGCTCGCCGGCGGCTGGCTGGTCGACGTCGTCGGCTGGCGCCCGATCTTCCTCATCAACCTGCCGATCGCCGCTCGCTCGCCGGCGTGGCTCGCCTGGCGCTACGTCGAGGAGAGCCGAAGCCGCGACGCGACGCGCTCGATGGCGGCGGCGCGCTGCTCGCGACCGTCGGCCTCGGCGGCACTGACGCTACGGCCTCACGGTGCTCGCCGCCGCACGGGATCGGCGACGGCGGTGGCGAGCGCGAGCGCGCGCCGTCGCGCGCGCTGTCGCCGACGGTCGGCGGTCGCCGCTTCGGCGGCCGGCGCGGTCGCTGCTGGTCGCCTTCGTCCTGCTCGAGGCGCCGGCCTCGGCGGCCGGGCGATGATGCCGCTCGCAGCTGTTCGGCACGCGCAGCTTCGTCGGCGTCACCCTCCTCACGCTCTTCCTGTACGCGGCCCTGAGCGGGCTGTTCGTGCTCCTGCCGTTTCTCCTGATCGGTGTCGGCGGCTACTCGACCACCGCCGCCGGGGCGGCGCTGCTGCCGCCGCTGCCGGTGGCGATGGGCCTGGGCTCGCGCGCCGCCGGGCGGCTGGCCGAGCGCACCGGCGCGCGCCTGCTGCTGACCGTCGGGCCGATGCATCGCGCGCCGCCGGCTTCGCGCTCTTCCTGCGCGTCGACGTCGGCCGGCTGGACTACTGCGAGCGTGCTGCTGCCGGCGCTCGCGGTCGTCGCCGTCGGCCTCACGCTCAGCGTCGCGCCGCTCACGCGCGGCGGTGATGGCCGCGGTCGACGCGGCGCACGTCGGCTCGGCATCCGGCGTCAACAACGCGGTCGCCCGGGTGGCCGGCCTGCTTGCGCACGGCGCTGCTCGGCTTCGTGCTCGCCGGCGACGCGAAGGGCGAAGCCTTCGTCGCCGGCTTCCATGCCGCCGTCGATGCGCGGCCTGCGTGCTGGCGCTGCTCGCTGGCCTTTCGGCGTTCGCGCGTGGTCGAGCGCTGCAGACGACGCCGCAGGCCGGCGATCGAAGCGTGGCGATCGCCGCTGAGGTCGAAGGCGACGCGGCCTGGGGCGCGATGCGCGGGCCTGCGGGCGGCGGAGCCTCCGCGGCGACCCGGAACGCAGGCACCGGGCGCTGGAAGCCCCTTCAGGACGAGCTCGCCGCGCGGCTCGACGGCGATCTGGCCATCGAGCAGACCGCATGACCCGCTGCGACACCAGGATCTCGCCGCCGTGCGCCTCGCCGCACAGGCGCGCCGCCAGGTTGGTGACGGTGCCGATCGCGCCGTAGTCGATCCGCCCTGGAAAGCCGATCGCCGCCGATCGTCGCGAAGCCCTGGGCGATGCCGACGCCCATGCTGCAGCTCGTAGCCGCGCTTGCGTCCACCGCCACCGAGCAGCCGCTCGACCTCGCGCTGCATGCGCCAGCGCCATGCGCACGGCGCGCTGCGCCGGATCGGCGACCGGCACCGGGTCGTTGAAGAAGATCATGATGCCGTCGCCGGCGAAGCGCTCGAGCGTGCCTTCGTGCTCCATGACCAGCGCGGCCGATCGCGGCGTGGTACTTCGCCGAGCACCGCCATCACCTCCTCCGGGTCGGCGGTTCTCGGTGAAGGCGGTGAAGCCGCGCAGGTCGAGGAAGACGACCGTGATCTCGCGGCGGTGGCTCTTCAGCGGATCGTCGGCGCCGCCGGCGACGATCAGCTCGGCGAGCTGCGGCGAGAAGAAGCGCTTCAGCCGGCCGACCCTCTCGAGCTGGCGCACGCCGTCGGCGACGCGCTGCTCGAGCGTTCGGTTGAGCTCGGCGAGCTCGCGCTTCTGGCGCAGCACCTCGTCGTAGAGCGACTTGATGCGCAGCAGCGAGCGCACCCGCGCCAGCAGCTCGGCTCTGGCTGACCGGCTTGCTGAGGAAGTCGTCGGCGCCGGCGTCCAGGCCCTTGGCGCGCTCCTCGGCCGGGTCGAGCGCGGTGACGAGCACGACCGGCAGCATCGCCTGCGCCGGGTCGGCGCGGATCGCGCGGCAGACGTCGTAGCCGCTCATGCCCGGCATCATCACGTCGAGCAGGACGAGGTCCGGCGGCTCGGCGGCGAGCGCGCGCCAGCGCCTCGGCGCCGGAGGTCGCGGTGCAGGTGCGGTAGCCCTTCACCGTCGAGCAGGTCGGCGAGCAGCTTGACGTTCAGCGCGACGTCGTCGACGACGAGGATCTTCGCCGCCGGGCCGGCGGGCGGTGCTCACTGGATGACCTCGTCGGCGCGCTGCAGCAGCGACTGCGGCATCGGCGATGCCGAGCGCGTGCGCGGTCTTCAGGTTGACGCTGAGGCGGAACTTGGTCGGCCGCTCGATCGGCAGGTCGCCGGACGCGCGCCCTTCGAGGATCCTGTCCATCAGCAGCAGGGCGAGCGGCGGACCAGGTCGTCGAGGTCGGCGCCGTAGCCGAGCAGGTAGCCCGCCTGCGCCTCCTCGCGACGACTCGCCGATCGGTCGGCAATGCCGCGCTTCGCCGCGAGCGCGGCGACGCGATCGCGATGCGGCCACATCGCGATCGGGTACGAGCGCCTGCGCGCTGCCGCGCCGCGCGCGCTGCGAATGCGCGCCGCGAGGTCCGTCGGCGCCAGTGGACCTCGAGCACCTGCGATCTGCAGCGCCGAGCGGCGCGCGCCGGCCTCGGTCTCGCGCAGCACGTCGGCGAGCGTCGACCACCTCGACCGGATCGATGATGACGCGCGACCCGGTTGCAGCGTCGGGCAGCGCCTCCTTCAGCAGCTCGAGCCGCTTCGGGCCGAGCTCGGGGAAGGTGAACGTGAGGCCCGGTGACGTTGCCGCCCGGGCGCGCGAGGCTCTTGCGCCCAGCCCTCGCGGACCGGGTCGCTGCCCGACACGGTGACGATCGGGATCGTCGTCGTCGCCTTGCGCGCCGCCTCGCGCGCGGCTGGCCGCCGGCGAGGATCGACGTCGACCCTCAGGCGCACCAGCTCCTCGGCCATCGCCGCCAGCCGCGTCCGGCTGGCCGTCGGCGTAGCGACGCTCGATGACGATGTTCTGGCCCTCGACGTAGCCGGCCTCGCGCAAGGTCCGCTGGCGAAACGCCCGCCTCGGTCGGGTCGGGACTGCGCCGCCGTCGGCGCCGCGAAGAACGAGAGCAGCCGATCGCGCGGCCACGCCGGCGCGGGGCTGGGCGCTCGGCGCCGCGACCGGCAGCGAGCGCGAGCCCGGCGACGACGCGAGGGCGAAGAGCCTGCGGCGCGCAGCCGGTCGGCGCGATGCGCCCGCGCTCCGCCGCGCGTCGCTCATCGCCGCAGCCTCGCGCCGGTCGTCGAGAAAGCGCTTCACGGTGTCGAGGAACTGCTTCAGGTTGATCGGCTTGGTGACGAAGGCGTCGAAGCCCGGAGGTGACGATCTTCTGCTGGTCGTCGGGCATCACCGACGCCGAGACGGCGATCACCGGCGATCGCGTCGAGCGCGCGCGTCCTCGCGGATCCGGCGCAGCGCCTCGATGCCGTCGATGTCGGGCAGCTGGATGTCCATCAGGATCAGGTCGGGCGCTCCTCGAGCGCCAGGCGGACGCCGTCCAGCGCCGGTGACGGCCTCGAGCGTCGCGTGGCCGTTGTGGCGCAGGATGTCGCGCACGAGCTTCATGTTCTTCTCGTTGTCCTCGACGATCAGGATCGTTTTCATCGCCCGGCCCTCGCTGATTGAACGGCGCTGCGCTCATACCGCCTCGACGACGCGCTCGGGAAGAATAAAGGCAAAGGTCGAGCCGCGGCCGGGCTCGCTCTCGACCCGCATCGTCCCGCCGTGCAGCTCGACGAAGCGCTTGGCGAGCGACAGGCCGAGGCCGGTGCCCTCGGACTTGCGCAGGTAGTCGCCGCCGGCCTGGCGGAACTCCTCGAAGACGAGCGCCTGCTGGTCGGCCGGCGATGCCGACGCCGGTGTCGACGACGGCGATCTCGACCGCGTGCTCGAGCCGGCGCGCGCGCAGCGTCGACGCGCGCCGCCGGCCGGCGTGAACTTGACCGCGTTCGACAGCAGGTTGATGCACGACCTGCTTGAGCTTGCGGACGTCGGCGACCCAGTCGCCGAGCGCCGTCCTCGACCTCGAGCGCGAGCACCAGGCCCTGCCGGCTGGCGCGCTCGCGGACCAGCGTCGTGCAGTTGTCGAGCAGCATCGGCAGGCTCGTACGTCGCCAGGTCGAGCTCCATCCGCCCGGCCTCGATCTTCGACAGGTCGAGGATGTCGTTGATGAGCGAGAGCAGGTGCTGGCCCGAGGCGTGGATGTCGCAGCAGGTACTCGAGCTGCTTGTCGTTGACCTCGCCGAACATCTTCTCGCTGCAGCACCTCGGAGAAGCCGATGATCGCGTTGAGCGGCGTGCGCAGCTCGTGCGACATGTTGGCGAGGAACTCCGACTTGTGCTTGTTGGCCATCTCGAGCTCGCGGCTCTTGGCCTGGATCTCGTTGAACAGGCGCGCGTTCTGGATCGCGATCACCGCCTGGTCGGCGAAGGTCTTGAGCAGCGCCAGCTCCTTGTCGGTGAACGGCTGCGGCGGCTCGCGCGAGACCTGGATCGCGCCGACGCCGCGGTCTTCCCAGAGCATCGGCGCGAAGGCGATCGAGAAGCTGCCCGCTGCCTCGGCGACTCGGCGCAGCGGCGCCGGCACGTCGGCGATCGGCGAGCACGTCGGCGAAGTGGACGACGCGGCGCTCGCGGATCGCCGATCGCCGTCGCGGTGCCTTCGAGCGGGCGCGGGAACGCGCCGCCGCGAGCGCGCGCTCGGCTGCTCGATCGCGACGCCGCGAAAGCCGCCCTGTGCAGCATGCCGGCGTCGTCGATCAGGTAGATGCCGAGCCCGGTCGCCGCGAACAGCCGCTCGCAGCTGTCGAGGATCTTGTCGAACACCGGCTGCGGTGTCGGCGACCGAGCTGCTGATCACCTGCAGCACCTCGGCGGTCGCGGTCTGCTGCTCGAGCGCCTCCTTCGTCTCGTTGAAGCAGGCGCGCGTTCTGGATCGCGATCACCGCCTGGTCGGCGAAGGTCTGGAGCAGCTCGAGCTCGCGTGTCGGTGAAGCGGCCGTGCGGCTGGCGATCACGACGACGTGCCGATGCAGCTGCGCCGTCCCACAGCATCGGCGCGATGACGCATGCGAGTAGTGCCGACGCCGATGCGGTCGGCGACGTGTCGCAATGTCTCGGGCGCATCGGGCGTCGCCCGGCACGTCGTCGTAGTGGCAGCATGGCGCTCCGGATCGCGGCTCCGACCGGCGAACGCGTCGTCCGCGCCCGGGTCGCTGGACGGCGAGCTTCAGCATCTCAGCCGCCTTGCGCGGTGCTCCGTGCGGACGCAGCCGTTCGCAGCGGCCCGTCGTCGCTCGATCAGCGTAGATGCCCAGGCTCGTGCTGTCGAACAGGCGTTCGCAGCTGTCGAGGATCTTGTCGAACACCGGCTGCGTGTCGGCGACCGCGCCGCTGATCACCTGCAGCACCTCGGCGGTCGCGGTCTGCTGCTCGAGCGCCTCGCTGCGTCTCGTTGAACAGGCGCACGTTCTCGATCGCGATCACCGCCTGGTCGGCGAAGGTCTTGAGCAGGTCGGCCTGGCGCTGTCGGCGAACTGGCCCGGCTCGGGCCAGGCGACGACGATGACGCGCCGATCGGCTGCCCGTCCCTCGAGCAGCGGCGCGCCGATCATGCGGCGCCAGTGGCCGAGCCGAGCTGCCTGCGCTGGTCGTACGTCGGATCGGTGAGCGCGTCCTCTGCGCTCTGCACGCTGGCCCGGTGAGCGATGACCGCGTCCGCTGAGCATCTGCGGGACTCGGCGGCGCGGGATAGAAGCGGCTCGCGTCGCGCGATCGCCGCGTCCGGGCCAGTTGCGGGTCGCCGCGAGGTGGACGAGCCGGCCGTCGTAGCGGAACACCGCCGACGATCGGGCTGCCGAACAGGCGCGACGCGCTCTCGAGGATCGCCTCGAACACCGGCGCGACGTCGGTCGGCGACTGGCTGATGACGCGCAGCACGTCGCTGATCGCCGTCTGGTAGTCGAGCGCTTCGCTCAGCTCGGCGGTGCGCTGCTCGACCTTGCGCAGCGCCTCCTTGGTCTCGTTGAACAGGCGCACGTTCTCGATCGCGATCACCGCCTGGTCGGCGAAGGTCTCGACGAGCGCGGATCTCGGCCGTTCGAGAACGGCTGTACCTCGCTTGCGCAGGACGGCGATGACGCCGACCGACGTCGCCTTCGCGCAGCATCGGCACCGCCAGCACGCGTGCGGAAGCCCGTGGCGCGCCTGGGATTGCGCCGCGAGTCGGCGTATTGCGATGCGTATCAGCGGCGCGACGTCGTCGATGTGCAGCGTGCGTGCGCTCGACGAACGCCTGGCCGACGACCGACGTCGGCCTGCGAGCGGCAGCAGCTGCCTCGTCGCCGGCGCCCGCGTCTTCAGAGCCGGTAGCCGGTGACCGCGCGCAGCTGATCGCCGCCTGCAGCAGCCAGACCCGGCTGCCGTGCGCCCGGCAGAGCATGCGCGAGCGCTCGGCGACCGCCTCGAGGATCGGCTGCACGTCGGTCGGGCGAGCTGCTGATCACCTTGAGGATCTCGGCGGTCGCGGTCTGGTATTCGAGCGCCTCGGTCAGCTCGGCGGTGCGCTGCTCGACCTTGCGCTCGAGCCCGGCGTACGACTCGCGCAGCTGGCGCGCTCATGCTGGTTGAACTGCTCGGCGAGGCCTTCGAGCTCGTCGCCGGTGCGGACCTCGATGTGGCGCTCGAGATCGCCGGCGCCGATCTGCGCCGCGCCCTCCTGCAGCGCGCGCAGCGGCCGGACCAGGGCGCGCGCGAGGAAGAAGCTCGCCGCGATCGAGATCAGCAGCGCCGGCGACCAGGCAGCAGCGCGGTCCGCTGCAGGAGTCGCGTAGAGCGGCGCGAAGGCCTCGGCGCGCGGCGACTCGACGAACACGGTCCAGCGCAGCGTCGGGATCGGCGCATGCGCGGCGAAGACCTCCGTCGCCCTTCGAGGTCGCGCGCCGAGCGGCCGGCCTCGTCGCCCGGACGCGCAGCGCGCGCGACCTGCGGCAGCGCGCTCAGGTCGGACTTCTTCAGCACCAGGCTGATGTCGGGGTGGGCGATCAGCGTGCCGGTCGACGTCGACGACGTAGGCGAGCGCCGGCCGGTCTGCCGATCTTGATCCGCGAGACGACGTCCCAGACGAACTTCAGGTTGACCTCGGCCGCGGTCACGCCGCCGCCGCTGCCGGCCGGGCGGGCGATCGTCATGTAAGGCTCGGTGCCCTTGCGGAAGTAGACCGGGCCGTAGTAGAGCCTGCCGGCCGCGCCGCCTCGCGGAACTTCGGCTCCGTTCGACAGGTCGGTGCCGCTGCCGATCGCGTCCATCGCCAGGCGCGAGATGCGCAGCTGCTCGCGGCCCGCCGGCGTCGATCCAGACCACTTCGGTGATCGCCGGCGCCTGGCGCTGCAGCTTGAGGTACTCGATGCGGCGCTGCTCGAGCGCGTCGCCGTCGCTCTCGGCACGCGGCAGCGCGGTCCAGCTCATCTGGTGCTCGATGTCGAGCACGTACTGCTCGATCCGGGTCGCCGCGTCTCTGCGCCTTCTCGACCTGCAGCGCGACCAGGTGGGCCTCGGTCTCGCGCCACGAGAAGTAGATGCCGATCGCGCCGCTCGACGACCAGCATGCCGCCGACCAGCGTGATGATCAGCAGCGCGTACTTGGGGAAGAGCCGCCAGCGCGCGCGTCATTCGCCAGACCGCCGCGGATGCGGCGCCAGCAGCGCCGGCCGTCGACGCGATCGATCGTCGCCGGCGCCGGCGCGTCGCGTCGGCGCCTCGAGCCGCGCCAGGAGTCGCGTTGCCCGAGCGCCTTGCCGAGCCTCGACGCCCCACTGGTCGAAGCTGTCGATGCCCCAGACCGCGCCCGAGGTGAAGACGCGGTGCTCGTAGAGCGCGAGCAGCGCGCCCAGCGAGCGCGGCGTGAGTCGCTCGAGCAGCAAGGTGGTGCTCGGCCGGTTGCCCGGGAAGTCTGCGGTGCGGCTCGGCCGCGACCGCGCGCCTGCCATCAGCGCCTGCGCTCTGCGCCAGGCCGTTGGCGAGCAGCATCCGGTGCTGGCGCGCGCGCGCCTGGGCGACGGCGCTCGTCGGCGCCCGCGCTCGGCTGCTTCCGACGCAGGATGAACTCGACCGGGACGACATCGGTGCCCTGGTGCAGCATCTGGAAGTAGGCGTGCTGGCCGTTGGTGCCCGGCTCGCCCCAGACGACCGGGCTGGTCGCGAACGGCAGCGGCGCGCCGCTGCAGGTCGACGCGCTTGCCGTTGCTCTCCATCTCGAGCTGCTGCAGGTAGGCCGGCAGGCGCTTGCAGCGCCTGCGCGTACGGCGCGACGCAGCGGCTCGTGAAGCGGTGGAAGTTGCGATACCAGACGTCGATCAGGCCGAGCAGCACCGGCAGGTTGCTGCTCGAGCGGCGCCTGCGCGAAGTGCTCGTCCATCGCGTGCGCGCCGGCGAGCAGCTCGCGGAAGTCGCTCGGCGCCGATCGCGATCGCGATCGGCAGGCCGATCGCCGACCAGAGCGAATAGCGCCCGCCGACCCAGTCCCAGAAGCCGAAGGTGCGCGTGATGCCGAACGCGCCGCCGCCTCGACGTTGGTCGTCGCGGCGACGAAGTGCTCGTCGATGTCGGTGCCGCCGTTGGCCACGAACCAGCGCGCTGCGCGGTCGTGCGCGTTGGCCATCGTCTCCTGGGTCGTGAAGGTCTTGCTGGCGATCGATGAACAGCGTCTCGTCCGGCGTCGAGCCGGCGCAGCACCGGGGCGATGTCGTCGCCGTCGACGTTGGCGACGAAGTGGAACGTCAGGCCCGGGTGCGCGAACGCGGCGAGCGCCGGCACCGCCATCTGCGGCCCGAGGTCGCTGCCGCCGATGCCGATGTTGACGACGTGACGCAGGCGTGCCGGCGGCGCGCGTCGGCGCGTCGCGCACCGCCTCGGCGAACGCGAGCATCGCGTCGAGCACGGCGTGCACCTCGGCGCCGAACGGCGCCTGCGCCGCGCGGTGCGCGCAACGCCGTGTGCAGCACCGCGCGGTCCTCGGTGCTGTTGATCGCGCGCGCCGGCGAACATCGCGTCGCGCTGCGCCTCGACGCCGCATTCGCGCGCCAGGTCGGCGAGGAAGTGCAGCGTCGCGGTGTCGATCAGGTTCTTCGACAGGTCGGCGAACACCTCGGGCGCCTCGAACGACAGCGCGGCGACGCGTCGCGGATCGCGCGCGAACGCCTCGCGCAGGTCGAAGGCGCGGCCGTGCGCCTCGTAGTGGCCGCCGAGCGCCGCCCAGGCCGGCGGTGCGGTCACCGCGGGTCGGCGGCGGCGTGGTCGAGAAAGAAGGAGTCGTCGTCATGCGGGCATCGCCTGGGTCGGCCAACGGCGGCGCGCCTCGTCGGCTAGAGCCGGTCGACGTAGCCGAAGCGTGCCGTTCGTGCGCACCTCTTCGGCGGCGGCGCGGACACCGGCCATCGCGGCGCGCCAGAGCGACGTCGCCAGGCTGATGCGACGAACGCCCGCGGCCTCGAGCGTCGCCACGTCCCACGACTTGCCTTTCATGCCGACCATGAAGCTCACCGGCTTGGTGACCGCGGCGCAGACCGGCGCGGACCGCGTCGAGGTCGGGCAGCGCCGGCGCGAACAGGACGTCGGCGCCGGCCGCCTCGTAGGCGCTGCAGGCGTGCGATCGTGTCGGCGAGGTCGGGCGCGCCGCGGAAGAAGTTCTCGGCCCGCGCGGTGATCGCGAAGCCGGCGAACGGCAGCGTCGCGGGCGGCGCGAACCGCGGCGACGATGCGCGCCGCGGCGAGCTCGATCGGATAGAGCGGCGTGCTCTTGTCGCCGCTGTGGTCCTCGATCGACGCGCCGACGATGCCGGTCGCGCCGGCGCAGGCGGATCGTCTCGGCGACCTCCTCGGGCGCATCGCCGAAGCCGTTCTCGAGATCGGCCGAGACCGGCAGCTCGGTCGCCGCGGCGATCGCGCGCGCGTGCGCGAGCGCCTCGTCGCGCGAGAGCTCGCCGTCCTTGCTGCCGAGGACGCCGGCGGCGGCGCCGCTCGACGTCGCCAGCGCCGCGAAGCCGAGCCGGGCGAGCAGCTGCGCCGAGCCGGCGTCGAAGGCGTTGGCGATGACGAAGGCACGCGGGCCGGCGTGGAGTTCCGCGCAGGCGCGCGGCCTTGGCTGCGGTAGTGGTGGTCATGGCAGGCTCCGGCGCGTGCCGCGCTACTGGCCGGCCGGCGCCGCGGCACGGCGGGCGACAGAGAGCAACGCGACCAGGCGACGGCGGCTTTCATGAGCGTCATCGTATCCTCACCGTCATGTCCTTCGACCTCGTTTTCTTCGGCGGCACCGGCGACCTCGACCTGGCGCAAGCTGATGCCGGCGCTGTTCCAGGCCTGGCGCCACGGCAAGCTGCCGGCGGGCGGCCGCATCCTCGCCGTGGCGCGCGACGACCTGAGCGACGACAGCTACCGCGCCTGGCTCAAGGAGCGCTTCACCGAGGTCGAGGACGCGAAGCGCCCGAGCGACGACGAGTTCGCCCGCTTCGCCGAGCTCCTGCACTACCTGCGCCTGGACCTCTCGCAGCCGAGCGACTACGCGCGCCTGAAGACTGGCTCGCGCGCCGGTCGGCCGCGCAGGCCCTGCCGACACCGTCGTGCTGTACCTCGCGACCAGCCCGCACCTGTTCCCGGTCAGATCTGCGCGCAGCTCGGCGCGGTCGGCGCTGAACGGACCGAACGTCCGCGTCGTGCTCGAGAAGCCGCTCGGCCACGACCTCGCGAGCGCGCAGGAGATCAACCGCGTCGTCGCGCTCGGTGTTCAGCGAGGAGCAGGCGTTCCGCATCGACCACTACCTCGGCAAGCCGGCGGTGCAGAACCTGATGGCGCTGCGCTTCGGCAACGTCCTGTTCGAGCCGCTCTGGCGGCGCGAGTGCATCGCCAACATCCAGATCACGCTCGCCGAATCGATCGGCGTCGGCACCCGCGGCGACTTCTACGACCGCACCGGCGCGCTGCGCGACATGATCCAGAACCACGCGCTGCAGCTGCTGACGATGGTCGCGATGGAGCCGCCGTCGCGGCAACGTCGCCGACGCGATCCGCGACGAGAAGCTCGAAGGTGCTGCGCTCGCTCAAGCCGTTTCCGCTCGAGAGCGTCGCGCGCGACGTGGTGCGCGGCCAGTACCGCGCCGGCAACGCCGAAGGCCAGGCCGCGATCGGCTACCTCGAGGAAGACAAGGTGCCCGCCGGCAGCGCCACCGAGACCTTCGTCGCGCTGCGCACCGAGGTCCAGAACTGGCGCTGGGCGGGCGTGCCGTTCTACCTGCGCACCGGCAAGCGCCTGGCCGAGCGCGACGCCCAGATCGTCGTCAACTTCCGGCCGACGCCGCACAACATCTTTCCCGGCGTCAACCGGCCGAACAAGCTGGTGATCAAGCTGCAGCCCGAGGACGGCCTCGAGCTGCACCTGCTCGCGGCCAAGGGCGCCGGCCAGTCACGAGGCGCTGGCGCCGGTGTCGCTCGACCTCGACTTCGACAAGGCGTTCGCCGAGAACCGGGTCGGCGCCTACGAGCGGCTGCTGCTCGACGTCATCGCCGGCCGGCTCAACCTGTTCGTGCGCAGCGACGAGCAGGAGGAGGCGTGGCGCTGGGTCGAGCCGGTGCTCGACGCCTGGCGCCGCGACGACACGCCGCCTGCGTCCCTACACCGCCGGCACCTGGGGCCCGGCGGCGGCGAGCGCGCTGGTCGCGCGCGACGGCTTCGCCTGGTCGGAAGAAGAGTAGCGCGCGTTCCTAGCGAAACGCGACCCGCCACCAGAGCTGGGCGCGCGTCCGTTCGCCCGAGGGATCGCGCCAGTTCGCGAGCACCAGGCCGAGACGCGAAGCGGCGTCGACCTGCCACGCGACTTCGCCGTTGACGCCGCTGATCCGGCCGCCGCCCGGATAGAGCTGCGCGGTCGGGTAGGCGTCGCCGCGATGAAGCATCAGCGTCCCGCTCCAGACGCCGGCGTCGACGATGACGCCGAGCGAGCCCAGCCGGATGTCGCCCCCGCCGGATGGCCGAGCGGCTCGCCCTGGTGCGTGTAGCCGTCGAGGTAGATGTGATGGCGATAGGCGCCGCCGAGCAGCGGCGCGCCGAACGCACCATGCATCGTCGTGTTGGCGCGCTCGACGAAGAGACGCACGGTCGCCGCGCCGACGGCGAACGTGGTGTCGACGCCGAGCAGCCCCAGGTAGTGGCTCGGCGAGTGGCCGGCCTCGTCTTCGCCGATCGCCTGGGCGTAGATCGACGCCGTGCGTGCCGCGCCGAAAACGTGGGTATAGCGAGCATCGAATCCGGCCAGGCCGTTGCCGGACTCGTTGGCGGACGGGATCGTCGAGTGGACGTTGTCGTAGCCGAGGAGGCCGCGCGCGAGCGAGCCGAGCGACTCGGACCGGCCGCTGCCGCCCCATTGAAGCGTCCGCGACACCGCCAGCTCGAGGCCACGCAGCGGCATCACCTGAATCCGGACCCCGAGCAGGTGCGGGTGTTGCGGCCCGTTGCGCTCGACCGTCTGCCCGGCAAAGGCATCGAGATGCCAGGGACCGAGCCACGACAGCAGCGGCGACCTGAACGCGGTCGGGCTCTCCTTGCGCCAGCCGACGGCGGGAACCGGCCGGGCGCCGCCGTCGAGGATCAGGCTGCTGACCCACGACGGGCCCCAATGGCGCCGCTCGACCGAGGCGTAGATGCGTCCGGCGCCCAGCCGCGTGCTGAGCGAGCTCTGATCGAACGAGAGCGGATAGGATCGCCAGCCCACCCGGCGACGCCGAGTCGCGCCTCGATCCTGCCGTCGGCCAGGGTCGTGTCGGCGCGCAGCCTGACCCCCGCCCTCGCCACGCAGCGGCGCCAGGACGAACGAGGGGACATCGCCTCCCGGGCCGCCGATCGCTGCGGTGACGTCGTGGGCGCGCTGTCGATGGCGATCGGCGTCGGCGCGAGGCCCGGTGCGAGCAGCGCGCGGTGGCGCGCGGTGCTCGTCGAGCGACGGTCCGGCGCTCGTCGGCCCGAGGGCGAGGCGGCCCAGCCTTCGCCGTGGATCTTCGCCAGGCGCGATGAGAACTCCTGGAGTCGTTTTCGCTCCGCGCGAGGGGCTGCCCCGCCGGCGGCGGTCCGCCGGGCAGCCGTCTCGTTGTGGAAATGCCGGCAGACGCCGTGCCGTGGCTGGCGACACTCTGCGCGTTGCGGGCCCGCGCGCGGCCGCCCCGGGACCTGTCGCCATGCCGTCCCGTCCCGAGAAGCACTTCTCGATGATCCGCGCCTTCCATCTCTCGCCGACGTGCTCACGCTGGCGAACGCGGCGTGCGGCGTCGCCGCGATCGGCATGGCGATGCGCGCATTGACGACGCACCGCGTCGCGGACCTGCCTCGTCGCCGCCGCGTTCGCGCCGGCCGCGTTCGTCTTCGATCGTCCTCGCCAACGGCCGGATGCCGGAACAGTGCGCTGGCGCCAGACTCGTCGGCGCTCGGCCGCGAGCTCGACTCGCCCGCCGACGTCATCTCGTTCGGTGCTCGCCCCCGCAGCGCGCTTCGCGTTCGCGTGCGGCGCCACCGGCGGCTGGGACGCGCTGGATCCTCGTCTACTTCCGGCTGTTGCGGCGTCTCGCGCCTGGCGCGCTACAACGTCACCGCCGAGATCGCATCTCTCGAGGGCGGCGACAAGGTCAGGCAATTCTCTTCGAGGGGACGTGCCGATCCCGACCAGCGTGCTGCTCACCGCCGTCCTCGCCTGGGCGGCGTGGCGGCGGCGGATCGGCGCCGATCTTCCCGGCGGCGCGTGGACATCTTCGCCTCGGCGCCGACCTCCACCCCGCTCGCGCTGCCTGTTCGCGCCTCGGGGACGCTCATGGTCAGCAAGACCCTGCGCATCCCGGAAGCTCTGACCGTTCTGCCACGGCCGAGGGTATCTATGCTCGGCGCGCGACCTTTGTGGGATCAGCTTCGGGTCGCGAGGCATCTCGGCCGCGCACCGCGCGGCCGAGCGGGCGACCGCGACAGGCCTCGACGTGTCGTAGCGCAGGTTCCCGTAGGATCTCGGCCAAGTCGCCGGATGCGCCTTCAGGATCGCCTGCGAGCGCTGGCGTCCGGCAACGGCTCGCCGAGAGCGCGCCTCTGATCCGCCAAGCACGAGACCTCGTGCGTACTGGCCGGCGCCGACGACCGAGACCGGGTCCGCTTCGACGCGTCCGAGCAGCCGCGCGAGCGCCATCAGCGGTCTCGAGCCGGGCGTGCAGGGTTGGGTGCTGGAGGCGGCCATCTGGAGCTTCTTTCCGCCGCCCCGCGTTACTGGGGCCTTGACGCCAAGCTGGAGGCCGCAGCGTCCGCGACTTCAAGCCTCAGCCGCCGCGCGCAGGGCGACGAATGCGAGGGTGGCGACTCTGGTCCGCGCGCTCACCGCGCGGGTTTCCCGGCGCCGCGGCGCGCGCTGCCGCGCACGCCGCTTCGCCGCGGGCTCGTCGGCTGCCGACGACGGCGACGCGTGTCGCCCTCGGCGAGCGCAGGTCACGTGATTGACGACCAGCCGTTCGCCGGCGCCGACGCCGTCGAGCACCTCGATCGATTCGCCGAGGTTGCGGCCGAGCGTGACCGCGCTGCAGGCTGCACGCGGCTCGCTCGCAGTCGACGAGCGGCGACGCGCGTGCCTTCGCCGCGGAAGAGCAGCACGTTGGTCGGCACGACGCAGCGCTCGCTGCTCGCCGCCAGCGGCAGCGCGACCTGCACGTAGCGCGCCGGGCAGCAGCGTGCCGTTCGGGTTGGGCAGCGCGATCTCGACCTGCATCGTCGCGCGTCGCCGCGTCGATCGACGCCGACGCTGCGCGCGACCGCGCCGGCGAACGCTCTGGCCGCGCAGCTCGGCTCGCGTGACGACGACCTGTCTGGCCGGGCCTGACCAGCTGCGCGTACGTCTGCGGCACGTTGACGTAGACGCGCAGCGGATCCATCTGGGTCGAGCACGGAACAGCGCGCTGTCGCCGCTGCCGGCATCGATCAGGTCGCCGACGTCGACGTTGCGCCGCGTGATCACGCCGGCGAACGGCGCGACGACGCGCTTGAAGCCCTCGCAGCTGGCGCAGCCGCTGCGACGTTGGCGTCGGCGGCGGCGAGGTTGGCCGCGCGCCTGCGCCGACTGCCGCTGCGCCGCTCGTCGAGCTCCTGCTGCGAGACGACGTCCTTGCTTGCGCAGCGCCTCCCAGCGCTCGACGGTGCTGTCGGCGAGCTCGAGGCTCGCCGCGGCCTGCTGGCGCGCCGCCTCGGCCTGCGACAGCTGCTGGTCGATCTCGGGCGATCTCGATCTCGGCGAGCAGCTCGCCCTTGGTCGACGCGGCTGCCGATGTCCTTGGTCCAGCGCTCGCAGGTAGCCGCTGGCGCGCGCCGAGATCGGCGCCTGCATGGAAGCCCTGCAGCGTGCCGGGCAGCGCGAGCGTCTGGCCGCCGTCGCCGGACTTCGGCGACCGTCGTCTTGACGTACTGGCGTCGCACGCTCGCTGACGTCCGGCTCTCGAGCGACGCGCGCGTTCGCCATCCGGCTGACGATCGTCCGGCCGGCGCCGACGCGCGAGCAGCACCAGGACGACGACGACGAGCGACGCGCGTGCGGCGCGGACGACGCGGCGCTTGAGCAGCTCGGCCGGCGTCGGCGCCGTCGATCGTCGTGGATGGCCAGCGCCGGTGGCGTTCTTCGGCCATCGCTCAAGCCTCCTGCAGCATCGGTGCCGCGCGCGCCGTGCGCGCGCGCGCGATGCGCGCGACGGCGACGCGCGCAGGCGCCGGTGCACGCCGGCGAAGACGACCGGCACGAACAGCAGCGTCGACACGGTCGCGAACAGCAGGCCGCCGATCACGGCGCGGCCGAGCGGCGCGTTCTGCTCGGCGCCTTCGCCGATGCCGAGCGCCATCGGGATCATGCCGATGATCATCGCCAGCGCCGTCATCAGCACCGGCCGGATGCGCGTCGCGCCGGCCTCGAGCGCGGCCGACAGCGCCGGCGACGCGCCTCCAGCTGCGCGCTGGCGCGCGAACGAGACGAGCAGGATGCTGTTGGCCGGTCGCCACGCCCATCGTCATGATCGCGCCGGTCAGCGCCGGCACGCGACAGCGTCGTGCCGGTGATGAACAGCATCCAGGCGATGCCGGCGAGCGCCGCCGGCAGCGCCGGCGATGATGATCGCGGCGTCGATCCACGACTGGAAGTTGACGACGATCAGCAGGTAGACCGAGCACGATCGCCATCGCCAGGCCGACGCCCAGGCCGATGAACGACGCCTGCATCGTCTCGCACCTGGCCGCGCATCGACGATCTGGCTGCCGCGCGGCAGCTTCGGGCCGGATCTCGTCGACCAGCTTCTGCACCTGCGCCGGCGACGCTCGCGAGGTCGGTGCCCTGCACGCTGACGTAGACGTCGATCGCCGGCAGTGATGTTGTAGCGCGAGACGACCGCCGGCTGGCGCGCCGCGGCGCGCCTCGACCAGGTTGCCGAGCAGCTGGGTCGTGCCGTGCGCCGGCGGCCGCGCGCCGCTGCGCGGCGACCGGCATGTTGAGCAGCGCGTCGAGCGAGTCGACGCTGGTACTGCGGCGTCTGCACCGCGATGTTGTAGACCACGCCGTTCTGCGGATTGAGCCAGAACGCGGGCGCCGTCTGCGAGCTGCCCGACAGCGAGATCAGCACGTTCTGGCCGACGTTGAGCGCCGACAGGCCGATCTGCTGCAGCCGCGTGCGGTCCATCTGCAGGTTGACGACCGGCGCGTCCAGGCGCTGGTGCACGTGCGCATCGACCGCGCCGGGGATCTTGCCGGATCGACTTGACGAGCTCGGCCGGCGAGCGCCGCGTTGGCCTGCGAGGTCGTTGCCGGTGAACTGCACGTCGATCGCCGCCGGCAGGCCGAAGTTCAGGATCTGCGTGACGATGTCGGCCGGCTGGAAGAAGAACTCGATGCCGGGAAAGCGCTTCGGCAGCTCGGCGCGCAGCAGCGCTCACGAACTCCTCGGTCGGCCGGTGGCCTTCGCTGCAGCGACAGCTGGATCTCGCCGTCGAGCGTGCCGATCGTGCCGGCGTTGCTGTACGACAGGTTGATGCCGCTGTTCGGCACGCCGAGGTTGTCGAGCGATCGCCCTCGAGCCGGTCCTTCGGCGATCAGCTGGCGGATCGCCGCCTCGACGTCGGCAAGGAGGCGCCGTCTCCTCGGATCCGCGTCCCGGCCGGCGCGCGCAGATGTGCAGCCGGATCCGGCCGGCGCTCGACGCGCACGCAGCGTGTCGCGGCCGGAGAACGGGGTAGACGCCGCACGAGAGCACGGCAACCGCCGAGCAGCGCGACGCCCGAGAGATCGCGCTGGCGCGCTTCTTGCAGGAAAGAGGTTCCGAGCATAGGTTCGGCAGGAGCGCTGCGACGCACGTGCCGAACCGGTCGAAGGAGCGGCGGTGCGCGATTTTGCGTGTATGCAGGCGCTGCTGGCGCCGGTGCCGTCGGTGGCTTGCGGTCTTCGCGCCGTGGCGAGCCGCGCGACGAGCAGCATCGATCAGGCGTCGGCACGAGCGTCCGCGACAGACGCTGAGCGGCGCTGATCAACGCGACGGTCGACTCCACAGCTCCCGGCGAGCGGCAAGGGACAGGCTGATGCGGGCGACGCCAGAGGAGAAGCACCGATCGGCACCGAAGCACGATGCAGATGCGATGGCTGAAGCGTCGCCAGTGACGAAACTTTGCCGGCACGCTGATCTCGCCGCGCGCCGATTGACGACCGCCTCCTGGAGCGGCCGGTCGAGATGGCAGGTGGCGCTCGATGGCCTTCGATCAGATCACGATCGCCTGGTTCGACCAGTATGCCGACTCAGAGAGCGCGAGCCCGCCGAGCGCCATCAGGCTGAGCGCCTCGGCCGCGCCATCTGCAGCACCGGGTGATCGACGCGAGGATTCTGGCGGAAGCGGGACCGTCGTGCGCGAAGATGATCAGCGTCGAGCGCCAGTTGCCGAGGCAGCAGCAGTACCATCAGCCGCCGGAGCGCGTGCGGCGATCAGCAAGCCTCGATAGACGATCTTGCCCTGGTGCCAGCCGCCTTTGACGTAGAACAGACCGACCGATCGAGTAAGAGCGCCACCTTGACGTCGCCCGGCAGGATGCGACTGCACCAGCGCTGGGCAGCAGCGCCTGCAGGTTGGCGACGTTGATATGTGCCGAGCGTCGACGCGCCGCCGCGTTCTTCCAGCACCGACGGCAGCGACGCCGCGCGCGCCGTCCTTTGCGCACGACGATATTGGCTCGTGCGGCGAGAGCAAGCAAAAAGCACGGAGGCGATCACGCCCGACGTCGCGTAGGTCGTCGTGCTGCCGATTGCTCCACCATGGTCTGATCGTGCCGAGGCTGTCAGCGATTCGCTGCCGGCGCGATCGCGCTCATCCGCACCGCGTACTCGGCATCGCTGAATCTGGCGGTCCTTGACGCGGTGTGGATTTGTCGCTCTAGCGTGTAGATCTCAGTTCTGTTGACGGCTGCGTCGATTTGACGTCGGCCGGCGCCAGCCCGCGCGCTCGTGCAGCGGCCTGCACTGCCGAGGGTCGAACCGAGACTCCAGCGCGGTTCTGCCGCCGTACTGGGAACGGGATCGCGATGCCCGGAATCGTGACCAGCTGCGGGCGCAGGATGTTGATCGGCGGCGTCGGGAATCACTGTTCACGCGGCAGCGCCTCAGTCGAGCAGTCAGTCGGTTCACCGGAAACGATCTTCTTCATATCCATTATTGAGCGTGGTGATCCTCGACAGTTTATGAAAGCTGCGCGTCTGGCGCGATCGCGACGACTCCGGCGATCGCACTGGATGCCGCCAGGTCGATTGGGAAGGTGTTAACTCAGATTGCCTGCTGATCCTGGCTGTTTGGCGTCGACTGACGCAGCTGATGCCGCCGTCGCCGCGCCAACAGCAGCGCCAGCCGCGCCGAGATGCTGGCCTGATCTCCTGTCGCCGGCGTGGTCGTTGTAATTCAGATGAGTCCGAGACGACACCGGACAGCGATCCGGGAAGCGATGCTCGGTCGCCATGCGCCGAGGCTGGCAAAGCGCGAACGGCGTCGCCAAAGAATGATCAGTGATCGCCATCACGATGAATCGCAGATCGTTTTGAAATGGACTGATCGATGATGCACGGCGACGCGTCGGAAGCTGTGCCGACGATGGCTGAGAGAGCGCGGTACGTCGAGATGCCATCATCTGGTCGCTGAAATGAACCCGACAACCAGTTCGATCCGCCTGTCAACGGCGATCCTGAGCGACACCGCCGCCCCTGTAACGCTGCGAAACAGGAACATCAGCGTCACGACCATCACAGAGTCCCTTGTTCAATCCGCTGCCAGACGCGGATGACGAGAAGCGGTATTCTATGGTCCAGAGAGGTCGGTATGAGTTGCGTGTTTGATCGCATCGTCGAGAGTCGATCCAGTCGCAGATTTGCGTCGCGATAAATGACCGGCCCGCAACGAGCCGACTGGCGGCGCCAGCTGATCGGCGGCGTTTCGGCGCAGTGCCGATAGCTTCCGATCGCCGCCGTCCGTCGGGGCACGCGATGATCGGCGCAGGTCAGCCGGCGCCGCGGCGATGGCGCGATCCGCGACGCCGCGCTCGACCGCCGCCGACGGCGCGCGGGGCATGGCCCGAGGATGCGCTCGACGCCACGCACGAGCGCGCCAGCGCCGCCCTCGACGCGACCCGCGGCGCGCTGCCTCCGCGCTCAGCGCGACGCAGGAGCGCGCCGCCGCCGCCGCCGAGCATCGGTCTCCGAGTCGGTCGCCGACGCACGTGGAAGAAGGTGCGCGACCAGGCCGCGCCGGTGATCGAGAAGGTCAAGCCGCAGGTCGACGCGGCGACCGCGTACGTGGAAGGAAGATCCGGCGCGCGCGGCGCTCGGCCTGGCGCCGCCGCCGGCGCGATCATCGCCGGCCTGGATCGCCCTCGCCCGCTCGGCGCAGGACGACCGCCGCCTCTTGAGGGGCCGCGCGCGCCGCCGATCGCGGCGATATAACGACGTTACCGCGCCGCCCGGCGCGGACCGGAAGGTCTCCCGTGTAACGTTCACCCAACGCCTGGTACGTCGCCTGCATGCCCGAGGAGATCGACGACAAGCCGCTCGGCCGCAACGATCTGCGGCGAGTCGATCGTCTTCTACCGCGGCGCCGAGGGCAGCGAGGTCGCCGCGCTCGAGGACTTCTGCCCGCACCGCGGCGCGCCGCTTTCGCTCGGGCTCGGTGGTCGAGGGCAAGCTGGTCTGCGGCTACCACGGCCTCGAGATGGGCTGCGACGGCAAGACCGTCGCCATGCCCGGCCAGCGCGTGCGCGGTTTTCCGCCGATCCGCGCCTATCCCGTCGATCGAGCGCTACGGCTTCGTCTGGGTGTGGCCCGGCGATCCGGCGCTGGCCGATCCGGCCAAGCTGCATCACCTCGAATGGGCCGAGAGCCCGACTGGGCGTACGGCGGCGGCCTTTACCACGTCAACTGCGACTACCGCCTGATGATCGACAACCTGATGGACCTGACGCACGAGACCTACGTGCACGCCACGAGCATCGGCCAGAAGGAGATCGACGAGACGCCGACCAAGACGGTGACCGAAGGCGACACGGTGATCACCAGCCGCCACATGGAGAACATCATGGCGCCGCCGTTCTGGCGCATGGCGCTGCGCGGCAACAACCTGGCCGACGACGTGCCGGTCGACCGCTGGCAGATCTGCCGCTTCACGCCGCCGAGCCACGTGCTGATCGAAGTCGGCGTCGCGCACGCCGGGCAACGGCGGCTATCGACGCCGATCCGAAGTTCAAGGCGTCGAGCATCGTGGTCGACTTCATCACGCCCGAGACCGAGACCTCGATCTGGTACTTCTGGGGCATGGCGCGCAACTTCAATCCACACGACAAGGCGCTGACCGCAAGCATCCGCGAAGGCCAGGCCAAGATCTTCGGCGAGGACGTCGGGCATCCTCGAGGCGCAGCAAGGGGAACCTCGCTCGAGCGGCCGCGCCTGCGCTTGCCCACGATGCGGCTCAACATCGACATGGGCGGCTTCGAGGCGCGCCGCATCCTCGGCAGAGACTCGTCGCCCGAGGAGCAGAACGACCTGCTGAAGACCCGAAGCTCCTCGTCGACCCGGGGACCGTCCTCGACCGTGTGGTCCGCGCAAAGGCGGCCGAGTGTCGCCCGCACCCGGACGACCCGCGATTCTAGCTCACCCGGCCGCGCCTCCTCGGGATCCTGGCGCGCGTGAGCGAAGCTGTCGGGACAGTTGGCAGAGTTGCAACGCCGGTCGCCTGGATCACGGCGGCGCCGGGCTCTGGGAAAAAGACGACGCTCGCCGCCAGCTACAGCAGCGAGACTGCCGCACGCAAGACGCTCTGGTACCAGGTCGGCTCCGGCGACGCGGACGCCGCGCGACGTTCTTCCACCACATGCGCGAGCTTGCCGCGACGCTGCTCTTCGGCCCGAGGCCGGCAAGGTTGCCGAGCTTTTTGCCGGCAGAGAGTGCCCGCCGACCCCGCCGTGTTCGGGCCGGAGCTTTTTCCGGCAGCTTTGCGCTGCTCGCCGGCAAACGCTTACGATTCCGGGCGGTCGACAACTTCCAGGAGGCGGATGCGTCTGGCCGGGATCGATCCTGCGCGAAAGCGAGCCTGCCACCAGGTCCGGGCGACCTCTCGGTCGTCGATCCTGAGCCTCCGCCCGACCCGCCACCGGTTCTCGCCCGGCTGGTCGCGAACAGGACGATTCGCTCTGATCGGCTCGACAGAACTCCGCCTTCACGAGGCAAGAGTCCTGGACGCGCTCGTCCCGTCCAGGCTGGCGGACCTTGAGCGCCTGCTGGCCGGAATCCGTCGACCGGTCCTCAGGCTGGGCGGCCGGTCGCCTCGCCGATGATCGGTTAGCCGATGCGACGCGCCGCCACGCCGGAAGCTTCCGTCACGTCGGAGGAATCGCGAGGCTGCGGTCTTCCGCGACTATTTCGCCGAAGAAACCCTGGCCGCGTGCTCGGCCGACGAGCAACGCACGCTCATGCTTTCACTGCGTCCCTGCCACGCGTGACCACCAAGACTGCCGCCGGAAAGCGATGTCCCGGCCGGCCGGACGCAGGCGCTGCCGCTCGAACGTCTGCACCGGCCACCACCCTGCTTCGTCGATCGACGCGGCACTGCCGAGCCGAGCTACCAGTACCACGGCCTGTTCAGGACCCATTTCGCCGCCGCGCGCGCGTCGGCCCCGCCGTCTCGGAGCGGGCAGACGCCCGCCGGCCGCGCGGCAGCGACGCTGGAAGCCGACGACCATCCCGAGGACGCGATCCACGATGCCACCCGGCCGCGTCCAACTGGGACAGCAGCGGCGCGGCTCTTGATCCAGCACGCGCGGCGCCTGCACGACCAGGGACGCTGGCTGAACGCTGCTCGAGTGGGATCTCGTCGCTGCCGCCGGCTTGGCTGGACGCGACAGACCGTCGCTGTTGTACTGGCATGGGGCGCGCATGTCAGCTCTGGTCCGCTCCGTCCGACGCTCGCCAAAATCCTGGAACGCGCGTATCGCCGCTTCGAAGAGCTCGACGATCAGACCGGCCGGGTGCTCACCGCCGGCGCCTCGACGCGAGCCTGCATCCCGACAATGAACTGGTGCTCGACCGCTGGATCGCGGAGCTTCCCGGCGTCGAGCAGCAATGCGTCGGTCCCGGACGAAGTTCCCCGCCGACGGATATTCCCGGCTGCTTTACGTGGCGTTCGCGCGTCAGCCGAATCACCCGCAACTGGGCCACTGGGCCGAGCACGCGCGAACTCCTTGGCAAAACCAGCGAGCCCACCGAGCGGGTGCACCAGCTCGGTTCTTCTTCACCTGGATCGGGCAGCACGCCAGGGGGCGAGGACGTCATCCGCGAGATCGCCGCTGACGCAGTGATTGGCGGCTGAGCGCAGTCGGCTGCATCCATTGGTGGTTCGCCCGCGCGCGCCATGTCTTGCGCTTCGGCTCTGCGCAGGAAGCGCTGTCCGTCATCGACTGGCGCTCGACCTGGCCGCCAGCCACGCTTGGCGATCGAGGTGGTGATCCGCCGGCACCGCGTCTCGCACCTGCTCACGCCTCGCCGGCTGGACGAAGCGGAGATTGACGGCAAGCTCGCCGAAGCCCGCGTCGAACCCTACTTCGAGCTGCGCCTGGCTGCCGCCTCGGCGGCGCGCCACCATCGCCGACGCCTCGACGAATGAAGCCACCGCGGCACCAGCTCGCGACGGAGCGCGGCCGGACGCGTTCTACCGCTTGCTCGACCTCGTGCTCCTGGCCTGCATCTGTGCGGATTCGGGCCACGCCGAGCAGGCGCTCGATCACTTGCGGACCTACCGCGAAGCGACGTCGGGCGCTCCGGAGAGTTCGCCACCTTCCAGGCGCGGCTGGTCGAGGCATTCGTCGAGCTGTCCCGGCGGCAAGGTCGTGAGGCGTGTCTCCCGGCGTTGCAAGAGGCTCTGGAAATCGGCGGATCGGCAGCGCTATCGCAGCTGTTGGGCATGGTCGCCGCGGATGGTGCCACTGCTCACGCTGGCGCTCGAACACGATCTCAGCGCCTTACCGTCGCGCGCTGGATCAGCCTGCACCGGCTGGTGCCGCTGACGCCGAATGCCGAGCGCTGGCCGTGGCGGGTCCGGATTCGAACCCTCGGCCGGTTCGAAGTCGAGCTCGACGGCGCCCCTCCGTTTCGAGGGCAAGGCGCAACGCAAGCCGCTTCCTGGAGATGCTCAAGATCATGATCGCTGCGGGCGACCGGACCTCGATCGCGCAGCTGATCGACCTGCTCTGCCGAGTCCGGACGACGGCGGACGAAAGGCGTTCGACATCAACGTCCATCGGCTGCGCAAGTTGCTCGCCTGCGAGCCGCCGTGGTGGTGGCCGATCTCCTCACCGCCTCGCTCGACCCGCGCCACGCATGGGTCGATACATGGACCGTCGAGCACGATGGAGCAACTCAGCCCGTCGCAGGGCCCGCGGCGTCGGCCGATCGGCTCGAAGCTGCCGCAGCGGGCGTTTTCGCTCTTGTCGGAGACCTTCCGCGGAGAGAAGATGAAGCCGCCTGGCAGGTCGCGGCGCGCCTGCGCCTGACGTCCCGGCTGCACCGCTACGCCGAGTGCCCGGCGTGCACTGAGCCCACGCAGCAATGGGCGAGGGCAGGACAGCTGTACCAACGCATGGTCGAACTCGACCCGCTCGCCGAGTCGTTCTTACCGCCGCCACATTCTGCCTGCGCGCCGAGGGCCGACGCGCCGAAGCGATCGAGGCTGGCGCTGCCGGCATGTGCTCGCAACGACTCTCGGCGTGGCACCCGATCGCGAGCTGAGCAGGTGCGTATCGCGAGCTGGTGGCGGACTGACCGCTGCGGGCCCGCCCGCCGCAGCCGGGCAATTCGCAATCCGTAGGCGATCCGTAGGACAGCGCGTGGACATCGAATCACATGATTTCGCGCCCGGCGCGATGGGCGCGCCGTGAGCAGACACGGGAAAGTTCGACCACACTCATCTCACGCGGCTTGCGCTCGGCGCCGCCACTTTGGCGCTCTCTCGGGGCGCATCCTTCCCTGCCTCGGCCGACGATCCCGCTTCGACAGAGCTTGCTCGCACAAGACCAACAAGACTTACGGATTCGTCTGCCAGGGGTTCGCGCAGGTCATCCCTGGCGCAGGCCTCGAGCCGATCAGCCAAGTCGGCGTCGTGAGCGGAAGTCCGACCGGTTTCTTCGAGGGCTGGACGATCAGCGCGAGCTTCGGCTCGGTGCGCCAGCATTCGTGCGGACAGGTGGTGTTCCAGGACCGGACGTGCTTCGGGCACATCCAGTACCGCGTGGATCGTCCTTCCCAATGGCGATGGCCCCGAGCTGCCCCGGCTCGACATCGACTTCGCGGTGGTCGATGGCGGCCACGAGATCCTCGGCTCGCCGAACAATTTCGGCGGCATCGGCGCCGATGTCCCGCGGGTCACCCGCCGGCTGGTGGAGACCAAGAACTGACCGATGCGCGATTACTCTGCGCGCGGCTCGCAGCACGGGAGCGTTAGGGGCGCGACGCGCCGCTTCGTCACCGAATCGGCATCGCGCTGATAACACGGTCGCGCTCTAGCGTGGCCGCACGGCCGCGTTGTGGACGCCATGGCGAAGAAGTCGAGCTGCCCGAGCCGGAGGATCATCCGGCCCGACGACATCGACCCGCACCACGACTGGAAGCGGCCGCTGCAGGCGCCCGGCCACACGCAGGTCGACTTCGAGGAGCGCGTCAACTTCCGCCGCCTGCACGACTACCGGCTCGCGCGCACGCGCGCCGCGCTGGCGAGCTCGGGCCTCGGCGCGCTGCTGTGCTTCGACCAGCACAACATCCGCTACACCACGAGCACCGTGATCGGCGAGTGGGCGCGCGACAAGCTGACGCGCTATTCGCTGCTCACCGGCAACGGCGACCCGTACATCTGGGACTTCGGCTCGGCCGCCAAGCACCACCGCCTCTACACGCCGTGGCTGTGCAAGGACCACTGCCGGGCCGGCCTGCTCGGCATGCGCGGCGCGGTCGGCGGCGACGGCAAGCTGTTCAAGAGCGCGGCGCGCGAGATCAAGGCGCTGCTCGATGGAAGAGGGCGTCGCCGACATGCCGCTCGGCGTCGACGTCGTCGAGGTGCCGATGATGCTCGAGCTGCAGAAGCTCGGCATCGACGTGCGCGACGCGCAGCAGACGATGCTGCAGGCGCGCGAGATCAAGAACATCGACGAGCTGATGCTGCTCAACATGGCCGCGGCGATGGTCGACGGCGTCTACCACGACATCGCCGAGGCGCTCAAGCCCGGCGTCAAGGAGAGCGACATCGTCGCGCTGGCGACGATGCGGCTCTACGAGCATGGGCTCCGACTGCGTCGAGGCGATCAACGCGATCTCGGGCGAGCGCTGCAACCCGCACCCGCACAACTTCACCGACCGCATCATCCGGCCCGGCGACCAGGCGTTCTTCGACATCATCCATTCGTACATGGGCTACCGCACCTGCTACTACCGCACCTTCAGCGTCGGCCGCGCGACCGCAGCCGCAGCTCGACGCCTACAAGAAGGCGCGCGAGTGGATGGACCGGGCGATCGCGCTGCTGAAGCCCGGCGTGTCGTCGACAGTCGTCGCGAACTCGTTCCCGACCGCCGAGGACATCGGCATCGCCGGCGAGATGGACGCCTTCGGCCTCAACTTCTGCCACGGCCTCGGCCTCGGCCTGCACGAGCGGCCGCTGATCTCGCGCCTCAGCTCGCTCGAGGAGCCGATCGAGCTCAAGACCGGCATGGTGTTCGCCGTCGAGACCTACTGCCCGGCGAGCGACGGCGTCTCGGCGGCGCGGATCGAGGAGGAAGTGATCCTCACGCCGACCGGGCCGAAGGTGATCTCGCTCTACCCGGCGCAGGAGCTGCCGATCGCCAACCCGTACTGAAATCCGCATCGACCGCGACCATGGCAAACACCTCTTCCCGAAGCTCGGCTGGATCGGCATCGGCCGCATGGGCTACGCGATGGCCGAGCGGCTCGCCAAGGCCGGCGCCGACCTCACGGTCTGGAACCGCACCCGCGCCAAGGCCGAGCCGCTGGCGGCGGTGGGCGCGAAGGTCGCCGGCTCGCTGGTCGACCTCGCGGCCTGCGACATCGTCTTCGTCATGGTCTCGACCTGGGACGACGTGAAGCAGGTCGTGCAGCGGCCCGGCGGGCTGCTGAGCGGGTCACGCGCGCCCGAGCATGGTGGTCGAGTGCTCGTCGATCTCGCTCGAGGGCTCGGCCGAGCTGCGCGCGCTGCTGGCGGCGCGCGGCGCGCAGATGCTGGCGGCGCCGGTCTCGGGCAACGCCAAGGTCGATCAAGGCCGGGCGGCTGTCCTTCGTCTGCTCCGGGCCGCGCGCCGCGTTCGACGCGGCGCTGCCGTCGCTGAAGGCGATCGCGCCGGCGGCCAGCTACGTCGGCGAGGGCGAGCTCGCGCGCATCGTCAAGATCTGCCACAACGTCTTCCTCGGCGTCGTCATCCAGTCGCTGGCCGAGATCACGGTGCTGGCGCAGAAGGCCGGCGTGCCGCGGCACGCCTTCCTCGAGTTCATGAACCAGAGCGTGATGGGCTCGACCTTCTCGCGCTACAAGTCGCCGGCGCTGGTGAACCTCGACTTCAAGGTCACCTTCACGCCCCAGCTGCTGCGCAAGGACCTCGACCTCGGCCTCGACGCGGCGCGGCACTTCGGCGTGCCGATGCCGCTCGCCTCGATCACGCGCGACCTGATCCAGACGCTGATCGGCCACGGCATGGACGAGGAGGACTTCGCCAAGCTGATCGTCCTGCAGGCGCAGGGCGTCGGGCCTCGAGCTGGTGCCGGAAAACGTGCCGGTCGACGACGGCCTGAGCCACGGAGCGCGAAGCCATGAGCAACGCAGCGGCGCCTGGCCGGCCAGGTGGCCTGGGTGACGGGCGGCGGCAGCGGCATCGGCCTGGCCGGCGCGATCGAGCTGGCCAAGGCCGGCTGCCGGGTGGTCGTCTCGGGCCGCGACGCGGCCAAGCTCGACGCCGCGATCGCCGGCGCCGAAGCGCGCGGTGCGCCGCCCGGATCGATCGCGCCGGCGCCGCTCGACGTCGCCGATGCCGCCGCCGTGGCCCGCGTCGCCGCCGAGGTGCAGGGCCGCCACGGGCGGCGTCGACGTCCTGGTCAACAGCGCCGGCGTCAACTTCGCCGAAGCGCTACTGGAACGACACCGACAGCGCGACCTTCGGCGAACGTCGTCGCCATCAACCTCGAACGGCGCCGCCGCCTGCACGCCTGGCCGTGCTGAAGGGGATGCAGCAGCGCCGCCAGGGCACGGTGATCAACGTCGCCTCTTTCGCCGGCTGGTACCTGGGCTACCTGACCGGCCCGGCCTACACCGCGAGCAAGGCGGCGATGATCGCGCTCAGCCACTCCTTCAACATCGAGGAGTGCGTCAACGGCCTGCGCGCCACGGCGCTGCTGCCCGGGCGAGGCGGCCACGCCGATCCTGAAGAAGCGGCCGGTCGAGCCGAGCGCCGAGGAGAAGGCGCGCATGCTGCAGGAAGACGACCTCGGCCGCACGATCCGCTTCATCGCCGAGATGCCGCCGCACGTCTGCATCAACGAGCTCGTGATCACCCCGGTCTGGAATCGCCTCTACGTCGGCGGCGACGACCTGAAGCGGAAATAGATCGGCGCGAAGACGAACCGCCCCAAGGAGACCGCATGACCGAAGTTCCGATGACACGCCGTGACGCCTCGTGCTGCTGGCGGGAGCGCACGCTCCTGGCCGCGGACGGCGTGCTCGCCGCAGGCCGAGTGGCCGCGCGGGCAGGCGATCGAGTGTCGTCGTTCCCTTCACCGCGGGCAGCGGCACCGATGTCGTCGCCCGCCTGCTCGGCGAAAGCTCGGGCCGGCGCTCGGCACGTCGATCGTCGTCGACAACCGCGCCGGCGCCGGCGGCACGCTCGGCGCGGCGCTGGTCGCCAAGGCGCCGCCCGACGGCTACACGCTTGCTCGTGCATTCGGCGGGCCACGTCGTCAACCCGGCGATCTACGCCGAACCTGCAGCTACGACACGCTGAAGGACTTCTCCGGCATCACGCCGCTGCGCCAGCCTGCCCAACGTGCTGGTCACCGCGCCCGGAGCGCTTCAAGGACGTGCGCGACCTGGTCGAGCAGGCGAAGAGCCAAGCCCGGCACGCTCAACTACGGCTCGGCCGGCAACGGCTCGGCGACGCACATGAACGCCGAGGTGCTTCCGCTTCGCCGCCGGCCTGCAGGCGCAGCACGTGCCGTTCCAGGGAACGCCCGAGGCGCTGACCGAGGCGATGGCCGGCCGCATCGACTGGTTCTTCGCGCCGATGGTGCTCGGCCGCTGCCGCTGGTGCAGAGCGGCGAGCTGAAGGCGCTCGCGGTCGGCACCGCCAAGCGCTCCGACGTCGCTGCCGCAGCTGCCGACGACGGTCGAGGCCGGCGTGCCCGGCTCGGAGTACCTGTTCTGGGTCGGCCTGTTCGCGCCGGCCAAGACGCCGGCGGCCGATCGTCGACCGGCTGCACGACCGAGGTGCGCGAAGATCATGGCCTCGCCGGAGCTGAAGGAGCGCCTCGACAAGCTCGGCGCCGAGGCGTTCTGACGACGCCGGCCGCGTTCGGAACCAGCTTCGCCGCCGACGACCGCGAAGACGCAGCAGCTCGTCCGCGCCGCCGGAACCAAGCTGAACTGGACGCGGAGCCCCCCGGCGATGGGAAGAAGCGTCCCCTGCGCCGACGTTCGCGCGGTCCGTCCCGCGCGCGCGCGAGGTCCTCACCCGGCAGCGCCTGCCGTGACTTCGTCGGCGTCTCGCGAGACGGTCGGCGCGCGCGGCCTCGATGCACTGGTCGTGATCCCGCCGGGCGCGCGCGCCGGATCCGCACGCGCACCTGGCGGCTTACGAGACCGCGGATCTACGTGCTCGGAGGCCGGGTCGAGACGCGCGCTACGGTCCGGGGCCCGCAGCGAGCGTCGGTCAGCGAGCCGGGCGACTTCCTTCTTCATCTCCGCCCGGCGTTCCGCACGAGGCGATCAACCTGAGCGCAACCGAGCCGGCGCGCGCTGCGATCGTCGCGCGCAACGATCCGCCGGAGCAGTGACAACGTCGCCTCCCTACGAAGGCGAGTTACGCCGCGCCTGAGCAAGGGCGCGCTCGATGCGCCGGTCTGGCACCAGCCACATCAGCGCGACGCCGATGGAGATCGCCTCGGCGATCCAGTGCGACCAGAACGCCCCCGCGATGCCGATCGCGTGTGAGCAGCGGCGGCGTGCGCCCTTTCCAGTCGCTCCCCACCGCCGCTGCGGAGCAGCGACGACTCGCCCTCGGCGGCGATGATCGTGTGCTGCAGCAGCAAATACGAGCGGGCCGCCATGAGCAGGACGATCGCCGTAGAGCGCCGATAGGACCTGCGCCGGAAGTGGTTCTCGCCCATCCACGCCGGTCGCGAACGGAAACAGCGAGAGCCAGAACAGCAGCAGCAGGTTCGCCCACAGCACCGCGCCGCTGACGATGCGCGCCGACGCAGCAGGTGGTGGTGGGTTGTTCCAGTAGATGCCGACGTAGACGAAGCTCAGCACGTAGCTGAGGAAGCACCGGCGAGCAGCGGCGTGAGCGCCGCGAGGTCGGCGCCGTGCGGCACCTTCAGCTCGAGCACCATGATCGTGATGATGATGGCGATGACGCCGTCGCTGAACGCCTCGGAAAGCCGATCCTTCCATGACGCGATTGTCCGGCGGGATGCGAGATCTGCGCGGGCGGGCCTCGCTCACGCCATGACCTTCACCGACTTCCTCTCGCAATAGCCGGGCATCTCGGCCTCTTCGCCGGCTGCCTCTCCTCGAGGGCGAAACGCTCCTTCTCCTCGCCGGCATCTTCGCCCACCAGGGCTACCCGTCGTACCCGATCGTCGTCCTCGTCGCGCCCGTCGGCGGGACCTCGGCGACCAGGATCTGGTGCTTCGCTTCCTCGGCCGCCGCCACGGCGAGCCGCCGCTCGGCGCGCTGGCCGAAATGGGAAGCGCCGCCTCGCGACGCGCGTGCGCCGCATGATCGAGCGCCATTCGGCCTGGCTCATCGTCGGCGTCCGATCTGGCGTACGGCCTCGCGCTCGATCGGCCCGGTCGCCATCGGCATGAGCAGCGTCGGACCCTTGCGTCTTCGCGGTGTTCAACATGATCGGCGGCCATCTGGGCGCTCGCGATCAGCGGCGCGGATACCTGTTCGGCCACGCGATCGAGTGGCTCCTCGCCGACCTGGCGGCTGCTCGAGAATGGGCTGGCTGCTCGTCGCCGCTGGTCGCCGCCGTGCTGGATGGCACCCCGCTGCCGCTCGCCGGCGGGCGGGCCCGCGAAGCCGCGGCCGCGAGCCCTTTACTGGCTCGCGGCGGATGGAGGAAGTACTCGAGACCGGGACCCCAGTCGCTGCCGAGGATCCGCCACTCGAGGACAGCGTCCTTCGGCGCACCCTCGATCGAGATGTAGTAGAGCCGGCCGATGTCGAAGTCCATGCGTCGACTTCACCCGCGCCGTGGTCAGGTGAGACCTCGCCGCCACCGCCGCCCGGGCTCGCGTGAACTCCGCGCCGCTGGGCATCATCGACACCACCCAGCCCTTGCCGTCGCGCAGGCCCGAGCCGGGACCCAGCTGGCCGCAGGCGCCCTTCGCATGCGCTTGCTGTGCCTCGGCGTCGCTCGGAACGGGGAGTCGCGCCATCACGGCGGTCGATGCGAGCCCGAACAGCACGGCGAACGCCGGTGCCAAGCCCCTTGCCCGGGCGAGGATGGAGCGGATGCATCGCTCCACCTTAGCGCAAACCGTCCCCGACCCTCTGCTTGCCGAGGAGGCAAAACCGGTCGTTGTTGCACGCAGGGTTCCGCGAACACGGGGGGCCCGTGATCAATCGACGCGGGACGAAATGCTGGCGCAGGTGCTGCCGGTCGAGCATCTCGAAGTGCCACCACTCGTTCGTCGATGCCGCGAAAGCCGCCCGCGCCCAGCGCGCCGCGCAACAGCTCGCGCGCCCGGAGCTGCTCCGGCGTCAACGCGCCGCTGGCGAGGTGGCGCGCCTCGAGCTTCGGATGCGACCGCTCGGTCATCTCGTCGAAGCCGCTGCCCATGTCGAGCTCGCGGCCTTCGGCGTCGATCAAGGTCGCGTCGAGCGCCATGCCGAACGAGTGGATCGATCCGCGCGCCGGGTCGGCGACGTACTGCGCGCAGGCCGGTGCCGTCGAGAAAGTCCCAGAGCTCGATCTGGACGCGGTGCGGGCGCAGCGCATCGAGCACCAGCAGGCGATGGCCCGGCGCCGCTTCGGCGAGCGCGCGACCGCCTGCTCCAGGCCCCGCCGCGGCCTGGCGATGCAGCCAGGCGCAATCGAGCGCCGCCGTACAGGTCGCGGCCGACGAAGTTGCGCACGCTCGCGTAACGAAGGTCCACCGCGATGCCGGGGATGGCCGACAGGCGGCGAAACTCGGAATGCGAGGCGATGTCTTCGCAGCGGACGCGGACGCGATGCAATTCAGAAGCCGCTGAGGATAGCGAGGCGATGTGGCGGCCATGCGCTGAACTCCGTGCTTTAGGCTGGATGAATGCGCGTCGCCATAGCGCAGGTACTCGCGTCTTCGGTACTGCACCAGCGGTCCCACCATGTGAAGTACAGGCCGTAGTTGCCGCGGTTGCGCGCGTGGTGGAAGTGATGATGCGTGACCGGCGTGAGCCAGCGCAGCGCGCCGCAACGTGTCCACGACCACGGCATCAGCTCATGGCTGCTGGTGGCCGATGGCGTTGCGCAGGATCATGTGCAGCAGGAACACGGCGATCACGCCGGTGTGCGTGGGCACCGACGCGACGAAGAGCGGCAGGAATGCAGCCTGATCAAGGCCTCGATCGGATGGAAGCTGTATGCCGCCCAGGGCGTCGGATGCAGGGAGCCGATGCCTGCCGTGAACGACGCTGAACCAGCGGCGATCGTGCAGCAGCCGATGCGTCCAGTAGAACCGTGGAGTCGTGCGCCACATCAGCACGAGACTCGTCCACCACCAGCTCCCATCCGTGCTCGGCCACTCCCGAGTAGATGCGCAGGGTGCCCGCCCTGGGCCAGAAGCCACACCATGACGCCGTTGGCGGCGAAGATCAGCACCGTCGACATCGAGTAGAGGAGCTCGCGGCGGATTTGCCTCGGCCGCGGTGCGGCATCGAGAATTCGGCGTGGCCGGCGAGCCGGTCGCGAAAGACCGCGACGACGAGCCAGATGAGGCCTGGGCGCTGAGCAGATAGCGCAGCAGATCGACGACGAAAACTGCTTGCGCGACGTTGGGAAGCGAGGGGCTTGCATGGTGGTCTCCAGGGATTGCGAGCCATGCACTCTCGTCGCCGGCACTGCGTCGGGCTCGCCGATTCGTCGCGAACCCTGGCCGTTTCACGAAGTTCGCCTGTCTGTCGCAATCCCGCCGGGAGTCGCGACGCGCCGCGATACTCGAGGGCGTCATCCGCATGCGCTCCTTTGAACGCCCGGTTGAACGGCCCGATCGATTTCATAGCCGCACTCCAGCGCGATCAGATCGGCAGATCCTCATGCGCCAGCCGGGCGGCCGCTTCCGCACCCGATAGTGGTGCAGAAAATCGTTGAAGGTGGTAGCCGAGCTGCTGGTTGATGACAGCGCGCAAGGCGCTCTCGCCCAGCCCGAGCAGTTCTGCCAGTGCGGCCAGCGTCAGGGCCCTCACGCTGATAGACGCGCTCCCGGTCATGGCCTGCTCGAGGCGCGCAAGTGCCTTCTGACTCTCTCGGTGGGCTCGGCATCGACCGCCCTTGGCAGCGGAGCGCTTCGGCGCGGGCTCCGGCACCGGCGTCGGCGCCGACGGGTCGGCCATGCCGAAAGCACCGCGTCGAGGGAGCGCCGCGCCACCAGAATCGCCAGCGCCAGCGTGACGAAACCGATGCCCACGACGTGAAGCGCGGGCAACAGCCTGCCGATCGGATGGCCACGCACAGTCAATTCGATCACGAGCGCCGGGCGGCATAGAGGCCGATGCCCATCGCCAACCCAACGACGTGCAACACGACGCGGTTCGACCAGGTCTTCTGCTGTGCCACGCGCGATCACAGAGCCGCGGCGGAAAAGCCGAGCATTGCCGCAGCATGCAGCCTCGAGCGGCGAATCGAACGCGACCGCGACATGCCGCGCGGCATCGAGAAGATAAAGGCACGTTCGCTGCCATTCCGAGCGCCACCATCGCCGCGTGGCCGCCCCGGACAACGCGGATCGAGAACGAGAAGCTGTCAGAAACAGTGCCCGCGCTGCGATCCACATCCATGCGGTCGAGCTCACGCACAGCGCCAACACCACCATCGCCAATGGGATCGGCAGGCTGAGCAGACGTCGCTTTGCTGGCAGAACAGGCACGCCAGCACCGACAGGGTGAGGGCCAGCGCAGCGCGCGCGCGGCGGGGCGGGCGCCGTACCGCCAGGTTGAGAAGGTGAACACGAGCAGAGCGGCGACCGCACCGCGCAGGAACATCTCCCCCAATCCGTTCGCTATCGAGCATAGTATGTCACGGCCGGCATTTTGCGGCGCAGTTCAGGCGCGAGAGCCCGGAAGCGATAGCTCGATCCCGGCGGCGCTGCTAGACCCACCGCGCCGCCGCCAGCTCGTCCTTGAGGTATGCGTAGTAGATCGGCGCCGCGATCAGGCCGGCAATGCCGAACGCGGCCTCCATGAGCAGCATCGCGAGCAGCAGCTCCCAGGCTCGCGCCTCGATCTGAGTTCCCACCAGTCGCGCATTGAGAAAGTATTCGAGCTTGTGGATCGCGACCAGGTAGATCAGCGAGCCGAGCGCGACGAACGGCGATGACGCTCAGGCTGACGACGACGACGACGACATTCGAGATCAGGTTGCCGATGACCGGCATCAGCCCGGCGACGAAGGTCACCGCGATCATCGTCTTGATCAAGCGGCAGATGGATGCCGAGGAGCGGCAGCACGATCGCCAGATAGAACGGCGGTCAGCGCCGCATTCACGGCGGCGATCCGGACCTGCGCGAAGACCACGCAGCCGGAAATGCCTCGGCTGAAGCGGGTGGCGCGGTCGGCGAGCGCCAGCGCCAGCGGGCGGTAGTCGACGCGGCGGATCTGCCTGGCGCAACGCGATGAGCGCGCCGATGACCATGCCGATCACGATCCGCACCAGGACCCGTCGTTCCTTCCTGTGCCGAATGTCTGGACGGCGGCCAGGTGCTCCTTCAGCCACGCCACGATGCTGCTCTGCAGTGCCATCGGCATCGGTCGGAAGCGAATGAACGAGCCATGCCGGAAGCAAGCCGCGCCAGCTCTGGATGATCGTCCGCCGACTTCTTCAGCAGCAAGGCACATAGCCGCCGCGTGTCGCTGCTGAAAGAACAGCATCGGCGGCGAACGTCGCCAGGCTGAGCAGGCCGACGACGATCGACGGCGATGAGGGCAACCGCGCAGGACTCGCGCCCGTCGCTCGCGAACGAAGGTCAGACGCATCGTCTGCAGGTGCACCAGCTCGAAGACCAGCAGGCCTGCCAGGAGCGCCGGCAGAAGATCGAAACGCAGCACGAGCCAGAGCAGCGCGGCGGCGATCAGCCAGGCGCTGATCACGAAATTTCGCGTCGGCTCGTTGGTCTCAGGCGCGGGTTCGCTCGTGATTGCGCAGTCACCGTTTGCCGCCCAAAGTAGGCGAGTCCAGTGTAGCGATCGGCAGGTGCGGCGGCGGCCCGTGCCTGGTCACGCCTACGACTCGCGCCGGCTCGATCGGCTCGCGTCGCTCGCGCACCGTGAGCCACGCGCCCGCGGCGCCGCAGACGGCGATCAGCGCCATGCCGACGAGCGAGGCTCGCGTCCGGCACCTGCGCGAACATCGAGCCAGCTGCCGACTGCATCGCGAAGGCGATCTGCGCGTAGAGGTAGGCGCAGCGTCGACGCGGCGCGCGCTGGTAGGCGAGGATCAGGAAGAAGTGCCCGACGTCGCCCATGAATCCCATCAGGCAGAGCAGCGCCCACCAGTTCCAGCCCGGCAAGCGTGCGTCCAGACGAAAGGCAGCGCGAGATCGTGGCGATCAGCGTGCCGACCCAGCCGGTATAGAAGTGCATGGTCATCGGCTTTTCGGTCCGCGCCAGCCGGCTGGTGAGGACCTGGAAACCAGGCGTTGGTGAGCACGAGCCCGAGCGGCGCAGGATCGCCCAGCTGAAGACCGCGCCGCCCGGCCGCAGGACGACGAGGTGCCGACGAAGCCGCCCGCCACGCAGCGCCCAGCGCAGCGGCGACACCTCTTCCTTCAGCGTGGTGGCGGCGAGGAGCGTGATGATGAGCGGGGCGATCAGGACGATCGAGGGAACTCGGCGAGCGGCATGTCGCAGGCTGAGGAACGCGAGCGCCGTCGTCAGCAGCAGGCTGTCGCGCAGCAGCTGGTAGCAATACGTAACTGAACGAAGTACATC
>ERZ1370068.5969-contig-4971_pt1 | contig 65726 bp, 92 predicted proteins | sample MGYA00561227_ERZ1370068 | MGnify/ENA primary metagenome ERZ1370068 (study PRJEB38410, sample SAMEA6850437) | metagenome | study: Metagenomic assessment of the ecological functions of the soil: analysis of the soil microbiota associated with the... | reverse complement strand
GTTACGTATTTGCTGGTCCAGGCAGCGTGAACGCGTCGCCGGGTCGGCGGCCAGCAGCAGCGCCAGCGCCCGCGACCCTCGCTGCTCGGCGCGCTGCAGGCGGATACTGACGAGATATCGCGCGCCTTCGCCGAAGCCCATCGATCGCGGTGGACGCCAGCTCGACGTGGAGGCCGCCGAGACCGTCGTCACGACGCCGGTCAGGAGCATCGGTCAGGCTTCTGACGGCCGCCGCCGGCTTTCGCATCGTCCGCTTCGCCGATCGCGGCAGACGGTTTCCGGCGAGACCAGCCACTTCGACGGGGATCACGTCCTGGAAGGCGTCAGTCTCGTTAGCCAACCTTGACGGTCATCTGCACGCGCGCGCGGCCGCATCGACCGGCCGGCCGCGTCGAAACGGACCTCGACCGAGCCGCCCGCGGGCACGATCGGGAGCGTCTGCTGGGCGGCGCCGTCGAACAGCAGGACTTCCGGGATCGAGGCTCTTCGATGGTGATCGACCGCCGGTACCCGGCCGTCTGCAGCTGGCTGGTCACGCGACCGCGCCGAACGACGCGCTTGTCGCCCACCGCGAGGAAGCGCGGGAACGTCGGCTTCAGCGTCAGCGGCTTGTTGATCCGGACCTCGCTGTCGCCCGATCCGAACCGCGAGCTGCGATCGCCCGCGACAGCCATGATGCGGTAGGTCGTGCAGCGACTCGGGCAGCTTGACGTCGACGTGCGCGCGTGGCCGTTCGCGTCGGTCGTGACCGATCCAGCCAGAACGCCAGCACGCGAAAGTCCTGCCGCAGCGAGTTGCCGGCGCGGCGTCGGCGCCGCCGCCGCCGCCGTCGGTGTCGCCCTTTGGCGTGACGACGCGGCGGGAGACGATGCTGCTGGCGCGCTGTCCTCGGTGAGGACCTGCAGCGCCTTCCTGCACGTAGACCGATCCGCAGGACGTCAGGCGTGCGGATAGGCCGTCAGCGACAGCACGCCGTAGTCCACGGCCCACAGCGTCGACCTCGCTCGACGCGCCGCCGTTCCCTGCCGATCCTTCACGTCGAGCGTGACCGTCGCGGTGTTAGCCGGCCGGTACTCTTCCTTGTTGGCTGCGACGGCCACCGTCAGCCGCTTGTTCGTGTCCTCGACGTTCAGCTGCGACGTAGCCGAGACGGAACGACGGCTTGCCGGGATCGCTGACGTCGTTCTGTGCGATGGTCCGCCGTGTCGCCGGCCTCGGCTCGAGCGGCCATTGCTGCGGCCCTTGACGAGCAGCACCGACACGTAGATGTTGGGGATGGCGTCTTCGGTGATCGGAACGTCGATCGACTGCTGCGTCGAGGTCAGCGCGAACTGGCGGTGCGTGCGAACGCCCTCGCGCTCGGTCGTCACGAGCGCGGTCGCTTGCTCCCAGGGCGACTGGATCATGATCGCGCGCGGTCTCGCCCGGCTTGTAGGTGGTGCGCTCGGGAACGAGATCGATCCGGTTATGGTCGTAGCGCTGCCAGGCGGTGTAGCCGTCGGCCGAGCGCGTAGAACGACTCGCGCGTGACGGTGAACGCCCTTGCCCGGCGTCGGCGCGCGCCTCGAGAATGTAGTAGCCGCCGGCCGGCAGAGTCAGCCGTCGAGCGGCACGGGGCTGGTCGCCGCTCGTCAGGTGCCACTCACCCGACGGCACTTCCTTGCGCTCGGTCTCCCACGAATAGAACCCGTTGCCTTCCGCGCGACGGACGCTGGTCCACTGGATCTGCGTCAGCTTGACGATCGATCTTGACGCCCGGCACCGGCGCGCCGTCGAGGCCGACGGCGACGAGCTCCGTCTTCAGGCCGTCGCCCTGCTGCGCCGAAGAGCGGCGGCTGCTTGATGCCGATATGCCCACGGGGCCGGATGGACCGAGCAGGCCGGCGCGGTTCGCGATGTGCTGACGCGACACGTCCTCGACGTCGCCCTCGAGCGTGTAGACGATACGGCACGCCCGCCTTCGCGTCGGTGTCGAGCGTCAGCGGCGAGCTGTCCGGCCTGCCGTCAACGTCGTCATCGTCCGCGCCCATCGCGGCTTGGCGGCGCTGGTCCTCGTCTGTCCGGATAGCCGACGAAGGTCCAGCGCTCGTCGGGGAACTTGTCGGTGATCGCCGACGGGCGCCGAATAGACCGGCGTGCGCGTGAACGCCCAGTGCGACGGGCGCTTGCCCATCGGCGCGCCGAAGAGATACCGCGCCGTGACGACGCCGTTCAGCGGATCGCCGGCGATCTGCGAGTCGCCCGTCAGCGTGACGTCGACGCGGAAGTCCGGGCGCGCGATACGCGGCGACCAGGAACGACCCGGTCACGGTCTTCTTGTAGTCGCGGTAGTCCGCGCTCGTCGTCGCTCCTGCGGCGCCCGTGCCCGGCGCCGCGCGGCTTCGGCAGATCGCTCTCGAGGCATGGCGCGGACGCGAGTAGTTGCCGAGCGCGCCTTCCGGCGGGAACGGTGCATCGTCCACTCCGCCGTGCTCCACGCGTTCAGCTTGATGGTCCGCTCGTCGACGACGCGTTGTCGCGGCTGTCGCGCACGGCGACGGCGATCGGTGTGCCCTCGGGCAGCAGCGCGGACGCCGCCGGGCGTGTTGCTGCGCAGGATCGCCTTGAACTGGACTTCTTCGCCGAGCTTGTAGACGCCGCGATCGGTGAACGACCGTGCCGCGCAGCAGCGGATCGCGCTTCATCGCAGGTCGAGGTCGATGCCGAATTCCCACGGCAGGATGCCGTCGTTCCAGTCGCTGCCGGCATAGGCGACGTCGCCGTCCTTCTCCGCCGTGACGATGAAGGCGAACTTCGGACCAGTCGCGCGGATCGCGCAGCCGCGTCGTGCGGGCGCGATCGCCACGCCGTCGGCGCCGGTCGTGCCGGTCCAGACGCGCCTTGCCGTCGGGCATGACGATCGACACTTTGCGCGCCGGCGACCGGCGCGGCGGTGTCGAGCCGCGTCACGAACACGCAGCGTGTTCTGCGGGCTGTCCTTGACGCGAGATGCCGAGGTTCGTCACCTGCACGAGGCTGGCGCGGACGATCGGCTTGTCGTCACGCGCGTCCTCGCCGCGCGCGTTGGCGATCGGCGTGCCCTCTTCGACGGCGGTCCAGACCAGCCCGGTGCCGGACGGCTTCAGCAGCGCCGGAGAGGTCGAGGCCGTGCGACTGGATGCGATCGGGCGTCACGGTCAAGCCGGCGCGGCGTCGCGCGTCGTGGACGGGGCGAGGCGGAAGGCGCGGCTGGAGCTGCAGCAGCGTCGGCATCAGCTGCTGCGGGCTCGACCGGCGCGGCCCACTGCGTCACGGCCGGGAAGTTGCGCGCGTAGAACGGCAGGAGCGTGCCGCCGCCCTTTTCCCAGACGCCGTGGCCGTCGCCGAAGCTCGTGAAGGCGCGCTGGTGCCAGTTCTCGACGAGGCCGGCCCACGTGTAGCCGAGCGTCTGGCCGTCGATCGGCTCCTGCAGTGTCGGCGGAGCGAGTCAATCGCGACCGTCATATGTGCGATGGCGGCAGCGATCGTAGCCCGCATCCAGCGTCCACGCGCCAGGATCTCTGGACCTGATCGAGCACGCTCGTAGCCGGCTGCCGTGCGCGCGGCGTGGCGGCCTTCGTGACGGGTTTCGCCGGCGCAGCCGGTAGATCCAGTGCCTGCACGGCGAGAGCGGGCGCGGAACGCCGCGGCCTCCGACGTCACCCGCATGCGGACCGGACTCCACCGCGTCGGGATCGCGATGCACGCTGCGAGACAGCGCGAACCCGGTCGACGAAGAACGCCGGCTCGACCTCGACCGTCGAGCGCTGATCGGCAGCGCGCATGCGGCGCCGGCGCCCGGCGCACCGGTCACCCGCTCGTCCACGATCGAGCAGCCAGCTGCACGTGGCTCTCCGGCGGAACAGCGGTCGTCGTCTCGAGCACGGCCAGCAGCGTAGGACGCTGGCGGAAGCGCTGCTTCGATCCCAGTCGTGCGGTCACGCGCACGGCGACCACATCGAGACCGCCGCGCTCGACTCTGCGGTCGCGCGCGCGGCGGCTACCTTCGCGTCGAACGCGGTCGCGGGAGCCTGCGCATCGCGTCTGCCGCCAACCGCGCACGCTTCGGGCGCGGCGAGCGCCGGCACCGGCGGTCGCCCATCGCGCCGCGCGAATGGCGCGGCCGTCACGTGCGACACCACGTCGGCCGGCTGCACCCGCTGGTTGAAGTCGCAGCACGATGACGGCCGGAGTCTGTCGCAGCCCGCTCGGCCGTCGCGACGATGCTGCAGCGCGCAGACTGGCGCAGCTTCACCGTGGGCGTCGTGAACGCTGAAGGCGTGCGGCTGCTCCGAGGCCGGCGACCTGCCGCGCCGCGGCCGCACTCGCGTCGATCGCGACCGTCGTAGCGCGTCGCAGTAGGGCAGCGGCGTCGCCGGATCCGGCGTGAAGATCAGGATCGTCGTCCCTAACGACCAGCGATACGTGCCTGGCGACCGCCGGCGAACTGAATCCGGACGAACGGCGTCGCGACAGGCGACGGCATCGCTGACCGAGCGCCACCATCGGCTCCGAGAAGACGACGCGCACCTCGTTGGCCTTCCGCCAGACGCGACCTCGCCGGATGGACCGGCGCTGACGACGGTGAGCGGACGGTTGAGCCGGCGCTGCCTTGCCCGCCGCGGTCGGTGAACAGATCAGGACAGGAGCGGAACGATCAGCGCTGCATGAAACATGATCAATCCCTTGTAGCCGGGTCGTGTGCGTTTCAAGAGAAATACCGGAGGGGGCCCGGAGCGTGCGCGAGAGGGCGGGCCGAAGCCTCATACTACGGGGCAGGATTTCAGGAATCCTGCGCCCAGTGACACACCACGCTGCCCCGAACGTTCGAGTCACTCACCTGATGGACGGAGACCGGCCTGGAACCGCCGCCGTTGAGTCGAAACCATGCATTTTCTCGGCGCCGGTCCGCGGCATCGAAGAGCGACGGCATGCGCTGCGCAGCGCGGCCACGACCAGGTGCCGGCCGAGGAGCCGAGGGTCATCGTGGCCACGCCGTAATAAAGGATGGCAAGGACGCCGGCAGTCTCGTGGTGAACCCGGTCCGTAACACGGCCGACGCCCCGCCGGCCATGGCGAGCACGCCCGCTGTATCCAGGACGGTCGCTGCGGTTCGCGGGCGCCAGCAGAGAGGCGGACGGCCTTCGCCGGCTCCGACGGGGCTTGGTACGCGCGGCGGCGGCGATCACCTCGGCGGGCAGCCCCGCCTACCTGATCGTCGACCTTGGGCTTGTGGCCAACGATCCTGGCGCGCGCCTCGATCAGCTGCCTGGCTCGGCGGTCGCCGTTCGGAAACAGCCGGCATGAAATCGCTGACGACTTCGGCCTCGTCGAGGCCGATCGCGCGTGCGTAGTCGCGGACGAAGGATCTGGCGAAGATTCCCGACGGCCATCATCGCGAGACGTCGCTGCGCTCGAGGCCGTCCCACAGGTCGGCACTGACGTTGGTGACGGCGGCGAGATGGTGTCCAGAGAGATGCCGCGGCGCTGCGCAAGTCTCTGCGCGGAGTAAGGCGTGGTCCGAAAGTGTCCCTTTGTCAGACATGGCGATTCTGCTCTTCCACAAGCAAGCCTCGACGCCGACCGGACCACCTTCATTATTCCCGCGGCGGCACGCGCTGTCATCACCGGCACGCGTGGAACCGCAATTCTGTAATCTGAATAACTGGAACCGCACCCGACCGCACGAATGTCTCCGTCCTTCTGCTTATTATCGGCACACACCCTGTATCGCTTGTCACCACACCGGAGCCTGCTGCACGGCGGGGTGGCACATCCCAGCGCCGAACCGCAGGTCGCAGCGGCAATCGACCTTCATTTCCGCCTCGGAGTCCAAACAGCGACTGGCACGCGACGCCGTGGGCTCAGCGGCTCCAAACGGCAATACTGTCCACCTGAACTGACGGGACCTGCACGCTTTTCGAGGCGGACGCCCAGGGTCGCCTGCGCGCGATTCACAGGAGTTGGGTGAGCACCTCGCTGCCGTCGGCGTGGCAGGCAGTGCCCCGAGGGTCGCATTGAAGCGACTCCGGGGGCAATGTGGATTACTCTCTCCCCACTTCGTTGTCCGACGGCGGCGAACCTGCTCTTTTCGTTCCTGGTTCTGCTCCCGCGTCGTCCCGGCACCTGACGCCGCGTCACTCAGGGATGTGCCGAAGGGCTCGACGCGACAAATACCCTGCCGCCGCTTCAGGCCGGGCATGCTGATGGACGTGGCGGGCTACCATGCCTGGGAACGCTCCGCGGTCGAAATGCTCGACACCGCAGAGAATCGAACGTCACCGCGGCGCTTCTCTGCTCTGCAACGCGGCGACGGTAGACGTTCGGAGAGTGGTCACCGGGGAAGAACCACTCGAAGATGTCGTGATCGAGGTCATGCGCTGTCGCTCTGACGCTCCAAGCACTCGAGGACGCCGCCGAGACATTGCGACGCTACCTCGCTTGCTGTGGCATCAGTGCCCTCGAGGCCTGACGGCGCCCACGCATGCTGCGCGCGGATCGACCCGCACCATCCGGAAGGTGACGGCACTCTGCGGGGAATTCGACGATGTGATCCGGCGATACCGGCTTCTGCAGCTCTTCGCGAGCTGGTGGCCATACCGGCGGTCTCGACCTCCTGTCTGATCGTCGCAGCCAACCGCGGCGTGCGGCACGATGCGGCCCTGCGCACCAATGTCGGGCGTCTGCTGGACCGCTACCAAACGGGACGCAAGGCATTGCTGGAGGCGATCAGGGGATACTGACTTGTTGATGGTGCACCTGTCCGACTACCGCACGCTCCGCGCGAACTCATCGCAGAGAAATCATGACGACATCCGTTCTCGAGCGGTTTCTCCGCTACGTCCAGATCGACACGCGCAGCGACGAGCGGTCGCGCACGGTTCCGACTACGCCGGGCAATCGGTGCCCCGGCGGCTGCTGGTGGACGAGCCTGCGCCCTGGGGTCTCCGACGCCTCGATGGACGCCTCACGCGCATGCCAGGTGATGGCGACGATCCCGTCCACGCCGGGCCGTGGCGATTTCAGCGTGCCCGTCATCGGCTTCCCTCGCGCACGTGGACATCGTCGCCAGAGATGCCGCGGAAAGTGATCGTCCGGTCCGATCGTTCTACGCGCTAGCATGACGTGACGCGACCTCATTCTGCCGGACGATCCTCCGCCGGCACTGCAGGCCGGCGGATGCGACTCCGCCTCGCCGGCAGAATCGGCGACGACATCGTGACCGCGTCGGGTCTGACACTCCCCGGCGCCGACGACGAGCGCCGGTGTCGCGGCGATCATGGCGGCCGTCGAGGTCCCGGCGACGAGCCCCGATTTCGCACGGCGCCATTCGTGTCGGCTTCACACCGGGACGAGTGAGGAGGTCGGACGGGGCGCGGATCACTTCGGACGTCGCGACATTCGGCGCGGTGTGTGCCTATACGCTCGACGGCGGTGGCGCGGGCGAGCTTCGAGCATGAGAGCTTCTCGGCCGGACGCCATCACCGTGACCTTCAAAGGCTTCAATACCCATCCCGGCTATGCGAAGGGGCGCATGGTCAACGCGATCAAGCTCGCGGCGGACTTCGATCCGCGCGCCGCCCGAAGCCGAGACCTTGCGTCGCCCGAGACGACAGCCGGATACAGAGCTATCTGCATCCGTATCAGGCCGATGCGCCGGTGTGACAGGACGAGCGTCCGGCTGCTCGTTCGGGACTTCGTGACCGCGGGGCTCATGAGAAGGAAGCGTTCGTCGAGCGGCTCGCGCGGGAGGTGATCGCTCCGCCTCGGTTCGCGAGCCGGGCTCGAAATTGCCAAAGGTCGAGGAGTCCTATCGAAACATGCGGGCAGTGCTCGACCGGCAACTGACGTGATCGCACGCGCACGGGTGCGGCGATCAGGCGCGCCGCCGGCCTCGAGCCGATCGAGCGGCCGATTCCGGAGGAGGGACCGGATGGATCGCGGCTTTCGTTCATGGGTCTGCCCACGCCGAATCTCTTCACCGGCGAGCACAGCTTCCACTCGAGGCTGGAGTGGACATCGAGAGGAGAGATGGAGAAAGCAGTGGAGGCGATCGTCGGGTTGAGTGGGAGTGTGGGCGGAGGAGGGTGACAGAGAAGACCTTCACAGGAGAGGGAGGAGGGAGGATCCTTTCGAATCGAAAGCAGACGAACCGTTTACAAAAAGGGATCCTCCCTCCCTCCCTGTCCTCCTGTGAAGGTTTTCCCTTTGTCCGACCCTCATCCTCCCAGAGCGAAGTTCACTGCTCACCGTCATGACGACCGGGACGGCTCCGGCCGTTCATCGTGGTCGGCGCGTGAACTCCCACCGCTTGACGGCATCGAGCGCAGCCTGGTCGAGCAACGGAATCGACCGGAGAATCTTGGCGCTCTGAACACCGCCGGCCGTAAGTCTATGACCGCCTCGATGATGACGACCCCCTGCACGCCCGCATCCTGCGCGACGGGCGGGGCATCACCGGTGGCACGTTCTTGATCTTCGTTGGTACCCTGATGTTGCCGCCGCCGACGCGAACCGGCGCCATTCCGTCGACGAGCCAGGGACACCCCCGGTGGTGAGGCGGCGGCGGCGGTGGCGGAGCGCCAGTGCGCACTCTCACCTGAACGCCGGAGCGGCCAAGCCGCCCATCAGCTGGCCGCTGGCTCTGTTGCAGCTCTCAATCGCACGCATTCGGTGAAGCTGAGTCGCTCAGCTAGTGACGTTGCGCCTCCGCGTGACTGCGTTCAGTTCGAGATTTTACCTGGACGTCGTAAGAGGATGTTCTTCCGCACGTGGATTTCTCCCATTGCGTCGACTGGCCGGCTTAGTGAACTGCGCTCGTGATCTCCGGCGCGATCTGCAGCCTCGACGTGTATCGTATGCGTGGTCTGTGGCAGGAATAGCGGTCGCCTTCGAACAATCTCCTCGTAGAACGTCGCTGCGATGTGTTGCCGCCTGCGGATCCGACGGCGCAGCATCCCCGCGGCCTGTTCGGACCGCATCCAGGGCTTCTGGATAGCTGTCCTGACCGTTGCATACAACCCGGCCAGCGTCATTGGGTTTACGCGATCGGTCTGCGTGGAAACGCCGTTCGGGCCGCGCTCAGCGTCGACTCGGCCTCTTTGATCGCGCCTCGAGCTTCCCGCAGCTTCGCCAGCTCGAGTGACGAAGCGATCGGCGACGTGCCGCTGGCGATCGTGGAGCTCAGCTCGATCTCCGCGGCTCGATGCAGGCCGCGGCTCACCGGGACGCGTGGTCGCGAGGCTGCGCCTGGGGGAGCCGTCGCTGCTTTCAATGGAAACGCCGTTGCCCCATACCAGCCCGCGGCGATCACCACGATGCCCATCGCAACGCACATGACGACATCGATTCTTCTGGACGACATCACAGCCTCCCTCGAAAATCAGTGGCATCCGCCGGAAACAGGAGACGACGACGAACGTGGCTGGGTAGACGCGCGGGTTCATCGGCGAAAGCGAGCAGCGCTCGAGATATGTGCGGCGGGCATTCGTCGCTGCAACGTCAGTCGTCGACGACGACGTCGACGCGCGAGATCACAGACGATGGCGGGTGGAACCACAGCACCGCGCGAATGAACTTTCGATCACGACCCACAGCCAATCCTTTTTGCGCCGGACGTGCTACAGCTCGTGGGCAAAGACCGCGCAATGAATCGCCGGAGGTTGAGAGCACAGATGGAGCTGGAAGCGCAGGACCACCGGCTTCAACACACTGAAAGCTCAATGGGCTGCCGCAGATCGGAAGCATACCGAACGTCCGCGCGCAGCCAGGAGCGCCGAGATCTCTTCCGTTGCCTCGTCGTGCACCAATCAGCCTGCCGATGCGGCGGAGCCGCCGAGCCTGATGAGTCCCGCGACGAGCCACGTCAGCCGCAACACGGCGCCGGCGATGAGGACGGTGGCGACCGCGCCGAGCCGCTCACGTGGTGGCGGCAGACGACGAGCCGAACACGCGTGCAGGATCGAGGTAGCAGGAACGGTGCCGACAGATCTGCGCCAACGCGGGCGGTTCGGGCGGTGCGATCGACGGGATCCGCCAGGGCTGAAAGAACGGCAGCGCCAGCGAGACCAGCAGCAGGGGGGCGCGCCAGCAGTGCGCGCGCTGAAGTGGAGCGTGGAACACGGAAGAGCCAGGGATATGTTTCCGGAGACAAGAACCAGACAAAGGACCTGCAGGCTCCACGCGGAGAGATTTGAGAGCTGTCAAAGCTCATCACCCTCCATGTCCTCCATGATCCGCCTGATAGTCACCATCGTCCGACAGCCGCCGATCCTTCGCCAGGTGCAGGAGCAGTCCCCCGGCAGCGCCGTCGAAGACGCGATCGACGAGCTGCGCACCATGGCGGCGACCACCTGTTGCCTCGGCTCTTCGTCGGCTGGGCACATTACGCGCGGTCGGCCAGCATCTTCAGATACCCTCTCCTCCAGGATTTTCATCGTCATCACGTGTACGCGATGGCCCGCTGACGCGGAGGTGCCGCAGGACGCCGTGACCGTCGCCGGAAAGCCGAGCTTCCAGCCACGACCTTCTGCGATCGCGGCGCTTCCTGGAGGTGTGAGCGTGGAGTTGGGGGCGCGCATTTATTTGGCCGCTATTTAGTAGTTAGTATCGACTTGGCGAGCTGGATCGAGTCGTGTCAGATCCGGATCCGGGATCAGGATCGTGATCGGGGATCGGGGATCAGAAAAGATACACCGGAGTTGCCACGCGGCCCTCCGACCTGGAGGTCGGTACCACGAGGCCCAGACGACGATCCGCGCTTCGAACTCGCGACCACCGGTGCGATCACACTTCAACTCTCGCGTGGCCAGATTGTTATGCCGCACCCACGGAACAGCGCGTGCGTGGCCGAGCACGTAGTCGAGCCGCCAGCCGATGTTGCGCTGGCGCATGTTGCCGCCACGGCGCCCACCACGTGAACAGCTCGGTCGTTGTCGGGCTCCAGCGCGCGGCCGGTCGACGAGATCGCTGCGGCCGATGATGCGCTCGAACAGCGCGCGCTCGCTCCGGCAGCTGGCCGATGGCGCGCGGCTTGCGCTCCTTCGGGTGCACGTCCATGTCCGTCCGCGCGATGTTCAGGTCGCCGCACAGCACGAGCGGCTCGCCGGCTCGTCCGCGACGCTCCGCCGCGAACGCGCTCGAGCGCCTCCAGGAAGCTGCATCTTGCGCGGGAAGTCCTTGCCGCCGTTCGGCACGTAGATCGACGCCACCGTGCGCCTCGCGGCAGCGCACCGTGACGATGCGGTTCTCGTAGTCGAAGCGCGGATGAGCGAAGCCGGCCGCTCCGGGACGAGGTCGCTTGCTGCACGTGCAGCGCCACGCCCGAGTAGCCCTTCGCCGCCGTGCCAGTAGCACCAGTAGCCCTCGATCTCGCAGAGCCACGCCGGGATGCTGGTCGCGACGTCGCCTTGATCTCCTGCAGGCAGACGACGTCGGGCTGCTCGCGCGTCGACGAATCCTGCAGCTGCGCCTCGGCGCGCGCGGATGCCGTTCACGTTCCAGGTGGCGATTAGGAATACCTGGCGGGGTTCAGTCTGTGTTCAAGGTGTTCAAGAGGTTCAAGGCTCAACGGTTCAACGGTTCAACGGTTCAACGGTTCTGAACCGTGTCCTCGAGATCCTAACAAAGTCGCAGAACCCGCGAACCTAGAACCCTTGAACCTTGAACCTTGAACCTTGAACCCCCTTGAACCCCGTGAACCCCGTGAACCCTTCAACCCTAGATCCGGATTCCCCTGATCCCGATTGTCGGAGGAGCGTGCGCGTGGACGCGCGGCGTGTCGTCGGTGGCGTCGAGAGGCAAAAGTCTGGCCCGGCTCATGGCTCGAGTCGGGACACGAAGGTCCGCGCGCGTCCAGAATGCCGACGATCTCGCTGTCGTAGCGTTCGTACGGAGCCAGCAAGGCAGCCGCACGGCAGGACACGACTGGAGAGGCCGCCCCGGAGAATCTCGCATCTTGCGCGATTAGGACCCATGGCCGGTCCGCGAGGGTTGAACCGCGGCCCGGACCTCATCAATAACGGGCGTGCAGAGACCAACGGCTTGACCGGCGAGCGCATCCGCCGCAGCCGCAAGGCGATCGGCTCGGACAGATCGACCACGCACAGCTCGCCGCGTCGTCACGCGGACGCTTCGGCAGACAGTTGATAGCTGCCGCCTGCGACCGCCGCGAGCGTGAACCGGCCGCTCCCATCCGTGATGGCGGGCTCGCTGAGGATGTAGTCCGCCTCCTTGCGCAGGATACACGAGCGCGCGTTGGCGGCCGGCGCGCCGGCGGCATCGACGACGATCCCCGAAACCGTCGCTGAACACGACGTTTCGCGGCAGCGCCCTGAAATCCCGGAGCGTCACGCGCTCGCCGGTCTTGAGCGTGACGCCCGGCACGCGGCCGTCACCGAGAGCGACACCCGGATAGAACAGCCTTCGGCTTGAGCGGCGCGCCGTCGCGCGTACCGCTGCGTGTGTTGATGCCGACGACGAAACGGCCGTGCCGGAATGTGGATCGATCTCGCAACGTCCCCTCACCGAATCCGCCGAGGTCGCGGAGCCGCTCCGGAATCGAACCGGTCGTCGATTCCCGCGGGAACTGGTCGACTCGATCGTGAGTCCGGCGACCGCACGCCTGCCTGCTGACGCGTCGACGACCCTGCCCGCCACCCTGCCGTCCGGGAACGCTCTCGCGTGCAGTTCCGCGCGCAGCTTCTGTCATCACGCAAGTCAACTGTCTTTTGGCCAGAGCTCGGCATACAGCCCCTCGGACAGATCGAGGCGCGCCGTATAGCGTCCCGCCGTCAGGCCATCAGCAGCCGAGAACTCGACCGTCGCCGCCCGTCACGACGCGCGTGACCTGGCGCGAATCGCGCTCGAGCGAGATCGTCACTGATCAGGAAAGCGGCCTCGGCTCCGGCACCGGCCGCCGCACCAGGCTCCGCGTTGCGAGACACGACATCTCCGCTGATGCGCGCCTTCATCGGCGCGCCCGACGCGACGGCGCGCGCATAGTCCAGATCGCCAGCCGCTCGCGAGACCTCCCGCGTGCGCGAGCACAGGCTGACGCTCGGCAGTCCACTCGCGCCGGTGCGCTGCGCGTAGACGATGTAATCCCCGCCTTCGCGGAATGCGAGATCCGCAATCCGCTCCGCTGCTTCCAGTCCTGACCCTCCAGCGTCCCCTTCTGCGACGCCCGGAGAACGCTTCGATCACGGTCAGAGTCACGCGCCTCGGTGCCCAGCACCTTTGGACGGTGGGTCGACCTCTTCGACCCGTCCGAGAAACACGGCCGACGCCTTCCAGTAGTCCTCGCAGGCTGCGCCCGACTCGGAGGCAGCGTGCAGGCATCAGCGATGCGCGGGAACGCCAGGATGAGTAAGAGGAGTGGCAGCAGGCGGATGCATTTTTCAGGGTCTACGTCCAGGTTCCAAGGGTTCAGGGGTTCCAGAGGTTAGGTCCTTCCCGATGCACGGGTTCCACACGCTTGACACCGGATTCCCGTTCTGAGATTCCTCCCTCCCCAGTTCACGCAGCGCAGCCAGCGGATCCAATCGAGTGGCTCGGGCTCTAACTCCCACCTCTGCGCTTCGATCTTCGCCCATGCGTCCTTGAGCGTGACGGTCCGATTGAAGACGAGGGTGCTCGGACGTCGAGTCAGGATCGACAGCAGAAGCACCTGACACGCTCGAACTGGTACCGCGTCCCGTGCGGCGATACCGGCGACGCTCGGCTCGAGCTTGGCAGTCCCGCCGCACCTCGAGCGACGCCGGGATTCAGCTCGGCGCGATAGTCCTCGGCCGCGCCAGGGTTCTCGCTGGTAAAGAGCCGATCGTAGAGCCGCACCTCGACGTCGACGGCGTGCGCGGCTGACACCCAGTGCAACGTCGCCTTGACCTTGCGGCCGTCCGCCGCGTCGCCGCCGCCTCGCGTCGAGGGATCGTAGGTGCAGCGAAGGCGTCGGTAATTCCCCGGTCGCAGGATCCTCGTCCACGCCGGTGCACTTCACGAAATTTACGCTCCGCGCAGCCGGACCTCGCGGCCCGGAGACAGCCGGAAGAACTTCTTCGGCGGATCCTCTCGAAAGTCGTCACTGCTCGATCCACAGCACGCGCGAGAACGGCACGGTCGCGATTGCCCGCGGACGGCGTCCTCGGGGTTGTTCGCCGACTTCGAACGTCTCGCTCTGCGGACTCCGGGTAGTTCTCGATCACGACGCGGAGCGGGTCGAGCACACCCATCACACGGGCTGCGTGCCGATTGAGGTCCTCGCGCACCGCATGCTCGAGGACGGCGACATCCGACGATGTTCTCGCGTTTGGCGACTCCGATCCGATCGCAGAACGCGCGGATCGCCGCCGGCGTGTAGCCGCGCCGGCGCATGCCGACGATGCGTCGGCATCCGCGGGTCGTCCCAGCCGGCCACGCGCTTTCCTGCACGAGCTCGAGCAGCTTGCGCTTGCTCATGACCGTGTAGGTCAGATTCAGGCGCGCGAATTCGATCTGCTGCGGCTTCGCCGGCACCGGCAGGTTGTCGATCAGCCAGTCGTAGAGCGGACGATGATCCTCGAACTCCAGCGTGCAGAGCGAATGGGTGATCTTCTCGAGCGCGTCCGACGGACGGATGCGCGTAGTCGTACATCGGATAGATGCACCACGCGTCGCCCGTGCGGTGATGGTGCGCATGACGGATCCGATACAGCACCGGGTCGCGCATGTTGATGTTGGGCGACGCCATGTCGATCTTGGCGCGCAGCACGTGCGCGCCGTCGGCGAACTCGCCCGCGCGCATCCGCGCGAACATGGTCGAGGTTCTCATCGATCGGATCGCGACGCGGTACGGGCTGTCCGCGCCCGGCTGCATCAGCGTGCCCGCGATACTCGCGCATCTCCTCCGCCGTCAGGCTGTCGACGTAGGCGTTGCCCTGCTCGATGAGGTGCACCGGCATACCGATACAGCTCCTCGAAGTAGTCGGACGCGTAGAAAAGCCGGTCGTCCCAATCGAAGCCGAGCCAGCGGACGTCGGCCTTGATCGAGTCGACGTACTCCGACGTCTTCCTTGATCGGATTGGTGTCGTCGAAGCGCAGGTTGCAGGTTCCGCCGAACTCCGCGCGCGACGCCGAAGTTCAGGCAGATCGACTTGGCGTGGCCGATGTGCAGATAGCCGTTCGGCTCAGGCGGAAAGCGCGTCGCGACCCGGCCGCCGTGCTTCCCGCCCTGACGTCACTGCTGACGATGGTGCGGATGAAGTCCAGAGCGGTGTCTTGATGACGGGCAGGCTCGGTCGAGGGCGCTTCCATAGGTGAAAAACCCCGATTATAACGTGGAGGCCTCGACCGAGCGCTGCTCGACCACGACCCGATCAGCCAGAGCCTGCTGCCAGCGCGGCTGCACCGCGGAGCGAAGTGGTCCGAACCTCAGCTGAATGCTGCTGTCGCTGTGCCTCAAAGGACGCACACGAACATCAGAACACGCTCAGCCTAGTTATCTTGCAAACTTATTCAAACTAGACGGTTATGGTTGACTTGCGCACGTATGTTCCATATCGATCTCGCATAGCTGGGCTGGAAGTCCATCATTTTGCAGTGAGTTTCGGCGTACGTCGTTTGGTGTCTCATTCCGGCGCACCTGTGCGGGACCGTCTCGCCGTGAATGCCGCCTGCGTGATGACCAATAACCGCGAACCATTCCCATCAGTTGCAGGCGAAGGATCCTACCTCTTCAGGACGGCGTTCAATGTTGCTCATCCATTGATCGCGGTACACACCGCATGCGCTCCCCCGCAGCTCACGTTGACGCGCCGACTGGCGCCGGAGATCGCCGACCGTTCCTGCGGACCCACGCCTGGGCCGGGGCGATCGCGAGACGTGACCATGGACTCTGCCGACAATCAGATTGACCGAAGACGACGCGCAGGTGGGCGAGGGGATGCCGGCCGCTGTCAGGTGGCCGCCGATCGCGCCAAAGCCGAGGCCCGCAAAGTATCGGACGAGCGCAGGGCCCATCGCCGTCCCCGGCCTGAGCGCTCGACTGGATCAGCGTCGCGCGCGTCAAATACGGTCCGGAAGTCAGCATCGTCGATCTGTCGAGGGGCGGTGTCCTGCTGGAGTCGGATCGACCGCTGAAGCCCGGCTCGCGCCAGGCACTCGAAATTGCCGGAGCTGAGAAGTCCATCGTCGTGCCATTCGGCGTTCTGCGCAGCCGAATCTCGGCTCTGGTGCCACGTGGCGCCATCTACCGCTCGGCGTGCGCGTTCAGCCGGCCGCTGGAACTGCCGGAGCTGGCGGCCGCCGCCGGTCGTCCCCGAGGTCGCTCCAGATCCGGAACCCGTTGTAGACGCCGGTCCTCGCCACGCCGGCTGCTGTCGCCCCGGAGCCGACGCCAACCGCGATCCCCAGCCAGCCCGCGCCCGAGCCGCTGACGGACGCGATCGTGCGACCGGTCGCTACGGAACCGCTGATGGACACCATCCTTCGAGAGGCGTCGGGATCGCGCGGCGGATGCGACAACCGGTCAGCAGAAGCTCGTCGCGCGGTTCGTGGACGGGACGATCCTCAAGGGAATTACGACAGCGACTTCGACGTCAACCGCCCGAGCTTTTCGTTGCCAGACATCACCCGAAGACGGCAGCGATTGTGTGTCCGTATCGCTCACCGGGTTGAAAGCAGTCTTCTTCGTGCGCGACTTCGAGGGAAAAATCGGAGTATCGCGAGCGAAAGACATTCGTGGGTCAGACTCCTGGCCGTCGCGTTCACCTGACCTTCACCGACGGCGAGATGATCATCGGAACGACGCACGGAGTACCCGAGCCGGCGGTGACGGGTTCTTCGTCACGCCTGCAGATCCCCGCGCCAACAACGTGCGCATCTTCGTTGTCTCGAGCGCGGTCCGCCAGGTCCGCTTTCCCTGACGTGAACTGCGTGACGACCATAAAGACCCGGCGTTCCGGATCCGACAGTCAGTCGGAACCGTATGCGTCCCTCGAGCGCACTTCCCGGATTCCTGAGCGACCCGGCACTGCCGACGGTCGTCGCCGTCGTCGCGGCGATGCTGGCGCTCGCCGCTCACCTTCAGGTGACCCGGCGCGCGCCGGAACTTGTCCGGCGGGCGTCGAATCGCGGCGCAATTCCGGCGGCCTCGATGTAAAGTTGTGGCGGGTTGCGACGATTGTCGCGGCGCGTGCCCGCCAGCGCACATCTTCACTCGGGTTCTGATGACTTCCAAGCCCTCGAGGATTCTGCTCGTCGACGACGATCCCGCGACGCGGATCGGGCTGGTGGAACTGCTGACCGACGCCGGATACGAGACGCGCGCGCTGGCGACGTTCGAAGAAGGGCTGCGCGCGCTGCGGACAGAAACGCCTGACCTTCTGATCGCTGACGTGCGACTCGGGGCCTTCAACGGACTGCAGCTGCTCGTGAGCAGTCCGCGCACGGTACCGGCGATCATCATCACCGGCTTCGCGGATCCGGTTCTCGAATCGGACGCGCGGCAGCACGGCGCCGAATACGTCCTCAAGCCGGTGACTCCGTCCTTGCTCCTCGAGATGGTCCGGCGGAAGCTGTCGGAGATCGAGCGATCGAGTTCGAGACCTTGCGCCGATGGGAGCGCAAGACGGTGCCGGGCGGAATGCCCGCGCGCGTAGACGACCATCCCGCGCGCATCCTCGACGTCACGCTACGGCGGCTTGCGCTTCGAGATGCCTCGTCTCGGCGAGCTGCCGCCCTCGCTGAGCGATGCGATTGCCGACGGCCGACATCGCCGATCCGTGCGGACGTCGTGTGGCACACGCCGCTCGGGGAGAATGCGTGGCTGTGCGGCGCAGCCGTGTGTCTCAGACGAATCTGGCGACGGCCCGCGAGTGGCGCGGATTGGTCGATGGGGTCGCCTGACAACGGCCGTGCCTGGATGGTGGCGCGAGTCTCCGGCGCGACCCGCGGCAGCGGCGTCGGCATAAGCCGATCCCGCAAATAGACCTGCAGATCGTGGCGGCCGCGAAGCTGCAGCTTCTCGTAGACGTGGTGAAGATGGATCTTCACCGTGCCCACGCTGATTGCGAGACGCGTGGCGATTTCCTGATTGTCCAGACGAACCGCAACCAACCGGAGGATCTCGAGCTCGCGAGGCGTGAGGACGCGTTCGAGCTCTTCCTCGACGGTCTGACGCTGCGTCAACCGGTTGGCGAGAGTCGACGCCGTCGACGCTGAGACTCTGGCCTCCGGCATACACCGTGCGCAGGCAGTCCTCGAGCACGCGAGGCGCCATCGCCTTCAGCACGATCCCGCGCGCGCCGCAGCGCGCCGCCGCCAGCAGATCGTCTTCATCCTGACTGGCGGTGAGCACCACGACCGGCGGGTGGTTTCGTCGAGTCGAGCCGGCGAAGGACGCTCAGACCGTCGTCTCCAGCGAGCTTGAGGTCGAGCACCAGCACGTCGGGCTTCAACGTCTCGACGGCCTGGAGTCCTTCCGACGCGGTGCTGCACGTCGTGAGCACCTCGAAGTCCGGACCTCGACTGGAGGAGCTGCTCCAGACCCTTGACGACGAGCGGGTGATCATCGACGAGTACGATTCGAATAGCCATCTGTTTCACAAACCGTTATGCCCCCGTCGACGCGCGTCAGGCCGCGGCCGGCGTCAGCGGGAGCGCGATCGAAAGCTCAGTGCCGGTCTCGCTGGACCGCAGCTCCAGCGCGCCGCGCAACTCGGCGACACGTTCCTTGAGCGTCAGCGGTCCTTCGTTCATCGCGTTCAGCGCGTCGAGGTCGCATCGTCCTCGAAACGGGAATCCGCGGCCGTCGTCCGCGATCGTCAGTCGAAGCCCGGCGGCGTCCACGTCCAGTGTGACTGAGATCAATGATGGATCGGCATGCCTGGCGGCGTTCAGGACGCTCTCCTGCACGATGCGATAGGATCCCATCGACCGGCGGCTCCGGCCACGATCCCGTGGCGTCCGGCAGCCGCATCCGCACGCTGATCTCCCACTGCTGCTCGACACGGCGTCGCAATTCTTCGAGGCGTGCGTTGAGCCCCGCCGCCGGAAGATCCGGCGGCTTCTGCGCGAGCGGGCGGAGGCGCCGATGATGAACGCACGCATCTCGAGCTCGCCGTGCTCGAGCTGATTCTGCACGTCTGCGAGGCGCTCCCGCGCGCCATCAGGATCGCGGTCGAGCAGGCGCCTGGCCGCGACGAGCTGCAGGGCACTTCCCGCGGCCGACCGGAGCAGGCTGTCGTGGATGTGCGCGCGCCACGCGAAGGCGCTCTTCCAACGCCGCCGCCTTGCCGAGCCGCCGCAGCAGGTAAAGGCTGTCGAGCCTCGACACCGCGAGCCTTGCCACGATCTCGCCGAAAATCAGATCGTCGATCCGCATGGGTCGCTTGTCCAGCGCGAAAAGCCTCCCGGATAAGCTCGCCATCCAGGCTCCAGGACTGGACCCGCTGCATGTCGAATCGGGCCTGCAATGCCGGGTGAATCGGCCGTCCGATACGCTTACGGAAGGATCCTGCCGACCAGTGCACGACGGCCCCGTTCTCGTCGCCCGCGCGTGTCGCCTGAAAACTCCGACGCTCCAGACCCGACACGACGAACGATCCGTAGGTCGCTTCGGGCTCCGTCGCGACAGTCACGTCCGCTCCCCGCACCCCAGGCGAGGTTGATCGATCCGTCTTCGGGCTCCTCCCAGACGATCAGCACTCTCGGTGCCTCGAGCACCTCCGAGCACTCGCTCCACGAGCTCGGCGGCGAGCTCGGGAGGCTGTCGCGGAACGCGACGCGGCCATCCGACGAGGCGTCCGAGCTCGCGCTGAAAGCGGTGATGATGAGCGCCGAGGTACTCCGACGAGCACGGCGACGACGGCGACCTGCACGATCCGAATGAGGAACGTGTTCACGACGAAGGGGCGCACGTGAAGGAGGAACGAGGCGTGCGCGTTCGTTCCCGCGTAGAGAACGACCGTCGCGATCGCCGTCCACACGGCACCGCGGCCCTCCCATCGAGGCGTGCCGCTGATTACCAGGAAGGTGAAGTGCGCGAAGAACGGACTGCTTGGCGCGTCAGTAAAGAAATTGAAGAGCGAGAAGGCCGCGAGGTCGAAGCCATGCTGGGCGATGCCCCAGCCGGGGGCAAAGCGCACCGGCGTCCAGACCAGTGCGAGCATGAGCAGGCTGTAGACGAGTGCTCACCCGAGCGAATAGGCCAGCGACCAGCGGGTCAGTGGGTCGGACGGGCTGAAGGCCACCGCGAGCAGAGCGCCGCCCGCCAGGACGATGCGACTGCTGGCAATGAGCCACTCGAGGCCGGACACGAGGTGGGTATTCAGGGATTACGGTCTGCGTTGCCGTCCCCCTTGGGTCGTCTGCTGTCGCGCCGCCAAACAACAGCGCGCCGCCCTCGACGCCCACCCGTCAATTGGTCTGCGGATCCCGGCGCATTCACGCGCCGCCGCGGCGCCGGATCAGTGCACGCACCCTGCTCGGCGCGAGCCAATCGATCGCGGAATCTCCCACCAACTCGTCGGCGTCAGCGGTTGACGATAGCGCGAAAACTGGCTGATCGGAAGCTCTGCGACCTCCGCGGTTCTGGCCGCGACGGTCATCAGCCTGTCTACGATCCGGACGGAGCACGACGCGAATGGCGGTATGGGCAGAATCGGACACGAGGCTACTCCTCTAGTAATCGGGCGCAGCCATTAATATAACCCAACTGGTGTATATCTGGCAAGATTCATTTTTGTTGGGCGCCGATCCCCACGGGTCTTTGTCAGCTCTGAGGCTGTATTCAGGTCTGAGGCGGTCCATTGTGCCACTCTGGACAGGTCCCAGCACAGCCATAATTCCTGGAGGACGGACTTCTTCCGCTGGAGCTCGCACTCGTCTCAGCCGATCTTCACTTGTCGGGTCGCGGCGTCCGGTTCCGGCGAATGCCAGCAGCGCGTGAGCTTCCGACTCTGATTTCGCGACGCACCTTCGCGCGGCTGACTCGCAAAGAGCGACACGATCAGCGACCGCGGCGGTCCGCCGGCACTCGATCTTCCATGTGCCGGCGACGGTTCCATCGACGAATACCGTCGGCAGGACGCGCAGACCCGGCTGAAACACGGACGATCTGTGTTGCAGCGGCAGCAGCCGAGCGTCGGCGCGCGTCACGATGACGCTGTCCCACTCCGGCAGCAGGCGCACGGGCGCCGGTGTGTCGACCGGCGGCCGCGGCGCATCAGGCAGATCGAACAGTTCTCCGCCGCGCTCTCCACGAAACGTCACGAGCCGAGGGCCGCAGCGCCTCGAAGGTCGGCTTGAGCGCCGGCAGACCAGACCACGCCTGGGCGTCGGTCGCGGTGGCCGGTCCATACGCCGCGAGTACCCGGAGCACGAACTCCTGGCGCGTCGGCAGCCGCTTCTTTCTTCGGTTTCCCGAGCCACGCCTCCGCGGTGATGAAGTCAGCCTGCACGGGGAATCCCCAGGTCGCCGCGGGTCGGAACCTGCAGCAGTGGGACCTTCAAACGGGCGGCATACGCCATCGCGCGGATGTCGCCTTTCAGGAACTTCTCGGCGAGATGATCGCGGAACGCGTCGAAGGTCTTTGGCTCGCGGAAGAATTTACCGGCGAGCGCCAGCAGCGGATCGATCGGCACGCCGTCGAGCCTCCCGCCGACAATCTTGAGCCCCCAGATCCAGCGCTGTCTGCAGCGTCGAGCGGAAGCGGACGAAGTCGCTCGCTGTCATGACGTGCAGCGTTCCGCGCAGCGACGTACCGCGCACGAGCCGTTTGTCCACCAGCGCCTTGACGACGTCCTCGCGCTTCAGTCCATCGATTCTCGACCACAGGCCCACGAAGGGCGGACGCGCGATCTGCGCCTGCAGCGCCAGGAGCTGTTGCGTGGCATTCAGGACTGCGAAGTTCGACTGCGCGCGAGGAGCATCTGTCGCGCGAGCGTCGCGCGATTCAGCTGGCGGAGGGTGAGAACGTCACGGGCACGACCCCATATCATACGGGCTCGCGAGAGTCCTTTCGACTGGGTCGATCATCGGTCGCTGGGTCATCGATCGACTCGCCGAGAAGCTCGGGCGGACGCGAGCAGGAGGTTGCGAAGGTAACGGAGTTCACAAACGGAGATGAGATGAAGCGGCTGGCTGCTACCGCGTGGTAGCTTGCGCTCCACAGTAAGGAGTATCGCCCTGGATGAACAGGGCACTCACAAGGAGCAGCCAGCCATGATGTATGGTGCCATCGATCTTGCATCTGCGGTATAGCGAGATTCGGGTCGTGGACGCGGACGGGCGGGTGGTGCGCGAGAAGCGGGTGGTGACGAGCGCGCGACCGACTGACGGCGGCGTTCGCGGGCTGGGGTCGAGCTGCGGGTGCTGCCTGGAGACGGGCACCGAGAGTGAGTGGGTGGCGCAGGCGCTCGAGCAGGCGGGGCACGAGGTGGTCGTGGCCGATCCGAATTACGCGCCGATGTATGGCGAGGTCGCGGCGGCGGGTGAAGACCGATCGGCGGGACGTGGCGGCGCTGGCCGAGGCGAATCGGCGGGGCTGGTATCGGCCGACGCATCGCCGGTCGGCCGGCGCAGCGGCGTGGTGCAGCAGATCCTGCGGAGCGCGACGGCAGCTGGTGCGCGATGCGGACGGGCACGATTTCGGTGATGCGCGCGCTGCTGCGGCAAGAGGGCTATCGGCTGCCGTCGGGCAGCAGCGCGCGCAGGTGCCCGCGCGGCTCGGCCCGGCTGACGCTGCCGGAGGCGCTGGCGACGACGCTGGCGCCGCTGCGCACGGATCGTGAGACGCTGACGGCGCGAGACTGGCGAGCGATCGAGGCGCGGCTGGCCGACGCGTGACGCAGGCCGATCCGGTGGTGCACGCAGCTGCAGACGGTGCCCGGGGTGGGGCCGGTGGTGGCGCTGACGTTCCGGGCGACGCTCGATGACGATCGACGCGCTTCCAGCGACGGCGGGCCAGGTCAGTGCCTTCGTCGGGCCTCGTGCCGCGCGAGGACAGTTCGGCGGAACGCCGGCATCGCGGGCACATCACCAAGACCGGGTCGGGCGAGTTGCGGAGTCTGCATGATCCAGGCCGCCTGGGCGTGTTGGAAGAGTACGGGCAGTGGCACGCTACGCGCCTGGGCCGAGCAGCTGGCCGCGCGGCGCGGGCCGGCGCATCGCGGTGGTCGCGCTGGCGCGTCGCCTGAGTCGGATTCTGTATGCGATCTGGCGCGATGGGTCGCGCGTTTGAGTCGGCGCTGCGTCGCACGGCGTAAGCGCCGCGGTCGGCGGGTGGCTAAGCCACGAGTCGGCGGGGGTGAGCGCGGTCCGTTCCTGGATCACCGTGATGATCGTCACGGAGATGGCGCCACCCGCCGGTGCGAACGACATGATGCGCGGTGATCCGAGGATCACCAGTGAACGCGAATAGAAGGCGGCCCGGCTTCGGCCCACGGCCCCGAGGGTACTCGCACCGAGGCTTCACGGCTGGGGATATGTGGAAATCCACAACCCGGATTCCCACATATCCGCACACGCATCACAATAAATGGACGAAGACACGGAGACAAAGAGCTGACTCGAACAGCCGCTTATAGAAGGAACGGAGCCAACGGGGACGAACGGAGAAGAGGATGGTTCGACTCGGCGGGGGCGTGACGCCGGCCGCGGCCGGCGTCCGCGCGGTCACGCCCCGGGGCTGCGTCTTCTCCGTTTCTCTTGTCTCTCCGTTCTCCGTTGGACTCCCGTCCGCCCCGACCGCGCAGCCAACTGAGACCGAGTACCGGTCCATCGACTCTTCTCCTCTGACGGGTGCGCTATTTCGATTCGAGGCTGAGCGCGACACGCAGCCACCACCCGTGGCTGCCAGGAGATCGCGACGGGCACGCCGGCAAGATCGCCGTCGGATCCGGACGTGATCTCGAACCGCGTCCGGGCGTCGGTGGCGAGCGGTGCGGATCTCGAACGCCGTCCGAACGGCCGAAATGACGCCCGGCCGTCGTAGGTCGGCTCGCAGAGACTCCACTTCTCGCAGGTGGATCTCGTACGCACCCTGCCCGAACACAGTACTCGGACCCGGGGGCGCAGCAGCTCACGCGTGTCGGTCCTGCGGTTCACTCCGGTGACCGCGAGATCGATGAGCTCGGCAACCGCCGTGAGGAAACCGGCGCGCGCCCGACGGCAGCGACATGCCTCGACTGGGGGCAGCAGCAGTCTCGTGACGGATGCGTTCTGAGCGCCGCGTCCACGTCGTGCACGGTCAGAGGGACGGCGTGCTGACGCGCGCGGTCTGCCAGGTCGCCGCGCCACCTCGACATGCGCCTGATCGCACGAAAATCGCCCGCACCTCGGCGGCCGGCTGGAATTGGAAGCCGCCTCGTTGCAGCGTCGCTTCGTCGGCGCCAGTCATCAGCGCGAGGATGGAGCCGTCGGCTCCTTCGATGTCCTCCGCGATGTATCCCCAACGATTCAGCGAGCGCGGCGCTTGGCGGGATCGGTGCCACGAGGAAGCTCGTATCCCACTGGCGGCACCGTCTCCGCGCCGCCAGACGATGCGCGCGATGCCGATGTCATCCTTTGCCGATCCAGAACAGCAGCGGACGAACACTGCCGGACATCTTACCGGTGAGTCATCACCGGCCGCATGGAAGCGCTGGGCGGGCACTCCACTCGCACGTCCCGAGGCGCCGATCCGATCTCCGCGGGCTGCCACCAGTCCGCCGGCGCGCTCGCGCGAACCTCGAACGGGCGCAGAGTCGACGAGCGCCATCGCCAGTACGCATCCGATCCCGATAGCTGCCCGCATCGGGTACGCCCCGCGAAAATCGACCCTTCCGCAGGCTAGCGCCGACGACTGCCGGCTGTCAATTAATTAATTAAGAGTAACGACGCGATCGAAACGCGCGGTCGATCCGACGCTCACCGTATGATGGTGGCTTTCGGAGAGCACATGGCGAACATTCTGCAGAGCGTACTCCGCGGGCCGAGAAGGTCGGCATCGCGTTTTCGGGCGGCCTCGACACGAGCGCGGCGCTCCACTGGATGCGGGCGAAGGGCGCGATTCCCTTACGCCTACACCGCGAACCTCGGTCAGCCCGACGAACCCGACTACGACGAGATCCCGCAGACGCGCGATGCAATACGGCGCCGAGAAGGCGCGCCTGATCGACTGCCGCGCGCAGCTGGTCGCCGAAGGGCTCGCCGCGTCTGCAGTGCGGCGCCTTCCACATCTCCACCGCCGGCGTGCCGTACTTCAACACGACGCCGATCGGCCGCGCGGTGACCGGCACGATGCTCGTCGTCGCGATGAAGGAAGACGACGTCAACATCTGGGGCGACGGCAGCACGTTCAAGGGCAACGACATCGAGCGGTTCTACCGCTACGGACTGCTGGCGAATCCGAATCTGCAGCATCTACAAGCCGTGGCTCGATCAGCAGTTCATCGACGAGCTCGGCGGCCGCAAAGAGATGTCCGAGTACATGCACGCGGCCGGCTTCGCATACCAGATGAGCGCGCGAGAAGGCCTACTCCACCGACTCGAACATCCTCGGCGCCACGCACGAGGCCAAGGATCTCGAGCGCCTCGAACAACGGGCATCACGCATCGTCGAGCCGGATCATGGGCGTCGCGTTCTGGCGCGAGGACGTCGCCGGTGCAAGCCCGAAACCGTCACGGTCGCGTTTCGACGAGGGCCAGCCGGTCGCGCTGAACGGCATCAGCTTCAAGGACGCCGGTCGCAGCTGATGCTCGAGGCCAACGCGATCGGCGGCCGCCACGGGCCTCGGCATGAGCGACCAGATCGAGAACCGCATCATCGAGGCCAAGAGCCGCGGCATCTACGAGGCGCCCGGCATGGCGCTGCTGTTCATCGCCTACGAGCGGCTCGTCACCGGCATCCACAACGAGGACACGATCGAGCAGTACCGCGACAACGGCCGCCGGCTCGGCCGCCTGCTCTATCAGGGCCGCTGGTTCGATCCGCAGGCGATGATGCTGCGCGAGACCGCGCAGCGCTGGGTCGCGCGCGCCGATCACCGGCGAGGTCACCGTCGAGCTGCGCCGCGGCAACGACTACTCGATCCTCGACACGACGAGCCCGAACCTGACCTACAAGCCCGAGCGCCTGACGATGGAGAAGGGCGAGGCGATGTTCACGCCGCAGGATCGCATCGGCCAGCTGACGATGCGCAACCTCGACATCGTCGACACGCGCGACAAGCTGTTCACGTATGTGAAGGCGGGCGTGCTTGCTGCCGTCGTTGGGAACCGGAGCTGCCGCATCTGCTCGACGCAGGGGAGCCGCACAAAGAAAGCAGCGTGGCGTTCGGCGCTGGCGTTCGGCGCTCGCGCAGTCGGCGCTCGGCGTTCGGCGCTCGGCAGTCTGTAGTGAGCGCTCGGGCCAATCGCCCGGCGACGTTCAGCCCCCGTTCAGGCCCGGCTGCTGCTGCAAAGGCGTGGGCCTGAAACAAACCGTGCGCGTGTTGGATCGTCGAGGACGAAGCGGCGCTCGCTGCGCCAGCTCGCGACGGCTCTCGGAGACGCGGGCTGGCGTCGTGGACTGCGCCGCCGACGGCGACCGCGCAGACTTTCGCGCAGACGGTGGCAAGATCGATCTCGTCCTGCTGGATCCCCGGCCTGCCGCGCATCGACGGCCTCCACGCTCCCGGAGGCGCTGGAGAGATTCAGGGCTGGCGATTCCGGTGCTCGTCCTGCCGGCTCGCGGCGGCGGATGGCACGACAGGGTCCAGGGCATCGACGCCGGCGCGGAGCGACTACGTCGCCAAGCCGTTCCGGATGGAGGAGGTGCTCGCGCCGGTTGCGCGCCCTGCCGCGGCGAGCCGGCGGCCACATCTCGAGGTCAGCTCCGATCCGGCAAGCGTGTGACCCTCGATCCGCGCGCGCGGCGCGCGTGACGCTCGACGGACGGCCGGTGAAGCTCACGAGCGCATGAGTTTCGCGCGCCACGCATTCCGATGCAGCAGCGCGGCCGGGTCGTCTCGCAAGCGGAGCTCACCGAGCAATACGATCTACAGCAAGCAGAACTTCGACCGCGATTCCAACACGGTCGAAGTCCTCATCGCTCCGCCTGCGGCGCAAGCCCGGCGCCTCCTCCATCGAAACGGTGCGCGGGCTCGGCGCACCGGATCGAGGTGGATCGCCTGATGCCGATCGCCGCTGCGCTCGCGCGTGCTGCTGCGATCCGTCCTCTGGACGCTTTGACTGATCGCCGTCTCGCACATCGTGTCGGGCGTGCTCTACTCTCCGCGCGCCCCAGATGCTGCTGGATCGCGCGCTGTTACGATGCTGCTGATCTTCGCGATCGGCTGCCTGATCGGCGGTCTCTCGCAGGCTCGCGGCGGGCTGTCGACGCTCGATCGGTTGCGCTCTGCCCTGGCCGCCGTCCGGGGATGTGGCACGCGAGCGCCGGATCGGTGGCGCCTTATCCCGCCGGCGGTGCAGCCGCTGGTCGAGGAGCCTTTCAATGCCCTTCTCGATCACCGCGAAACGCGCGCTGGCCCGCGCGGTGTCGAAGGCCGGGCGACCTGCGCCCACGGCTTGAAGACGCCGCTCGCCGTCCTGAGCGGGCGAAGCTGGCGGACGCCGGGGCGGCCGGTCAACCCGGATCTCGCCGCCGCGATCGACCAGCAGAGCTCGAACGGATGCGCCGCCAGATGGACTACCACCTGGCGCAGGCGTGCGTGCCGCGGCGTCCGGCGCGACGGCCGGCGCCAGGTGTCTCATCATCGCCGACTCGCTCGAGGGCCTCGCGCGCATACGCTGCAGCGGCTGCACGCGCCGACCGCGGCGTCACCATCGACCTCCGACGCGCCCCCGGCCACGCCGCCCGCGTCGAGCGTGAGGATCTCGACGAGATGCTCGGCAACATCTCCTGGACAATGCGTGCAAGTGGGCCACCTCACGCGTGTCGGTATATCGTCCCGTCTCGACAACGATCGCGTCGAGATTCTGGTCGGAAGACGATGGCCCAGGGATTGCGGACGCGCTGGAGAGAAGAGGTGCTGCGCCGCGGCGTCCGGTGCGCGGACGAGGCCTCGCCAGGAACCGGTCTCGGCCTGGCGATCGTGCGGACCTTCGCCGAGCTTCTACGGCGGAACGATCGCGTTGCAGACAGCTCGCATCGGCGGCCTCGGCGCGCGACTCAGGCTCCCCGCAGCCTGATCTTTCACCCCGGGCGCACAACAACTCTCCGCGGTTCCGCGGCCTGACAGCTCCCGAGCAGTGGGCGTCGGCGCCCTCCGCAACCAAAGAGGAAGCCATGCAGATTGTTCGCAACCGCACTCGAGTACGACGTGTGCATCGTCGGATCGGCGCCGGCGGCGGCATGGCCGCGATGGTGCTCACGCAGGCCGGCGCCAACGTGGTGATGCTCGAAGCGGGACCGATGTGGGACGGCCACGTGACTCCGCGATGGCTAAGTGGCCGCTGCCAGACGCCAACGTCGCGGCGCTTGCCACGAAGCGAGCGGCATTTCGGCGAGTTCGACGGGCGCTCGGCGGCTGGTCGCTCGGACGGCGGAGCCTCTACACGTCCGCAGCCAGCGGCAGTTCGATTGGTTTCGCTCGCGGATGCTCGGCGGACGCACAAACCACTCGTGGCGTATCTCTCTGCGGTTCGGGCCGCACGACTTCATGCGCAAGAGCTCGACGGCCTCGGCGACGACTGGCCGATCACCTACGACGACATCAAGCCGTACTACGACAAGATCGATCGGTTCATCGGCATCTTCGGCGCCAACCTGACCGCAGCTTGCCGCAACGAGCCGGACGGCATCTTCCATGCCGCCGCCGGCGCCGCGCTGCTACGAGCTGCTGATCAAGCAGGCGTGCGACAAGCTGAACGTCCCAGTCGTGCCGTCGCGCCTGTCGATCCTGACGCAAGCCGCTGAACGGCCGCCGCGCGTGCCACTACTGCGGCCAGTGCGGCCGCGGCTGCGCTGACGCACTCGAACTTCTCGTCGCCGTCGGTGCTGATTCCGCCGGCGATGAAGACCGGCCGGCTGAAGATCATCACGCAACGCGATGGCGCGCGAGGTCACGGTCGACGACGACCGGCCTGGCCACGGGCGTCGCCTACATCGACAAGCAGACCGGCGCGCGACAACCACGTCCGCGCGCGCATCGTCGTGCTCGCGGCGAGCGCGTGCGAGTCGGCGCGCATCCTGCTCAACTCGAAGTCGTCGAAGTTCCCGCAGGGCCTGGCCAATTCGAGCGGCGTCGTCGGCAGCTACCTGACCGATCTCGACCGGCGCTCGAGCGTGACGCGGGTTCATTCCGGCGCTGATGGACAGCATCCCGCACAACGAAGACGGCATCGGCGGCATGCACTCTACACGCCGTGGTGGCTCGACAACAAGAAGCTCGATTTCCCGCGCGGCTATCACATCGAGCTCGAGCGGCGGCCGCCGGATGCCGAGCGCGCGGCTTCGGCGGCGGCATCCACAACTTCACGCGCGATCGACGCGCCAGGCGCGCCGTCGCGTTCGGCGGCTACGGCAAACAGCTGAAGAACGACTACCGGCGGCTCTACGGCGCGACGGTCAACTTCGCCGGCCGCGGCGAGATGGTCCCGAACGAGGACACCTACTGCGAGATCGATCCGACGCGTCGTCGACAAGTGGGGCATCCCGGTGCTGCGCTTCCACTTCAAGTGGAGCGACTACGAGATCAAGCAGGCGAAGCACATGCAGGAGACCTTCCGCGCCATCATCACCGAGATGGGCGGCACGCCGATGTCGCCGATGCCGACCCGCGGAGCAGAGCTACGGCATCGCGGCCGGCGGACGGATCATCCACGAGGTCGGCGTCGACGCGCATGGGCAACGATCCGTCGACGTCGGTGCTCAACAAGTACTGCCAGGCGCACGACGCGAAGAACGTGTTCGTCGCCGACGCCGGCCCGTTCGTCTCGCAGGCCGACAAGAACTGCACGTGGACGATCCTGGCGCTGCGCGATGCGGACGGCCGAGCATACATCGCGGAGCAGAGGAAGGTCGGATCGATTTGAAAGGGCTTCCAGGTCTGCTGCCCAGCTTCCAGCTCCAACTTGAGGCACCGAGAACGGGTCAGCTCAGTGGCGCTGACCGAATCCTGCTGAAAGTGCGGCGTCGCCCTGCGCAGGTGCGAGCGAGCGAGTAGCGAAATGGCCGTCGGGGGTGCGGGCGGCCGGCACGGCTTGGGGAGACCTAGAGCATCGACGGAGGTAGCTTTTTTATGACCAACCCATCGACGCACTGATTCTTCGCATGATCGCGGCGGGCCCGGTCGCGGCCGGATTCGCGTGGACCGGAGGCGGAGGCGCAGGAAGCGCATCAGCACGCGCAGGCCGCGCAGGCGGCGGCGAAGCAGACCGGCACGCCGTTCAAGCCCAAGTTCTTCACGCCGCACGAATACGCGACCGTGCGCATGCTCGTCGACATCATCATCCCGAAGGACGAGCGGTCCGGCAGCGCCACGGACGCGGGCGTGCCGGAGTTCATGGACTTCATCATGGGCGACGAGCCGGGGAGACAGCTGGCCATGCGCGGCAGGGCTGGCCTGGCTGGATCGCGAGAGTCAGAACCGCTTCGACAAGACGTTCATCACGTCAACGGAAGCCGAACGCACCCAGGTGCTCGATGCGATCGCATGGCCGCAGCAGGCCATCCCAGCGATGTCGCATGGCGTCGCGTTCTTCAACAGCTTCCGCGATCTGACCGCCAGTGGATTCTGGACGAGCAAGATGGGCATCAAGGACCTCGCCTACATGGGGAACGTGTTCGTCCCCGAGTGGAAGGATGCCCGGACGAGGCGATGAAGAAGTTGGGCCTGGTGTAATCAGGCTTCCCGCTTCCGCTTCCCGCTAACCTCCTCGTCTTGAGAGGAGTGGCCGCTCCTCCTCGAGACTGGAAGCTGAAGCTGGAAGCGGGAAGCCGGCACAGCTGGCAGCTTTTTCACACCCGCACGACGCGCTCGTGCGCGCGGTCCCAGCGCCAGTGCGGGCCAGTTCCGGACAGGTGGACGCCGCCCAACCACCGATCGATCCCGCACCGAGCTATCCGATCCTCCCGCCCCGTCAGGACTGCCCGTCCCAGATCGGTCAACTCGATCGTTCCTGTGAGCCCCGCGCGGGCCAGATGGCCGGACGCCCCACGATCCTTCAGCGTCAGCAGCGGCGTGAAGGGAGACGACAGTTCCAGCGCAGTATCGAGCAACGTGGTATCGGTGACGTAATACGCGGTTTCTTCGTCGTGCATCAGCGGGAAGGCTGCGCGCAGCGTGATTGGCGCCGGCGCGGTGAGCTCGAGCAACCGATGCTCGGTGCGCGAGAGTCCGTCTGCGGTGGATGGGAACTCCTCGAGGTGCCGCTCCAGTGCCGCGGCGAGATACGGCAACGCGGACGTGTCGGTCCGAAGAAATGCCTCGATCGAGGTTGGCTCTGGAGCGCGAAACGCCGCCCACGCGCTTACGGCTACCGCGTAGTGCGCCGCAGTCACCGGCTGGCGGGTTTGGAACAGCGGACCGAGCTCGCTCGCCGTGAGCTCGCCGAGACCCTTGAATCGCGGACGGCCGGGAAACGAGCCGATGCAGATCAGGCTCACCGGCTTCGGCCAGGACGCGGGAACCCGCAAGCCGGCTGAGGACCTGAATCAGGTTCAGTTGATCGAACAGATCGTGCTCGTACCACGGCACGATCTCGTCGTAGGCGTGGTGGTCGTCGATGATCTGGCGCCACCGCCGCAGCCCTTCAATGTTCGCCTCGACACCGTGCCCTTCGCCGGCCAGATGCCGGCGCACGGATCTCCAGGAGCTCTTCGTCTGAAGCTCCAGCGGGCACCGGACCGTCATGGAGCGGATCGGCCCAGATGGACGACTCGCCTGGAATCCCCGCATCGTGGATCGTTCCCGTCGTCGACGTCCCGTTCGCGACGTGAAGAAAGACTGTCGGATGCTGGGCAAGCGCGTGCCCTGGCCGGCCATCTCCTCCGGTCTGAGGTGAAATGCGCATGGGGCTATGTTAGGCTCCGCGCATGAGCGAACACAACGAGATCTCCAGACGGAAATTCCTGCAAACGGCAGCCGTTGCTCCCTTCGCGGCGTCGGCCGTCGCGGCGATGCAGAAGAGCGTGCCCGTCGGCCTCGAGCTCATTTCGGTTCGCGACGAGCTCATGAAGGATCTGCCTGGGACGGTGACCGCCGTGGCCAAGACTGGGCTACCAGGTCGTCGAGTTCTATTCGCCCTATTTCGACTGGACGCCACAGAGCCGCAAAGGACGTCCGCAAGCTGCTCGACGATCTCGGGATTCAGTGCCGATCGACGCACAACGGACCTCCGTCGTTCACGCCGGACGGGCTGAAGAAAGCGACCGAGCTCAATCAGATCATCGGCAGCAAGACCATCGTGCTGGCGAGCGCAGGGAAAGTCGTGGACCTCGCCGGATGGGAGAAGGTCGCGGCCCAGTTGGCGTCGGGCGCCGAACAACTCCGTCCGCTTGGCATGTCTACCGGTTATCACAACCACCAGACGGAGTGGAAGCCGGTCGAAGGCAAGCGTCCGATGGACGTGCTCGCCGCGGGCACGCCGAAGGACGTCGTGCTGCAGTTCGACGTCGGCACGTGCGTCGAGGTGGGCGAAGACCCCATCGCGTGGATCAAGGCGAACCCGGGACGCATCCGAAGCGTCCATTGCAAGGACTGGGGAAGGGTGACGGCCGCGGCTACGCTGTCGCATTCGGCGAGGGCGATTCGCCGTGGAAGGCGATCTTTGCGGCGGCGGAATCTGTCGGCGGCGTCGATGCATTACCTGGTCGAACAGGAAATCGCGGGACCCGAAGGACAGATCGCGATGGCCAGGAAGTGCATGGACAACTGGAAAAAACTGCGAGCGTGAGGCTGATTCCGCGATCCCGCCCCACGGCGATCTGCGCACTCTTTGTCATCCCGTCGTGCACCATCCCGGTCGGAATCTGCAAGCCGCTCTCGCAACTCCGATCCTTTGCGCTGGGACGTCGCCGCGTAGCATCGGGATCCAGCGTGTGGCTCCCTCGTGAGACACTCGTCCAGATGACAGCCGGGTTTCGTCGTCGCAGCGGGGTTCTTCGTCTCAGCGCTGGTAGTTGCTCTTGCGTCCTGTTCGCGCGGATCCCCGCAGCCGACACAGGCGGCAGCGACTCCCCCGCCAGCCAGCTTCGTCAACAAGGTCTGGCGCGTCGAATCGTCATCCTCCGGCTCAGACACGGGGGCTTTGTACGTATTCCTGTCCGATGGGACGCTTCTGATTTCATCAACGCACGGAACGCCCTCCACGGGCAAGTGGAAGGAGGACACCGACGGTCTGACGATGATCGAGGAAGGACTTCCGTACAAGGTGAACGTGCTGGAAGTTGAGCGCCGACGAGTTCCGGATCATGATCAACAATCCTGGCAGCGCGGTCGAGATTGGTTTCGCGCCGGCGGACAAGCCGGCCGCGGGCTCGAACGTGCCTGGTTCTCGGTAGTCCGGTAGCAGCGAAGGTAGGGCCGGAGCGCGGCGTTGGGGCGAAGCCCCGGTCAATAACGAGGGAGCAATGGCCAGCCTGATCGAAGCAATCGACGTCAAGCGGAAGATGTTCTTCGAGTTCGAGAACGCGCCGTACCACTGCATCGACGTCGAGATCTCGAAGCCGACCGCACGAGGCGGCCAGACGCTCGTGCGCATCAAGATGCGCAACCTGCTGACGCGCGCGGTCTTCGACCGGACGTTCAAGGCCGGCGACAAATTCGCGAGCCCGATCTCGAAACCGTCGAGGCCACCGTTCCTCTACGCGGATCAGCGATCGGGCTATCACTTCATGGACCAGGACGACGTTCGACACGCTCACGCTCGGGCCCGACGGTCGTCGGCGACGATCGCGACGCTGCTGGTGGACAACGTCGCGATCCAGATTCAGAAATACAACGGCACGCCCATCGGCCTGCAGTTCCCGCCGCACGTCGAGCTGACGCGTGACCGTCGACGGAGCCGGGCGTCCGAGGCGACACGGCGAGCGGCGGCGTCACCAAGCTCGGCGACGCTCGAGACCGGCCTCGAGATCCGCGTGCCCGCTCTTCATCAAGGAAGGCGAGCGGGTGAAGGTCCACACGGAGACGCGCGAGTTCGCCGGACGAGCGTGAAGAAGACCCGTCAGAGCGCCGCCAGGAAGGCCACAAGGTCCGCCTTGTCTTGTGCGGACAAACCGATGTTGAAGCGCTCGTTGTAGAAGTCGACGGCCTCCTCGAGCGTCGCCGCCGCGATCCGTTGTGAAAATGCGGCCCTCGTGCCGCCATGGCTCGCCAAAACCGGTCCTTTGAACTTCCCGACGTCGCTCCACCGGCCAGTCACCATCGCCCGGCCGGGATCGGTGGTCTGCACGACGTCGCCGGTGGCGTTGTTCTGCAGCGTGTAGAGCGGCATGTCCGGCGTCCGGCGCGCGGCATCCGCCACGCCGATGTTCAAGGGGCATCGCGATCGAGTGATCGCACGGCATTGGGAGTGTCGTGGCAGATCGTGCACGTTCCCGTCTGGATCGGCCCTGGGACCGGATCGGCGGGGCTCCCATTCAGCCCGGCGACGTTGTCGATCACGAACATGCGGTGATTGAAGATCTCTCCCCGCGCACAATCGATTGACGCGCCGGCGACGGGTCCCCCAGCCAGTCGGCAAACAGGGTGAAGACCGTCGGATTCAAACCGCCGGACGGAGCTGGCACGCGCCGGGCATCACCGGGAAGAATATTGAGCGGGTCGTTGATGCCGATGCAGAAAGGCTGGCGTGAGAGAAACGCCGGCCCGCCGCGCGCCCGGCGTGCGGTCAGGCTGCCGGCCCGTGGCTGTTCGTCTGCGCGGTGAACAACGAGGAAGCTCGAAGTCCGATCTGTTCGAGTTGAGCAGCCGCCGGCGGAGCACCCTGCGCGTGACCGGTCGTCGCGTCCGACGCCTGCGTCAGAAGGTCCGCGCGTATCGACTGACCACGTCACCGTTTCACGGCCGTCCCACATGACCGTGGCTCAGAAACGGCAGGTTCGTCGAGGGCAGCGGCCGGCGGTACATCGACGCCTCAGTGAATGGCGCTCCGCATCCGTAAGGATCGTCCACGTTGACGATTGTGAACTCGGCGTTGGCGGGAACGAGGCAGCTCGACGCGGATCAATCGCCTTGGACAGCAGCAGGCTGAACGCCGCGCGTCGTCGCCCAATCGAGGAGACGTCCGCGCCCTCGCAATTCGAACCATCGTTGGTGCGGAAGATCGGATCGAGGCCGCGTGTCAGGCGGAAGCGCTCGCGGAGCTCCGGTGGCGTCACCGTCCAGGCCTGCTCGGGACGGTGACAGGTGAAACACGTTCGTCCGTTCGTGCCAAGATCCTGAAAGAACGGGTTGGCCGTGTCGATCGGACCGGCCGTTGACAGCAGTGCGGTGGACGCCGGACGCGTTGCTGAAAATCAGCGGGAAGAGAGCCGGATCATCTGCCCCCCTCACGCGCACGGAGAAGAGGATCGCCGCCACGAGCATCGACGGTGCGCAGCCCGCTGCCGCGGATCCGGAGAGCCTTTTATGAATGCGTCGCGTTGTACTCATCGCACCACCTCACGATGGGAAGCACGTCTCTTTCCATGCGTGACTCGGTGGTCACATAAGGACTACCCTCCTACACAAACGCATCAGCTTGAAACGTGACTGCGAGGTTACCTATCGTGGACTGGCGTGGAGCTCATCTTCAAAGCGCTTGGCGATCGCCACCGACGGCTCCTGCTGGATCGCCTCCTCGAGCGGGACGGACAGACGCTCGGCGAGCTGGATGCGGCGTTGCCGAACATGACGCGCTTCGGCGTCATGAGCACCTGGGCGTGCTTCAGACCGCCCAACCTGGTCACCGTTCGCCGCGTCGGTCGGCGGAAGCTGCACTATCTCAATCCCGCCCCAATTCAGCTCGTGCTCGAGCGCTGGTTCGGCAAAGTACCCACGCGACGGCCGCGTCGGGTGCCCGGCCCACGATGGCGTCGGAGAGTCGGGCGGTGTCGGTGTCGGCGCGCGCCATACAGGATGCGATCAGGAACCGTGGGGCCGAGAACGGTAGGCCCGGAGCTGCCGCGCGTCCGCGGAGCAGCGTCTGAAGTTGTGACCCGATGATTCCCATCACGCCAGACATCAGCATCGACGAGCGCGATCTCGAGGGCGCTTCGTGCGCGCTTCGGGGCCAGGCGGCCAGAACGTCAACAAGGTTAGCGACAGCCGTCGAGGCTCCGCTTCGACGTGCACGGATCGTCGCTGCCGGCAGCGTGAAGCATCGCCTTGCGGCCATCGCTGGGTCCCGCCTGACGGCGGACGGCGTGCTCCTGATCGACAGCCGCGAGCACAGGACACAGACGCAGAATCGGGATGCCGCCCGTGCCCGGCTCGTGGCGTTGCTTCAGAAGGCGGCGATCAGACCGCGGAAACGCCGGCCGACGAAGCCGAATGCCGGCGCGAAAGAGAAGCGTCTCGAATCGAAGAAGCGGCGAGGGATCATCAAAGCGCGTCGCAGCGCCGGCGGCGATGAGTGAGAGGCTCGGAAATACCATCCAGAAGTTAGGAGCCAGAAGACCGAATCGCACTCGGAACCGGGCTGTCGTCGCTGAGCAGGCGCAGAGCGCCAGCGAGCGCCGAATGAGCCGCGGGGGTGGGGGCCCCGCGAAACGCCGGTAAGTGAGCGAAACGTGAATCGACGAGATTTCCTCGGGACCTCGGTCCTTGGTATGGCGAGCGCCTCACGGAGGGCGGACAGATCCTCAGGTCCGGAATGACAGCCTTCCGGGCGGCCATCCAGGCGCTCACGCCCATGACCACCGGCATCGCCCCCATCACGGACGACGAGCGCCGAGGGAGGATCGCCAAGGCGCAGCGCCTGATGGAGGAACAGAATGGTCGACGCGATCTGCACGGAAGGCGGCAACTTGCGCATTTGCTATTACTTCGTCGGCATGCGATGGGCCACAGAGCGAGCGCACATTTCGGCGTCGTCATACCAGCCAAAGGCGCGATCGCGTATGTCTGTCCGGGGTTCAGGAGGACAGGGCCAGAGAGCTGATCAAGCCGGCGTTCCGGGACGAAGTGCGCGTCTGGCAGGAAGACGGGAGTCCCTACCAGGCGATCGCGAAGATCGTAGGCCGACCGCGGCGTGCGATACAGGCGGATCGGGATCGAGGAGCGAGCACGGTTCTTCATCGCCGATGGAATACGCCGCGACTCGGGAATGGAGGGTCGTCGACGCAACGCCCGTCACGGCCGGTTGCCGCATCTTCGTCGAAGCGCGCGGAGATCGCGCCTCATGCAGCGCGCAGACGACGTACGCTCGCCGCGTAAGGCGGCGCTGTCCACGCTCCGCGAGTATGACCCAGGACGAGCTGACCCGGAACATCGTCGCTGGCTTCACTCGCCTGGGATTCCCGCGGCGACGTGAGCGCCCAATTCGGAAAATGGACCGCGCTGCCCCACGGCAGCGCGACGCCTCAGCGCCTCCGCGAAGGCGACATCGTGATGATCGACGACGGGTCGCGTGCGAGGGCATCAGTCGGACATCACGCGCACGATCGTGTTCCGGCAAGCCCTCAGGCCAAATCGATGGTGGGAAATCGAGAAACGCGCGCAAGCGGCGGCGTTCAAGGCAATTGCGATCGGCCGACTTGCGAGAGCGTCGACGCGGCGGCGCGCAAGGTCATCGTGGATGCGGGCTTTGGTCGGGCTGCAAAGTGCCGGGACTACCGCACCCGGACCGGACGCGGATCGGTCTCGACGGTCACGAGTGGACGAACTTCGTCAGGAACAAGACGCCTATCCGGCCGGGCATGTGCTTCAGCGACGAGCCGATGCTGGCGATTCCGGGAGAGTTCGGGATTCGTCTGGAGGACGACGTCTACATCCGGGAGGGATGGCCCGCACTGCTACCAAAGCCGAGCCTCGCCATCGACCGACCGTTCGCGGACTGAGATGGCGGGTAGACGGACGCGCGCCATCCGCCGGTGTGGCGGTTTGGCACGCGCCTGCTTGCTCCACAGTTCGAGAAGGCGGCTACTTCTTGGCAGTCTTCTCGTGCGCAGCCTGCTTCGCGACCACCTCGCCCTTGATCTTGTCGTAGGTCGCCTGCGGCACGATCTTCTTCGAGACGAGCTCGTTCTTGGCCTTGTAGGGGCGCCCGTCGATGATCTTCTGGGCGTAGGCTTCGCCGACCCTGGCAGAGCCTGAAGCTGCTCTTTCGTTGCACTATTCAGGTCTACGGGCTCGGCTTTGGGCGGACTTGGCGGCCTTCTCGGTGTGGGCTGGTTTCGCCGTCTGTGCTGAAGCATACGCCGCAGGGAGCGCCAACATCGACCGCGAGCGCCACCGCGAGAACAGTCATCCGTTTCATTCCACTGGCTCCTTGTCTGAGCGTGACCACCATCGAGGTCACGTGCGGGTCCTCATTGCATCAGTCTTGCCGTGGTTGCGGCGCGTCCGGGACCGCCTCCAGCTTTTGGGCCACCCCTCCACAGAGGGGCGCCGGGCTGCTACGATCCAGCGGTTCCAGAACCGCGCGCTCAGTCCCCGACTAATCAGGAGGAAAAACGTGGCGAGCAACCGAGACGAGCAGGAACGGCGTGACGCGACGTGACTTCACGACCCGTGTCGGGGCTGCGGCCGCAGGCATCGTTGTCGGCGGCGATCTCCTGGGCGGTCGTGTCCAGCGCGGCATCAGCCGCCGGCCGCATCATGGCGCCAACGACCAGCGTCGTGGTGAGCCAGCATCGGCATCCGCGGCCAGGGCAACTCGCTCGAAGCGCGGCTTCGCGCAGCTGAAGAACGTCGAGATCAAGACGCTGTGCGACATCGACGAGAACCTCGCGCCGTCGCGGATCAACGACGAACGGCTGGCAGGACGTCGCCGACGTTCAAGCCCGGACTTCGTGCAGGACCTGCGGCGCGTGCTCGACGACAAGGACATCGACGCCGATCGTCATCGCGATCCCGAACCACTGGCACGCGCTCGCGACGATCTGGGGCCTGCAGGCCGGCAAGCACGTCTACGTCGAGAAGCCGGCGTCGCACACCGTGTGGGAAGGTCGCCAGCATGGTCGAGGCGCACCGCGCGCTTCAGCAAGATCGTCCAGGTCGGCACGATGAACCGCAGCCGGCCCGCCGTGCAGCAGGCGATCAAGTTCATGCAGGACGGCGGCATCGGCAAGGTCTACATGGCGCGCGGCCTGTGCTTCAAGCCGCGGCCGTCGATCGGCAGATACCCCGGACGGGCCGATGGCGCGCGGACGCGAAGTTCAAGCTCAACGTCGACGGCCGACGACGAACGAGCCGACACGACGCGCGGTACCTGTCGAAGGTCGAATTACGACCTGTGGATCGGCCCCGCGCCGAAGCGGCCGTTCAACCGCAACCGGTTCCACTACAACTGGCACTGGCACTGGGACTACGGCAACGGCGACACCGGCAACCAGGGCCCGCACCAGTTCGACATCGCGCGCTGGGGCCTCGGCAAGCAGGAGCACCCGGTCAAGGTCCGCTCGATGGGCGGCTACTTCGGCGAGCCGAGTCGCGCAGGAGACGCCCGGACATGCAGACGGCGCTCTTCGAGTACGCCGACGGCACGATCCTCGAGTTCGGCACGCGCGGCGAGCACACGAACGACGAAGGCGGCCAGCGGATCGGCAACATCTTCTACGGCACGAAGGGCTGGCTCTGGATCGACGGAGATCGGGCGCGAGTGGCAGTCGTACATGGGACCGCTCGGGGACAAGAACGAGAAGGGCCCGGGCTCGAGCGTCGCCAGACTGCGGAAGCGACCAGCGGGCCTGACGACGATCGAGTTCGCGCACTACCAGAACTTCGTCGACGCCATCCGCGCCAACGATCCGAAGATGCTGACGTGCGACATCATGGAGGGGCACCTCTCGTCGACGCTGCCGCACCTCGCGAACATCTCGTACCGTGTCGGGCACGGCGCTGACGTTCGACGGCAAGACCGAGACGTTCGAGAACGACAAGGAAGCCGAACGAGCTGCTGACGCGCGAGTGCGAAGGGATTCGAGATTCCGTCCCTCTCGTAGCCGGTCTTACGGGGCGGAAGTGGGGTGGCGATCGTGAGATGACGACCACAGTGGGGCCGGCGGTTGGTGAAACGGGACGCAGCGCCGGCCACGGTTTCCGGAATCAACTGCGGCGGGGGGCCTGAAGGCCCTGCTCACCCGGCATTGGAACCCCTAGAACCCTCGGACCCTAGAACCCTAGAAAACGATCCGCACCGCCCCCTGCATCACCCGCGGCGACCTCGTCGAGGTGACCTGGCCGAACGTCGGGTTGACCTGCTCACCGGTTGCGGCAAAGCGAGCGGTGGTGTCGATGCCGTTGAACTGCGTGTGGTTGAAGAGATTGTAGACCTCCCATCGGATCACCTGCACGTTCCGACGCCCGCCGCTGAACGGGAAGCGCTTGAACAGCGTGATGTCCGTGTTGTTGACTCCGGGAAGCCTGATGATGTCCTTGTGGCCGTTTCCCGACATCTCCACGCGGGGGACGCGCGAAGACGGACGTGTCGAACCAGCGCGTGAACGATCGATCGCCGCGCGACAGCACCGGATCGCCCGTGACGACGACGCGCGTGCCGTCGCCGCCGCCGGTCAGATCGGTCGCCGAGTCCTGGAGCGCGAGCGTGATCCCGGACGGCGTGCCGCTCGAGAACGCCGTGATGCCAGATACCTGCCAGTCGTCCAGCACGCGCGCACCACGACGTTGTTCCAGAGCGAGCTGACCTTCGGCACGTCGCGCGTGTAGTTGATGACGGCCATGTGTCTGGTCGAACGACGAGAGGCCGTACGTCCACTCCCGGACGTCGCTATACGTCGGAAGACGCCCGGGCGCTCGTGCCGGTCTCGGTCGCTGACGTGTAGTCGCGCGACCGCGAGAGCGTGTAGGCTACGCCAAACTGGAGGCCGTGCGAGAAGCGGCGGTTCGCCTGCACCTGCAGCGCGTTGTAGTTCGCGATGCCGTTGTTCAGGAAGTAGTTGATGTCTCCGTAGCCCGGATACGGACGGAAGAAGTTGTCCGGGTAGCGGATTGCCGGGGCGGGTGGGATCCTGGTTCGCGGGATCGAACCGCGCGCCGTAATGGCACCGTGTTCAGGTTGATCGTCTCGCAGCAGGTGATCGGTCTGCGATCCGACGTAGGCCACGTCGAGAACGGTCCGCCATCCGATGTCACGCTGTACGCCAGCGGTGTAGCTGTAGAGAGTCGGGGTCTCGATGTTCTTGTCGAATCCCTGCACCGTGCTCGGGAACGTCGACCCCGTCGACTGCGGCAACGTCGCCATCGTCCCGTAGAAGATTTGCGGGTTCAACTGCAGCGGTGGGTTGCGTGACGCCTGCCAGTTGACGTTGCCGGACACCCGCGTGTTGTGGAAGACGCCGGCGCTCGCACGGATCGCCGTCTTGCCGTCGCCGGTGAGGTCCCACGCGAGACCAGAGCCGCGGCTCCACGAGAATACCGGGCCCTTCGCGGAAACCTTTCCGGATAAGCTCGTGTCCGTGCCGACCACGAGGCCGTTGTTCGGATCGCCGGTCCCGGGAACCAGCGCGCCAATCAGGACGGCCGGCGCGATCGCGCCAGTCACCGGGTTGCGCGCCTGCCTCACGCCGTTCACCAGCACGGGCTGATAGAGCTGCTGAGCCTTGCTCGGATCGTAGCGTTCCAGCGCGAACGCCGCGGCGGCACCGTCCTTCTGGCACCCAATGCGAGCTACCACGCGAAGCGCGATCCGTAGTCCAGCGTGAGCTTGCGCGACAGCTTCCAGGTGTCCTGCGCGAACCACTCGACCACGCCGGCTGTTCCGTCGCCGCCTGGACGGGCAGACGACTCGATGTAGGAGCGCATGATCCCAGCAACGCGTTGCATACGGATGGCGTGCGTCGAACGGGTTCACGGAATCCACGCTGTACTCGAAGTTGCCGTTGAACGTCCCCGTCTTCCCTTCCTCGTTGCGGGCATGCTCCAGATAGAAGCCAGCCTTGAACGTGTGATCTCCGCGCGCAAGCGACGCGGTGTCGTTGACGGTCACGAACGTATCGGCGCCCGTCAGCGGGAAACGTCCTTCGAAGGTAATGGCCGCCGGATTCGCAATCGCCCCGGTGAACGACGCGTTCGGGATGATGTTGAGCGGATTGATCGACGGGCTGAATTGCCCGAGCGTGTAGCCGATGTGATTGCGCGTGACGGCGTCGAGACCTTCCTGCGTCAGCGCAGATCCCGCCTCGGTGCTGTGACGGTAGCCGACCGAGAGCTCGTTCACGAGCGACGAGCTCAACGTCCGCGTGTAGTTCAGAATCAGGCTGGCGTCCTTGAATGTGTAGTGCTGGCCGAGCAGGCCCCAGTTCGCGGCGCCGGCCGGGACCGCAAACCCCTGATTGTCCGCGCGCTACGTCGAGAAACCGTCCGTAGATGGCGTCTTTCGGCGAGGGACGGACGTCGATTCGCGCCAGGTGCTGGTGCCGGGGCACCTCAGGCTCTCCTGGAACTGGTAGTTGTAGTTGCCGCCCGTGATCGACCGGTCGAGCGCGTTCGGCAGCGGAAACACGTTCAGCAGCGCGCGCCCGTTGGCGTCGATTCGGCCGCCGGGAATCTGGTTGCTCGTGAAGGTGCCACCGGTGACCGGATCCCGAAGGACGATCAGCTGGCCGCTCTGGCTGAGGCTCTGGGAGAAGTCGCCGGCGCGCTCGAGCGCGGTCGGCACGGTCACCGTGCGGACCGGCTGCGGCACCTGCGTGTCCCAGTTCTCGAACGAGTAGAAGAAGAACAGCTTGTCGCGCCAGCCGCCCGGCACGGGGCCGCCGAGCGTCGCCCCTCGGTCGTCGCATAGCGGTAGAGCGGCTTGGCGATGCCATTGCGGTTGTTGAAGAAGTCGTTCGCGTTCAGCTTCTCGTGCACGCTTAGCCAGGTATCCGGTGCCTCTGTAGTCCTTCGAGCCCGACTTGGTGACGATGCTGACCATGGCGCCGCCGTTGCGGCCGTTCTCCGCCTGGTAGTTGTTCAACTGCACCTTCACTTCGCTGATGGCGTCGAAGCTGACCGTGCCGCTGAAAATCTGCGGGCTTCCCGAGATCGTTGCCGACGAGGCCGTCGACCGTGACGGTGTTCCAGGAGTTGCGATTGCCGCTGATGTTCGGGCTCGTCGTGCCGAAGCTGCCGCCTGGCGCCTCGCTCTCGCCTTGATACGCGACACCCGGCAACACCCTCAGCAGCGACATCACGTCGCGTCCACGAACGGCGACCATCTCGAGCTGCGTCGACGTGATGAGCGCCGAGCGCTCCGAGCTTGCGGTCTGAACGAAGCTTCCCTCCGCGAGCGTGGTCACGGTCTCGGTCAATGCGCCAATCGCCATCGTGACGGTGCCGAGCGACAGCCGCTCGTTGGCGGGCAGGTTGATGTTCTTCCGTTCGAAGGTGCTGAATCCGGCTATCTCGATTGCGAACCGTATAGCGACCCGGCTGCACGGATGACAGGACGAACGGCACCTGTCTGATCTCGTCTGTGTGGTCCGGCTCGTGCCGGTCAGCTCGTCGAGGAGTGTGACCGTGGCGCCCGGAATGACCTGATTAGTTTGATCGATGACCGTCCCCGACACGCTGCCGGAGACGGACTGAGCGGCGGCTCGTGGCGGCCGCCAACAGGATCACCGACGACGCAACGCTCAGCGCCCGAAACGTGCGACGGAACACCACGGGTCATGACCCTCCCTCTTCCTAGACCAGGGGCTTCGCCCCGCCGGACCCCATCGCCGTCACTCGCGGGGCCCCTTCGCCCCGTCGCTCGGAACCGGCGCGCCAGTGGCGCGCCTAGCCAATTGCCGGGGGCTTCGCCCCGCCGGACCCCATAACCGTCGCTCGCGGGGCCCCGAAGCCCCGCTCGCTCCAACGGCGCGCCGCAGCCTCGTCTTACGGCGAACGAGCACAGCATTCTCGTAAGGCACCGCATGACGGTCGGGCCGCAGAGGTGATAACAAGCTTTAACGTTAAAGTAAAGAAGATTAATGCGCCGGATGTGGGGACGGGTATGGGACGACCGAAGACCGAGCGCTGGCGTATGTTATGGTGCCGTCCGGCCATGATTCAGATCGACCGCCAACGCTCTCCCGCGACCTGCTGCCCGGCATCGAGCGTCTGTTCGCGCTCTCCGCCGGCAAAGATTCAGGCAATCGAGCGGACGCTGGGATCCAGCCGACGGCGCCCCGGTGTTCACGGTCGATGAGGACGCTATCGCGCCGCGCGGCTGGACGGAGTGGACCGCAGGGGTTCCAGTTCGGATCGGCGTTGCTCCAGTTCGACGCGACCGGCGAGCGCGAGTTCCTCGAGCTCGGACGGTCGACGCACGATCGAGCGCGATGGCGCCGCATCTCACGCACATGGCGTCCACGACCACGGCTTCAACAACGTCAGCACCTACGGGACGCTGTGGCGCCTCGCGCGCGAAGGCCGGTTCGACGCCGGCGAGTGGGAGGTGCGCGTTCTACGAGCTCGCGCTGCAGCGTCAGCGGCGCGGTCCAGGCCCGGCGATGGACGCCGCCTGCCGGACGGCGGGTTCATCTACTCGTTCAACGGCGCGCACTCGCTCTTCGTCGACACCGATTCGCTCGTTGCGGGCGCTCGCGCTCGGCTTCCGTGCTCGGCCACCGGCTGCTCGAGGAGCAGGATGCCGCAGGTCAGCCTGCTCGAGCGGCTGGTGCAGCACGCCCGCGCGACGGCCGACTACAACGTCTGCTGACGGCCGCGGACGCGATCGCACCTGACGTTCGAGTCGCGTCGCGCACGAAGAGCCTCTTCAACGCTGCCAACGGCACGTTCCGCGGACCGAGCACCCAGCAGGGCTATTCCCCGTTCACGCACGTGGACGCGAGGCCTCGCCTGGGCGATGCTCGGCTTCGCTGAGCAGCTCGAGTTTCTCGAGATCGTCCCAGACGATGCGCGCTGCAGGCTTCGGGCGGCGCGCGCTGCCGTCGAAGCCATGATGCTCGGCGCGGCGCGGGCGACCTGCGGATCACTACATCGACGTCGCGGCCGCGCGACGGCGTTCCATACTGGGACGCCGGCGCCCCGGGACTGGCGGCGCTCGGCGACTGGGGCGATCGATCCGTCGGATCCGTTCAACGATCACGAGCCTGTCGACAGCTCGGCGGCCGCCATCGGTGCCCAGGGACTGCTTGCGCCTCGGCCGCCTCCTCAGAGAGACGCGGCAGATCCGCTGCAGACACGCTATTTCAGGCCGGTCTCCGCGTCGTGGACACGCTCGTGGACGCCTCCGGACCTTACGTGAGCGTCGATCCCAATCATCAGGGGCTGCTGCCTCCACTCGAATCGTGTCACTGGCCGAATCGCTGGGATCACGGTGCCGGCCGGGTGCTTCGATCCCGCGCGGCGAGTCCAGCCAGTGGGGCGACTATCACGCCCGGGAGGTGGCGCTTCGTGCGTGATGAGGCGCTGATTCGGGGACGCACCGTATCTCGTTCTTCCGTTCGGTCCACGCAGGCGTCGCCAATGACGAGACGCGGCGAGGTCCGCGAGCGAACACGTCGCGTATGAGCGCACGCATGGCGCTCGTGACCGGCGGGACGCGCAGGATCGGGCTGGGGATCGCTCGCGCGCTCGCGCGCCGAGGTGGAGCCTCGTGCTTGGCGGCACGCCCGGAGCGGTGTCCGACGTCGGACCGTTCTCACGTGACGTCAGGCGAGACAGGACGTCCACGCCTTGCCGGCTCGATCTTTCGAAGCGCGACGACCGCCGCCGTCTCGTCGCGGAAGTCCCGCTGCGTCACTGCGGCGGCGCGTTGCACGCCGCTGGTGAACAACGCCGGCCGCGCGCCGCGGGTCAGAGCCGACCTCCTCGACGCGACAGAAGAGAGCTTCGACAGCGATAATCCACGCACCAACCTGCAGGGACCACGTAGCTTCCCTGCACGCAGGCGGTCGCGCGCGATCAAGTCGAACGCCGGCATGCGGATGACCGCCTTTCAGCGCGCAGCATCGTCTTCATCACGTCGGTGTCGGCCGAGATGACGTCGATCAATCGAGGGCAATGCTGCGTGAGCAAGGCCGGGGTTGTCGATGGCGGCGAAGCTGTCTCGCCGTGCGTTTGGCGCCAGGAGGTATCCCGGTCTATGAGATCCGGCCAGGCGTGATCTCGAGTGACATGACGGCCGCCGTTCGCGAGCGTCTACGATCGGCGCATCGCGGAGGGCCTCATCCCCGAGCACCGGTGGGGGCGAGCCTCCGGGGACGTCGGCCGAGCGGTCGCAGCGCTCGTGCAGGGCAGCGACGTGCCATGCGACGGGAACCGTCCTCCACGTCGACGGAGGGCTGTCGCTGCCGAGGCCTTGTGAGCTCTCGCGAGCGCGGGCTCGATCCGGGCGACCGTGTCTCCAGTTGTCGCGTAAGACCCATACAGGAGGGAGGTGGAGGAGGGAGGGAGCACAGACTTCTCAACATGGATCCTACTCCTCGCGCCTGCCGGGCAGGCGCCAAGATGCCGCCAACAGATCCGCGCTGAAGGATTCGCGATCCTCCTTCCTCCCTCCCTCCCTGAGTAGGCTTAGTGAGCCAGGTCGCAGGTCGTCTGAACGGATCGGTTTCCCCGCAGCATCGACGTCCAGTTCAGGACGGCGGCGTCAATCGGCGGGATCACCGGATCCGCGAGGAAACACGTTGACGACGAACGACTGCCATCCGGGGCGACGTCGTAGTCCGGAGTGCCCCGCGACGATCGGGAACGGACATCCGGAACAACGGCGTCGGTCTCGCGTTCTGCCACTCCGGAAGCGCCGGCAGTCGACAGCCATCAGCGTGCTGTCGCCTCCGATGTAGAACATCGCTCTCGCCCGTCGCCTCGCCAGTGCGGCTCGCGCCGCCGCCAGCGTCGAGACCTGCCAGCGCGCCGCGTCGCCGGAAACGGCTCGACGAATACCTCGGGAGCTGCCGGACTCCTCCGACATGTATGCCAGCCATCGGCCGTCCGGCGAGAACTCCGACTGCCACTGGCTCGTTCGCGCGATCCGCTCCGCACGTTCCACGGCTTCTGCCCCGGCCGCGAGCGGGATGATCCACAGAGCCGTTTCTCGGAATCGTCACCGAGAATCTGCCCGTCGTGCGACCAGTGCTCGACAAGCGCGTCGCCGGGCGACGAGCTCGAGCTGCTGCTCCGCCTCGTCCCGTCAACGATCTTGGTAAGACGTGATACGTGGAGTCGCGCTTCGAGAGAAGACGACCGGCTTTCCATCGGGCGACCGGACCGGATTCACGTCAGGCGCATCGCCGCTCGTGAGCTTGACAGCGCTCTGGCGGGCAACGTCGTAGATCCACAGGTCGACGTTGCCTGTCCACGAGGCTCGCCTTCTCGGCGACGATCCGGGTGCCGTCTGGCGAGAAATCGCGGCTGCCGATTACGCGCCCGCGTCTCGGTCAGGGCCTGCGTCTCCCGGCCTCGGCGATCGAACAGCGTGAGCCGTGTCGATGCCTCGCCCCGGCTCGAGGTAGTAGATCAGCACCCCGGAGGCGACGACGTCGAACGCCGCATCTCCTTCTGACGTGGGCATCGGCTGACGCGTCCGGACAACGCCATCGGCGATCCGCTCACGGTTCCTCGGCGAACGTCGAACGGCTGCAGCGAGCAGGGTTCCGTCACGCACGTAAAACAGGTGGCCCTCGCTGTAGGTGGCCCGGGAGTAACCTGGCATCAGCCAGTGACGGGCGCGCCGCCGTCGATCGATCCCAGATGAGACCCGCCCGCTCCGGGCGTGAGCTGCGGATGATAGAGGAAACGCCGGCCGTCCGGCAGGAATCTCGGCCACGCGTGCTGGAAGTCTCCAGCCGACTCGTCGACGGTCGTGACTGTCGTCAGCTGGCTTCCGTCGGGCGCTGACAGTGTAGATGCCGGCCTGCGCCGCGAAGATGACCCGATCGCCGGTCCAGTCGCCCCCGTGCGGCTGCGGGGGCGTCGGTGATCGTCTCGGGTTCGCCGCCGTCCGCCGGGATCTTTTTCCAGCTTGCCGTCCGCGAAGAACGCGATCATTCGGCTGTCTGGCGACCAGAACGGCGTCTCGGTCGCGGCGGTGTTCATCGAGCGGCCGGCCTTCCAGCGGATCGAGCGGCCTGATCCAGAGCCGGTTGCGGCCCTGGACGACGGTCCTGAACACGATCAGCCGCCCATCGGGCGACAGGCGCGGCCAGCTTCCGGTGGTGTAGGACGGCCCGACGGTAAAGCGCGCGGTGACGGGAGCCGCCGACGGACGGTAGCGCATGACGTCCACGGCGAGGGCGGCGCGCCAGCAGCACGCCGGCAGCCGCCGCCCAGAGCATCGCGCGTCCGGTGTGCCGCTGACTGTGCGCGGCCGGCGGTCGTGCTGCCGGCGCGCGGCTGAACGGGCTCGCTCGGCGCCAGCACGACCGTGGCCCCCGACGCGGCAGCCAGCGCGTGCTCGAGATCTCCGACCGTCTGATATCGCTTCGCCGGATCGGGCTCTGTCGCGCACTCGCGATCACTTGCACAATGGCCTGCGGAACGTCGGACCTGAGGTCGCGCAGGCGCTTTCTGGCGCCCCGCCCGTGCGCACTCCTCAGCGCCGCGATGCTCGAACCCTCGACCGGCACCGTGCCCGTGAGCAGGAAAACAGCAGCACCCCAAGGCTGTAGACATCGGACGCGGCGGTGGCGGCGGCACCCGAGCAGCTCGGGCGACATGCAAGCGAGCGTCCCCGAAAAGACCTCGGCGTCATGCTCGGACGTCAGCGCCTGCGCCCCGCTGAAGTCCATCAGGACGATTCGGCCGCCGAGCTCGCGCATGACGTTGTGCGCCTTGATGTCGCGGTGCAGCAGGCCGGCGGCGTGAAGCGCGGCCAGCGCGCGGCAGAGATCGATCCCGATGCCGGTCGCCTGCGCGCGCGCTCATCGGTCCGGCAACGCGGACCATCGCGGCCAGCGTCTGCCCCTCGATGTATTCCATCCAGATGCCGACCTGCTCGTCGTCCTGATCGGCGCCATGGACGACGACGATGTTCGAGTGGCGGACGCGTGCGAGGTGGCGCGCTTCGGTCAGCGGTGAATGCAGGTTGTGCGGCGATTTGGCGCAGAAGCTTGACGGCGACTTCGCGCTCGAGGCGCGGGTCCCAGCCGCCGGTAGACGGTGCCGAATGCGCCCTCGCCCACGGGCTCGAAGAGCACGAGGTGCTGCCAGTGCCGGGCGGATGCGGCCGGTGTGTCGTGTCGTCGCGCAGCGTCGTCGACCTGCCGGTGCGCCGCGACGCAGCGTCCGACGTCCCGCATCGCCCGAACCAGACGTTGCCTGTCGTCGCCGTCGGCCAGGCCTTCGATCTCGCCCCAGTCGACCGCAGCGCCATCCGACACGGCGGCACCCAGCGCGATGAGGGAGGGATCGTCAGGATCGTCGGTCATGTCCCATCTCGACTCCGAGCCGGACGAGCGCGCGGCTGACCGCGACGCGAACTGCCGGCCAACGAGGGCTTGCTGCAGATGTCGGCGATCTCGGCGTAGGGTCGAGGCCCAGCTCCACGCGTGCGACCACCAGGTTCGCGATCCGATTCGCGCAGGCCGCTGGAGTGCCTGCTCGCACCGGGCGAGGAGCTGTCCTCCGACGGCCTGCTCGAGCGGCGACGGGATCGGGTGCGGGTGCGTCGAGGGACGGCGGAGGGCCGGACGGACGCCGCGCCGCGCGACGCAACGCGTCGCGGAGCCGGTTGCGCAGAGCCTGACACACTACGCGCAGAAGGCGCCCTCGTGCTCCGGCGTAAAGGACTCGATCCGACCGACGGATCGCATCAACGCATCCTGAACGATGTCTTCGGTGTCGAGGTGCTCACGGGCCCACGACGGCAAACGCCCATGCGCCCATCGTCTGAGCCGGGGAAGGTACCGCGCGCAGAGCTCGTTACGAGCGACCTCGTCGCCTTGACGCGCGGAGCAGCAAGGGCGAACGACGACGTGACGTCCACGCCGGCAACAGTGTCCGGCGACAGGACGTCGGAGTCCCTGTGATTGCCCATGGGTTTCGGAGGCCGGATGATAACGCGGATACCGTGCCCGTGAACAGCCCGCGTGGAACTAGCGTGACTTTAACGGTAAAGTAAACCGTAACCTTTGACTTGGCCGTCGAGGTGTGGAAATATGCGAGCGTGGTCACCAGTGATGGCGCACGCAGGACCCGCACCGTGCTCACCATCGATCTCAAGAACGACCCCGCGATCATCCACAGCTACAGAACGCACCATCAGCAGGTCTGGCCGGAAGTGGTGACGAGCCTCCAGCGCGCCGGCGTCACCAGGATGGACATCTATATTCTCGACCGCCGTCTTGTGATGTTCCCCGAGACCGACGGCCGGGATTTCCAGCAGTGCATGGCGCAGCACGTCGCGTCCCACCCGCGCGTGGCCGAATGGGAAGCCCTCATGCACTCGATGCGTGGAGCCGCCGACCGGCGGCCGGCACGAGAACTGGTGGTCGGTGATGGAACCGCTGTTCCATCTGGACCCCACGCGGCAGTGACTCCGCCGCGATCGAGGGCGCGGCAGAGCCGAAGCGGCCGCCAGGCAGAAGGCGGGCTGAGGGAGGCCGAACCCGAAACGCGGTGCGGCGCCAGCCGCGGACCCGGCTGGGAGGAGGACCAGCAGGATCGCGCGGAGCCCAGCGCCGCACCTTTCCGCACGAATCGAGATCCGGGAATTCCGTCCCCGACTTTGGCGCGCCCGTGGCGCGCATGGGATCAGCGCGACGCTGTTCCTTCTCGTATTCCACGACGATCACCGTCGCCATCGGATCGAGGACAGGACGCTCCAGCGTGAAGTTGACGCGACCTCGCTTCCCGCTTCAGCTCCACAGGCGCCTTGTCCGCCAGCCGGGTACGCCCGGGTAATCGCGTTCTTCATCGCCGGCAGCTCGAACGGCGCCCGCGGCTCGCTGAAGAACGTGAAGTACAGCTTGCCCGGCTTGGTCGTTACACGCCACTCGGTCTGCGGCAGGAACAGCTTGTTGCCGCGCACGTCCTTCGCGCTCCCGCGCGCTGTACTCGCCGAACTCGTCGCCAAACGGCGACGGACCCGCTGCCATAGACCGCCTCGCCGTTGACCTTCAGCCAGCGGCCCACCGTCCGCAGAATGTCCTGCGCTCGGCCTGCGGGATCACGCCCTCGGCCGTCGGGCCGACGTTCAGCAGGTAGTTGCCGCCCTTGCTGACGATGTCGACGAGCTTGAAGGCGATCTTGGCCGGGAGACTTCCAGTTCGTGTCGTCGCGTGCGGAAGCCCCAGGTGTCGTTGATCGTCGCCGGCGTCTCCCACGCCTCGGTCGAGGCTTCGAGCGGGATCACGTTGTCGCCGGTCGAGCGGTAGTCGCCGTCGGTGCCGAGCCGGCCGTCGATGAGCGTCGTTCGGCTGCAGCGACCGGACGAGGTCGGCGAAGCGCTGGCCGCGCTCCGGCGTCATCATCCGCGGCGTGTCGAACCAGATGAGGGCCACGGGCCCGTAGCCGGTCAGCAGCTCCTTGCACCTGCGGCTCCGCCTTGCCGCGCAGGTAGCCGTCGTACGTCCTTCAGCTCCTTGCCGTCCGGCGCCCTGGTCGGGACCGAAGTCCCAGGTGTTGCCGGCGCCGCCCGGCTCGTGCCAATCCTGCGCCTGCGAGTAGTAGAAGCCCAGGCGCATGCTCGCGCTTCGCGCAGGCGTCGGCCAGCTCCTTGAGCACGTCGCGCTTGAACGGCGTCGCGTCGACGACGTTGTAGCTGCTGACCTTCGAGGCTGAACATCGCGAAGCCGTCGTGGTGCTTCGACGTGATGACGATGTACTTCATGCCCGCGTCCTGCGCGAGCTGGACCCACGCGTCGGGGTCGAACTTGACAGGATTGAACCTGCGCCGCGAGCTGCTCGTACTCCGTCACCGGCATCTGCGAGCGGTTCATGATCCATTCGCCGAGCCCGAGCGAGCGCTGCCCCTTCCACTCTCCGGCAGGAATCGCGTAGAGGCCCCAGTGGATGAAGAGCCCGTACTTGGCCTCGCGGAACCAGGCCAGCCGCTTTTCGCGCGCAGGATCCGGTCGCCGGGGTCGCCGTCTGCGGCACCCGAGCCGCGCTGCCCGCCAGGGTCATCGACCCGAGCAGCGCCGCAACGGCGCACAGTCCTTGAGCAACCGACCGTTGAGCACGCGCAACCTCCGTGAGACCCGTCAAAAGCAGGCGCCTGTGCATCTACCCCTTTAGCGGTAAAGTCAATGAACCCTTCAGAAACAAACCTCCCGACAGCTGAATCGTCCGAGGCGACCGTGTCGGCGTGCCGATGCCGATCGCGCGTGCCGAAGTTCGGGTTGATCTGCGCTGCCCGCCGGGTCGAACCGCGCGGTGCGATCGACGTCCTGGAACTCCGGTGTGATTCAGAACGTTGTAGGCTTCGGCTCGGAACTGAAGGCTCCGCTTCCCGCCAATCGGGATGTTCTTGAAGAGCGCGAGGTTCCAGCTGACGACGCCCGGCTTCCGATCACGGCGTTGCGCGGCGCGTTGCCGTAGTCGCCCGATCCCGAGGGCCTGGAACGCTGACGTGTCGAACCAGCCGGTCAGCGGACTGCCTGCTCGCCATCGGCGGGATCGCCGACGATGACGGGCGAACCACTGCGCGCAGGATCGCCGCCCGCAGGTCAGCTGCCCGTTCCCACCGTCGCCGCCGGTGAAGTCGAAGTTGTCCGATCGTGGTCAGGATGACGTCGGCGCCCAGTCGCCGCTGACGAACGTCGTTCTCGCCCGAGAGCTGCCAGCCGTCGAGCAGGAGCTGACTGCCAGATGGTGTTCGAAGACGCCGCGCCCGCCGCCCGGCAGATCCCACGAGTAGTTGATGACGAGCGACTGACGATTGCTCTGCGCGAGCTCGCCGAGGTACACAGCTCCGGCCGGTTGAGCGTGATCGAGAGGTTGCCCGGATCCTCGTCCGCGATACCGCGCGCCCGCTGCAGCGGTAGGCAGCACCGAACTGGACGCCGTGGATGTAGCGGCGATTCACCTGCACCTGCAGCGCGTGCTAGTCGCACGTGTGCCGAGTTCCCGCGCACGCGTGATTGATCCGTAACCCAGGAACGGCCGGAGGAAGTCGGCCGACACACGCGGTCGGCACTCGCCAGTCGGGATCGCGGTTCGCCGGATGCGGGTCAGGCTTGCAGGCGCCGTCTGGCACCGGCGTTGAGGTCGTAGTAGCATCTCCAGGTTGCGCGCCGACGCTGCCCGCGTACGTCGCGTCCACCATCGTGCCCCAGCCGATCTCGCGCCGCAGGCCGATCGACCAGTTGTAAGAGCTGGGCGTCTTGTAGTGCGGTCTCGAGCGCTTCCATCGGTGCCCGGGCGGTTCGAGCAGCGTGACGCCCGGCGCGAAGAGCGACTCGATCGATCCGTTGAACGACGATCGGGTTGGGATGAACGGCGGATTGGCCGCGAGGTTGCCGCTCGATCCGCCGCCGAGGCGCGCGTTGTGGAAGAGGCCCGCGCTCGAGTGCAGCGACGGTCTTGCCGTCGCCGGTGAGATCCCACGTGAAGCCGAGCGCGCGGCTCGGGCTGCGGCGCGTGCGATCTCGCGGAACCCTTCGGGCACGCCGGCGATCGGTCTGCAGCACCATGCCGTTTGCGTGATTGCCCGTCCCGGGCACGTAGGCGCCGATGTAGATCTGGTTCAGCGTCTGGCCGGTCGTCGCGATCGAGCGCCGACGCGCGTGCCGCTGACGCGTCGCAGGCGTAGTAGAGCCGCGGCGCCTGGCTCGGCGTCGTATCGCGACGGATCGAAGTTCGCGATCTGGTTGTCGGGCCGGCAGTGCGCGGCGAGTACAGCAGGAAGCGAACTCCGTAGTCGAACGTCATCGCGATCGTCGCAGCTGCCACGTGTCCTGCTCAGTACCACTCGGACCACCACTGCCGGTTCTGGGTCACGCCGGTAGCTGGTCGGTCTCCGGTATGCTGCGAGTAGACGCCGAGCACGCGCGTTCGAGAACGCGAAGTTCGTGTTGAGCGGGTTGTTGGCGTTGTTGCTGAACTGGAACTGGCCCGTACCACGTTGCCGCCGCGCGCCTCGTTGTTCTCCATGAACTCGAAGTGACCCGCCGAGCTTCCAGCGTGTGCTTGCCGCGCGTCCAGCGTGCAGGTTGTCGCGCACGTCGTCGCAGTCATCAGCGTGCGCGGTCGAGCCGATGACGGCTGTCGTCGAGTGAAGTCGGGGCTGTCGTACCCGGTCGTCGCCAGCCCGAACGTCGACGCTGCGGGATGACGCCGAGCGTGTTCAGCGTCCGGATGAACTGCGCCGAGGTTGTAGCCGACGCGTCGACTTCCAGGATGCGCTGTCAGGTCGGCGTCGGTCTTCGTGCACCGAACCCTTCGGTCGCGCGTCGATAGCCCAACTGACAGCTCGTTGACGCCGCTCGAGCCGAGGCGACGTGGTTCCAGCCGCCGTTGATCGCCGTTGTCGCCCGAGACGTACGGACCCGTCGAAGAAGCCCCACTTCGCCGGGCCCGCCGTGATCTCCGATCCGTACTGGCTCGAGCGAAAGCGTGCGCACCGTCGCCCAGACGCTGTGCTGCCCGATGGACGGCGCTGTCGACGCGCGATCAGGTTGTTGTAGCGCGGGTTGCTCGACGTCTCCTGGCGCTGTGAAGTTGTAGCTGTCGGCTCTGCGCTCGAGCGCGTTCGGCAGCGGCATCAGGCTTCAGCAGCGCGAGCGCGTTCGCGGTCGAGCCGGTTCGCCGGAATGATGTTGCCCGGAAAGCAGCCGGCGCCGCCAGCCGTCGCGCTGCACGCCAGCCGAGGAGGCGGGATCCTTGATGAAGATCAGGCGGCCGTTGGCGTCGAACGTCTGCGAGAAGTCGCCCTGCCGCTCGCAGCGCGGTGGGCATGCGGTAGAGGCGCAGCGGCCCCGGCTGCTGCACCTGCGGCGCCTCGAACGAATAGAAGAAGAACAGCTTCTTGTCGGCGCCCTGATCGTAGACGCCCGGATCTGCACCGGGCCGCCGAGATTGAATCCGGGCGTGTCGATGTGGAGCGTCGGCTTCGGCGACGCCGGCGCGGTTGTTCTCCCACGGCGATGGCGTTCCAGCGCGTCGCGCTTGCCGTACGCAGTACGCGCTGCCGCTGATAGTCGGCGCTGCCGCTCTTGCTGACGACCTGGATGTTGGCGCCGCCGCTGTGGCCGAACTCCGCCTTGTAGGTGTTCGAGCAGGCACCTTGACCTCCGGCGATCGCGTCGAGGTTGATCGACGAGTTCATGCGGTTGGTGCCCGAGAGCTCGTTGCCGTTCAGGCCGTCGACGGTGACCTGATTCCAGTGCTTGCGCATGGCCGCCGATGTTCGGGATCTGCGAGCCGAAGCTGTCGCCCATCGCCTCGATGTCGTTCTCGTAGTGCACGCCCGGCAGCAGCCGGAGCAGGTTGACGACGTCGCGGCCCCGGCTCTGGATCTGCGCGATCTGCGTCGCCGTCAGGAGCCCCGAGTAGTCGCTGTTCTTCGTCTCGATCGTGCTGCCTTCGGCGGCGACCGACACCACCTCGGTCACGCGTGCCGACATCGAGCTTGAACGATCCGAGGTCCAGCTGCCCGCTGGCATTCGACGACGTTATTGCGCCGCTCGGTGGTTCGGAATCCGGCAAGCTCCACCCGAACGGTGTACGATCCGGGCATCCACGGCGCGGAAAACGAATTCGCCGCGGTCGCCCGAGACGGTGGTCCGGGCGCTGGCGGTGGATTCATTGGTGAGCGTCACCGTGGCGCCCGGCACCACCTGACTGGTATTGTCGATGACGGTCCCGGAGATCGGTGCCGGTGTCCTGGGCGACCGCTGGACGCGGCGCCATGGTGACGCGGACGCCGCACGCGCCGGCGACGTGGATCATGAGGAGCGCCGCCAGGACGGCGCCTTCGAACCGCACGAGCATAGCACCTGACCCAGGAGTCCCGAACATGTCTGTGCCTCCTCGCTGCAATCCCCGGCCGGGACGCCGGCCACTCCGACCGCGATCAATACTATCCTTTATCGTTAAAGTCAATTAACTTTAGCGTTAAAGGCAAGAAGAAGCTCCGAGGACCGCATGCCACCGCCCACCACGATGAAGCGCATCGCCGGCGAGCTGGGCGTGTCGATCACCACCGTCTCCAAGGTGCTGAACAACCGCGAGCGACATCGGCCACGCCACCCGCGCCCGCGTCCTCGCCAAGGTCGCCGAGCTCGGCTACCAGCCCAACGCCGTCGCCCGCAGCCTCACGCTCCGCCGCACCCACACGCTCGGCATCGTCATTCCCGACCTGATGCACTCGTTCTTCGTCGAGATCGTCGCCGGCATCGAGACGGTCGCGCGCAGCGCGCGCGGCTACGGCCTGCTGCTCTGCAGCTCGAACGAGGATCCGGCGCAAGGAGCGCGCAGGAGCTCGAGATGCTCCGCCAGCGGCAGGTGGACGGCGTCGTGCTCGGCGTCGGCCAACGCCTCGGGCAACACCGACCTGCTGCAGCAGCTCGGCCGCCCACGGCATCGGCCTCGTGATGATCGACCGCGACGATCATCCCGACGTCCGCGTGCGACCGCGTCGTCACCGACGACGAGGAAGTCGGCCGGCTGGCGACGGCGCATCTCATCGACGCAGGGCGCAGGGCGATCGCGCACATCACCGGGCCGCCGGTCGTCCACGCCAAGCGGCGCGCCGACGGCTATCGCGCGCGCGCTGCAGGCGCACGGCGCTCAAGCGCGCGCGCCGGAATGGATCGTGCGCGGCGGGTTCATGGAAGCCGACGGCTACCGCGCGATGAAGAAGCTGCTCGCCGTGCGAGCCGCGGATCGACGCGGTGTTCGCCGCGAACGATCCCGTCCGCGATCGGCGCGATGAAGGCCATCTGGGACGCCGGCCGCCGCGTGCCGGACGACATCGCCGTCGTCGGCGCGGGCGACATCGCGCTCGGCGACCTGCTCCGCGTGCCGCTGACGACGGTGAGCTGGTCGCGCGACGATCAGGGAAGCGCGGCGGCGGAGCTGCTGCTCGAGCGGATCGACGGCGACCCGAGCCGCCGGCCGGACTCAAGCGCGTCGTCATTCCGCCGCGGCTGGTCGTGCGCCGCTCGAGCGGCGGACCAGATGATGCGCTGGCGATGATGCGATCGCAGGTCGTCCTGCTGGCGCGCAGCGGCGCTGAGCGCTTCGCCGGGACCGCCGATCGATCTCGGCTGCGCGAGCGCGCGCGCGTCGCTGGCCGCGGCCGATCGCTACCTGCAAGAAGCGGCCCGTCACGGTCACCGCCGCGCATTCGCCGCGCAGCGCGGGCGGACCGCACGACTTCTTCTCCGAAGGCGACTACTGGTGGCCGGATCGCCGAGCAACCCGGACGGTCCGTACATTCAGAAGCGACGGGATGAGCAATCCCGCGCAACTTCAACGAGCACCGCCGGGCGCTGATGCGGCTGTCCGTGCAGATGCCGGCGCTCGTCGACGGCCTGGCGATTGACGCATCAGGCTGCGATACGCAGCCGCGCGCCGCGCGGCATCTGCGCGTGGTTCGTGGTCGCGCGTCGACGCGGATGAACCCGAACGCTGCACTACGCGCAGGCGATCCACGGACGCGTGCACCGGGCGCGGCACCGGCATCATCGACACGATCCATCTCGGTCGAGGTCGCGCGCGCGCATCGAGCGGCTGCGACGGCGCGCCCGGGTGGCAGGTCGCGGACGACGAGCGCCGTCGCGCCGCTGGTTCGCCGGACTATCTCGACGTGGCTGACGACCGCACGAGCAGGCAAGGCCGAGCGCGACACGACCAACAACCACGCGACGTGCTGGGTGATGCAGGTCGCCGCCTTCGCGCACCTACACCGGCAACGAGCCGCTGCTGCGCGACGTGCCGGACGCGGTTCCAGACGGTCCTCGCTCCGAGCAGATGGCGCCGGACGGCAGCTTCCCGCGCGAGCTCGGCCGCACCAAGCCGTACGGCTACTCGCTCTTCAATCTCGAGGCGATGGCGACGATCTGCCAGATCGCTCTCGACGCCGGAGGACGAACCTGTGGACGTTCGAGCTCCCGGACGGCCGCGGCATGCGCCGCGCGATGGCCTTCATGGTGCCGTATCATCAGCGACAAGAGGCGGATGGCCGAAGCCGCCGGACGTCATATGCGACGAGAACTGGCCGATGCGGCAGAGCGAGCCTGCTTTTTCGCAGGCGTCGCGCTGAAGCCGTCCGGCGTATCTCGGATCTGTGGTCGCCGCCTGCCCGGCCGACTCCAACGTCGAGGAAGTGATACCGAAACTTCTTCATCCGTCAGCCGCTGCTCTGGTTCGACTGAGGATATGCTCGGCGGCGCGTGAGGACCGATGCGAGGATTTTCCTGCGGTTCACAACGGCTCACCGGAGAATAGTGAAGAAGCACGCTCCTCTGCACGCGTCGCGGTCGCCGGCCTTGCTGCGCTGACGCCAGGGCTTGGCGGCCAGACGCCCGCAACTGCGGGCAACACCGAGAACGTGATCCTGGTCACTCTCGATGGCGCGCACACACGGGAGATCTTCGGTGGGCTGAATGAGGACATCCTCGCCAGCACATTGAAAGAAGATCAAAGCTCGAAGCGCAGCCGGCCTACACCCGGTTCTGGGCACCCACCCGCGAAGAACGGCGTCAGAAGTTGATGCCCTTCCTGTGGCAGATGGTCACGACCGACGGCTCGATTGCAGGTGACCGCTCCGTCGACAGTGTCGTGCAGCTCCGCAATCGCCTCTGGTTTTCGTATCCGGGATACGCGGAAATCCTTTCGGCGAGCCGCACGACGAAGAGATCAAGAGCAACGACCCGCTGCGCAAACCGCACACGACTGTCCTCGAACGACTACGCGAAGCGGCTCTCCCTGCCGAGCGAGAAGGTGGCGACGTTCGCGTCGTGGAGCGTCTTCAACGCGATTGCGGAGCACGTCGAGGGCTCGACGGTGGTCAACGCCGGTATCGAGCCGGTGGACAGTCCCGATCCGGATGTTCGCCTCATCGATGGTCTGCAGGGTGAGGCCAAACCACCCGTGGGGCGGCATTCGCCACGACGCCTTCACATTCCGCCTTGCGATGCACCATCTGGCCGTTGCGCGTCCGCGGGTGTTATGCATTGCGTTCGACGAGACCGACGATTGGGCGCACGACGGCCGCTACTGATCTCGTGCTCGACGCGTTATACCCGCATCGACGGCTACCTGCGCGAACTGTGGGAATGGGTGCAGGCGCAGCCCGAGTATCGTGGGCACACACACCTCCTCATCACGACGGATCACGGTCGTGGAAAGACGCGGGATGACTGGCGCACGCACGGGCAGAAGGCAGCAGGATCCGAAGATGTCTGGATCGCTTTGCGTTTCTTCACACCTGAGCCAGCGAGGCGTGTGGAAAGGCGGGCCGGCCCTCACCACCAGCCAGATCGCGGCGACGCTCTCCGGCTGGATGGGAGTCGACTGGAACGCCGATCACCCGGCGGCTGAGTCGCCCGATTCCAATAGCGGCCAGCCCGATGTAGACTTACGTCCCGACTCACGGTGCGCGCCAAAGGCGCTTGCCCGCCGGAACCTCGGCGAGAAGGCGCGGAGCGGGCACGGGGCCGCCACCACCCCAGCGCGCACAATACGCGCGCCGGGGACCGGGCCCGCGAGCGGCCGCCTACCGCGCCCTGGGCGCTCCGGCGAGCTTCGCCGTAGCTTTAGCGAAGGCGGAACGGCGTAAAGGGGGTCCGGCGGCGAAAGCCCGGTGATTCTTGGAGGTCACATGCGGTTCCCGAGAGTCCTCGTGTTCGCGCTCGCTGCGGCAGTCATGGTCACGACAACGGCGGCGGTGCGGGCGCGCGCCCAGAGCAACCCGGCTTCTCGGTAACTGGAACATCACCCGCGATCCGCCGAACACGGCGCAACATCTACTGGCTCCAGGTCAAGCGAAACGAGGACGGTGACGTTGTCGGCGCTCTTCCTCAACCGGGGCGGAAGCCCGGTCGCCGCGAAGGACGTCAAGATCGCCAACGGCGAGCTGACGTTCACGATGGCAGGCGACAATCCCAAGAACGTGGTGAACCTCAAGGAGGCTGGCGGCAAGCTCACCGGCACGGTCGGCGAAACCGGCATCAAGGTGACCGGCGAGCGCCTGCCGACGTGGGAGCGTGCGACGCCGAACGCGCGCACACTTTCGGGAAGCCGGTCGTCCTCTTCGACGGTAAATCCGATTGACGCCTGGACCCCTCAGAACAAGGACAAGGCGCTCATGTGGAGCGTTGCCGACGGTGCGATGACGAACGAGCCGCATGGCAACAATCTCGTCTCCAAGGAGAAGTTCAAAGACTTCAAGATCGAGGCGGAATACAGGTTTCGCCGAAGGGCAACAGCGGCATCTACCTGCGCGGCAGGTACGGAGATGCAGGTGCTGGACGACGCGGGGGCGCGACTCGAGCGATGCCGTGCACGGACACATGGCGATCTACTGCGCGCAAGGCGCCGGAGAAGAACGTCAGCAAGCCCGCCGGCGAGTGGCAGACTGCACGGAGATCACGATCGTAGGCAACTGCGTGACGGCCGTGTTGAACGGCACGACGATTCACAGCAACTCCAAGATCCTCGGCATTCACCGGCGGGCGCTCGACGCGAAGGAAACCGAAGCCGGGCCGATCGTGATCCAGGGCGACCACGAGAAAGTGTGGTTCAGGAAAGTCGTCGTCACGCCAATCACGAAGTGAACACAGCTGAGAGCGGGCTGCTCGTCGCTGGACAGCCTGCGAGCGAAGCAAGCATGGCCAGCGGCAGTGAAGATGAAGGAGGCTCGCCGTGAAAGCCCTCCGTGTGACGCCAGCGCTGCTGGCGCTCGGTGTCGTGCCAGTGCTCGGCTACTCACCCATCGACTCCGACGATCTTGGCTCCATCGCAGGGTGACGTGGCGAAGCAGAAGGCGCCGAGCCCGCCAAGTATCGAGCGCCTGGACCCGGCGCTCGACAAACTGCTCGCGCCTGACGCCAAGATCGAGATCCTCGCCGAAGGATACGAATGGTCCGAAGGGCCGATCTGGGTCAAGAACGGCGGCTTCCTGCGTGTTCTCCGACGTCCTGAAGAACACCGTCCACCGGTGGAAGCAGGGAGAGGGCGCGAAGCCGTACGCTGACGCCGTCGGGACTGCACACGAGCAACGTGCCACGCGGCGGCGAGAGCGGACTCAACGGGCTCACTCTGGATCACGAGGGACGTCTTGTCCTCGCCCAGCACGGCGACCGCCGGGTCGCCGTGATGGGATGCGCCGCTGACGAAGCCCGGAGCCCAAGTTCACGACGCTCGCCGGATCGTTTCGAGGGCGCCCGCTTCAACAGCCCCAACGACCTCGTCTTCAAGAGTAACGGCGATCTCTACTTCACCTGATCCTGCGTATGGGATGGAGAAGCAGTGGGAGGATCCGAAGCGCGAGATGAATCCGCCGCCGGCGTGTTCCGGCGAAGCAAGGACGGCGAAGGTCGCACTCCTCACCAAGGACGCATGACCCGGCCGAACGGGCTCGCGTTCTCGCCTGACGAGAAGTTGCTCTACGTTGCGCAGTCCGATCCGGCGGCGGCAATCTGGCGCGTGTTCGACGTGAAGCCGGATGGCACCATCGCGAAGCAGCCGGATGCTGCTGGACGTCACGGCGCTGGGCAAGACCCGGACGGGTCTACCGGACGGTCTCAAGATTGACACCGAAGGCAACCTGTGGGCGACGGGTCCTGGAGGCCTGCTCGTGATCTCGCCGCCAAGGCAAGCACCTCGGAACGATCCAGACCGGTCAGGCCACCGCCAACTGCGCGTGGGGAGATGACGGACACTCGCTCTACATCACCGCGGACACGTATCTGATGCGCGTGAAGGTGAAGGCGAGAGGGAGTGGGCTTCTGGAAACCCGGTTGGGTGATTCGCACCGACGACGCACAGTCGTTGAGCCCACGCTTGCACGGACCGATCACGTCATCTCAGATCCGCGGCGTCGGAGGTGAACGTCGCGGAGCCTCCTGCAAAGCCGCGATCGCGGAAGATCGTGACGCTCCCACCCTTCCGGGGACGTGCAGCGACGAGACGCAGTCGTCGCTAATTGCCACTCTCGTCTTCCGATTTCTGGCACGGACCGGTCAGCTGGGCCAAGATTCCCGACATCCCCGTCTCGGCGTGACACGGTCACCACGATAGAGCGAGTCCGGATACAGCGTGACGCCCTGACCGTAGTTGACCGTGGGCTGCGTGGGCCCCCGCAGCCGCCAGACAGTGCGCCCGTGACGAGGCATCCGACCGCGAGAGGCCTGAAGAAGTCTGACATCGTCTTCAGCGCTGGCGAGCCACCGCCCTCGGGCTCAATTGTGCTCCCGCCGGGGCATTTCGGCGCCACCTCCGGCGCGAGGTAGATCGTCGCGTTTCTGCGGGACATCTCACCGAGCTGAACGTTGCGCTGCTGCGCGCCGATGATGCTGCCCGCGGCGAACAATCGCGCCCGGTGGCACCTGCCCGCACAATCAGGCCGATGACGCCGACGACGCCCGCGCCGAAGGCGGCGCCTCTGGCGCCGTCCTTTAAGGCTGAGTCCGGTGAGGGGCCAGCCGATCGACCCGCATGATTCTGGTGGAGGCCAGCTCCGACCTCCCGATGCGACCTTGAGGCTGAGAGAGAGTGCGCTGTCGGCGGCATACCACGCAGTCCTGTCGCGACGCCACCGTCCATGAGGAGAACCTGTACTGGCGTCCGGCGGCCAGCATCATCACGTTGTCCCACGGCCGATCAGGAAGCACGGGCAGCTGGTGGCCGGCCTGAACGGCCGGCATCAGCGGCTTGGCACCGCGCATTGGCCTTCCCGGATACATGGGCGGGCATCTGCTGCATGGGATAGCCGGCGGTCGCGCAGCGCCGTCGTCAGGATCGCCAGGTGCGATCGGCGCGAGAAGCTTCATCATCCTCCGACCGGGAGAATAAGCCGACCGGCCGAGACCAAGTGGTGACGGCCGGCTGAAGACCCTGAAGAAGCGTGGGGCTGCAGCCTCGCCAGGAGGTCTTGACCAGCATGAATCCTGTCACACCTCGAGGTCAAGTTCTTCTCGAGTCAAGACCGTCCGCGCGGTCAGCGCGGAGTTATCGCTTGTCGTCTAGCGAGGCGGAGCCGCTTTGTCAGACAACGCCGGTCTCGAGGCGCAGCCTCGCTAGACTTTCGTGCGCTCCAACCCGAATGGGAAAGCGATCCGGACCCGCAGGAGGCGTTCCCGGCGGTGCTCGGCCTCGAGGTTCTGAACCCGGGCCTTGAGCAGGTCCTCCAGCGAAATCGCCCTGACAAGCCGGCGATCGGCCCCGCGCTCCAGGACTGGGAAGCGAGTCAGGCCACTCATCGCCATCCTGTGGACGATGACACGCAGCGGCTCGTCCGGGAAGGGCGACCGCCGGCTTCCGGTGCACGACTTCGTGCACGTTGGTGGGCTGGCTCCGTTGCGGCCCGCTCCGAGACCTGCGTCAGGTCGAAGCGCGTCACGACGCCTTCGAGCCGGCCGGCGGAATCGACCACCGGATAGAGACGTTGTGGACCCGCAGCGGGATCCACACGCAGCGACTCGCGGATCCGGTGGATCGGAAGGTCCGAAGGGAGCGCCGCGATGTTGACCCGCATCACCTCGCGCACGAACAGGATCTCGAGCGGGTCGGTCGCGCATGCACGACTGAGGTGATAGCCCCGGCGCGCGATCTTCTCGGTGAGAATCGAACGCTTGAGCACCAGCACCGTGAAGGCGTGAGCCGATGGACGACGCAATCAGGAGCGGGAGCAGCATGTTGACGTCGTGCGTCAGTTCCAGCGAGAAGATGACTCCCGTCAGCGGTGCGCGCATCGTCCCGCCACAGGATGGCCCCAGCATGCTGACGAGAGGCCAGAATCCTACCCCCGGTCGGGCAGCACCCACGCCTCGACGCCGCCGAGTGCGCCACCGAGCATCAGCAATGGAGCCAGGACGCCGCCGGAGGTTCCTGACCCCAGCGAGACGGACCAGATCACAGCCTTCACGATCAGAATGCCGAGAATCGTGCGGCCGGTGACGTCACCCTGCAGCAGATCGCCGATCGTCTCGTAGCCCACGCCGAGAGCCTGCGGGAAGAGCAGACCTCCGACGCCGATGACGACGCCGCCGATGGCGGGCCACCACATCCAGTGGATCGGCAGCCGGCTGAACGCATCCTCGGAAGCGTACACGGCGCGCGTCAGAGCAGCGCCGAAGCACTCCGGCGAGGAGTCCGGACGAGCTACGCAGCCGAGCCAGTCCTCCGGGCGCCGATGAAGTCGGGATGCGGCACCACCGGAAAGATGGGACCCAGGCCGAGCAGGTAACGCCGCGCGGCCGCGCGCCGTCGCGGCTGCGAGTGCCACTGGAACGAGACTTCGCGGCTTCCATTCGAACAGCAGGAGCTCCACCGCAAGCAGCACCGAGGCGACCGGAGCCGCGAATGTCGCCGACATCCCGGCGGCTGCCCCCGCGACCAGCAGGGTCTTCCGTTCGGCACTCGTGAGGTGGAAGAACTGCGCGACGAGCGAACCGACGGCTCCACCCGTCATGATGATGGGACCTTCGGCGCCGAACGGTCCGCCCGATCCAATCGAGATCGCGGACGACAGCGGCTTCAAGAGCGCGACCTTGGGCTCGACGCGGCTTCCGTTGATGAGGATGGCCTCGATCGCTTCGGGAATGCCGTGCCCGCGGATCCGCTCGACCCGTACGCTGCCATGCACGCCGATGACCAGGGCACCACGACCGGCACCCCGACGGCAAGGAGGCCAAGCGGGTGATCCGCGGGCGACACGTGCGTGGCAGAGATTCTGTGGAAGAAGAACAGGTTCAGTGAAAATGTCGATGAGCGCGAGGGCAGCTTCGCTACGACGGCGCTGACGACTCAATCGCGATGGCGAGCAGGCCAGCGGGGAGCATCCGCGTGGTCGTGGTGAAGTCGCCGAGTTGTTCTGCAGGGTCAGTGTGTCCATCAGTCACGAGGCTGTCTTCCTCCCGTTGGTTCTTGCCGCCTTCTCTTCCGAAGAACATCAGCTGGCGCGCCTTCGGCGGCATCCATCGTCGAGGCCAGTTCCGTCAGGACCGAGGCCAGCAGCCGGCGGCGAACGACCGGGAGCATCTGTGCCGCGGCAATGAGCCGTCCCTGTGCGGCGTCCGGCGCTCGATCCGCGACCCGCGTGCCCGCGGCGGTGAGCGATAACTCGAGCGTCCGTCCGTCGCTCTGCGACTTCCGCTCGGCGCACGAGACCCCGCGACACCAGCCGGGCGACCACGGTCGGCACGCTGCTCTGGTGTGTGTGGGTCAGCGAAGGCGAGCCTGTTCAAGGAGATTGCCGGGGCGTCCACGAGCGTCTGCAGGACGAACAGTTGGGCGCCGCTGAGGCCGACGGTCCTCTCGGCGGAGCGGGACGACTCCCGCAAGCTCTGCACGATTCGTCGGACGGCGTCGGGGACAATGCGCGTGTCGGACCGCGCAGATGTAATGGGCCCCATATATCTGTTGCATGCGAGGACCGCCTCGAATTGCAAGGTTGCGTCCGCAACCAGATCAAAGCAGTGTCGGGATCGGCAGGGTCAGGGAGACCAGACGCCGGTCTCCAGTCGAGCGCACCTCGCGCCTGCTGCGCTCTTGCCAGCTGCTCGAGAAGCAGCAATACGTAACTGAACGAAGTACTACC
>ERZ1370068.5506-contig-4529_pt1 | contig 65732 bp, 80 predicted proteins | sample MGYA00561227_ERZ1370068 | MGnify/ENA primary metagenome ERZ1370068 (study PRJEB38410, sample SAMEA6850437) | metagenome | study: Metagenomic assessment of the ecological functions of the soil: analysis of the soil microbiota associated with the... | reverse complement strand
GCCGTATTGCTCGCGCTCGACCAGGTTCTGATCGTTGATGTAGGTTGACTTTGGCCTTGTTGACGCCCATGAAGGTCACCACGTTGACCTCTCTTGCCGCCGACCGTCCTCGCTTCCGCGGTGGCGTTGCGCTTCGCCGGCGCGGAGAAACCATGCGGCGTGCATCCAGATTTCGAGCTTTGCTGCACCACGGCGTATCCGGCGGAGACGATGCGTTTGCACTGCGCTGATTCGCCCGACAACGGCTGCTGACCGCCGCCGCGTGGCGGATTCTCGCCCTGCACCCGCACCCGATCGACCTTCGACGCCGGAGCTTCGAAATTGACCGCGCGCGTAGGACTTGTTGATCGAGCTTCGGCCACGCGCCGAGCTCGGGTTCGGCGCCTGTCCGGCGCGAAGTCGAATCCCGTCGCCGAATACTGCACCGTCTTCAACCCGTCGACGCCCATCGCCTCGAGGCGCTGGCGATGACCGCTTGTGCATCTTTGCGCCGACACGGTCCAGACAGCGCTCCACACCGCCGCCCGCCAGCGCCACCCCGGTCACGAATGTCTTGAAAGTCTTCATCATGACGTCACCGCCCTTTCACGGTGTAAACAACGGCTGGCCGAATCGCGTCTTCTGCCCTTCGAGCTGCGGCACCTGATCGAACTTCTGCTTCAACACGGCAAACTGATCCGATCGTGCAGAGTCCTGATAGCTGAGCTTGCCCTTCGCCTTACGAATCGCATTCACCAGTCCGTAGGTCAGCGCGCCATTGTAGCGGCCATTGATGAAGGCGCTGCCGACGTTTGCGTGTCGCGACATCCGGTGATGAGGAGCTCGGGAAGGTCGGCGTTGACGATGTCCCTGGCCTTGCGCGCGGCGCGCCGACTGCGGAGCTCGCTGAGGACCTTGCGCGGCAGGCTCCGGCCCGACTTCGGCGGCCACCAGCCCCCACGGGCTCGGCGGGTAGCGCTGCTTCACCGGAGCGTCCGGTGGCAGGAACTCGCGCGTGTTGGTGCCCGAGTGGCAGCAATCCATGATGCGCGGTGAAGCTGACGCCGTCGCGCAGGCCGTCGAACGTCGACCGCAGCCAGTCGTCGCGGAGCGGATCCTTCCAATCCAGATCGGTCGGGCACGAATCTCCGTCGCGTGCCGTCAGCCTGTCGTCGTGCTGCCGGGCACGTTCGATCCGCGCCCCGAGTGCAGCACCGCGACGTCGCCCTTCTTCGAGTCGCGGACCAGCGCCTTGATCCCGGCCTCCATCGCCTTCTTCGTCGCCGCGTCGTCGGTCAGGACGGTGATGTCCTTCCCGCTGAAGTTGTAGGTGACCAGCGCGGCGCTCAGGTCCTTGACGTCGTTGACACATCCCTCTGAGATCCGCGCCGTCGATCTGATAGCGGTTGATGCCGATGACGCTCGTTCGCATACGGTTCGTTTGCGCGGCATCCGTCCTCGTCATTTATTAGCGGCTTTCAAGTGTCCGCCCGGCTGCGCTGCTCCTCCATCAAATGCGCCCGGTATTCTCAGTCGTCGCGCCTTGCCGGCCGGGCGCCGCGCTCCGCCTTCGTCGTCGTCGAACGGATCCAGGGCCGCGAGCGGACCTGCACCGACAGGCCGGTGCGTTCCTTCGACGGTGGCAATGCGCCTGGCAGCGGTCTTGTGCTGCGCGAACACGAACTCCTCGTCGCGCAGGAAGTCCTCCTGCGACATCGTAGCCCGTCGCGCAGAGCTCGCGCGTCTCGCCGTGAACGAAGCGGCGATGACCTTCCAGAACGACCGCGTGGATCGGCACGCTGACGCGACGCGGGATCACCGGGCCAGCAAGAACGGTCCAGTGACCGCGATGCATGGTCGCTGCGCGCGTGATCGAGCGCGTAGCTCTCGAGGCCCAGCCAGATGCCGGCGTTGAACGGCTGCATCTGCGGCACCGTGTTCGTGACGCGTCGAGTCGCGATTGCCCAGCGAGGCCGAGCCAAATGCCCAGACGGGATGTGCCACGCGCGAACAGCGGCTCGTTGCCGTAGCACTCCTCGATGATCTGCTGCGCGCGCGGAATGGGGGTCGATGCCACGGCGGTCGTTGGGGCTGCGCGCCGTCCACGTTGGCGGCGCTGAACAGACAGACGCTGGCCGCGGCCGCGACCAATGAGAAGCGCCACTTCAGTTCTCGTCGGACGCCGCCCCTGCCAGGCGAACGTCAGCACGCCGCGGATCGAGGATGACGCGCGGCAGCGGCACCTCAGACCAGACGAATATGCGAGTCGTAGCCGAGGCGGTCGACGTAATCGGCCGGGACGCCCTCTTCGATGGGTTCGAGGGCGAGATGGCTCGCCCACAACCGGCGCGGGTCGTTGTGCTGTGCGCGTGGCCGAGTCGCGACGGCCCAGAAGCTCTGCCGCGCCACCTGCCGAGACGGTCAGCGACGACTGATGCCGGACGGCGAAATTGGTCTCGAGAAAACCGTCCGGCGTGCAGCGCAAGCCACCGCTTCCCGCCGGTCGCCAGATCGAGCACCACCGAACCCAGCTGCGCGCCGCCGAGCGTCGGCGCTGCCAACGTGCAGCAGCACGTCCGCGCGCCTTCGTCACAGCCGCTTCTTTTGTTGTAGACGTCCCGACGATCGACTGCATCAGCTGCATCGTCCGGCACGGTTGTCGCCAGCCGATCACGCCACCTGCTTGCCCGCCTGTGCCGGCGACGACAACGGAATCGCCGATCGTGCGCCGTTTCGACGCGTCCACGCGCAGCAGCGAAGTCCGGTCCCGCATCGCCCCTCGATGTGGACGATCTCGACGATCGGATACTGAGTCGCCGCGGCGACCGGCCTCTTCGAGGAAAATCGATCGACGTCCGGAATGGGCTTGATCCGCTTCCCTGTTTGAATGTGAGCGTCGCCGGCTTCCGCCCGAACGCGAGCGACATGATTACCGGAAATGAGGTCCTTGTCGACGAGCCGTACGGTGCCGACGTAGGTACGGCGGCATGCCGGTCACGTCGATGCGCCCAACCGTTTCGCGCGGCGCGGCGGAGCCGCTCGCTGGAATTTCTGCAGCCGCAACGCCAGACGTCACTCTCGCTGTCGCTGAACTCTCCGAGACGCGCCACGCCGCCGACGATCGCCAGCAATGGCTGCCCGACGCGCAGCACGATGTTGAAGAGAAGGTTAACGTGCGCCGCGACATGATCGCGCGCCGCGCAGGCCATGCAAGCCGCGAATCTCGGCGGCTGCCGTCGGTCGTGCGTCGAGCCTGGCGATGAGCTTTTTCACCCACGCGTCAACATTTTTCATGACGACTCGGGCACTGGCGCGGATTACAATTTGAACGGCATGATCCGGGTGAAGTGGATCGAGATTTTGACCCTTTCGGGGATTTTGCGCGACTGGTGAGCGGCAAGACCGTGGCCGTCGTCGGTCCGGCGCGCACGCTGAGCTGGCACCGGTCAGCCGCCATATCGACAGCCACGATCCGTCGTCCGCTTCAATCGACGCGCCGAAAGCCGCACGGCGCCGACCTCCCCGCCGACGCCGGCGAGCTGAATTTCATCATCCGAAACACTCGCCTGCGCCGCGCGCTGGCCAGGCCTACCTGCGGTGGCCGGCACTTTAACAGCCTGAGTTTCGTGCGACGATGATTGCGCAACGGCATTGCCGACGCCGGCGCTGCGTGGTGTGCGCGAAGCGAGCGCAATGCTATCGAAAATGGCTGGACGGGAAACTGGGCCGGACCGGGATGATCGCCATCCTCGATCTGCTGAGCTTCGACGATGCGCCGCCTGTTCATCCCGGGATGACGTTCTATCACGGCGGCGGCCATTTGCTGGCACCCGCGTCGCGGAGCTGCATCCGCAAAGGAACCGCGACGGCACGCTCATCGCGGTCGCCGTCAGGGCAGGGACACGACTCCTACCTCGAGCTCGGCGTGATGAAAGAGCTGGCGCGTGAGTGTCTCAGGCGTCCTGGACGATGGACGACACGTTGAACGCGCTGCTCATTCGCAGTAGTCAACCACGCCGACAGATCGCGCTGGATCAAGCGATTCGAGCGCTCGAATGTCGTCACGGTACACATCGAGCGCGTGAGCGCGGTCCTCAGCGCCTGGCTTCGCCAGCCGCGGCGTCAGCGACCAGCCCAGCACGACGTTGGCCATCCCCGGATGGCACGACGTGTCGCAACGGCCGCAGCAGCCTGTGCACGGTCGGCCAGCGCCGGCTCATCGTCACGTTGTGACGCCGGGTCACGTCGATCCGGAGTAGGTGGAGTCGACGGCCAGAAACTCGAACAGGTCGCGCAGGACGGCCTCATGGGGTCTTCACGTAATCGTCGTACTGAACGCGCGAACCTGGGGCGCGGGAAAGCTCGCGAGATACCGCTGGAGGTGGACTGGCGTAGCGGCCCGGCCAGATTGGCGCCCTGAGCTTGTCGAAGGGCTCGGCGACCTGTCGCGACCCTCGTCTTCGCCGACGCGGCGATCGAGCCACGCGCTGAACGACGCCGTCTCACCGCTGTCGCGCGCCGCAAGATAGCGGGAGAACAACCCGGTCGATCGGATTGCGCAACATCATCACGATTCGCGCGTCCGGCAGGCGCGCGCGGATGGCGACCGCCGCATGCAGCGACGCCAGATACGCCACGCTCGCTTCCCCGACGGCGGTCTCGCGGCGCGCATCCTTGAACAGCTGCTGGTAGTCGTTCCAGTCGAGCACCAGGCGGTCGGCGCGGCGTGATCTCCGCGACTTCGGGCGCGAAAGAAGCACGGTTCCTTGATCCGGACTGACCGGAACGCGTCCGGATGCTGACCGAGATAGTGGTAGAGCGACGTCGTGCCGGCCTTGGGCGCGCGCCGACCAGGAGAAATTCGGAAGAGCCGTACTTACTTCACCGCCCGTCACCATGATCTCGGCCAGCGGCGCCGCGGCCGGCCAAGCCGGCCGACACCGATCGTGGCGCGCACCGGCGGATCGGTCTGGAAGAACGGCCGGTAGGTCTCGTTCATGTCGTTGAACTTCTGCACATCAGTGATGTAGACGTCCGACGACCACGATGTCTTCGTAGTCGAAGCCCGCGGCCTTCAGCGCCGGACCGAAGCGCGTAAGCGTCTCGGTCGTCTGCGCTTTCATGTCGCCCTCATTCACCGGCGTCCGATCCCGTGCCGCCCGAAATGAACAGCCGGTTGCCGACCTTGATCGCGGGGCTGAGGTTGGCGCCCGGCTGCCCCTGGCGTGCCGTCGGAGCGGCGCCGGAACGATCACCTCGCGCGGCGACGATCCCTATGATCGCCATGAAGGTGTTTCGACGTCGAAATGTGCGGGCGGCGGCACCTGGCAGCTCACGCGCGCCGGACGATCTTTCTCCCAGTAGCCGCGGTAGACCTCGTTCATCGCCGCGAACTTCTCCATGTCGCTGCAGCGCGACGCGGCCCTGCACCAGGTCGCCATGCGACATGCCGGCGGCTTTGAGGATCTCGCCGGCGTTGTCCGCGATCGTTTTCACCTGCACGCCGATGTCGCCCTGGACCTGCGAGGTGTCCTTGCCGTTCCTCGCAGACCAGCCCCGACATGTGAGCGTGTCGCCCGCCTGGATGGCGTAGTTAGCGGGCTCGTCGGCGTCATCCACCCCACCGGCAGAATCGCTTTGCGCTGGCACGCCGTTGGGGACCGCGGTCCCTGGATCTCGAGCAACGTCCCGGGACGCACCATGCTGCCGATCACGGTTGTCCGCGCCGGCGGCTCGCCCGCGAACTGCTGCCGGTAGATCTGATCGACCGCCGGAAAATCGCCGCGTTCTGCAGCATCACCGTCGCGGTGACGGCGTTGTCGAGCGACGATCCCGCCTGCTGCAGGATGCTGCGGAGGTTGTCGAAAGACCTGCTTGGTCTGGACGGTGATGTCGCCGGCGACGAGGTTGCCCTTGTCGTCGGTGGGCAACTGGCCCGCGACGTAGATGACCCCGCCAGCAGTGACGGCCAGGCTGTAGGGCGGCGTCTGGCCCGCCGGCAGCCGCACGGGTGTTTGGCCGGCTGCGCCGACACGCCAACGACGACCACGCACAGAAGGAAGGCTGCAGTGCGGAAGAGACGCCCAGAAGCGTACTCGCGATAGGATGAGGGCTGAACGGCGGCCACTCTGGCATGGTTCCTCCGCGGGTCCGATAAAAGAATCGATGACGCTTACACTTGTCTGCGCGCTGCGACTCGTCGCGGCCCTCGCTCCTCAGCGCGACGGCTGCAGCCGACGCTCAACCGCTCACCGGCAACGGCGTGATCCTCAACCCCGCGCCGATCACCTGAGCCGGATCCGTCGCGCGTCCCGTTGGCCACGCTGCCGGCGGCGCGCAGGTGCGCGCGTGCTCGCGCGCGAAGGCGACTGGCTGCGGGTGGTATTCCGCGATCCTATCTGGGCGGTCGCAGTCGGCTACGCTGCTGGCCGCCAACGTCACGCCGCCTCCTCGACGATGCCCGCGCTCCGGTGCCGGGCCAGGTGTCACCCTCGACCACCACGGAGCCGACGCTCACGCCGCCGCCGGCGCCGATCCGCGTCGCGCGCGACGCGCTACCCTGGCTCAGCGGAACGTGGCAAACGACTCGACCGCGTTCACGACCACGACGTCGACGACGCAGAACGGCGGCACCGCGACAGTGACGACCGGTACGACGGCGCGAAGCCGATCGTGGCCGACGTCGCGATCGGCCAGCACCGCATGGAATGGCTTGGGATACCAGCTGGCCGTGACATGGGCGGGACAGATCCCGATGCGAACGTGTCGGCCAGCGTTCCTTGCCAGTGCCCGGCGCGTCCCAGCCAGCGTGTCCGGACGGGCCAGCGCCGTCAACCGACAGGAACTCGGGCTGCACATCGATGCGTCATTTGCCGTGCCGATCACGCCAGAGCCGCGCGCAGGTCGTCGTCTTTGCCGGGCCGTCGTTGTTCCGCGTGAAGCAGGGCCTGGTGACGGGCGTGATCCGTCAACGACACGCCGCCGTCCGAGCACCATCACGGTGGTCGAATCGACCAGCCAGCCGGCGCCGAAGCTGTCGGTGCGGCTCTACAAGGCGTTTGGCGTCCGGCGGGATCGTCCGTTACAGCAAGCGCGGACGTGCCCGTTTTCACCGGCGCCAGGCGTCGACGTCACGGTCAATGCCGGCGGAGTTCAAGCAGGCGCCGGCCTGCACTTTCGCTTCTAGTGGCCTGCTCCTCGCTGCAGGCAAAGTGACCAGATCGCCGGAGCGCGTGGCGCCCGCGCCGCAAAGGCACGCGACGCGACAGAGGATACCGGGAGTATCTGGCGGGGAGAGCAACGCGCGACCGCGGATTGCCCGCCCGCGGGGTGGTCCTTGTTCAGCTGAGGACTCAGGCCTGCAGACTGGCTGGCGCGCAGCCGCAGGACCGCCGGCGTGCTCTGGTAGTTGGCCTCGAGGCTTTCCACGCCGTCGGCGGTGATCGTGAGCGAGGTGTTGTCGCCCCGCTGCGCGAATTTCCGCTGCACCAGATACCACGTCGTGAATTCGAGGTGCTCGCGCGGACAGCCAGTCATCTTCTCGAGATCGATCGGCAGGATGCCGGGACTGCCCGGCTCGAGCGGCGCTTGGTGTAGAGAATCTCGAGCACCGCCATCCGCAGGCGCTGTTCGGCGACGAAGTCGTTCTCGATCTCCGCCCCTGCGTCACGACGCGCGCCAGCCATCCCGCTGGCGCATCGCATGGACCTGATCGAACTTCGCCCGCTTCTCGGGATCGCTCAGGATGTGATAGGCCCGGTGATCTCGTGGAAGCGCCGATTCCGGTGTCGCTGTTGTCCGGGTGAAACCGCTGCGCGAGCAGCCGGTAAACGCGATGGACCGTTTAGCGTTCCGCGCTCGGACTGATCTGCAGCACTTCGTAATAGTCGACGGCGGCTTCGGATCCACGCTCGCACGGCGGTGCAAAAGCGCGGCCCCACGCGCCAACAGAACCGGCACTCGCCGCGTTCCCACGCACGAAGTTGGTGATCCGATCACAACCTTGTCGGGTCAGGCTCCGGGATCTTCGGCTTCTGGATCCCTGATGACAGGTGAAGCACGTCACCTTGCCGAAACGCGACGTCTCGGCTCGGCCGTAGTCGGGAAAGAACTGCTTGTTGATCGCCTGCGTCATCGTCGATCATCCGGCGCGCGGCAGCCTTCCGGGGATTCTCCTCGCTCGCAAAGTTGTTGCGCGTGTGGCAGTGGGCGCAGCCGACGCCGAGCGCCTGATTCATCAACTGCATCTCGAGCTCGAACTGCGGCACCGTCAACCGCGAGAATCCACCGTCGGCACGTCGACCATGCCGACAGTGGCGGCCGGATCCTGCGCCGCGAGCATCACCAACAACGCGAAGGAGTGTCTGCACGGGCGCAGTATGTACCGGCGCGCCAAGTCCTTGGTCGCTGGGCCCCGGTCGCTTCGTCCGTCCGTGGTCCTATAGTCCGTTCCCCGGCCCGTCCTTGGTCCGTGCGGACCCCAGAGGAACCTGGGACCAGAGGACGGACCAAGGGCCAAGGACAAAGCACCAAGGACTACTTCGTCACGCCCCGTCGTCGGGAACGTTCCGTGATCGGCACGCCCATCGGCCCGACCGGGATGTAGACCACCGTGTGGTTCTGGCGAGCTCACCATCGCCTCTGCGCCTCGATCGGCCTCGTGCTGGATGCACATCGCGCTCAGCTGGCCGCGAATGATCTGCATCGCGTTGGCGATGCCCTGCGCCTGCACTTCGCGCTTCGTGCGTTCCTTGCGCTCGATTTCCGATTTCGGTGTCCTTGCGCTGCAGCTCCTGCGTCGCCGCCAGCTTGCGGACACGGCATCGGCCACCTCCTCCGGATACTGCACGTTGCCGACGACCACGCTGCGTGATGACGAACGGGACTGCCGTCCGCGTACGGCGCGATGCGCCCAGCACGGCGTCGCCGATCGAGATCAGCGCGTCCTTCACCTCGAGCCCGTTGCGCCGCTGCACTTCGTCGCGCGCGTAGGTCCTGCAGCGGCTCGCGCACGAAGTTGCCGTACGCGACCTTGACGATCGCAGTCGGGATCCTTGCTCCACGCTCGCGGCGCGCTGGCGCCGTCGTGCTGAACGCTCCATGAACAGCGGAATCCTGCGTGTCGTCCACGCGCCACACGATGTGGACGCGGAACGCGATCTTCAGGTTGTCGCGGCTGAGGACGGCTTCGTTCCCGGTGAAGTCCTCGGTGTAGGTGTACGGCGTGACGCTGACGTTGCGTCACGTCGAGCAGCCAGGTGCGGCCGGCGGACGTCGCCGCCGTCTGCACGCCGAAGAAGCGCGACTTGCCGACGCACCGCGCCGTTCGTGAGATAGCCGACGTAGCCGGCCGGCGTGAACGGGTTCGGACGACCCCGCCAGCCAGATGAGCATCGTCGCACTGCCAGCGCGACAACGCGAGGAAGGCCCATGGCGCGCCCGCCGCCGCGGGCCGGTACGGACGAATGCCGTCAAGAGTCGGACACGGCCATGGCAGGCCCCACTCGCCGGCGGGGTTAGCTGACGGGCTCGAGGTTGGAGTTCCTCTAGCGCGTGGGCCTAGGCTGATCGACGCAGGGCTGAAGCCGCAGACATACTTCGCCCCGTGGCGCGGGTATCGCGCCGGTGGACCCGCGACGCCCGGAGGCGTCTTAGGCACGATCAATTTAGGCCTGAGGAGGGTCGGCGTCAAATGGTGACGGAAATGCTGTTGAGTCAAACAGTTCCGCTGGCGTTCGCGGCGGGGCTGAACGACCTGGTCGCCGGGATCGGCCTGTCCGGCCGTTTCGCTCTCGTTTCGCTGCCTGAGTCGCTGCGCGGGTTCGAGAACCCGTGGGTCATCGGCGTCGCGCTCGCGATGCTCACGATCGAATTCGTCGCCGACAAAGTGCCGTGGTTCGATTCGGTCTGGGACGCGGTCCACACGCTGATCCGTCCGCTCGGCGGCGCGTTCATCGCCATGACCGCCATCTGGCGGACGCCTCGCCCGCCGCCACCACGATCGCGCGCCGTCGGCGGGTCGACCGCGCTGACGACGCATTTTGACGAGCGGGAGCGCGAGCCGCGGCCAACACCAGCCCCGGAGCCGTTCAGCAGATCGGCCTCTTGAGTCTCGGCGAGGACGTGGTGGCGGTGTCGATCTCGTGCATCTGCGCTCACGCATCCCGATGCTCGCGCTCACGCATCGCCGGCGCGCTGCTGCTGCTGATTCGCGTGCGCCTCGCTCGTCGTTCGTGCGCCCGCCGCCTGGCCCCTCGGCCCCGGTGAGCCGGGTACAATCGGCAGGCGCCCTGGAGGAGGCGCCCGCAGAGTGAGTCACACGACCGCGCCCGATCCGCACTCAAGCATGTATTTCAACTGGCCACCGGCTACGTCATCTCGACGGCGTTGCAGCTGGCCGTGCAGTCGGTGTCGCCGACCATCTGGCAGCAGGTCCACGAACCGCGCAGCAGCCGGCTGCCGCGACGGGCACCAACGAGGACGCGCTCTATCGTCCTGCGTGCGCTCGGCCAGCGTCGGCGTGTTCGACGAGGTCGAGCACGCGATTTACAGCTTCACGCCCGCCGGCCGACATCCTGCGCAAGGATGCCGCCGCGCTCGATCCACGATGTGGTCGCGTTCATCGCCGAGTCCGCTCCACGCTGCGCGTCTCGCGGATGCGATCCGAGTCCTCGCACCGGCAAGCCGGCAGCCGGCCGCAGCGAAGCCGTTGTTCCGAATGGCTTGCCGAACACTCTGAATACTCGTCGACCTTCAACAGCGCGATGACCAACATGAGCGCCGCATCGGTCCAGCGGTGCTCCGAGGCTACGACTTCGGCGACATCGGCCTGCTGGTGGACGTGGCCGGCGGCCACGGACAGGTGCTGACGGTCGATCTGCGGAGGTTACCCGGCGATGCCGGGCATCCTCATGGACCTCGATCACGTGCTCGCCGGCGCGAAGCCGTATATCGAGGCGGATGGCGTCGCCGATCGGCCAGACCGTCGCCGGCGACTTCTTCAAGGCGTTCCGCCCGGCGGCGGCGACGCCTACGTGATGAAGCACATCATTCACGACTGGGACGATGAGCGGGCGGCGCCGATTCTGCGCGCGATTCACGCGCCATGGGATCGAGGAGCACCGGCAAGGTCATCCTGCTCGAGGGGTCGGCGCCTCGCCGGCAACGTGCCAGGCCTCGGCAGGATCATGGACCTCGAATGCTGCTGCTGCCCGGCGGCCGCGGTCGGTCGGCGGAGGAATTCGCGGATTGCTCGATCGCGCCGGCTTCGATCTGGTCCGCGTCGATTGACCGACGTCGCTGGTGTGCGTGATCGAGGCGCGGAAGCGGTGCGTGGCGCGTCGACGCGTCGCATCTCGGGATCGACGTCGCCGAATGCCACGACGCGCGCATCGGACCTTCATTTCCCGACTACGGGCGCTGATCGGCGCCGGGTGCGTCCGCCGTTCCGCGCGCGGCACACGATCGTGGACCTCTGCCGGAACCGGCGCGCTCGGCGCCGCGTTCCAACGCGCCCCGCGCGCCCTCCTCCACGGGATCGACGCGGACGCCGGCATGCTCCGCACGATCGCGGCGCGGCGACGCGTCTCGCCGCGGCGCGGCCTCCGGCACGGGCGTCGTTCGTGATGGGTAATTTTCTGAGGGCCGCGATGCGCCGTCGGCGCGACGCGGTGGTCGCCTCGTTCGCGCTCCACCACGTGCGCACGCGCCGCGAAGTTGCGTCTCTACCGGCGGATCCGGTCTGCGCTCACCGCGGCGGCGTGCTCGTGTCGGTAGGTTGCAATCCCGTCTCGCGCGATCCGGCGGAGGCGCGGCACAGCGGGACGCGTGGACGCGCATCTGCGGCGCACCTACTCGCGACGCCAGGCCGACGGCTTCCTGCGCGCTGGTCGAAGGAAGACGTCTACGTTCCGCGGAAGCCGAGGTTCGGCTGCTCGAACGCGCGGCTTCACCGTCGCGTCCCGTTGCGCGTCGCGGCCGTTCGCCGTACTATCAGGCACGATGAGAGCGGTATAATCCGCGGTCTGCAGAGGCTAGGGCTTTCTTAATCCTAATCCTCAACCCCTAACCCTGCCTCTTTGGGAGGATGAGATGGTAATTGCAGTTGGGTGAAGTTCGCGGCATTGGGTGCCCTCGTTGCGGCCATTGCCGCGCCGAGACCTCCATATCGGGTCAGTCGGCCGCGATGCAGCCCACCAACGACGCGCCGAATCCGTATCAGAGCATCGAAGGCTGCGGCGAAGCTGCCGGAGGGTCGTGCGTGGGGATCGACGAGCGCCGTCGACGATCGACCAAGGACGGCAAGATCGATCTGGGTCGCCGAGCGCTGCGGCACGAACAGCTGCCTCGACCGGGCGACCGGCAAGATGTCGGACCTGCTCGACCGATTCTGCAAGTTCGACGCGACCGGCAAGCTGGTCAAGAGCTTCGGCGCCGGGCATGCTCATCTTCCCGCACGGCATCCACGTCGATCGCGACGGCAACATCTGGGTGACCGACGGCCAGGACAACGCGCCGCCGGCCGCGGCGCGGCGTGCGGCGCGGCGGGCGCCGGTGCGGCGCAGGCGGCGGCGCGCGCGGCGAGGCCGACCGGTCCGGCATCGCGGCCGGGCGCGACGAAGGGCAACCAGGTGTTCAAGTTCAGCCCCGACGGCAAGCTGCTGCTGACGCTCGGCAAGGCCGGCGGCGCAGCCGCACCGGACTTCTTCTATCAGCCCAACGACGTCATCACGGCGCCCAACGGCGACATCTTCGTGTCCGAAGGCCACGGCGCGCGGCAACAGCCGCATCCTGAAGTTCGACAAGACCGGCAAGTTCATCAAGGAATGGGGCAAGCTCGGCACCGGCCGCGGCGAATTCGATCAGCCGCACGCGCTGGCGATGGACTCGAGCGGCCGCCTCTTCGTCGGCGACCGCAGCAACAACCGCATCCAGATCTTCGATCAGAACGGCACGTTCATCGAGGAGTGGAAGCAGTTCAGCCGACCGAGCGGCGATCTTCATCGACAAGAACGGACAACATCTACGTCGCGGACTCCGAGTCCGAGTCGGTGTCGCAGAACCACAACGGCTGGAAGCGCGGCATCCGCATCGGCCGCGTCAAGGACGGCAAGGATGGCAAGTCGTCGCTTTATTCCGACCCGGAGACGCGGACTCGATCTGCCGATAACTTCACCGGCACCAGCGCTGCCGAAGGCGTCGTCGTCGACGCGCAGGGGCAACATCTTCGGTGCGGAGGTTGGACCGCACCGGCTTATATGCGCGTCAAGAAGTAACGGCCATTGCGGTTCGACAGTCGAGAGACACGAAACCTATTGTTTACTGTGCTTTGGAAGTCGCGGCAACTCAGTGATGCGGGGCGGCAGGAGTTCAGGCATCTTACTGCTTTCGCACCGCAGTCCTCGCGCTAGGCGCCGTGGCCTGCACAAACACGGCACCCGCCACCAACGATCTTCCAGCCCCTACAGACGATCGAGGAGCCGCTGAAGCTGCCCGAGGGCGCAAGTGGGGCTCGACGAGCGCCGTCGACGTCGACAAGGACGGCGATGTCGATCTGGGTCGGCGAGCGCTGCGGCGAAAACAAGTGCGCCGACGCGCGACCGGCAAGATGTCGCCGCTCGATCCGGTGCTCAAGTTCGACGCCAGCGGCAAGCTGGTCAAGAGCTTCGGCGCCGGCATGATTGCCTTCGCGCACGGCATTCACGTCGACCGCGACGGCAACGTCTGGGTCACCGACGCGCAACGACAACCGGCCGCGGCCGGCGCGCGGCGCGATCCGGCGAAGCGCCTGGCGCCGCGGCCCCTGGTGCCGACTGCCGGCGACGGTCGGGCATCAGGTGATCAAGTTCAGCCCCGACGGCAAGGTCCTGCTCACGCTCGGCAAGGCCGGCGTGGCAGGCAATCCACTCGAGGCGCTCACCGAACCGAACGACGTCGTCACGGCGCCGAACGGCGACATCTACGTCGCCGAAGGACATGCGGGTCGGAACAGAACGCGCCGCCCGACACGGTCGCGCGGATCTCGAAGTTCACGAAAGACGGCAAGTTCATCAAGAGCTGGGGCAAGCTCGGAACGGCCCCGGCGAGTTCCGCACGCCGCACAGCCTCGCGTTCGACTCGCGCGGGCGGCTGTTCGTCGCCGATCGCGGCAACGTGCGCCTCCAGATCTTCGATCAGGAAGGTAAGTTCCTCGAGCAGACGCTAGCGTTCAGCCGGTTGAGCGGCATCTACATCGACAAGAACGACATGCTGTACGGCGCCGACTCGGAGTCGAGCGTCGACGTCGCGACCCAGGCCAACTGGAAGCGCGGCATCCGCATCGGCAGCGCGAAGGATCTGCAAGGTGATGCACGCTCATCCCGGATCCCGACAATCGCTGACCCCGCGAAAACCACGTCGGCACCAGCGCGGCCGAGGGCGTCGTCGTCGACGCCAAGGGCAACATCTACGGCGCGGAGGTCGGGCCGAGGCGATCAAGAATTACGTGAAGAAGTCGGGAAGTCAGCCTTGGCAGGTGTCGATCCGGCGCTCGGCGATGCCGGCGCCGGGTCGAGCTGACAGGATACTGCACCTTCGGCGGCATCGTCGGCGCCAGGGTGATCCGACACTCCAGCTTCGCCTCGCTCGCAGCTCATCGTCCAGCGGTCCGCGCAGCGCGTTTTCCACGAAGTCGAATCCCGTTGCCCGGCGTGCAAGCGCCGACGCGTTTCGCGCAGCCGGTCGATGCTCGGCGCGGCGCCGATCCTTCGACGTGTCGAGGAACAGGTTTTCAGCGGCGATCTGATCGGCGGCGCGATCGTCCCACTTCACGATCAGCCGCGACACCGTGTCGCGTGCCTCGCGTCAGCGCCGGCGACGGCGTCGGCTGCCGCGCCTGCATCCCACCACTCTTGGCCAGCGCATCGAGCGCCGTCGCGGCGGTGCGGCCCCAGCCGGTGTACGTCAGGTTGCCGAACGCGATGATGCCGACGCCGTATCCGGCAGCCAGCGCATGATCGACCCGAATCCGGGCAGGCCGCCGCTGTGCTCGACGATGTAGCGGAAGCTGCAGGTTTGGGAGACACGGAGACCGAATGCCGTAGCCGCCGGCGCGTGAACTGGACCGCGCCCGAACTGTCGCGGCTCACCGTCGCCGGTGCGGGACGCCAGAGTTGCTGCATCTCGCGCAGCGACGCGCGCCGGATCGGCGCCGTCTCGGGACCGTCGTGCGGGGGCCAGGCCGAGAGGAACGCGCCGACGTAGCGGCTCAAATCGCGCACCGACGTCAGCATGCCGCCCATCGATCCGAACGACCCGTGCGGAGCAGCGGCTCGTCCTTCCACTGCGCGTCTTCCCAGCGGTAGCCGTGCGCCAGCCGGTTCGCCGGCACCGTCCGACGGCTCGAGCGTCGTCGACGACATGCCGAGCGGCGCGAGGACGTTCGCGGTCACGTAGTCCTCGTATTTCACGCCTGACACGGCTGAGACGATGCGGCCGAGGATGGCGAAGCCGTAGTTGGAGTACTCGTAGGCGATGCCGGGCGCGTTCGAGAACGGCATGCCGCCTGCGCAGCATCTGCGACAGCTGCTCGTCGGTGTCGGCGAGCTGACGGTCGCCCCACGGGGTTGTCTTCGGGAAACCCGGTCAGAGTGCGACAACAGGTGACGGATGGTGATGCGCGGCGAATCGGTCGTCGGGATATTCGAGCGTCTTCATCTCCGGCACGTAGCGCTCGGCGAGGTCGTCCAGCGACAGCTTGCCCTCGTCGCGCAGCTTGAGGAATCGACATCGCGGTGAAGCTCTTCGTCATCGACGCGATGCGGAACACCGTGTCGGCGTCGACCGGCGCCTTGGACGGCGACGTCGCGGTACTCCGCCGCGCCCGTGTGCACCAGCGCGCCGTCGACCACGATGCCCCAGACCGCGCCGGGGACGTGCGCCTCGCGCCACGTAATCGCTGCAAGATGCGATCGACGCTCCGCGATACGCCACCGCGAGCCTGGCGCTGATCGCGGTTGCGCAGCGGAACTGCCGGCAGGCGGACAAGCATGCAGAGAAGGACGCGCATGGTCTTCATGAGCGCGTATCATACGGCTGGACGCGATCGGTCCGCCTAAAGGCGGACGCCGTGCGTAGTGCCGGCTTAGGCGGACCTCGGCGTCAGGCTCGCGTACGCGGACGTCCGCATTAGCCGGACCTCGGAGGACATCATGCGCACCGATGGCTCGTCGCTGCGGTCGCGTATTCGTCGCGACTGCTGACGCACCGTCCGCGCAGAACATCAGCTGGCGGCCGACCGTCATCGCGCAGCACGGCATGGTCGCCGCCGGCCATCCGCTCGCGGCCGAAGCCGGCATGCGGATCCTCAAGGCCGGCGGCAACGCCATCGACGCCGCGATGGCGACGTGGGCGGTGCAGGGCGAAGTCGAGCCGGGCATGACCGGCCTCGGGCGCGGACATGTTCGTCCTCGATCTACATCGCGAAGACCGGCGAGGTGAAATTCATCAACGGCACCGGCTTCGCGCCGCAGGCGGCGACGATCGACTTCTACAAGTCGAAGGGCGGCCTGCCCGACGAGAGGGCCGCTGTCGATCTGCCGTGCCCGGCGCGGTCGGCGGCGCGGCCTACGCGCGTCAAAATACGGCACCAAGCCGCTGGCCGACGTGCTCGCGCCGGCGATCGAGATCGCCGAGCAGGGCTTCCCGATCACCGAGTCGCTCGCGCGCGGACTCGCCGGCAGCAGCGACAAGCTGCGCAAAATGGCCGTCGACGACGAAGCTGTGGTTCAAGGACGGCAAGCCGCTGCAGATGGGCGACGTGCTCGTCAACCCGCGATCTCGCGCGGACGCTGCGCGCGATCGCCGCGCAGGGACCCGACGCCTTCTACAAGGGCGACATCGCGAAGAACACCGCCGCGTATCCTGAAGGCCAACGGCGGCATCATCACCGAAGCCGACCTCGCGGCGCTATCAGCCGTTCGAGGACGCGCCGGTGCGCACGAACTACCGCGGCGCCGAGGTCTACGAGTGTCCGCCGAACTCGCAGGGCTTCGTGATGCTCGAGGCGCTCAACATCCTCGAGGGCTACGACCTGCAAGGCGATGGGGCACAACAGCGGCGCCGTATCTGCACGCCGTCACCGAAGCGCTGAAGCTCTCGTTCGCCGATCGCAACGAGCTACGTCGGCGATCCGAAGTTCGTGCCGCAACATCCCGATGAAGGCAGCTGCTCTCGAAGGAGTACGCGGCGGTGCGGCGCGCGGCGATCGATCCGAACCGCGCCATCGCGGGCGAGCCGGCGCCGGGCGATCCGCGCGCGCATCGACAGCTCGTCGACGGCAGGACGCTCGGCACAAGCGCTCACGCGTGCGCCGCCAGGCCTGCGCCGACGCGCGTGAAGCCGTTCGACCCGGACGAGATCCTCAACCTCACCACCTACCTCGCCGTCGTCGACAAGGATCACAACATGGTGTCGGTGACGTCGAGCCTGCTGAGCGGGTTCGGCAGCGGCATGGTCGTCGACGAGCGGCGGCTTCTTCCTGAACGACCGCATGCGCTACTGCTATCTCGAGCCGAACGACGTCAACTCGCTGCAGCCGGGCAAGCGCGTGCGCCAGACCATCAATCCGGCGATGGCGCTGAAAGACGGCAAGCCGTGGATCGCGTTCGGCACGCCAGGGTCCGACACGCAGCCGCAGACGCAGCTGCAGTTCTTCCTCAACGTCGCCGAGTTCGGGATGCACGGTGCAGCAGGCGCTCGAGCAGCCGGCGGTGATCAGCAACAGCTTCCGCGACTCGTACGCGCCGCACGACGGTCAAGGCGAAGCTGCTCACGCCCGCGATGCTCGACGCCAAGCGTCCGCGACGCGCTCGCGGCGAAGGGCACAAGCTCGACGTCCGCGACGTCGCGCGGCGTCGGCTCGGTGAAGGCGATCCTCGATCGATCCGCGGACCGGCGTGCTGATGGGCGGCGTCAGCCCGACCGGCGACAGCTACGTGATGGCGTGGTGATCACTCCGACATGGCTGAGTCGCTGATGGCTGCAAGCGATGGGGTAACTCCAGCGTTTAGCCATCAGCACTTCAGCCATCCAGCACATGACAGGAATGCGTCATCGGCTAAGCCAGTAACTCGCCTTCACCAACAACGCGTGCGTCCCCGGCGCGCGGAAGGCGTCGCCGACGTCGCGCAGGGCGTGAACACGCCGGGCCGCGTCGTGTCCGATGTCGACATGTTCCACGCGACGTAGAGCGTGCTGCCCCGCACATATTCCCACCGCAGCACGATGTTGCCGCGCAGCGACTTGCGGTTGAAATCCGGATTGTCATGCTGAGCGAGATACTGCGTTCCGAAGGGCTCGAACTCATGCGACCGCGGCCGCGCGAGCCGGCGGATGTCGGAGTAGTCACCCACCGCGACGAAGGGCTGCAGGAACACCTGCAGCGTCAAGTCACGATGCAGCGCATACGTCGTGCGGAACGTGACGTCCACGACATGACGATCGAGCGTCCCGTACACGTAGTCGTCGCTGCCGTCGCCGTCGACGTCGGCGCTCTTGATCCACTGCGCCGCGTCCTGCGCCACCGTGATGTTCGTGCTGATCGAGGCTTGCAGGCGCCCTGACGGCTGCAGCGTCACTCCGGGGCCCGAATGAAAGCTCCACCCACCTGCCCGGTTGCGGCCGCCGTCGGTGAAGAGCGACAGACGCCACGCCTTTGCGGCTGTCGCTATTGATCCCGACGAACCAGAACGTGCCGGCTGGGCTCACGATCGGCGGTCCGCCGCGCGTGTCGAGATCGTCCAGCGTCTCGAAGCCGTGGAAGATGTTGCCGTCGACCGACCAGAAGTTCCGGAACTGCGCGAACAACCCGCCGCCGGCAAAACCGGTTGAAGACGAGCCGCTCGTCGTTCCACGCCTGCCCGAAGTTCGTGAAGACACCGATGCGCCGGAACGCCTTCCACGGATCCGGCTGCTCAGGTTGACGCCGCCGTTCACCTGCGTCGGATTCGGCCGCGATCGGAAGAAGCCCAGGTCGTCTATCTTGAACGTGCGGCTGAAATGGTCGAAGGTGCGTGAACAGGCTGGCATGCTTGCGCGTGACGTTGAAATTGGTGACGCCGCCGCCGCCGGTCTGCATCACGTCGCTGACGCGAGCGCGCGTCCCGACCCAGTGGCCGTTCCAGCTGACGCGATTGCGATCCCAGCGCAGGTTGTAGTCCATTCCGCCCACGAACGCGTCGGTGTCGTTCTGCCGGACCACGCCGGTCGCGATCGCGCCGATGTTCGATGTGCCGTTCCGGATGTCACGCTGCACTCGCACGACGTTGTACGACGTCGTCGGCTCGATCACGCGCTCGTGCTCGCCGGCCGCGGAGTCGGCGCCGGTGCCGCCGGTGATCGTCGCCGACTCGCTGGACGGTCAGCGCCGTGAGCGCGCCGTATGTCCAGCCCGATCCTTTACCCGTCAGTTTCGCCGCGCCGAAAATCGTCGTCTGGTCCGGCCGATCGATCTCGGTCTCGCCGGTAGCGAGATCGAACCGCCCTGGATGGCGACCGATGCGGCGCGAGTGGAACAGCTGGAAGATTCCGTAAGGCGGCACGAACGTGCGGCTGTCCTCGAGGAAGAACGGGCGCTTCTCTGGGAAAAATGATCTCGAAAATCGTCAGGTTGAGGACCGCCGGGTCCTGCTCGACCTGCGCGAAGTCCGGATTGACAGTCGCCGACAGCGTCGGCCGAACGGCCGAGACCGACGCGCATGTCGAGTCCACCGCTGGCCGTGGCGCTCGCCGGGTTGTCGGGCACATGCGTGCCCCGCCCAGCACGTAGGGCTGCCATTCCACCGGCGCGGCGGGGCCACGCGCGTATCGAACACCAGGTGCCCCCAGCGCGATACCTCTCCCCGCTCGCCGCGCGGTTTGGCGGTCCACTCGCCGGTTTCGCTCCGGCGTCGAATCGGTGCGGCGCACGCCAAAGCCCTAGACCTGATTCGTCGTCGACGAGGCGCCGACCCGCAGCTGCGAGAACGGAATGCGATACTCCGCCGTCCACCCCTCGGCCGTGATCGACGTGCGCACCTCCCACACGGCTTCGAAATCGCGATCGGCGTTCTCGTCGTCGAAGAAGAGATGTCCTGCTGCACGCCCGACGGGTTCGTGTTGAAGACGTAGCCGGTCAGATGGTCGTGCCGCGGATCGAACCCGATGCCGATGATGTCCGTCGGCGGCATTTGATCGCGGCGGCCGAGGCCTTTGGCGATCTGATCCGGCGTCCGGTCGTCGCAGCGCAGCGCGACGTGCAGGAACCGATCGTCGTACGCCACCTGAAAGCGTGTCCGCTCGGTCAGCGGCTGGTTGTTGTCAGGATCCCACTGGACGAGGTTCTCGCCGACTTCCGCGTTGATCCACACTTCGTCGTCGAGCGCGCCGTCGATGCGCGGCGGATTGCCGGTCACGCGCAGCGCGTGCAGCACTTTGCCCACTTTCGCGCCGGCAGCGGGTTCTGAAGGGTCGAGCTTGAAGCCGGCGACGTCTTGAGCGGACGCTCGCGCCGCCGAAAGCGGCAAGAAAGGCCAGAAGCAACATCGCCGGCCAACGGAGCAAGATGAGTAATTATGCCTAAAGGGACTCGCGCCTTCAGCTCCTCGAACCAGTTGTTCACCACGAAGAACTGCGGCGTCGCATTGTTCATCAATCCGGCCGCGGCCGCCGCTGGTGCAGTAGGGTCGACGACCGCGACAACGCGGCCGTCGCGAGTGGCATCATTCTGTCGGGTGGACGACGGTCCGCCCGATCACGAAGCCGGCCGGCCCACGCGACAGCGAACGCGGGTCGGTGAAGGCAAACGTCGGCCGCGTTGTAATCCCCACGGCGGCGAACTGCGCCGGCCCTGGATATGTAATAGAGCTGCCGGCCGTCGCGAGACCAGAACGGATACGCGGCGCTGCTGGTGAGTGCCTTTGGTGATTTGATAGGTGGTCCCGGCGGGAAACGATTGAACGTAAATTTGCGCGACGCCGCTCCCGCGAAGTGAGTAGGCCACCCACTGTCCGTCCGGCGAGAACGTGGCGTTGATCGGCGCTCCGGATCGGACGTCGCCGTGCGGAGTCGTCTTCCCGTCGTCGAGCGAGCAGCAGCGTTGACACGAACCTGGCCTCTGTCACCGCGCTGAACAGCAGCCACTTGCCGTCAGGCGACCATGACTCAGGGATCTGAGCTGTGCCTCGCCTCCGGCTTGGTGAGCCGTTCGGCACTGCCGGTCCCGTCCGCACGCTGCGCGTAGATCCCCGCGGTCCCTTCGCGATCGGACAGGAACGCGATGCGCCTGCCATCCGGCGACCACACGGCGTAGCGGTTGTTGCCGCCGAGCGTGAGGGCGCCGCATTGAGGTCGTCCCGGACAAGTCGTAGACCCAGATGCTCGCCTCCTTCCCATCGTCGCTGGTGAACGCGACCTGTTTTCCGTCGGGCGAGACGCGCGGCATCGCGATACGGACCCGGGGCGATTTTCAAAGATCTCGCTGGCGCCGCTCTGGTCGATGAACCCCAACGTCAACTGGGCCGTTGTCGAAGAGACGGGCCCGGGAATGTAGACCAAGGGTGCCGTTGTCGGAGAGGCTCAATTGCGCGACGCCGCTCTGCGTCCCGCCGAGGCTGCGCCGCACTCCCTCGATGACCGGAACGGGAGCGCCAAGCACCTCCAGTTTTTCGTGTCGAATCGAAGCGCAAATACGACGCCGCCGAGCGCGTGCAGCAAATGTCCGGTTTGAATGTAATGGCCATCGCTTCCCCGTCGACGAGCGTCTTCCGCTCGCCGGTCCGAAGCGACTGAACGGCTATTTGGGACTTCTGCCATCGATCGGATGCGGTACTCCGCGCGACCGTGAACAACAGGTGCTCGCCATCCGGAAGCAACTGCGGCGCGTCCGCAACTTCATCTGGCTGGACCTGGACTACACGTTGCGAGCTTGCCGCCGGCGGCGGGCGCGCGAACGATGCCGTGCAGGGCTCGCCAGCCTGGCCGAAGAAGATGTCTTGCCCGGCCCACGAACCTCCATTCGGCGGGTTGGGACTGTCCGTCGTCGCGACGGTGACCGGCGCGCCGCCGGTGACCGCGATTCGTTTCAGCGCCCGCTCCTGTGGCGAGAATGCGCGATCGAGCCGCCGTCGGGCGAGAACATCGGCCGGCGCGGATTCACGTCGGTGCCGCGAATGGGTTGCGCGTCGAGGTCGGACATCGATCGCATGTAGAGGCGCTGGTTCGCGCGTGTAGGCGATGCGGGATCCGTCGGGCGAAATGGCGACGCGTGAGATCGCCGACGTTCGTGAATGTCTGGCCTTCGCCGAGTCTGACCGCGAACTTGCTGACGACTGGCGTCGCTGGACGCGGCCGCGCGCTCCAGACGACGAGACCGCCGAGCGGCGGCGGCGATGACGACCGCGAGCGCGGCGACGCCGACCAGACTGCTCTTGTCGGGGCGGACCCGTGTGTCCGCCCGGGGCCGACGCGTGGGTCAGCCCCTACGGAGCTGGCAGCCGGTTCGCTCGCAGCAGGAATCGAATCGTCGACACATCGCCGATACGCTTGCGCCGATCCTTCTCGAGGCAGCGGCGAAGGATCAGCACCGTCGATGGCGGCGAGCGCGGCGGGCAGTGCGTCCCAGTCCGGCTCGGCGCGGAGCACCGCCGCCATCGTGTCGCTCACATCCTCGCCCTCGAACGCGCGCCGGCCCGTCAGCATCTCGAAGAGCACGCAGCCGAACGACCAGATGTCGCTGCGCTTGTCGACCGCGCGGCCTTTGGCCTGCTCCGGCGACATATATGCGGCCGTGCCGAGGATGATCCCGGCTTGTGTCGCCGCGAACGTGAGCGTCGGAGACATCGATTGATCGCTCGCGGCGGCGGGCTCCGAGCGCCTTGGCCAGGCCGAAGTCGAGCACCTTCACCTGACCGTCGGGCGTCAGCGTGATGTTCGCGGGCTTGAGATCGCGATGGATGATGCCCTTGCTCGTGCGCGGCTTCGAGCGCGTCGACGATTTGGCTGGCGATCGCGAGGCTTCGTCGATCGCGACGGCAGCCGCTCCGCTCCGCTGAGGCCTCACGCGGAGCTTCGGAATCGCCGAAGCGCCTTCGGCCAAGGCGGCGCGTTCCATCTGCCGCGGTCGGACTGAGCGCGGGCTTGTCGAGCGCCAGCGTTTCGCCTTCGACGAGCTCCAGCGCGAGGAACTGCTGGCCCTCGACATCGTCCAGACCGTAGATCGCCGGCGATGTTGGGATGATTGAGCGACGGCGAGGACCTGGGCCTCACGCGTGAACCGCGCAACGCGCTCCGGATCGTGCGAAACGTGGCGGGAAGAATTTTCAGCGCGACGTCGCGACCGAGTTTCGTATCGCGCGCGCGATACACCTCACCCATGCCGCCCACGCCGAGCTGTCCGAGAATCTCGAACGATCCAAGGCGTGTCCCGCTCGGCAGCATCGCTCGCTACTGGCTTTGCCCGTAGCCGATCTTCACGACGCCGTTCTTCGTGCCGTTGACCGTGCCCAGCGTGAGCCACTCGTGCGACGCGCGGAACAGCAGCAGCCGATTGCGCTCCCACATCGCGTTGTGCGACGAGCACGCGAGATCGACGAACGACCTTCTCTTTCGCGCCGAGGTCGGTGTAGAGCTCGCGCACGCGTTCGGGCGTCACCTGCTTGTCGTGCGCGCCGGCCACCAGCAGCGTCGGGATCGTCGGTCTTTCCCGCCAGCGCCGTGGTCCATCCCCACACGGTGGTTTGCGGCGCGCGCCGCACGCCCGGTCCCCAGGTCGCGCCGACCGGATCGGATGCGAGCATCTCGGACCAGACCGCGTCGGCGCACGCCGGATCGTACTGATCGGCGCAGCCGACCTGCCGATCCCAGTTCGCGACGAACTCCTGCCGCGATTGCGTGTTCATCGGCACGCCGTCCGCGCGGAATCGCGGCCGGCGGATTCGCCTGAGGCGTTGCGGTTGTAGGCCGGCGCGAGCAGCACGAGCCGGCTGAACCTTGTCCGGATGCTGCCCGGCGTACCCGCCGGCGCGCGGTCCGCCGAGCGACCAGCCGAACAAGGCTGATCTTGTCGACGTGCCGCAGCGCCCGCACGTAGTCGACCGACGGCGTCGATGTCGTTCCAGTCCGACGCGATCGTCGTCAGCGCATGTGCGGATAGCTCGGCGCGACAGGGCGACGGCGACGAATCCGCGCCTGCCGATCCGCAGCGAGGTTGCACGGATCGTTCATCGGCGCCGGCCGCGTCGATCGGCCGTAGCCGGTCGTGTCCATCGAGAACACGTCGAAGCCGGCGCGCGCGCAGAGTACGCCATCCAGCTGTAGTCCTGATACGGCACGTCGAACGACGACTTCCGCCGGCGTGCCCGGCGCCGTGGACGAAGAGCACCACCTTGTCTGCCGGCTACCGACCCGCGAAACGCCGCGCCAGCCTGCGCCCGCTCGCGTACGTAGATCTGCGCCGGTCTGCCCGGCGATCGCAGGTACCGGCAGACGTGACCTTTGACGAAGTGGTCGATCGGTGAGCAGTCGCGCTGTCGTCTGTCCGCCTCCGGCTCACGCGAGCCGGCGACAAGCGGTTACGGCGGACAAGCACGCGATGAGCGCAAACGACGGATGATTCGTCGCCATCGCGCTCACTCCTTCCTCAGCCTAATCCCTTAACTACCCCTAATCCCTAATCCCTAACTCCCTACTGCTTGATCGACGGGTGAATCGTAGCCGCGCAGTCAGCACCCGAGCCGACGGACGGAAGCTCAGATAGTCGACGTGGATCGCCGATGTCGGTCCAGCCATGCGGCACGCCGGCCGGGATGATGATGATGTCGCCGACTCTTCACGACTTTCTTGACGACATCGGCGCCGACGATCATGCCGCTGCACGACGGCCCGTTGAGTTCCTTCGTCACCGACGACTCCGGCGCCGACTTGTTGCCGTTGACGATCTTGCCGCCGGTGACGAGCGTGCCGCCGCCGGAGATGATCAGCAGTAGCCCTCGGTTTGCGAATCGTGCGAGATGCCGCCCGGCCTGAGCCGCCAGCCGGCGCCGGCGTGCAGCCTGTTCACCGCAGGCCCGCCGACTGCCGCTGCACCGCCAGCCGCGCCTGACCGGCGCCAGCCGCTGCTCCAGCGCCGCCGCCCGCGGCCGCGCCTCGACCCGCACCAGCGCCCGCTGCCGCGCGGCGCGCTCCAGCGCCCGCGCCGCGCGCCGCGCCGCCGTGGCGCCGCGATGAACGACGCCGACGGCGAAGTTCTGATCGCCGATGTCGACCGACGCGGATCTGGCGATCGACGCCCGGCGTCGAGTTCACCTTCCTTCACTTCTTCGTCGGTGATGTAGGTGGCCGCCGTCGGCTCTGCGCCGAGACGACCGCTGGCAGCGCGCACGCCGCGGCAAGGGCTATAGAGCAGTCCGTCCTGCGCATGAGCTCCTCCGAGTCGCCATCTATACCAGCCTGCAGTGAACAAGCGCCCGAGAAGTGGCCCGCGGCTCCCCGCCTTCCGCTCGTCTGCCAAAACCAACGAGCTTTGGCGTGGCTCGCCGAAGCGGCCATGCCGCGAAGGCGGCAGCCTTGCGATCCGCAGGCGCTAAGGGCCAGCGCCACAAAATGCTTCTGGCGGTTTGCGTGGCGGTGACGGGGGTTGGCGGGCTGCCGATCGCGGCCGGAACCGCCGTGCCGACGCGCGAGGTGTCGATCTGGCACACAAGGTCGGCTCCCGGTCCGGCCGCGGCAACGCAGCGAGACCGAAACGTTCACGAAAGCGACACCGGCGCATTCCGCGTCACCTGGGAGAGCGCGCAGCGAAACCGCGCCCGGCGCCGGCCGGCTCTGCCGCGGTGATTTCCGGAGCGGCGACAGCGGACGCGAGATCATGGACGCGGTGAAAACCGAAGGCGTCGGCCGGGGAGTGGAACAGGTAAAGCCCCGGCGGAGCGCCCGCGCTGGAGCACTTGCCTGTCGATCGAATCGGCAAACGTGGACTGGGCGATTACCGTGGACGAGCAGGTCCTCACGCAGACGCCGGCCCCGCGATGATCGGCGTTCACGACTGACTGCGCGCGTCGATTGCCCGATATCATGCATGTATGGTGTCTCGCCTCCTCGCGTGTGCGGCTGCCTGCTTTTCTGCGTCGGCTGCGGCGGTAGCAGCAGCACGGCGCCCTCCACCGTCACCCAGACGCGACCTCGTCGTCGGCACGGGCGCCACCGCCGCGCTCGGGCAACCGCGTGACGGTTGGCCTACCACGAGTTGGCTGTTCGACTCGTCCCAGCCCAACAATAAAGGACGGCAGTTCGATTCCGGCGCCGAGCTTCACGTTCACCATCGGCGCCGGCCAAGTGATCAAGGGCTGGGATCAAGGCGTGCCGGGGATGCGAGTCGGCGGACAGCGGCGATTGGCCATCCCGCCGGAGCTCGCGTATGGCTCGGCGGGAGCGGGCGGCGCTGATTCCGCCGAACGCAACGCTCGTCTTCGACATCACGTTGATCAGCATCGGCTGACAGCGGCAGCGTTCCCGCTATGATAGGTGGCCTACATGTCATCCCCCAGGGTGTTCGTGGCGGCCGTGCTCGTTGTGTGCGCGGCGGCGTGCAATAGCGACAGCACCTCTCCGTCGAGCAACGGCTCGACCGTTGCCCCGTCGGTCACTACCGCGATCTCGCAGTTGACGGTCGTCGATCTCGCGCTCGGTACCGGCGCTGTCGCCAATGCCGGCACTCGAATCACCGTGAGCTACAGCGGGTTCCTCTACGACTCCAACGGCGCTTCGGAGAACAAAGGGCGGCAATTCGACTCGTCGAGCGCCTTTACGTTCACGCTCGGCGCCGGGCCAGGTGATCAAGGGCTGGGATCAGGGCGCTGATCGGCATGCGCTCGGCGGTCTGCGCGCGGCTGCACTGATTCCGCCCAGCCTGGGCTACGGAAACCAAGCCAGTCGGATCCCATTCCTCCGAACTCCACGCTCGTCTTCGACGTTCGTCTCATTAGCGTCGGGTAGAACACAAGCCGGAGTCTCAAGTCTGAAGTCGAAGTTTTGAGTGACTTCTGACTTCGCACTTCTGCCTTATGCGCCAGTCGACAGGTCTCGTAGAATAGCTGACAGTGAAAAGCTCGGCACGCTTTCGCACTGGCTCTGATGATCGTCGCAGCGGCGGGCTCTCGCGTGCCGCGCCGGCCAGGAGTCCTCTGATCTCCGCCCAGGACCACGATGGTCACGGCGTGGGAGATCCCGAAGAATCCGCTCAACGACACGGCCCTCGGCAAATCAACGCCTCGACGATCAGATCCGCTGGGGCTACAGGATCTTCACCAACACGCCGCACGAAGCGCCGCGCTTCACCGGCGGCGGGTGTCGTGCGCCAACTGTCACCTGAACGCCGGGCAGCGCGAGCGCGCGCTGCCGCTCGTCGGCCGTCGCCGGCATGTTTCCCGAGTACAACAACCGCGCCGCGCGCCTGATCAGCCTCGGCGATCGCATCGTCGACTGCTTCCTCAGGAGCGAGAACGCGACCGGGCGCTTTGCCAGCCAGGCGGACGCCGAAGCCGGCGAGCAGAACCATCCGGACGCGGACGAGGCGCTGTCGCCGGCGTCGAAGGAAGTCCTCGCGGTCGTCCGCCTATATCGCGTGGCTGTCGCGCAGGGCTACGCGGTCGGGGCGAATCCGGCGTGGCGCGGGCAGAACGCGATCGCGTCCGACAAGCTCGTAGCCCGTCGCGTCGCTCGATCGCGCGCAGCGGCGAAACGGTGTTCATGGAGCGCTGCACGTCGTGCCACGGCGCGGACGGCCAGGGCGTGCAGATCGGCGACAAGAAAGCCGGGCCCGCTCTGGGGACCCGACTCGTGGAACGACGGCGCCGGCGCGGCGCGCGTCTACACGCTCGCCGGCATCATCCGCTACACGATGCCCTATCTCGATCCCGGCAGCCTGAGCGACGAGGAGGCGCAGCACGTGGCGGCGTTCATCAACTCGAAGCCGCGGCCGCAGTATCCGAACAAGGCATCGCGACTACCCCGGCGGGAAGGTTCCGGTCGACGCGGTGTACGTACCGGCGACTAGACTGGACGCAGGCCATGCGCGCGATCGTCCTGGCGGCCGCCAGTCGTCGCAGCGCTGATGTCGTCGGCGTCGGCCCAGTTTCAAGGCCGCTTCCGCGGCCGGTCGATGAACTACCGGCATTCCGCCGAACGCCAAATACGACGGCGCCTTCATGTTCTGCCGGATCATGTTTCGCCAGGCGAGGGACGGCGACGGCGCCGGCTGGTCCGTCGACTATCCGCGGGCCGACGTAGAACCTGTCGTTTCGGCTCTCGGAGCTCACCACGACGTCGGTCAGCCGCGACGCCGCCGGCGAGTTCAATCACATCGTCATTCAGCTGACCGATCCGCAGCTGTTCCGCTGTCCGTTCATCATGATGACGGAGGTCGGCGCCGCGTACTTCGACGAGGAAGAAGCGAAGCAGCTGCGCGACTACCTGCTGCAGCGGCGGATTTCTGTGGGCGGACGACTTCTGGGGCGAGTACGCATGGGAGCACTGGGTCGACCGAGACTGCAGAAGGTGCTGCCCTCCGGGCTATCCCGATCAAAGACCTGCCGATGGATCACCCGCTGTTCCACGTGCTCGTACGACGTGCAAGGATCTGCCGCAGATTCCGTCGATCGGCTACTACTTCGGCAGCGGCGGAGACACATCGGAGCGTCCCGACAGCCGCGTCCCGCACGCGCGCGGCATCGAGGACGCGAACGGGAACCTGATGGTGCTCATCACGCACAACACCGATTTCGGCGACGCGTTCGAGCGCGAGGGCGACAACCGCGAGTATTTCGACCGGTTCGCCGGGCCCGGCTACGCCGTCGGCATCGACACCCTCCTGTACGCGATGACGCATTGAGCGACGACGATCGTAGGGGCGGACCTGCGTGTCCGCCGGCCACTGACAGGTCGGCCCTACGGTCTCGTGCTGGATAAGACTTCGCCGCGCCGGTGCGGCCGTTCGTCACCGTAAACGACCCATCCTCTTTCGCGCTCACCTTGATCCAATGCGCCGTCGTGTCGTCGCAGGTTGGCGATGCGCTCGTCGGCGTAGTTCTGCGATCCGTCGATCCGCGACCGGTGCAGCTGCCACACGTCTTCCACGCCGGCCGCGTGGCGCAGCGCGTCGAAAGTTTCCGGCGCGCCGCCCTTGTTGGCGCCGTTGTTGACGACCGCCACCCGCGGCGCGAACGCCGCGAACGTCGCCGGCGTCGGCGGCGTCGGCGCCGCCGTGGTGCGCGACGAGGTAGACGTCGACCGGTCCGATCGAGGCTCGCGCGGGCACGCGAGCGCGAACAACGGCGCGCCGGACAGGTCGCCGACGATCGAGGAAACGGAAGCGGCCGAACTGCAGGCGGAATCCCGTCGAGCGCGGGTTCTCGTGTCACTTCCTTGCGCAGGCGGCGCCGGTCGGCGCGCAACCCGGCGTCCGCGCGCCGGCGCCGCGCAGCGGCCGCGTGAGCTGCCGACCCGCTCGCGCTCACCACGGTCGCCTCGACGCCCGTGCAGCGGCAGACGATCCCCGGGCTTCGGCACGAGATGGCGGCCTTTCGCGCGCACCGCGGCGTAGGCGTCGAACATCGCCAACGTGCCGCGGCACATTCGCTTCCGCGCTCGCCGGCACGGTGTCGTGATCGATGAACGTGCCGATCGGCATCAGCTGCGCGAGCTCGACGACGCCGCCGTCGTGATCGGCGTGGAAGTGCGTCACGAGCAGATAGTCGATGCGCGTCAGCGCCGGCTCGCGCGCGCGGCGGCGACAATGCGCTGCGCGTCGCGGGCCTGCCGCGGGTCGCCAGGCTTGGAGTCGAACGTGCCGGCGCCGGCGAAACCCGGCGTCGACGAGCAGCGACTCGCCGGCGGGCGTGACGATGAGCGTGGACTGCCCGCCCTCGACGTCGATGAAGTAGATGTCGAGAGTTTTCGGGGTGCGATCGCCTGGCTGAGCGCGATGGCCAGGACCACGAGAACGCGATTCATGGGTCAGAGGGTATCAAACCTGACTCACGCGGTCGTGGTCACACCAGGCTCCTGAATCGGGCAGCCGCTGATCCGCTTCACCAGCGACGCCGCCGCGAGCTTCTCGGCGCCGTCAACGGTCAGCGGCAGCGCGCGCGACGCGGCGCGCGGCGAAGACGTCCGGCGGCAAAGTCGGGTCGCCGAGGAGCGGTCCGCCGCCGATGGCGACCAGCTGCAGATCCTTTCGGCTCGCCTCGAGCACGGACTCCCCGCCGACGGCGCGAGGCGGCGGGACGACCACGATCCGCGGGCAGGCCGACGGCGATGCGGCCGGCGCGCGGCTGACGGAGCACGTCCGCCGCGTCCCGCGTCGCCATCGCCAGGAGCTCGGACGCCGACAACGGCGCGGCCGACCGCGCCACCCGCAGCTCGTCGAGCAGGTCGCGCGTGCCGGTGATCGCGCGAGTCGGTGCCGATCGCGATGCCGCGGCCGTCTCCGGAGTTGCGGAGCATGTCGCTCGATCGCGGCGGTGCGGCCGAAGAGGAAGACGTTCGACGCGGGACACCACACGAACGCCGGCGCCGTTGGCCGCCACCGCCGCCACCCGTCGTCGTCGATCGCGACGCCGTGCACGATGACCGTATTCGGCTTCAGGCAGCCGAGCGCCTCGAGCCGCGCCAGCTCGCCGCGCGGCCGCCGCGTCCACGCCCTCGGCGAGGTGCACGAAGAACGGCGCGGTCGACGGGCGTCGTGCGCCAGCGCGCGCGCGACGCCGCCGCCCGTCTCGCCGCGCGCGCCGGCGGGCTGCCGCTCCAGCGGCGAAGGAGTGCGCCCAGCCGTAGCGCCGCAGCACGCGCACCGGCACGCCGCAGCGAAAGTCGCGGTAGTACGGGTTGTGATGCGCGACCAGTCGTGACGCCCGGCGAGCAGGTTCTTCGAGCGCGCCGACGAACAGCCGCTCGACCAGTGGGTGCGAGCGGTCGCGGCGAATCGCCGGATCCTCGGACAGCCGCGGCCGCATGTCGTCGATCCACTGCGTCGCGTTGACGTAGCGCTCGCTGGCCCTTCAGGCGGCCGTAGTGATTCAGCTCGAGATGATCGTGCGCGTTGACGAGTCCCGGCAGCACGAACGCGCCGCGCAGAGTCGACCACCACGTCGCGCGACTTGCGGGCGTTCGCCGAGCGACAGCGATGCGCGACGGCGAATCGACGGACGCGGTCGGTCGTGCCGCCGTCAGCCATCACCCGCGCCATTCACGAATGACACGGCATGCGCGCAGAAGGTCACGGCTGCTTCACGGCGTGAAACACGACGACGACCGGCGGGTTGCGCCAGCGGCGGCGGAATGCTTTGACGGCCGGATCGCTCGTCGTCGGTGAAGCGCGGCTCGCGAATGGCCGACGGTGCGCAGGCCGGCGTGCCTCGAGCGCGCGCGAGGTGATCGTCGATGGCTGTGCGCGGCGATATGCGACGCTCGTGGAGTCTCGCCGTCGCCGATCGCGGAACGTTCGCTTCCAGCCGTGCTGCGCCCACGACGGGTGGAAGTCCGAGTAGACGAGATGCGCCGCCGCGCCCGAGCACGCGCGCCATCTCGCGCGGTCCAGGCGTGCGAGGTCCACCACGTCGCCGACCAGTCAGCGACGCGTTGACCAGGTCGAACGAGCCGCGCCGGAACGGCAGCCGGCAGCGCGTCCGCGCGCACACACGCCGCAGCGCGCCTGGCGCTGCGCGCCAGCATCGCCATTGAGAAATCTGCCCCGATGACCGACGCCGCGCCGGTCGCGCGCGAGCAGCGGCAGATACGCGTCCCGAGCCCGTGCCGACGTCGAGCGCGCGGCGTCGGGCGCGGAGGCGTCATCAGGATCGACTCGACGATCGCCTGTTCGATGCGCATCAGCGGGTTGTGCGCGACCGCCTGGATAGGTGTCGGCCCACGTGTCTGTAGGCGCCGCACGCCGGCGGTCGATGCACAGCGGACGTCATCAGAATCCCGTCGTCTCCGGCCGCTGATAGCGGATCAGCCGATGCAGCGCGCGCAACTCGTAGGGCGCGTCGTACTCACTGCAAGCGCGTAGCGCCACGCGCTGGCGGCCTGCAGCGCGGCCGTGTGCACGGCGGTGAGGCCGCGGATCGGTGACCGTCGGGTAGAACGCGTTGATCACGCGCTCGAAGTTGCGGACGCGCCGGCGGCACCGCGCGCCGTCCACCCACGGAATGCCGTCGCCGCGGCGCATCGAGAACTGCTCCCACGCCGGCGACGCCCACTCGCTCGAGCGTCTTCGGAAACGCGAAACCGAGGCGCATGGCGCTCGTCGTAGAGCTCGCCGTCCATCGGCACCGGCGTGTAGGTGTAGAGCACGATTTCCGTGCGCCGGGTTGATCCTCTTGATGCGCCGGATGAAGTCCGAACGTCGTGCGTCGACGTCAGCCATCCGGATCCGGCGGACGAGCCGAGGACGAACGAGAACTCGGGGATGATGCCGTAGCGCGCGCATCCGGCGCGCCAGATCGAGCGTCAGCGCTCGCCGACGACTTGCCGCCCTTGTTCATCGCCGCCAGCGTCGCGTCGGTCGCCGGACTTCGGCGCCGGAGAACACCATCTTCGAGACCCGAGCGCGCCATCGTCCGCCACGTCGCGTCGCTGTACTGCATCAGCGTGTCGACGCGGCCCGAGCGCCCACCAGCGCAGGCCCGAGCCCGGCGATGCGCTCGGCGAACTCCGCCGTGCGCGCTTCGGAGATGAAGAAGTCCATGTCGTGCATCTGCACGGCGTCGACGCCGTAGGTCGGATACCAGATGCCGCAGCACGCGCTCCATGCGCGCCGGCGACTGCGCCAGCCAGCGCCGGTTCGACATCGCGACCACCGCGCAGAAGCTGCAGGCGAACGGGCAGCCGAACGACGAGTTGTGCGCGACGGTGCGGCGTCCCAGGTAGTTCGGTGTGGATGTAGCGCTCCATGTCGACGCGGTGGTATGGCAGCTCGGGCAGCTCGTCGAGCGTCGGTCAGCGGTCCGGACGGGGTTGTGGACGATGCTGTCGCGCCGTTTTCCACGAGAGCGCGGCCGACGCTGTTCAGCGATGCCGCCCGATCTGCAGCGCCGTCGATCAGTTGCAGCAGCGCGCTGCTCGCCCTGCGACCGGATCGACGAAGTCGACGTAGCGGCGACGCGCAGCACCGTGTCGGCGTGCTGGGTCGGGAAGTAGCCGCCCCAGACGATCGGCACGTGCGGCAGCGCGTCCTTCACGCGCCGGCAGACCGCGACCGCCTGCGTCAGCTGCGGCCCCGGCATCACCGTCACGGCGAGGAGGCGTGCGTCGGACGGCGGTCCGGCACGCAGGCGCGCGATGATCTCGGCCGCCGGATCGCCGGACGATGTTGCCGTCCACGCAGCGATCCACGCGTCGCTCGCGCGCCTCGAGCACCGCGGCGAGCGCCATCAGCGACAGCGGCAGCGGCTGCTTGCCCGGGCGTCGTCGACAGCGGGTTGTAGAGGACGATCATCGCGCCACCCACAGGCCGAACGCGGCCGGCGCGCGGCGCCGAGCGCACGCGAGCGAGCTGACGCCGCAGCCGCCATGGCGAGCGGACCGCGCGATGGGTACGAACTCGCGGCTGCAGCTCGAGCGCGCTCGGCGATCGCAGTCGAGCCGCGCGAACGTCAGGTAGCCCGACGCCCGCCCGGACGTCGTCCGCGCACCCGAGGTCGCGGCGAAAGCGGCGGTGCTTGTCGTCGACCATCGCGGCGCCGTCGCGATCGCGGTGGAACATCGGCGAGTCCATCACGACCAGCGCGCCGCCCGGCGCGAGCATCCGGCGCGCGCCGGCGAGCGTCGCCGCGGCGTCGGCGCGCGTAGTGCAGCGATCCGTTGAAGACGACCAGATCGAACTGCCGCGGCACGAACGGCAGCGCGTCGAAATCGGCCTGCACGACGACGAACGGCGCGTCGGTAGTGGCGCGCACGCGCCCAGGCCGTCGGCCTCGTCGTCGAGCGCATCCACGGCAACCGACGCGGTGGCCGAGCGACGCCAGCCGATGCGACAGCCAGCCGCTGCCGGCGCCGACGTCGAGCACCTGCATCGGCTGCGACGACAGTCGGCGAGCACGTGCGCGCAGCGAGGTGGTGGTAGGTCTCGCGGCGCACGAGCCATTCCGCCGGCCTGCGGATCGGTGCGAGCGCGACCGACGGCAGCGTGCGGTAGTGCTCGGGCAGGCGACATCCGCCGATGACCGTCCGCTCGCGGACTGCGCGAGTACTGGCGCGATGAACGGCGCGAGCCGTTCCGCCGCGCGTGGCCGTGAGAAAACGCCAGACGCCGTCGCGCGCGCTCGTAAGCGCGGGCGCACAACGCGCATGTGCGCGCGTCGGCCGACCGCTCGTCGTCGAGACGTCCCTCCACATTCCGGACACGCGAAGCGCGGCGTCCACATCACGGTCACACTCTGTCGGAGCGCCATCAGAAAGTGATCGCCCCACCGCCGGGCCAGCGGCCAGGCGCCAATCGCGTCGTCGACGCGTTGCGAGTGTCGAGACCAGCGTCGGATGGCGATCGGCGAAGGCCCGGAGATACGGCGGCGGCGCGAACAGTCCGAGCGCGCGAAGTGGATCCGCGTGACCAGGCCGCGAATGCGCAGATCGACTCGAACTCGATCGTGCGCGTAATAGCGGGTCCAGACGGTGCGGCCGGCAAGCGGCACCGGCGACGGATCCCAGCGCGAAGCGAACGGTGGCACGCCGCCAGTCGCCGCGCGCCAGAGTAGAGCGCCAGCTCCCAGGGACAGATGCGGCCGATCACCGACGCGACCACGACGCCGCTCGGGCCGCAGCCGGCCGGCGATCGGCGCGCATCGCCGCTGCCAGATCGGTGGACGCAGTTGAGCGGCCCGAAATTCGAGCACACGGCGTCGAACGCGGCGGCGTCCAGCCGATCGATCTCGTGGATGCCGAGCGCTGCACGACCACGCGATCGGCGAGGCGGGCGTCGTGACGCGCCGCTCTGCCTCGCTCCACCATCGCCGGCGACCAGTCGATGGCGACGCACGCGGTCGCCGCGCCGTGCGAAATACTCGGCATCCGCGCCAGGGCCGCAGCCGAGATCGAGGATGCGCGATCCCGGCGGCACGAACGCGTTCGACCGTCTGCCGCACGCGATCGCGCATCGCCGACAGGATGCGGTTCTCCGCGTTCGATCGGTCGTAGTCCGTCCGCGACGCCGTCGAAGCGCTTGCTGCGTGTCGCGCAGCATGGCATCGACGTCCATGGTGATCGTCTCCAGCCGGCGTTCAGCGAGCAGACGCAGCGGCGCACCGGTCGGATCCGAGTCCACATCGAGCGTGGACGGAACGCGCGCAGGTTGCGCGTCGACGAGATCGGCGAGCGGCGCTGGCGGATGTTGCCGACCGACGGCGTGAAAGAAGCAGGGCGCACGGCGCCCGTCGGCCTCGAGGACGACCGACACCAGGGTGCATTGCACGCGCACCGGGGAACGGTCCGTCGCCGCCGAGCGCCGCGTAATACTGCGCCAAGCGCCGCAGCTGTCGGGCGATTCGGCGACGAAGCCCGACTCGAAGTCGCGGCTCGTAGAGCGCGACCGTCCGCTCGACGAGCGTGCGGAACTCCTCGACCTCGTCGGCGTCAGCGCGACGGCGACGCCGCGTGCACGTCCGCAGTCCGGGGTCCGCAGTCGGCGCCGACTGGCGTCGGCCGAAGGCGGCCGACGACACGTCCGCGGCGAGAAACGAGATGCCGTCCAGGCCGATCGACTTTCGCGTGCTCGATCAGGCGCGGCAGCTCGCGGAAGTTCAGCGCGATGCAGCGTCGCCGCGCGCCATGATCGGCACGCATCGGTGCGACGCGTCGCAGCCGCCGCGATGCCTCGACCGACGGTCGCCAGCGCGTTGACGCCGCGCATCGTCTCGTAGAGCGCGCTCGTCTGCGGCGTCCAGCGAGACGAACACGCGCGCGAAATGCTCGGCCACGCGGCTCGACGAAGCGCTCCAGCAGCACGCCGCTCGTGAGCAGGTGCAGCGTCATGCCCGCGGGCGCGGAACATCGACGCGGCCTCGAATACTTCCGGCCGCAGCAGCGGCTCGCCGCCGGAAAACGCGACGAGCCGGGTGCCGAGCGCCGGCAGCGCCGCCGCCACACTCGCCGATCTCGTCGATCGTAAGATCGTCGTCTCCGGTGTGCTTCCACCAGTCGCACGACACGCACCGGCTGTTGCAGCGGCTGGTCGGATAGAAGATCAGCGAGCGGCAGCACGAACGTGCGGTTCGCCGCCTCGCCCAGCCGCACGAACATCGCGCGTGGCCAGCGCCGGACCGCTCGATCGACTCACGATGCATGCGACGGCCGCATCCACTCGGCGATCGCTTTCTCGATGGGAAATGCGTACGGTCGCGGCGGCACCGCCACCGCGCCACCGCCTGGATCGGCAGTCGCCACGCCGACGGCTTCGCCCAGCCGATCCGCTGATAGAAACGAAAACGCTCGATCAGCGTCCGCTTCCCGGCGTCGACCCACGGACTCGGCGAGCTGTCGCGCTCGATCGACGCCCATTCGCGCAGGCTGCGTGGCAGCCGATGGCCCGAGCGCGCGAGCGTCGTCGGTGATCGGCGTGCCCGGATAGGGCCGGTAGTAGAACAGGGCGACCTGGAAGTTCGGACCGAAATCACGCAGCGCCTTGGCAACCCTCGAGCGTCGCCGCGATGCTCTCTGCCGGTTCGTTCGGAAAACCGACGATGAGGTTGAAAGAGCACGCCGATGCCGTGGCGGCGGCATTTCGCGGCGGTGACCAGCGCCTGATCGACCTTCGGCGTCCTTCTTCATCCAGTCGAGCATCGCCTGCGATCCGGACTCGAGGCCGACCATCACGCGCCGCAGCCCGGCGCTGCTGACAGGCGACGAGCACGACGCTCGTCCAGCCGCGCACCCTGATCCGCGCGCATCGTCGCCATCCAGGTGAAGTCGAGATCGCGCCGGAGGATCTCGTCGGCGATCGCGGCGACGCGATCGGTGTGCGTGAAGAAGGTCTCGTCCTGAAACCCGATGTCCGTAAACCGATGCTGTCGTCCACAACTGCTCGCAGTTCTGTGCCGACGCGGATCGGTTCCGAGACCGAACCAGCTGCGGCCGTAGACCGTGGGATCCGCGCAGAACGTGCAGCGGAATCGGCATCCCTGCGACGTGATGTAGTCGAGCTGCCGTTCGCGCTTGAGCGCGAAGTGACCGTCCACGTCGATCAACGAGTAGTCGTGTTCCGGGAAGTCGTTGATGTCGACCGCCCGCTGCGTCACGACGCCGACGTCGTCTCTCCCTGCGGCGAACCGCTCGACGATCTCCGCGAACGCCAGCTCCCCTGACCGACGACGACGGCGTCGACGCCGGCCTCGGCAAGCGTCTCCGCGGGAAACAGCGACGGATGCCAGCCGCCCCAGACGATCCGGCAGTCGGGCGCGCTGGCGCGCACGGCTGCGGTGATGGCGAGCGCGTCCGCGATCGGCGTCCCCGGTCAGCACGCCGACGCCGAGACCAGAGCGCGCCGTCGGTCAACTCGAGCACGCGCGCGACCGGATCCGCCTCGAGCCGCCCGTCCACGATGCGTCACGTCGAAACGCGATCGATCGAGAGCCGGAGCCGATCGCGACGAGGCCCAACGGCATCGTGAAGAACGGGGCGCACGGGTTGTAGAGGACGATGCGTGTGCTTGCGCATGCCGTTATTTCAACGTGGACTGATCGGTCGGGATGGCCGCCGCGTGCGGACTCGACAATCGGCATCAGCAGCGGCACCGGTGTCTCGGCACCGGCGCGCTCAAGCGCTCGAGCGCGCCGCCGCAGCAGCGGCATCCGCAGCCACGTGCCGGGCGAGCGCGATCGGATCACGTGCCTGAACGGACTTCCGCGCCCGAACTCCGAATGCACGAGCGCGTACAGCGTCCGGTAGAAATCCGGCGAGTAGGTCGCGCTGTACATCATCGCGAGGTCGTCCGAGTCGAGCCAGTTCCGCTTCTCGCCCAGCTGCGCCTTGACGCGCTCGTAGAACGGCGTCCCGGGCAGCGGATACGAGACCGAGACGCCGATGTCGTCCGGCCGGCACGTCGCGCACCATCTGCAGCGTCTGCTCGATGTCGTCGCGCGTTTCGCCCGGATAGCCGAACTGCAGGAAGAAGCCGACCTCGATGCCCGCGTCGCGCAGCAGCCGTGTCGCGCTCGCGCAATCTGTTCGACGCGGGTCCCCTTCTCCATCGCGTCGAGAATCCGCTGCGAGCCCGACTCGGCGCCGATCCAGACGCGTGCGGCACCGCGCGGCCTCGAGCGCGGCGACGCGACTGCCGGCGTCACCTGGTCCGCGCGCAGCAGGCACTTGAACGGAATCGCCGCGTCGCGCGCCTGCGACGAGCTCGGCGAAGCCGCTCGATCCATCCGGGCTTCAAGCCGAAGATGTCGTCGGCGATCCACGAGATGATCGGGGCGATACGTGCGCTTCAGCCACGCGATCTCGTCGACGACGCGCTCGGGCGATCGCGCGCGTGTAGCGCTGGCCGTAGATCGGCTTCGCGCACCAGTTGCAGTGATACGGGCAGCCGCGCGTCGTCGACGATGTTCATCGAGAAGTAGCCGTGCCGCGCGCGCCACAGCTGACTCGGTACTTCGGCGACGTCGACGAGATCCCACGCGGGAAGCGGCAAGCGTGTCGAGATCGCGGACGAATCTCGCGCGGCCGGCGTGCGCACGACCCGGCCGTCGCTACCGCGCAGCACAGACGCCGTCGACGCTCGTCCGAGCGGCGCCGGCCGCGTACCGGTCAGCGCGTCGAGCACCTCGACCAGCGTGATCTCGCCTTCGCCGGCGATCACGACGGCGGCGCCGCGCGTCGAGGTACGTCGACGGGTGATCGCTGGCGTCGGATCGCCAGCGACGACCGTGGCAATGCCCCGCGCCTGCGCGCCGCGTCGATCATCGCGAGCGCCGCCTCGCCGCATCCGCAGCAGGCACATCTTGCTCAGGTAGTTGAAGCTGTCTTCGTAGATCACCGCGAAGCGCGGGCGATGGACGATCGAGCGACGCCTGCCCACTCCGTCCACCGACTCGGCGAGCATCGCGTCGAACAGCGCGACGCGGTAGCCGTGCTGCGCGAACGCAGGCCGCCGCGTACAGCGCGCCGAGCGGCGCGTACGGCTTGCTGGGCTTCCCACAGCTTGGGATCGAAGCGGAGAAAGTACGCCTGGCCGAACAGGACGTCGCAGGCCTCGGCTGCGTGGAGTCCGGCTTCAGCACGGACGCGACGGCTACGCCTGGCAGGGCGATGCGTCGAACCGCGTCAGCCGTGACCACGGCCTGCGCCGGCATCGGCGCTCAAGACGGCGGCACCGCACGCGTTCGCCTCTCGCAACGCTGCCGGTAGATCTCGCAGGGCTTTCCCGCGCCGCCCGATCCCACGAGAACGTCCGCGCGCGCGCGTCGACCCCGCCGCCGACATCCGCGCGCGCCTGCTCTCGTCCTCGCGCCAGATCGATCAGCGCCTCGCCCAGCGCGATCCGCGTCGAGCCGGTCCACGTGATGCGACGGCGTGGCTGCCCACTTCCGGTCAGCGCCGACGGCCGTGCCCGTGATCACCGGCACGCCGCACGCCATGGCTTCGACCACCGGCAGCCCGAAGCCTTCGTGCATCGACGGGAAGACGAACATCTCGGCCAGGCTGTACAGCGCCGGCAGATCCTCGAACGGCACATAGCCGGTGAACCGGATCGCGTGGTCGAGCCCTCGGCGCTCGATACGCTCGCCGAGGCCGCGCGACATCCAGCCGTACGGCCCGACGCAGACGAGCTGATGGCGAGAGTCGCCCGGCCTGCAGTTGCCGGGAGAAGGCGTCGATCAGCGTCGGCAGGTTCTTTCGCGGCTCGATCGTGCCGACGTACGGATGATTCGCTCGGCGAGCCCGTAGCGGCGCCGCACCCGCGCTCGAGCTCTCGGGATCGCGCACCGGCGTGAACGCCGGCGCCGCCGCCTCGTAGACCACGCGCACGCGTGCTGGATCGAGGCCTGTACGAGCCGGACGATGTCGTCGCTGCGCGCTCTCGGACACCGTGATGATCGCGTCGGCGCGCCGTGCCGCCAGGTCCGACGAGCGGCCGGTTCAGGAGCACACGCCGCGGGCGGGTGGTAGCGCGGATAGAGACGTCAGGCTGATGTCGTGAATGGTCACGACGGTCGGGCACGACGAGGCCAGCGGCACCATGCCGTTGGTGAAGTGCGCGACATCGGCGCCGATCGCGCGCAGCGCCGCCGGCGCGATGCATCTGGATCCACACCATCCGCGGCACGTGACGGGGCGACGTGACGACGCGGACGTGTGGCGGGAGGGGCACGATCGGTGTCGATCGGACTGATTCGACAGCGACCGTCAACTCGTCGGCGCTGCCCGGCGAGATGATGCAGGAGGTGCTCGGTGTAGTAGCCGACGCCGGTTCGCCGCGGGCTGCAGCGTGGTGCCGTCAAATGCGATGCGCATCCGCGCAGGTCTCCACGCCGCGCGCGCGAGCCGCGGCCAGTCCGAGAGTCAGCGAGAACAGGATGTAGGTCGGCGCGAACGCCAGAAAGCGAATCGACGAGCCCATGCGCGGCGATCGCGATGCACGCCGCGGCGACAGCAAGGCCCAGCGCATTCGGTACGTGGCGTCCGGCTTCTGAGCGCCGGAGCCTTGGCGAAGGCGGTTAGCCGGACCCAGAGCGGCGCGGCACATTCGGGCGGCGCTCCAGACGAACCAGACCGAACGCCAGCGCGGTCACCAATCCGCCGCCGGCCAGCCACTTCGAGGTATGTTGTTGCTGTGCGTGCGCGGATCGCCGGCCGTGAGTCCGGCGGTAGCGTGGGTAGGTCAGACGGAAGTTGTCGGGGCCCACGCCGAGCAGCGGATGGGCGGCGAACATCGCGCCGCCGCGCCCACAACACGAGGCGACGCGGACGCCATCCCGGCTTCGGTCGCGGAAACGGCTTGCGGCGCGCCAGCCAGCGCTGGACCCTCAACTGTCGCCAGCGAGATCGACGGCGTCGATCCGGGTTCGTCGCTGAACCACGTGCGGCGTTCCTGCACCATGTCCCACACCAGGCGATACCGCCCAGGACGCCTCGGCGCTCGCACGTTGGCCTCCATCGCCACGGTCGCGCCGGACGACACCGTCGTGTCGAACGGCGTGCGGACGCCGTCGAACACGACGTGCCGCTCAGCGTCATCGACCATCCAGTGATACGAGAGGAAGAACGGCGACTCCGCGTGTGAGCTCCAGTCGAGCCGGCCGCGATTCGTGATGGTGAGCGGAATCCGGCTGACGCCGCCCGTCGCGAGCGTGACCTGACGCTGGCGCCTCGATATCAGCGCGGTACCCAGGACTCCTGCCCCTCGCTGGTGAACCGCAGGCCAGATCGAATCGAGCGAGCGTGACGCCAGAAACAAGCGCGAGCACCGCAACGCCTAGCAGCGCGACGAGGCCGACGGCCTCCATCCAGGCCCGTGCGGCGCACGCCGCATCACGCCGATCAGACGAGCGCGGCGGCCATCACAATCAGGCCAGACCGGGTGAACGTGAGCGTGATGGCGTAGGCCACCAGCAACAGCGTCGCGAACACCAGTGCGGCGCGGCCGCGTCGGTTGTCGTCGCGGCTCGCCACCATCACGACCGACGCCGAGCGCGAACACGATTTCCAGATACATCGATGCGCGATCGTGGGGATGCCGCAGCGAGCCGCCGGCGCGGACGAGCGCGCCAACGGTCATGACCTGCGGACGAAACGCCTTCAGCCACTGGAGCACGGCCGGAATCGTGAGAGGTATCCAGCACGGCCAGCACGGATACGCCGGCGGCGGCGGCGAGGTGCAATGGAGACGACGGTCATCAGCCGCGCGCGCGCAGTGGTCGACGCCGTTGACCGCCAGGAGGTAGACGCCGAACGCCGCGGCCACGCGTCCGGTCATATGGAAGGCATTAAGCCGCGCGGAATTGGCGCGGCGGCGGCGGCGCAGCACATGGCAGCGATCAGCACCAGCCACGGCGCGGTCAGGGTCGTGCGCCAATCGGGCAGGCGTCGAGCTGAGCAGAGCGCGAGCCCCCAGGCGGCGAACGCCGCGAGGAGCGCCGCTTCGAGATTGCTGATCGATTGCGCCGGTAGACGCAGGGAGGGCTCGAGCCGCTCGAAAGGGGCGACGAGCATGAGCAGCGCCACGCCGGCAAACGCGCGTGGTGCTGGCGACGTCAGCAGCGGCGTCGCGCGCGACGAAGGGCAAAGCGGCGGGCGCCGTATCGGTGAAGCGCTTCAAGCATGCGGATAGGACCTGGGTGGATGCGCGAACGGCGTCCAGAGCTTGCCAGGATTGCAGGATTGGAGGATTGCAGGATGGCAGGATTGAAACGTGCATACGTCGCAAAGCGAATCCAACAGCGCCGGTAGATGCCGAACCTCCTTACGGGCGACGAAAGCTCGTTTCAAAAAGCCGAAATCACGCGCGGCTGCGCTCTTCGCGCCTGCAGGCCGCCGCCGACCTGGCCGCGAAGGCAGTCGCTGTTCATCGTCACGGTGGCCGCCGCGCGCCGCTCACGCCGTCCGAGTTCGGCGCTGTTCTCGCTGGGCTCGACGCTTGGATGGATGGCGGCGGTTGCCGCGGATTTCGGCATGCAGCTGCATCTGGCACGTGCGGTCGCGCGCGCGCCGGACGCCGCCGCGCGGCTGCTGGCCACGTGGCTCCGCATTCGCTTGTACCGCCTCGGCAGCCGTGGCCGTCGTCGTCGCCGGAGTCGGCCTGGCGCCATCGAGTTCCGACGCCGCGGCCCCCATCGTCGTTCTGACGCTCGTCTACGCCGCGAGCGGGCTGGTCGAGTTCCTTCATTACTTCTATCGCGGGCTCTCGGAGCGGCATCGAGTCGTCGCTGACCATGTGGCAGCGCGCGGCGACGTTGGTGTGTGGATTGGCGGCGCTGGCGTGGCGGCCGAGTGTCGGGACGCTGGCGGTCGCGCTGCTGCTGCCCGTGCTCGTGACGCTCGCGCGTCAGTTTGCGGCTCGCGGGGCGGTTGAGCTCGCGTATCGTGCGAGAACCGATGCGTGGGGTCCGGCTTCAGCCGGACCTACGTAGGTCCGCCTGAAGGCGGACCCCACGTACCGACAGTCTTCCTCCGCGACGTGGCGCCGATCGGCGCGGGCATCCTGCTGTCGGCGCTCTGCTTTCGCATCGACGTGTTCCTCGTGCAGTGGTGGGCCGGCACGGAGAAGGTCGCGCTCTACAACGCGGTGTTTCGCGTGATCGAAGGCTTGCGCCTGTTTCCTGCCGCTGCGCTCGCCGTCGCGCTGCCCGATCTGTGCCGCGCGCGCAACGTGCGTCCGCTCGCCACCGTCTCGACGCTCGTCACCGGCGGCGGGGTCGCGGTCGCCGCGGCAGCGTGGCCGTTCGCGGGATCGCCTCGTCGTGCTGCTGTTCGGCGCACCATACGCCGCGGCGGCACCGGCGTTTCGCATTCTGCTGCTGTCGTTTCCGCTCCTCTCACTGAACTACGCGCTCACGCACCAGCTCATCGGCTGGGATCGGCAGCGCGCCTCACGCCGCCATCTGCGCGGCTGCGCTCGTCGTGAACACGTCGCGCTGAACGCGCGGCTGATTCCTGCGCTTGTCGATCGAAGGGGCGGCGTGGGCGACGATTGGCACCGAGCTCGTCGTGACCGCCGGCTGCGCTGCCGTCCTCGCCAGCCGGATCGCGATGGCTGCCAGCGCGCTTGTCGTATAGCCGACCCGAGGATTGGATGACCCCCAACGAGATCGCCATCGCGCGCAGCGTGATTTACGCCTCGCTCTTCGACTATCCGCTGACGCTCGATCAGCTCCATCACGCCCTGCTCGAATCCGACCAGTCGCCGTCCGAGATTCTGGCGACCTACGGCTCCAGCGAACGGCTGCGGCGCGTGATCGGCTTTCGCGACGGCTTCTTTTTCCCGCCGGCCGCGACGAGCTCGTCGGCGAGCGGCGGCATCGCGAAGCGCGCAGCCGGGCGTTTCTGCAGCGCTACCGCTCGGTTCTGCGGCTGATCTGCGCCGTGCCCTTCACCCGTATGGTGGCGCTCTCGGGCAGCATCGCCCATCTGAATCTCGAGCGCGGCGGCGACCTCGACCTCTTCATCGTGACACGCGGCCGGCACGTCTGGACCGTCTGCGGTGCACCGTCCTGGTGCTGACCAAATGCCTCGGGCGACGGCGCATCGTCTGCGCCAACCTGATACTGGCCGACTCGCGTCTCGCCCTCGAACAACAGGACCTCTTCACCGCAAACCAGGTGATCCATCTCAAGCCGATTGTCGGCGACGACCTGCTCGACGACTTCCTCGCCGCCAACCCGTTTGTCCGGCGCCTCTACCCGAACGCACTCGCGTGGCATCCCCATCGACTCGTCGACCTGCCTGAGCGCGGCCTGCTGCCTTCGCTGAAGTGGGCACTCGAGCTCGTCTTGACGCTGCCCTCGCCGCTCATCGAGCGGGCGTGCCGGCGACTGTATGGGTGGTATCTGCGGCGACGCGCGGGCGGCTGGCGATCCCCGGAGCAGGTCATGCTCGACCCGGACGTCCTGAAGCTCCATACGCGCAGTCATCGCCACTCGGTTCTCGACCGCTTCGATCACGCCGTCGGCGATGCGTGGCGGCGCGCGAATCGGCCGACTGCGCGCGCCGCAGCGCGTTAGCTTTCTGCTGAGTCTCGATGTGGCCGGAGTCTTGGATCGCTTCCAGGTATGGCCATCCGAGGACTCATCCTGTCCACGCTGCTGTTCCTCACGCTCGCTGCCGGTGCGGCAGCGCCACCACGTCGCCGTTGTTCTCGAGCCAGGACGTCTTAACGCTCAGGCTCGAAGCGACCGCTGCACGAACTGATTGCGAAATCTGAATCGGCGAACGACAGCTCAGCGGTAACCGGCAAGCTGACGCTCGACGCAGAACGGAAGCGACACGACGATCGACGGCGTCGGGATCAGTCTTCGCGGTCACACCAGCCGCCGCGCGAGCGAGTGCACGTTCCCAAAACTGAAGGTCACGCTGCCGGCCGGCCAGGTAGGCCGAACCGTGCTGGCCGGCCATTCGGTCCTGAAGATCGGCACCCATTGCGGTGAAACGACGGGGATGCGATCACGGCCGAGTACGGCCGCGTCGCCAACGAGCATGTCGCCCATGCGCGAAGGGTTTGTCTATCGGCTGCTCGACGTCGTGGGGGTTCCCACGCTGAAGGCTCGCCAGGCGCGGATCACCTACGTCTATACCGACGGCAACTCATCGCGGCCGAGCAGTCGATCGTCCGCAACGCGGTCATCATCGAGGACGACGACGAAGCTCGTGAAACGGTTGGGTGGAACGCGGCAGATCGACGAGAAAGGATTCACCAGCGCGCACGATCAGTTCACGCCGGCTGACACCGCCATTGTCGCCTTCGCCGAAGCGATGATCGGGAACTTCGACTGGTGTCTGAAGATGACGCGCGACGATGCCTACCGCTGCAACGCGCGCCATCCGCTGTGGAACGTGCTGGCCATTGTCGGCAGCGACAACCGCGCGCAGCCGCTCATCTACGACTTCGACGTCGCCGGCATGGTCACCGGTCGGCACCGGTGGTTCAAGGACGTACTACTACGACGGGTTCGTGGAGTCGCGGTCGCAGCCGACGCTCGAGGTGCTGGGCCAGGTGCAGCGCACGAGGAGCCTGTTCGGCCGCGCCGATCTGGACGCCGCGCGGCAGCATTTCATGGCGAAGAAATCGGACGCCTATCGAACGCTCGAGTCATCGAACGTCGATGCCGCTGGCAAGCAGCGCATTCGAGAATATCTCGACGCCTTCTTCGCCGCGATCGGATCCGACGACGCGTTCTATCGTCCGGCGGTCGTCGTCGAGGGCGAGCGGGCGTACGCCGACGCCTCGCAAGCCAATCCGTTGTGCAGCGCGATGGGTCCGATGCCGGTCGGTACGGTGGTCAGCGATCCGGCGGAGACGACGGATCGGATGATGCGGGTGGCGCTGCTGGACACGAAGTGGAACTGGGCGACGCCGAAACCGTGCGATGCCATCCATCGCGGACTGGTCTGGATTCAGCGTGGTGCCGTCAGCCGCGACTATCCCGCCGTCGCGGCTGCGACTCGTTAGCAGCTGTCAGTCGCTCAGCTCTCAGCTGACGAGCTGCAGCTGTAGTCGTCGATCCCACGGTGCAGGCGTCGGGCCGTCCGGATTCCATCCCACGCCGGAACGCTGCGACGCGCTGCGCCGAGCTGCCGTGCGTAAAGCGCTCCGGCATCACGCGGCCGGTCGGACATTTTCTGCAGACGATCGTCGCCAATCGACGCCGCGGCGCGGAGCGCTTCGTCCGCATCGCCCGGCTCGAGCTCAACGCCGCCAGCCTGGAAGCGCCCGCTCTGTGACGCGGCGTGGCCCCAGATCCCGGCAAAGCAGTCGGCCTGCAGCTCGAGCGCGACCGAGGCGCTGTTCGGCCCGCTGCGGCGATCCTGCTGCGCCCGCTCGGTGAAGCCGAGCAGGTTCTGGACGTGATGGCCGAGCTCATGCGTGATCACGTAGGCCTGCGCGAAATCGCCGGGCGCGCCGAATCGCTGGTCCAGCTCGGCGAAGAATCCCAGGTCGAGGTAGACCTTCTGATCGCTCGGACAGTAGAACGGCCCCGTGGCCGACTGAGCCGATCCGCAGGCCGAGTCGATCGCGTCGCGGAAGAGCACCACTCGGGTCGGTTGGTAGCGGTTGCCGAGCACTTGACTCCAGGTCGACTGGGCGTCGCGCATCGACCGCGTCCACGAAGTCGACCATCCGCTCTTCGGCCGGCGATGCCGGCGTCGAGCCGGCCGTGCCGCTCGTTTCCGTCGGGCACGCCTGACCCGGTGTCGAGCAACGAGAACAGGTTGGTTCCCGTGAGCCAGCTCAGCGCGAGCACGCACGAGGAATCCTCCGATGCCCACCGTCGCGACCCGGCCGCCCGATCGGCCGCGCATGTCTTCGATGTTGCTGCGATCTCCAGGTGCCCAGCGCATAAGCTCACTCCTCAACGCGACGGACTACAAGAACCATACCCGACGATCATCTCGGATCTGATCCCAGGCGATCGAGGCGGTCAGGTAGCAGAATCTGCCGGCGCGCACGATCAGTTTGCCGAAATTGCGACCCTCGAAGAGCCTGACGATCGCCTCGAGGCGCCGAGTCGAGGCCGTCGACGATGTCCTCGCGATATTTCAGCCGGCCCGACGCGACGAGCGGGCGCGCATTCCTGCATGAACGCCGGGAACCGATCGATGTGATCGCTGACGATGAATCCCTTGATCATCGCCCGGTGGACGAGCAGCGGGCGCAGGTTGGACCGTCCGGTATTCGGCGATGTGTTATCTCGAAATGAGACCGCACAGCGGAATGCGCGGCGCCGCGATTGAGCACGCGCAGGACCGCGGACAACACGACGCCGCCGACATTCTCGAAGTAGACGTCGACGCCGCCGGGACACGCCGCTGCGAGCGCCGGCACCAGACTCGTCGGTCTTGTAGTTGATGCAGGCGTCGAACCCGAGCTCCTCGATCGACGTAGCGGCACTTGTCCGGCGACCCGGCGATCGCCGACCGCACGGCAGCCGCGCGATCTTCGCCAGCTGGCCCGACGATCGATCCGACCGCGCCCGACGCCGCGGACACGACGACCGTCTCGCCCGGCTTTCGGCTGACCGATGTCCGAGCAAGCCGACGTAGCGCCGTCATCCCCGGCATGCCGAGCACGCCGAGCGCCGGTGGTGATCGGCAGCGCTTCCGATCGAGCACGCGCAGCTCCTTGCCGTTCGACACGCCGTGCGTCTGCCAGCCGTCGTAACCGGCGACGACAATCGCCCGGCGCGAAAGCCCGGGTTGCGCGACTCGACGACCTCGCTGACCGTGTGGCCGACCATCACGCTCGCCGATTGCCACCGAGCGCCGCGTAGGACGGCGCGTCGCTCATCCGCCCGCGCATGTACGGATCGAGCGACAGATAGATCGTTCGCCGCAGGACCTCACCGTCGCCGACCTCCGCCACCGGCGCCTCAGTGACTCTCGAAATCGGCGGGCGCTCGGCATGCCGCGCGGCCGCTGTGTGAGTCGAATCTGGCGGTTGGTCATCCGGCGCTAACGATCGCGTTTGCCATCTTTGCTGTCCATGACATCGTCCCAGGTGTCGCTGGTGCGTCAGGATCCGCGGCAGCGTCGTCGACTAGCAGCGTATCCCGCTTCAACACGAGCGCGTCGCCGACCTTCTCGCGCGTCGGCGAGTGCGCGTCGCGCGACGCGTAGCGCTCCTCCACCGACCGGCGCGGATCCTTCGCCGCCTCGCGCGCCGCGCGCGTCGGCGGGAACGGGATCGACGGATCCGAGCAGCGACACGAGATCGCCGGACGCGCCGATCGACGCGCTTGCGGAAATTCCAGCCGGTGTAGGTCGGCGAGCGGCACGGCGACGTCCGCAGGCGGATGCCGGCGCTTCTCGTTGCCGTCCTGGTCGACCGCGGGACCAGCAACGGCAGCAGCGGCGCGCCGAGCCGCCGCCGCCTCGGATGAATCGGTTTGCGATGCGAGGCCCGGCCGTCAGTCCGCTTCGGCGAGGCGACGCCGGGAATCAGCGGAAACGCCACGGCGCTCGCTTGCACGAGCGTGCCGTCCTTCAGCATCGGATACGGCGCTCGGCTGGCGGCGCGGTTCCGGCGCTCACCCATCTGCTGCATCGCCAGCAGCAGCGCCCGCATCGCCCACACGTACTCGACGGGGATTGTCCGGCTGTTGTCCGTTGTTGATCGTGGCCGGGAACCAGGCCGGGCGCGTGCTGCGTTCCGGCGAGGAAATACGCGCGCACGTTGTCGGGCAGCGGCAGATCGGCCGTGCCGTCCGGCGTCGGTGTGGATCGAGCGCTGCGACGCGGCCGGTGCGCCCCAGTATTCCACCGGCGTGTTGTGTAGAACACCTTCGGCGCTGGTTCAGGCGCGCGCGGGATTGTCGGAGCAGCCCTCGGCTGCGCCGCTCACCGGATCGCGCGGCGCGCATCGGCAAATGGAAACCGGTCGAGCTGTAGACGTTGAGACCCGACGGCTGACGACCAGCGCGTGTTCAGGTCGATGCGCGCCGCGCCGGCAATGTGCGCCATCACGCCGTCGAACACCTGGCGATCGCGCTCGTCGGTGTTGAAACCCTCGTAGAGGAATCCGCGCAGGAAACGCCCGCTTTGCGACGAGCCGTAGGCAGTCGGCATAGCGCACGCTGCTCATTTCGCGGCGATCGTGCTTCAGCCACGCCGCGAAGTCGCGCATCGCGACAAACCCGAGACCCGCTACGGGAGGGTTCGCGACGCGAATGCGAGACCTCATAAGTCTTCCCCGGCTCGAAGCCGCCATCGAGCGTGATCGTGTGCCCTTTGGCTCCGCCACCGGTCGCGCGCGATCGGCATCGCTCTCTTGCCCAGCAACGTCGATCGCACGCTCAGCGAACTGTCGGGACCGCCGGGATCGATCGCGTCGTACGGCTCCAGCTCGCGCGGATGAACTGTCCGTCACACGGGCGTTCGGCGTGAACGCGCAGCGCGGACGACGCCGGTGATCTGGCTTCCCGCCGTCAGTGGCGACCGGGACCGTGATCCGCATACGATCTGGACCCTCGCCGATGTCGAACTCCCAGCCGACCCACGCGATGGTGAAGCCAAACCGCATCAAAACTTGTCGCCGAGATCGGCATCGCTTTCTGGGTCGGGCGAGGGGCCGCCGCGGTTGAACGCGTTCGGATCGCGCGGCCGCCGCGGTTCGAGACTTCGACGAGCACGCCTCCGTTGCCACGGGTCTGGTCCTTCGGTCGAATCGAGGTACCAGTCGGCCGAAAACTCCAACGCGTCCGGCCGCCATTGCGCGGGCGCCTTGTCGAGGTCGACCACGACGGCATTGGCGCGGATGCCTCGGGTCGACGCTGAAGTGGATGGTACCAGCCACCTTTCTCGTAGCCGGACTGCCCGATGTCGGCGCGCTTGCTGATGTCCGCGTGCGTGACCTCAGCGCGCGCGGCGCGCCCGTCCCGCCGATCGCTATCGACAGCAGGATCGCGATGTGGCGAATCATCGCGCGCATTATGCACGACGCTACGCACCCGGTCCGGCTGAGGCCGGACGCCATGCACTGGCATCGCACGGCCGAGCCGGTGATAATGACAGATCATGGATCTCCTTGCGCCTCGCTCTTGCCGCGCCTCGTATTGGGTCCCGCTCTTCCGGGCGGCTCAGCCGAGCTACCAGGAACGCGACTTCCTGACGCGCGTGCGGCGGCTCACCGTCGAAGGCACGCCGCGCCGGCGAGGCTACTGGTCGCCCGACGGCAAACGCCTCGTCTTTCAGAGCGAGCGTGAGCCGGGCAATCCCTTCTATCAGATCTACGTCGCTCGATCTGACGAGCGGCGACACCAAGCGGATCTCGCCGGTGCTCGGCAAGACGACCTGCGCGTTCTTCCGCGCCGGGCACCGACGAAATCGAGTTCGCCTCGACGCACGCCGATCCGAAGTCGAAGCAGCTGCAGGACGAGGAGCTCGCGTTCCGCGCGTCCGGCAAGGAGCGCCGCTACTCGTGGGACTACGACCCGGAGATGGACATCTACGTCGTACGCACGAGAAGACCGGCGCCCTGAAGCGTCTGACGACGGCGCGCGGCTACGACGCCGAGGGCAGCTACTCGCCCGACGGCCAGTGGATCGTCTTCTCGTCGATGCGCGACGCCTACAACCGGCCGCTCAACGACGCAGGAGAAGAAGCGCTCGACGAGAACCCGAGCTACTTCGCCGAGATCTACATCATGACGCGCCGACGGCTCGGGCCAGAAGCGGCTGACCGAACGTCGCCGGGCTACGACGGCGGGCCGTTCTTCACGCACGACGGCACGCAGATTCGTCTGGCGCCGCTTCGACGAGCAGGGCCTGATCGCCGACGTGTGGACGATGAAGCCGGACGGCACCGATCGGAAGCAGATCACGAACTTCGGCGTCCATGAGCTGGGCGCCCTACGATGCACCCGTCCGGGCAGTAGCATCATTCTTCGCGTCGAACAAGCTCGGCTTCGAGAACTTCGAGGCTCTTCATGGTCGACGCGGCAGGCGCCAAGGAGCCGGTGCGCGTGACCTACTCCGACGGCTTCGACGGTCTGCCGGTGCCGTCGCCCGACGGCAAGACAGCTGGCGTGGACGTCGAGCGCGTCCGGCGGATCGGCCGGCCAGCTCTTCCTGGCCCAGTGGAATCACGAGAAGGCGCTCGAAGCGCTGAAGAACGCGCCGCCGAGAAACCGGCAGCAAGCCATGAGACACGAACACGAGCACGCACGCAGAACTCGCAGAACACGCAGAGCAAGTCTTGTTCTGCGATCTCTGCGTGTTCCGCGTTGATTGTCATGATCATCGTCGCGCGGGCTTCAGCACGCGGTCGAATCGAAGACCGAGACCCACGTCGAAACGCTCGCTCGCCGCAAGCTTCGAAGGGCGCCTCGCCGGGTCGAACGGCGAAAAGCTCGGCCAGCGACTACATCGTCGCGGAGCTGCAAGAAGATCGGCGCGAAGCCGCTGCCCGGGCAAAGCGACTTCCGGCTGCCGTTCGAGTTCACGGCCGGCACGCGCGACGGCGGCATCGACGAGTCGCGTCTGCCGAGCACGCCGGAGCGTCGCCGACCATCGCAGGCGGACGTCGCGCGCGCTTGTCGTTCTCCGACAACGGCGACGTCGACCGGCGACGTCGTCTTCGCCGGCTACGGCATCGTCGTGCCCGACAGCGCAGGACTTCGGCTACGACAGCTACGCGACGCTCGACGTGAAGGACAAGGTCGTGCTCGTCCTGCGCTACTTCCCCGAAGACGCCGACCAGAAGACGAAGGCGATTCTCGTCGCGCTACGCCGACCTCCGCTACAAGGCGATGGCGGCGCGGCAGCACGGCGCGAAGGCGATGCTGCGTCGTCACCGGCCCGCGATCGCCCAACGCCGGCGAGCTCGATGCCGATGACCTTCGACACGGCGCTCGCCGGGCTCGGGCATCGTCGCGGTCAGCATCACCGGCGAGCGTGGCGCGACGATGCTGTTCGCGCGGCGCCGGACAAGACGCTGGCGGACGGCGCAGAAGGCGCTCGACTCGGGCAACCCGCACGTCGACCGGCTTCGCGCTCGCCGGCGTGACGGTCGCGTGCACGCGGCGTCGTGCGCGAGAAGCGAACCGGCCACAACGTCGTCGCGTACCTGCCGGCGACGACGCCGGTCGGCCACGCGTCGCGCAAGCCGTGGGTGGCGCTCGGCGCGCACTACGACCACCTCGGCCACGGCGAAGCGGCAACTCGCTCGCCGGCGAAAGACGACGCCGGCACGCGTGCACGTCGGCGCCGACGACAACGCGTCGGGCATCGGCCGCGGTGCTCGCGGTCGCGGCGACGCTGGCGCAAGCAGCCGCGCACGCGGAACGTCGCTCGTCGGCTTCTGGTCGGGCGAAGAGCTCGGGCTGATCGGATCGGCGGCGTTCGCGACCGCGCCGCCGGTGCCGCTCGACCGAGCATCGCGGCCTACCTCAACTTCGACATGGTCGGCCGCATGCAGGACAACAAGCTCACCGTCCAGGCGACGCGGCACGAGCCCGGTGTGGGCCAAGATCATCGAGCAGGCGAACGTCGCGGCCGGCTTCGACCTGCGGCTGCAGCCGGATCCGTATCAGCCGACCGACGTCGCGACGCTTCAACGCTGGCGAGCGTGCCGTGCCTGAACTTCTTCACCGGCACGCACGCCGACTATCACAAGCCGATCGGACACCGCCGACAAGATCGACTACGAGGATCTCGATCGCGTCGTCGACTTCGCCGCGGCGATCGTGCGGCGCCTCGAGGACGCTGACGGACGCGCCGGCATTCACGAAGGTCGAGCAGCAGACTGCAGCCGGCGGCGGCCGCGCGGGCGTGCGGATCTTCACCGGCACCGATTCCCGACTACGCGACCGACGTGAAAGGGCTGCTGCTCGAGCGGCGTGATCGGCGGCGGCCCGGCCGAGCAGGCCGGGCTGCAGAAGGGCGACGTCATCGTCGAGATCGCCGGCCAGACGATCGCGAACATCTACGACTACACCTACGCGCTCGACGTGCTGAAGATCGGCCAGCCGGCGAAGGTCGTCTACATGCCGCGACGGCAAGCGGAGTCGAAACGACGCTCACCCCGGCCGCGCGGAAGTAGGTCGATCTCGGTGACGCGGCGCGGACCTTGTAGCGTCAAACAGCAGGAGGGCTATATGCCTCGGCTGTTTCGCCGCTCACTGCGGCGGCCGCCTCGCCGCGCTGTTCGCTGCCATTCACACCTCGTCGTTCGGCGCAAACAACGACTCGAACGGTACACCGCGCGCGGCCATCAACATGAACCGCGGCGTCGCGCCGGAACATCGACATCGTGGTCAATCGCTGGTCGACCGACGAGCGAGCGCGACACGCCTGATGGCGATGCTGACGAGCAAGGGTCCGGAGAAGCTGCTGCGACGCCCTGCAAAGACATGCCGCGTGATGGGCTACTTCCGCACGCCCGGACAGCATCGGCTGGGACATCCATTTCGCGCGCAAGATGCCGCGGCACCGACGGCGGCGAACGGGTCGCGCTGATCACCGATCGGCGCATCGGCTTCTGGGAGGCGGCGCAACCAGCCGCGGTCGATCGACTACCCGTTCACCGTCATCGAGCTGCGCCTGAACGCGTGACGGCGAAGGCGAAGGCAAGATGTCGATCGCGACCAAGATCATCCCCGACAAGGACAGACAACATCGTCGCGCTGGAGAACTACGACGTCCAGCCGGTGCTGCTGAACAACGTCAAGCGCGAACGCGCCAGTCAGCAGAACAGCGACCGTCCGGCTTACTTTCGCCTTCGCCTTGTCGCCGTGCTCATCCCCTTCATCGGCCTGACGACGACGGCGCCGGCGGCGGGTCCGAAGCCGGTTCTTGCCGGGCCGGTCGGGGATAGTGATTGACACGCTGACGCTGCTGTTCGTGCATGGATTCGACCCCGGCAGCTGATGACAAAGCCTAGGGTGTCGGTGTTCGGGCAAGTCTTCGCCGGCCACCGGCACGAACGGCGAGGTTGACGGCGATACGGATGATGTAGTTACCGGGCGTGGACCACCGGCTGGCCGTCGCCGCCGTCGAGCACGAAAAACTGGCCTCCGAGGAAGAAACGGCAGGTATCGGCCCAGCCAGCACTGATTCCCTGATGACCGGGGAGTTCCAATCGCGCCGCAACTGCGGAACTCGTGGTTTTTCGGCGGAACACCGGCCAGCCAGTCGGGATTCGGGTCGGTGTCAGAGCATGCAGAAGCCACGCTTGGCCGCTTTCCATACTCACGTTCTGTCGCCGGATCGACGAGCTCGCAGCGCGTAATGGCGGAAATGGTAATGCTGATGGCAAGTCGCGAACTCGAACAGTCCGTCGCCCTGGAGCGATGTGGTCGTTGGGATCGCCAACGAAGATGTCGGCGTTTCCGATGTTGGGTGTCATGACCGTGAAGCGGGATGAGCCGCCGAATGCCCGGCGTGACCCCGCCCTCTTCCACGCTTTCGCATAAAGGGAGGCGCCCCGAGTTTTTCGTCACGGACCACCCATCAAGCTGCGTACGAGTTTGTCACCGCGGACGTGCTGAGGTCCGGCATTGCAGTGGCGGTGGCGGCTGAACTGCGGCGCTCGACAGACAGGCCGACGAGAACGGCAGCGATCCGATCCAGCGATACCGTGCCCGAACAATCGACGCGCGCGACGGGTCAGCGGATGCATGGACAACCTCCTGAAGGTTGGCGACCGCTTCCGAATGGGAGTGGCGACTATACGCGATTCGGCGTAGAGGCTCGCCAGTGGCCATCGCAACCGAACCTCGACCGCACGCGCACGCGTCGCGGCCTGGATCGCGGCTCAGGGCGCGCTGCTTCTGCCCCGTCGTACAGCCCAACCCGCGTCGCGCCGTCGAGTCCTTGCGCAGCCAGCGGCCATCGCGAGGGGCGGTGCTCGCCCGCGACGCCGCCAGCAGCGGCGCCGTCGAAGGGCGTCTCCACACCGACTATCGCCACGGCAGGCAGTGTTCGGCAGCCGCGACGCATCCGCATCGTTGACGGCGAGCGTCGACTTGATCGCGCGCGCCGTCGCGCGCCGGCGAACGACCGACATGCCGAAGATCAGCGCAAACGTCAGCACGCGATCATCGTGGTTCGCAGCGCCGACAGATTCCCGTTCGCCATTCCCATCAACTGCACGGGAATGAACACGCTGAAAGACGTAGACGAGGCATGCGCTGCGGTAGGCGCGAAACAGCCGCATTTATCGAGGGAGGCGATCCCATTGCGCGTCGCCGCGGCGGCGAAGCGGACGCGGGGCACAGCCGCCCCCACCAGGTCGGCTGCTGCAGCGCCTTCCCCGCGATGCCCGCGGCGTTCTGCATGCCCTGCATGCGGAGCACGAATCGCGGCGACGATCAAGCCCAGCGCCACTGGCAGGATCATGCCGAGAGCGGCACGCCGAACAGCAGCGCCCTGGCGCGCGGCGGCAAGTCCACTCCGCGGCAGAGGCCCTGGACTGGAGCGCGGCGTATCCGGCCGCGATGACCGCGATCGCGAGGGACCGACGCGGCGATGCGCAGCAGGCGCTCATGGAAGCTGTTTTCCAGGCTCCTCGTCCGGACGGCATGAGCGCTTCGCGCAGGCTCCTGGCATCGGGGCCACCGCCGCGCCGGATCTTTCTGCAGACAGCGAGCAACGGCCTGCGCGATGTCGCCCGGCACGTGCCCGGCAACCGACGCGGTGCGGCCGCGGCTCGCGTGCGTCAACCGCTGTGTGACCGCTTCCATGCCTGTCGTGGCCTCGAAGGGCCGACGCGCCGACACCATCGTCAGGCGACGACGCCGAGCGAGTACAGGTCGGATCGCGGGCCCACATCGCTCTTTCCCATCGCCTGCTCCGGCGACATGTAGTGCGGCGTCCCGATCAACTGGCCGGTCGGTCGTCAGCTGCGCGTCGGCGAGCGTCGCCTTCGCGATCCCGAAGTCGGTGAGCAGCGGAGCGCCCGGACGTCGGCGTCGATCAGAATGTTGTCCGGCTTGATGTCGCGGTGGACGATGCCCTGCCGGTGCGCGTAGTCGAGCGCATCGCATACCGACGCGAGCAGCGTCCGCGCCGCTTCCGGGTCGAACGGCCCCTGCCGCTGCAGCCGCGCGCGCGAGCGACTCGCCGGCGACGTAGCCCATGACGAAGTAGACCAGGCCCGACACCTCGCCGAACGTGTGCAGCGGCACGATGTGCGGATGACTCAGGCGAGCGGCGGTGCGGGCTTCGCGCCTGAAGCGTTCGCCGCAGCTCCGGCGTGCTCGCCTGCTCCGGCGGCAGGACCTTGATGGCGACGTCGCGGTCGAGCGCGAGCTCGTGCGCCGAATATACTGGCGCCCATGCCGCCGCGGCCGAGCAGACGCTCGATTCGGTCACTGAAATCCGATCGCGTTGTCGAGCGCTTCGCAGCAGCGGATCGGCGGGCGCCTCCGGGGCGTCGGCTTCGACGCGCGCGCCGCACGAGCAGGCAGAAGCCGCGCCTCGGCCGGCAGATCCGCGCTGCATTGCGACATCGCATGAAGGCCGCGAGATCATATCAGGAGTCTCTCTCCTTGCGGTCTGCGCGGCCTTAGCCGTTCCTTGATGCGGACGACTACCGGCGACTCATCGCCGCTAGCAGCGCGTCGAGCTGTTCGCATCTGCAAGGCAGCCGCACGCCGATCGACGGTGACCGTCCCGGCGTTGACGGGTGGCGCCGTGCTGCCGGCCGTGCCGACCGGGTTCGGCGTCGTGTCGGCAAGGATGCGATCGAGCAGCTGCTGAATGTCGACAACCCGCGCCCGCAGATCATCGTCGTCCGTGGTGGGGACCGTCGCCGAGCGGCCGGAACTACCCGGACGGGTGTCGGCCGCTGGCGCCGGCGTCGCGCCACCGGCCGGTCCGCGGTCGGCTCGCGGCGGGCGCGCTCTGACTGTTCAGCGCGCTCAGAAACGCATGCGCTTCGGTCGGCGCCGAAATCTCGCGCGTCGCCAGGATGGTCCGCGGCGCCGATCGGGTGCCATACACATCCGCGTGTTCGCGTCGGCCGTCCGGCCGCAGCACACCGCCCGACAGATCGATCCCGGCAAACAAGCCCTTGGCGTCCGAGTAGGAGAGAATCTCCGCCGTCAGCGCGTCGCGTCGGTGCCGATCTTCCCCTGCCGCCCGATCGGTCCGTGCCGCGATCGACGCATCGGCGCCCAGCGTGACTTTGTTCTCCAGCAGCTTCTGAACGCCCTGCTCGTTCATCACGAGCAGCGACGACGTCGATCTCCTCGGCGCCGACCTGGAATCCCCAGCTGCCCTTTGCCAGCTGGATGAACATCGGTGCGCTCCAGCGGTCGCCGGCGCGGCAGCTCATCGACGCCCTTGCCGCATCTCGCCGCCGACGATGAACGCCGCTTTCTTCAGGTCGGGAATGACCGCGACGCAGTGGGCCCGGTTCCAGTATTCGGCTGGAATCGACCTCATTGACGTCGCGCACGACCTGCGCCGCCCTCGGCGAGCCGCGTCGCTTGACTGGGCGTGACCGCCGCCTGCGCGGCGGCGCTGACGGCCAGGACACCAGCGGCGAGAAGGAACCTTCGCATAAAGCCACCTCTGGCGTTGCGCAGGTGCAACCCGACTGCCAGCTCAGAACCGCTCGTGCTGGCCTGTCGAACCTGTCGGGCGCTCGTCCTCGGCTGAGCGCTCAGGCTGAGCGATGCGGCGATATCATTCCGCCATGCCGCCTCGCAAGAAACCCGTCCGCCGCAAAGAAGATTGCGCCCGCATCGGTGGGCCTGACCGCCGCCGAAACCCGAAACGCCGCGGGCGCCGACCTCGACCGCTGTCGCCCAGCAGGTCGAACGACGACGAGGGCGCTGTCGTCGGCCGCTACAGCGATCCGTTCGGCGGCACGCCGCTGCTGCTCGCCGCGCTGCCCGTCGACCGCGTCGAGCCGACGCCGTATCAGCGCGATCCGTCCGACGCCCACGTCAAGCGGCTGATGGGCGTGATCGAAACGATCGGCCGCTTTCTCGATCCGATCGTCGTCGTCCGCGACGACGGACAGTATCTGCACGCCGAACGGCAACCACCGGCTGCAGGCGCTCAAGAAGCTCGGCGTCAAGACGGTCGATCGCGCTCGCTCGTGCCCGATCCCGACGGTCGCGTTCAAGATCCTCGCGCTCAACACCGAGAAGGCGCACAACCTGCGCGAGAAGTCGCTCGAGACGATCCGCATGGCGCGCGCGCTGGCGAAGACGCAGCGACGCGACGCGAGGAGACGCTTCGCGTTCGAGTTCGAGCAGCCGGCGTTCCTGACGCTCGGCGTCTGCTACGAAGAGCGGCCGCGGCTGAGCGGCGGCGCCTATCAGTCGATCCTGCGGCGCGTCGACGAGTTCCTCGACGAGCCGATCGCGCAAGGCGGTCAAGGAGCGCGAGCGCCGCGGGCAAGAAGATCCTGAAGCTGGACGATGCCGTGAGCGCCGCGGTCGAGAAGCTGAAGGCGAAGGGGCTGACGAGCCCGTATCTGAAGCCGTTCGTCGTCTCGCGCGTGAACTACACGCGCTTCTCGAAGGCGACGTCGTTCGACTTCGACGAGACGCTCGACAAGATCATCGCCAGCGCCGCGAAGTTCAACGTCGATCGCGTCAAGCAGGAAGACGTCGCCGAAGTCGGGCGGCGGAGCTGCCGGACGAAGAGTAGACAGGCAGGACGGTGAGAAGAGCTCGAAAGGCAGAGGTGAAAACGATGCACTGGATCGCGAACAAGCGCTGATCGTCCTGGTCTGCTGCTTTCGCCTACCCGCCCTATCCTGGCCACTCGTCCTGCCGAGCCGGTGCCGTCGTGAGAGGCCCGGAGCACGGCGCGCTCGTCATCGTCGGCGGCGGCAAGGTCGGCGACCGACATCCTCGGCCGGATGTTCGAGCTCGCCGGCGGCAAGGACGCGCCGCTGGTCGTGATCCCGACCGCGAACGGCGCCGGACGATTATCCGGCCGACTGGTCCGGGCTGAAGATGTTCAAGGACTTCGGCGCGACGAACATCACGCGCTGCTGCACACGAAGGACCGCAAGGTCGCCGACTCCGAGGCGTTCGTGCGAGCCGATCACCGACGGCCAGGCATCGTCTGGTTCGTCGGCGGCCGGCAGTGGCGGCTCGTCGACGCCTACCTGCACACGCGCACGCAGCGCGAGGTCGAGAAGCGTGCTCGAGCGCGGCGGCGTCGTCGCCGGATCGTCGGCCGGCGCGTCGATCCTCGTCGTCCTACATGGTCCGCGGCGCGCGTCGAGAACAACTTCATCATGATGGCGCCGGGCTACGAGGAAGGCTTCGGCCTGATCAAGGGCGTGGCGATCGATCAGCACATGCTGACGCGCAACCGCCAGGACGATCTCGAGGAGGTCGTCGCGAAGCATCCCGGAGCGTGCTCGGCATCGGCCTCGACGAGAGCACGGCGATCGTCGTCCAGCGGCCAGCAGTTCGAGGTGATCGGCGCGAGCAAGGTCGCGATCCACGACGGCCGCATCGTGCAAGGGCGCGCAGGAGCGCAACGGCGGAAGAAAAGTAGCTCTTCATGGGCCCCGGCGAGAGCTACGACCTGACCGAAGCTCGGAGCGCATCGGCAAGCCGAAGCGAGCGAGCGAGCCGTGATCTGCAGCCGCGCGCGAGTTCCTCGGCGGCCTGACGGCGCGGCCGCTGTCGGCATCGCCTGCTCCGCGCCTGCGCCGACCAGCGCCCGACCCGCGCCACCTGCCGTGCCTGCCACCGGCTCTTCGCGTCGATGCGCACGCGCTGCGCGCGCGAATCGAAGCGCTGAGCGCGTTCGGCCGTCCCGCGGGCGGCACGTTCTGCCGACGGCGTCAGCCGCATCGCTTACTCGGACGCCGACGTCGACAGGCCGCCGCTACGTCATCGGCGCAGATGACGCGCCGCCGGCCTGCAGCCGCGCATCGATCCGGCCGGCAACATCTTCGCGCGGCGCGACGGCCGACGAGCCGCGCTGCCGCCGATCCTCTTCGGATCGCACATCGACTCGGTGCCCGAGCGGCGGCAACTTCGACGGCGACCTCGGCTCGCTCTCGGCGCTTGGCGCGCTCGAAGCGCTGGTCGCGGCGCGGCGTCCGCACGCGGCATCCGCTCGAGATGGTCGTCTGGGCGCACGAGGAAGGCTTCGCCTTCGGCCGCGGCCTCGCCTGCAGCCGCATCGTCGCCGGCGACGTCACGCCGGCGGACATGGACGAGGTCTGGAACGGGCTGCGGCGCGGCGACGCGATCCGCAGGATCGGCGGCGATCCGGATCGCATCCTCGAGGCGCGCGCGCGCCGAAGGGCATCGCATCACTGCTACCTCGAGCTGCACATCGAGCAGGGCGGCACGCTCGAGCGCGCCGGCGTGCCCGATCGGCGTCGTCGAAGGCATCGTCGCGATCGACCGCTACGACGCGACGATCACCGGCTTCGCCAACCACGCCGGCACCACGCCGATCGCCGAGCGGCACGACGCGATGCTGGCGGCCGCGCATCTCACGATCGCGGTGCGCGACGCCGTCACACGCGATGCCGGGCCGGCAGGTCGGCACGGTCGGACACATCGAGGTCACGCCGAACTCGCCGAACGTCATTCCCGGGCTGGCGCGCCTGTCGATCGAGCTGCGCGATCTGATTCGCCGCGAAGCTCGCCGTCGATGATGGACGACATCCGCGCGCGCGCGCGCGAGATCGCGCGTCAACACGCAGCACGACGATCGAGTTCACGCAGACGATGAGCGCGGCGCCGGCCGGCGACGGCGACGCCGGATGTGCAGCGCGCGATCGAACGGGCCGGACGGCGCGCTCGACCTCGAGCACGACGCGGCTGCCGAGCGGCGCCGGCCACGACGCGCAGATGATGGCGCTGCTCGGCCCGATGGGCATGATCTTCGTGCCGAGCGTCGGCGGCGTCAGCCATTCGCCGAAGGAGCTGACGCGCTGGGAGGACTGTGCGCGACGGCGCCGGATGTCCTGCCTCGCGCCGTCCTCGAGATGGATGGCATTGGATGACTCGCAGGCTTGTGCCAGGATCGCGACGTTCGTCGCGGCGTGGTCGACCGCCGGTCCGCAGATCGAGCCCGGGGTCGTGCGCGTCGACGTCCGTGATGTCGCCGGTCGTCAGCAGAGTGGCTATGCCGCAGGACTCCGGCCTGACGATGATCTGGCCGCTCTTGGCGCATTTGAAACGACACGTCGACCGAGCCGCCGGTCGTCCACGCGCCGTTCTAATCTGACCCGACAGACTGACTGTCGGGTTGCCGAGATCACCTGAGTCGGAACCGGTCGCGCACGCCCAGTTCAGGATGTTCCTGCGACCTCCGCTCGCCGGCGAAGTTCCAGCGTCCGGAGCCGTTGCCGCGATCGTGACGTTGTCCTGTTGCGGTGAACGACGGCCGAATCGTGCCGCCGCCATTGCAGGTGCGTGTCGCTCCACACGACAGATTGACCTGCGATTCGTCCCGGGACGAACCGGTAGCCTGTTCTGGCAGCCGATCGCGGCCTGTGCCAGCGAACGGGTGAGCGAGTCGACGAAGCTGTTCGCCTCCGACCGTCGCTCATCGCCGGGTCCGGCAGGAAGGCCCGCTTGGCGAGCCGCGCCCTCGCGCACATGCTGTGGCCGCCGAGCGCCATGCCTGCCATCGAATACGAGAACCTTGCATCGACCCATTTCGCCGCCTCCTGACCATATAAGGCGCAAAACGGCCGCTCGAACTGGCATCGGTGCCGGATAATCCTGCGCGCGATCGAGTAAGGCCGGGGCGCCGGCTGAAGCCCGTCAGTCTAGTGCAGAACCGCTGGCGAGTAGGGCGAGATAGCAGGTTGACGGCGCCGATCGCGAGGAAGAGGGGCGCGACGAACAGCCACTCACGCCTCTCCCCGCCCGCCAACGCCGCGACGACGGCCAGCGCGCCCGATCCCAACCAGCCTGCCGCCGTCACCAGGATGAACTGATTCGCCCGTCCAACGGCGTCGTCGGTCCGCCGTCGACGCGGCGGCGCTTGATCCCGACCGCGCCGACCCGTGACGACGAAAAAGACGACGAAGCGCCGCCGCCGTCCACGGCTGCGCCGCCCGTCATCGCCGGCGGCGAGCACCACGACCGCGCCGATCGCGAACAGCGTCAGCCAGAACGCGCGCAATCACGCTTCGCCTACCTGCTTCGGCGCGGCAGGTTGACCGGCGGTGCTGCGCGGCGGCGCGCCCTTCAGGAAGCGGCCGATGAACTCCTCGAGCCGGTTGAACGCGTACAGATAGCGCTTGTGCAGTCAGCGGCTCGTGCGTGTCGTCGGTGAAGACGATCAGCTCGTGGTAGACGTTGTGCGCGCGCAGCAGCTGCACCAGGCCGGTCGTCTGCGAGAACTGCACGTTGCGGTCGTCGTCTCCGTGCACCAGCAGCACCGGCGACTTCCAGCGTGTCGATCGCGGAGATCGCCGACGACTTGTACGACACGCTGTCCGGATCGAGCGAGCTGCCCCACAGGTGCACGCCGGCGAGATCGACGCCGACCTTGAAGATATCGGAGTTGCGCGCGAGCGCCTGCGCGGTCAGCACGCCGCCGTAGGACAGGCCCCAGATGCCGACGCGGTTCGGATCGACGTCCGGCGCGCGACTGCAGGTACTTGCCGCCGGCGAGCACGTCCTGGTACTCGGCGTTGCCGCGCCCGCCGGTGTTCGGCGCCGTGCGGAACGACTTGCCGTAGCCGATGCCGCTGCGGTAGTTGACCGACATCACGACGTAGCCGCGGCTCGCCAGCCACTGATTGACGGCGTAGGCGACGTGGTAGAAGTGCATGTAGTGGTAGCCGAGCAGCATCTGCCGCACCGGACCGCCGTGCACGAACACGATCGCCGGCCGCTTCTCGCCCGGCTTCAGGTCCTTCGGCAGGAACAGCTGATTGTGAATCTCGAGTGCCGTCGGCGCCTTCGTCACGCACGAGCTGCGGCATCGACCTCGCGCGTCGATCGGAAACGCGGCCAGCGACGGGTAGATGTATTTCAGCGGCGCCGCCGGACGCCGGCACGAGGCCGACGCCGAACGGACGCTTCGCGTCGCCGCCCAGCACCGCGACGCGCGCCTGACGCCAGCGCGGCCGGAGTACGTCTCGATCGTCTCGCCCTGCGTCAGCTGCTCGGCCGGCGCCGCCGGCGGTCGGCACCTTCCACACGTGGCGCCGCTCGATGTCGCCGGCGTTGGTCGCGTAGAACAGGAACCGCCCGTCCGGCGACACCGACGTCTGCTCGACCGCGCCTTCGCCGGGCGTCAGCACTCGCGGGCGCCGGCGTCGGCTCGTTCGACACGCTGCACCGAATGACCAGCCGCAGCCCATTCCTGCGGCTCCGCTTCGAAGATGACGTGATCGGCGCCGGTCCATTGAATCGGCGACGATCGCGTTGAAGTCCTTGTCGTCCTTTCGGTTGTGCCAGAACTCCTTGCCTTCGCCGGTCGCGACGTCGGCCACCACAGAACGCGAGCGTGTAGCCGCCGGTGAACGCCGCGGTCATCAGACCCGGACGCGGATCGCGTGACGGTCTCCGCCGCTCGCCGCGGCCTGCGCTCCGCCGCCACCGCCGACCGCCGCGCCCGGCCGCGACATCGCGGTCAGCGGGTTGTAGGCCGGGCCGTCGGGATTGCCGATGCTGCCCGTGTCCCTGGTGCGCCTGCTGGCCGAACGGCGTGCCCGGCCGGCGGATGAAGGCGACGCGCTTGCCGTCGGGCGACCACGTCGGGCTGCGTGTCGTGATCGACGCTCGGCGACGAGGAACGTCACCGGTCGCGCGTGCGCACGTCGTAGACGCCGATCAGCGAATGGTCGACGCGGTTGCTGACGAAGGCGAGCCTCGATCCGTCGGGCGACCATTTCGGCGTTCGCGTTCGTGCCCCACGCTTTGATCGAGCGGTGCCGGCTGTCTCGGCGCAGAGCCTCGACGTGCGTCCGACCTGGCTCACCGCGCTCCGCCTGCGCACATGATAGCGATAGATCTGCCCGTCCTTCGCGTACGCGACCGTGCGTCCGTCCGGCGACAGCGCCGGCGTCGTGCCTTCGCCGAGCTTCCACGCGCGCGCCGCCCGCGGTGCGCGCCGCCCAGATCGTTCGCGTCGGCGCCCGCGGGATTCGGCGGTCGGATTCGCGACCCAGCCTTCGCGATTCGGCGGCGTGCCGCGCACGAACACGACACGTCGCGCCGTCGTCGGAGATGCTGATGTCGCTCAGCTCGACGCCGTCGTCTTTCGTCACGTTCGTCAGGCGCACGCGCATGCGAACTGCGGCGCCGCTGGCGGTGTAGACATTGCGGCGACCCGTGCTCGCACGCCGTCCACGCGATGCGATCGGCCTTCCGGCGGACACCATCTCGGTCGGATAGCCCGGGCATCGAGGAACTGCTCGATCGCTCGGCGCGGCCGGTGCCGCTGCCGAGCGACTGGACCACGACGGTAGGTCGACATCAACGCCGACGGCAGAGGCGACAGACGACAAGACGACCAGCAGCGCAGCAGCGACCGACAGCTTCATCTCGCGTGCCCCCTAGCTAGTCCCGGTCCCGAACTACGACCCCGCAGCCCCTAGCCCCCGACAGCGTTCCGATAGATACGCAATCATATCCATCGATTTCGCCGGCGTCGCGCCGAGCTGCCGCAGCATCGTCGTCACCTGCCCGCGGTGGTAGCTGGCGTGGTTCACGACGTGCTGGAGCATCTGCCAGAACGGCGACGCCGCCGGCTGGCCGCTGAGCAGCTTGTAGTCGCAGCACGCGCGTCGACGCCGTCCTCGCCGAGGCTCGTCGACGAACGCGCGCATCTTGGCCTCGTGCGTCGGTCCAGGCCGCGGCGAATCGCCGCGACGTCCGGGAACTGCCTCGCTGGGCAGCAGCGCCGTCGGCGACTGCCCTGCCATCGCGAGTACCACGCCCATTCGGCGGCGTAGGTGTGCGCGACCGTGTCACGAATCGGACTTGAAGCTGCTGCCGAGATCGCGGTTGAACTGCTCGGGCGTCAGCGGCTCGATGCGCGTCGAGCAGCCGATCGCGCGCCCAGTAGTGGTAGTCGAGCAGCGTCCGCAGATCCTGAAGATTCATCGCACGATCTCTCGCACGAAGGAGTCGCGATCGAGACGCGGGAACTCCCGATCGAGATACGCATTGCCGCCGTCGAACAGCGGCTGCTGCCTGCCGGCGCGAATGCCGCCGCCGGAGCCTTCGCCGTATTCGCTGTTGAGCGCGTCGGCGACGTCCATGCCTTCGACGACTTCGCCGAACGGCGCGAAGCCCTGGTCGTCCTGCGTACGATTGATCGCGCAGGCTGATGTACACCTGCGTCGTCCGCGCCGTTCGGATCCGGCGAACGCGAACGCGCACGCGGCCGCGGACGTCCGACTGTCCGCGTTCGGATCGTCGGGAATCGTCCGCGTGCCGCCATCGCCGTGGCGACTGCGGGTCGCCGTTGATGCCGAACTGCGCCCACTGTCCCTTGACGACGCGGAAGAAGCGCGAGTCGTCGTAGTAGCCGGCGCGTGCACGAGCTCGTGAACCGATCTGCGCCGCGCGGCGCCCAGTCGCGATGCACCTCGATGACGATCGCGCCTTTAGCAATACGTAACCGGAAACGAAGCATAAC